>Ga0187784_10001646_pt1 | contig 17765 bp, 13 predicted proteins | sample 1015_SJ02_MP15_2_FD_132964 | JGI IMG/M metagenome (GOLD analysis project Ga0187784, IMG submission 132964) | Tropical peat soil microbial communities from peatlands in Department of Meta, Colombia - 1015_SJ02_MP15_20_MG | ecosystem: Environmental > Terrestrial > Soil > Wetlands > Peat | place...
AGAACTGCCGCCGCCACAAGTTGGTGCTCGGTGACCGCCTTGGCCACTTCGGGAAGCAGCGGGCCACTGTTCCCAATGCAGGTGGTGCAACCGTAGCCCACCAGATCGAAATGGAGCGCGGCCAGCGGCTCCATCAATCCTGCTGCCTTCAAGTACTCGGTTACCACCTTTGAGCCTGGCGCCAAGCTGGTCTTCACGTAATGCGGCACTCGCAACCCGCGATCCGCAGCCTTCTTCGCCAACAACCCTGCGCCCAGCATGACGGAAGGATTCGAAGTGTTGGTGCAGGAGGTGATGGCAGCGATCAGGACCGAACCATGCTTGAGGGTGGCTTGGTTCCCGTTGAATCCCACCATAGCAACCCGCTCGCTGGCCTGCGGCGAGAGGCCGAAGCCGCGCTCTTTCACCGGCGCGGCGAGCGCCTTGCGGAAGGCGCCTTTCATCGCCGAAAGCGGCACGCGGTCCTGCGGGCGCTTGGGCCCCGCAAGACTCGGTATCACAGCCTCAAGATCGAGCTCGAGTGTTCCGCTGTACTCCGGGACAGGAGTTCCGTTACCTCGGAAGATTCCTTGCTCTTTGCAGTAACGCTCGACTCGCTCAACTTCTTCTTCGCTGCGCCCCGTCTGCCGAAGGTAATGCAAAGTTACCTCATCCACAGGGAAGAATCCCATCGTGGCTCCATACTCGGGCGCCATGTTGGCCACGGTGGCGCGGTCGGCGAGCGTCATCTCTGAGAGGCCGCCGCCGTAGAACTCGACGAACTTGTCCACTACGCCTTTCTTCCTCAGCATCTCGGTGACCGTGAGCACAAGATCGGTGGCCGTGACGCCCTCGCGCAGCCGGCCTTGCATTCTGAAGCCCACCACCCGCGGAGTAAGGAAGTAGTAAGGCTGGCCCAACATCGCCGCCTCGGCCTCGATACCACCCACTCCCCATCCCAGCACGCCCAGCCCGTTAATCATGGTGGTGTGGGAGTCCGTGCCCAGCAAGGTGTCGGGGAGCCAAACCACTTCGTGTCCACATTGTTGTTCAAGAACTACCTTTGCCAGATACTCGAGGTTCACCTGATGCACGATTCCGGTGGCTGGGGGGACAACACGGAAGTGATCAAAAGCTTTCTGTCCCCAGCGCAGGAATTCGTAACGCTCGCGATTGCGCTGAAATTCAATATCCGCGTTGCGCTCCAGAGCCTGGGCGTTACCGAAATAATCCACTTGCACGGAGTGGTCGATCACCAGATCGACCGGGACCGACGGATTGATCTTGGCCGGGTCCCCGCCCAAGCGTTGCATGGCCGAGCGCATCGCGGCTAGGTCCACAATGGCGGGCACTCCGGTGAAATCCTGGAGGATGACGCGCGCCGGCTTGAACGGCACTTCCCGCGCAGCCGGACTTTTCGCATTCCATGCCGCCAGCGCGGCAACGTCCTGCTCGGTAATCAGCACTCCATCACAGTTGCGCAGGACCGCTTCGAGCAACACCTTGATCGAAAACGGCAACCGCGAAATGCCGCCCAGCCCGCCCTTTTCCAGACTTTCCAGACGATAAATGACCGCGTTGCCACCGCCGGTGTTGAGCACGGCACGCGCCCCGAACGGGTCCCGCCTATTCTTCTCTGTCACGATTCATCCTCCAAAGCCCTGCTTCTATCATAAACCCTGCCTGATACCGGGTGAGAAAAAAGTGGCGCAGACCTTCTGAGACCCGCTATAGTTCTAGGCGGAGCTTGTGGGGCGGTGCACTCGGTTTGTTTTCGAAGCCGTCTCATCCGGCCCGAGGTGGATTTCGGGGCCTGTTTTCCAGTTTCTAATTTCCAGCTTCTGCTTCTGCGAGGAGTCCTTATGCCCGACCTAAGACCCGGCAAATATGCCATCTTCGAGACCAGCCTAGGGGAAATAACCTGCGAATTATTCCCGCAACACGCTCCGCAGACTGTAGAGAATTTTGTTGGCTTAGCGACAGGAACGAAACAGTTCACTGATCCGAAGACCCGCCAGCAAGTCATGCGGCCTTTTTACGATGGGCTGATCTTCCATCGCGTTATTCCCGATTTCATGATCCAAGGCGGCTGTCCGCTCGGCACCGGCACGGGCGGGCCCGGTTATCAATTCAAAGACGAATTCACCCAAGGGGTAGTGTTCGACAAGGCGGGCAAGCTGGCCATGGCCAACGCGGGCCCCGGTACAAATGGCAGCCAGTTCTTTATAACACTCGGGCCTACAAATTGGCTGAATAACCGCCACACCATCTTCGGCCAGGTCGTGAAAGGCCAGGAGGTTGTGCAAAAAATCGCGGGTGTGGCGCGCGACCGGAGTGATCGGCCCAAGACACCGGTAGTCATAAATGCGGTGAAGATTGTGGATGTGACGTAGAAGGGTACGTCACTTGCGTTCCATTTCAATTTCACCAACTGCCTTCTCAAACAGGATCGCCTGATCCTACGAACCCTTCGCGGCATCGTGCTCACGGATACACTCAAGTTCTTCTAACCGGTCGAGTAGTGCTTGGTAGTCGGCTATATCTAGGACAACGCTGATTCGGTTGCCCTGCTCGTCCACTACAAACCGTTCCTTAAGCTTCGCCATTACCATTTCACCTCTCGAACGGCTTAGCATGTTGATCTCGCCAAGTCTGCATCCGTGCAGAAGGCCCCTGGGGGGCGAGTTTTGCTGCTGCGGTCCAAGGGCGACCTTGCGCCCTCTGGCCCGGCTGGGGCACAATAGCATTTATGCTGGTAAGGCCGCGCGAGCCCTTCAACTTTGCCCGCACGCTGCGTTTCATCCTCAGTCCGCCCGAGCTTTTGAACCAGCGGCGCTTTCCTCCTTTGCTGGATTATTTCGAGGACGGAGAATACCGCCGGGTGGCGGATGTTGGCGGGCAATTGGCGCTATACGGAGTGCGCGAGGAGACGGACTCCGGCAAACCTGTACTGCGGGTACGCATCCTGGCCGGGGCGGCGGATGAGACCGTCCGGCGTTCCGTGGTGACCCAGGTTGAGCGCCAGTTCTCTACTCAACTCGACCTTTCCCCCTTCTACGCCCTGGCGAAAGCTGATCCCGTGATGCACCATCTTAGCACGCACTTCCGCGGCATGCGTATCCCCCAGGCACCTACAGTCTTCGAGACCGTGATCTCCGCCATCCTCGAACAGCAGGTGAATCTCAGCTTTGCACACCAAGTGAAGAAGGCTTTAATTGACACCTATGGCGGAAACGTGGAATTCGAGGGTCGCCGCTACAATGCCTTTCCCGAGCCTGCCGCGCTGGCAATCGTGACGCCACGGGAATTACGCCGCCTGAAGATTTCCGGCCCCAAGGCTCGCTACATGTTCGCCATATCGCGCGCCACTCTGGACGGGAGTCTGGACTTGGAAGGCCTGCGCGGACTCGAGGCCGGGTTGGCTCATGCTCGCCTCATGGAGCAGAAAGGCGTGGGCCCTTGGACTGCCCAGTACGTGGGCCTGCGAGCGCTGGGACATCTTGATTGCCTGCCTGCCGCCGACGTAGGCTTGCGGAAGGTGGTCGGTGAACTCTATGGTCTGCGCAAACAGCCTTCTCCCGCTCGCGTCGCGCAGTTGGCCGCTCGCTGGTCCGGATGGCGAAGTTACGCCACTTTCTACCTCTGGCTCACCTACTGGGAAGACCGGGCGTGGAAGGCCAGCCTGATCGAGAGCCTTCGAAGGCGCAGGAAGATCAAAGGGCTGTCATCCTGAGGGAAGCGAAGGATCTGTGCAGTCATCGGTAATTAAAAGATTTATGAGCGACGACAGAGATCCTCGCTGCGCTTAGGATGACAGCGTCGGCATTCTCACAAATACTCCCCGTCGGGAAGACAAGAAAATGCAACCCACCAATCTCGCCCGGCCGTTCTTGGCTCAGGCCCGCCACCTGCTCGCACAAGTTTACCTGCCACGCATCGCAGCCTGCCTGCGCGAGCTTTCCGCCGAGCAAATCTGGTGGCGTCCCAATCCCGCCTCGAATAGCGTGGGCAACTTGGTTTTGCACCTGGAGGGAAACGTCAGGCAATGGATCGTTTCAGGCTTAGGCGGCATGCCCGACCGCCGCGTGCGCGACTTGGAGTTCTCCGAAACCGGCCCCATCCTTCCTGGCACGCTCATCGCTCGTTTACGCCGGGCAGTCACGGATGCCGGCCGCGTGATGGACAAGCTGGACGGTGAGGCTCTGGCCAGGAGTTATTCCATCCAAGGTTTTCGGGTTACCGGGCTGCGTGCAGTGTTCCACGTTGCTGAGCATTTTTCCCATCACGCCGGGCAGATTATCCTCCTCACCAAATCTCTCGTAGGGAAAGACCTGAAGTTCACGCACTTGCCAAATAAAAAGGGAAAAAGAGGGAAACTTCCGGGCCCTCCGGCCCTCTGAGAGAGCCGAGCGGCGAGACTCGCGATATGGGTGTCGGCGCTGCTTTCTAAAGCCGGTGAACTTGTTTGGCGAGGACGACCATCGTGCCCGCCGGCACAGGCACGCCGGCGATGGTCTGCGCTTGCCCCTCGTAGAATGGCAGGCCCTTGACCAACAGCGTGGGAGTCCCGCCTCCCCCAGTCAGTGAAGACAAACCGCTGAGGTTGACGAAATTGGTCTGGCTGTTGGTCAGAACGATGGTCGGCGTGTTCTGAAACATGACGGCGCAGGGAGAGAACGTAAATGCTCCCGTCTTATCGTCGTCTGCGACCTGGAGCAACGCCGAGAAGTTCCCCTGAATGGATTGCAGCTTGTCGTAAACCTTGAAGGCCGCGACGGTCGTAGGCAGAGGCGGCGCACCCGAGCCGCTCGCCCCCGAGGGCACCGTGACTTGTCCGTGGACAATCACTTCCTGGCCCACGTTGATGTTGCTGGGGCCAAAAGGTAGACTGGCGAAATTGACGTTCCTCGACGAATACTGATAGATAGTTGACGACGACACGTTAACAACCGGTATGGAATCGAGGGCGACGACGCTCGCATCGTTTGGCTCGACATCGCGCGCCCACAGGTTAAAGCTCGTGACATTACCGCGTGCATCGCGGGTCAGCGATGTGACCGGCCCGATTATCGCCAGCACGGGCTTAGTGCATGGAGGTACAGGACGTAAAGAAGGGATGCATTCCGTATACTCGTCCTCCACGTTGGTCGCCACGAAATTCCCGGCGTCGTCAATGTAAGCATCCACTTCCATAAAACTATCGGTGTACAGTTCGTTGAGGTTGGAAAAGCCATAAAGCTGGGTTGACCCGTTGAGATAAATGGTGGCCAGCGGCGGTGAACTAATGGAAGCCGAAAGCAGTTGCAGGGCGAAACTGCCGTCATATTGAGTGAGCGGCACGGGAGGGGGAATGGTCACCGAGCGCACAAATCCTGCCAAGTCGTCGATTTCGCCAAACCCCTGGCCCTCGCTTCCCAATGCCGTAATCGGCGTAAAAGTGACTTCAGGCGTCGCACTCACTTGGATCTTTAAGTTCGCCGGATCCTGCGTGATTCTCTGAATCATGTGCAGCATATCAAAATCTATCTGCATGACGCTGGGCGCATTCTTGGCGACGACCAAGGGTGGATTGACCGGAAGGTAGTAGAGCTTCAAGGGCTGCATGGTAAGCTCGGCGGTATCAATGGGTAGATTGGGCGGGAGGATGGTCGGATCGTAGAAAACCAACGAGGGCTCGCTGAGCCAGATTTGAGCAAGGTTATAGGTTCCGACATTGGCCGTGGTCATGGCGAGCGGCGTCGTAAAGTCTCTCAGGCAACCGAGGTTGATTCTGATTATGGGCGGGGTAACGGAGGCCGAGTTGACCACGATTGCCGCGGACGTTGTCTGACCGTTGGCAGCAGGACCGAGGAAAACTAGATTGGTGATATTGAAAGGGAATGACACAGCGTCGCACGGTCCGGGAAGGTCCCCAACCAGCGTCGTCAGCGATCCTGTGGGAATCTTCACCTTCGGCTTCGACGATCCGCAGGAGGTCAGCCATGCGACGGCCAATATGGCCATCAGCGCCATCGTACCAGTCCATTTGGCCATTCCGTCTCGATTTCCTCCCCCTCTGGCGCCCCTTACGAGGCGATTCGAGAACACTGCACGCTGGTTAGACAATGAAGTTGAATCCAAGACTATGAACCCGCGAGGCCTGCTAGGGCAATCCGCTACCAGGCGGATTATTGCCCGCGGACTGCCATCCTCAGGCTGACTGATGACCCTACAAACCGCCTTCTTCCCGATCCGTCTACCTGCAACTCTTCCCTGAGATGACGAACGCTTCCCAAGGGTTTTCCCGCCTCGGACGGCATTTCCGCCTGCCTTCCAAACCTGCGAACATACCGTGAATTCGCTCGCTCTGGCAAGAGCTATTCCCACCCTGCTGAAGTCAAGGAAGTATTATCGGGGATGGGAATCGCAAAACGCAAGGTCAGGAAACTGGATGCCGTCGAGAGCCACGACACGAGCCCTGGACGCACTCCCTCTCGCCCTTCTAGTGTGGAGTGAGAAAGATAGTCTTACTTTTCGGATTTACCTCAAGTCAGCGTAGCGCCCCGACAGGTCGGGGCGCTACGGGTAAACGTAATCTCCGCACGCAACACTAGCCTGAAGCCTCTCCGATCAGGGGTATAATTCGAAGGTCATTCTCGGTCAGCCCGAAGGCACAGTGACGCTCTGGGTTCGGCTTGGGAGTGTCCGGTAAGTCGAATTTCTTGCCTGGACAACCCCGTCCGTACCTAGGGGATGTAGGTTTAGACATCAGCAAATGACACTGAGGATGGAGAGCATCTCATGATTGCGGTCAGCAGAAGAAAGCTTATCAAGGGGACGTCAATGGCCTGGCTCGGGTCATTGCCTGGGATCAAGGCTGCCTTGCCTCAGCAGGCGCCGGCCGCAGGCGGCACGCCAGGCTTCCAGCCGGCACGCACTCGGTCCGGAGGGCCCGCCAAATCGAAGCGGAACCTCATGCTGGAAGTTCTGAATATGGAGTCGAAGCCGGGTTACGTGCCGGCCGGCTTCTTTATGCATTTTGGAGTGCGAGGCGATGCCGCAGTGAAGGCGCACCTTGATTATTTCCACGCCACCGGCATGGATTTTGTCAAAATCCAGCTCGACGAACAGACCTTTCCGCCTCAGAATCAAATCCAGAGACCGCCGGACTGGGCCAGCATACCTGTCCTTCCTGAAAGGTGGTTCGAGCCCTCCCTTTATCTGTTGAAGTGCCTGATCCGGGAAGCCAAGTCCGAGGCTCTGATCATACAGACTCTCTACTCACCCTACCAGATGGCGAAGCAGGCGGTGCCGGTGAAACTGCTCATCGAGCATGTCGAGCAGGACGCCGAATCCGTTTGCCGCGGAATGGAGAACATCACTCTTTCGCTCCTCCACTTTGTGCAGGCGGCCTCCCGTGCGGGGTTGGATGGATTCTACATGTGCACACAAGGCGGCGAGACCAACCACATCGCCGATCGCGGGCTCTTCAATCGGACTATTAAGACCTACGACATGCTGCTGTATAAAGAGGTGTCGCAGTTGACTCCATACAACATCATGCACATCTGCGGCTACGAAGGCTCCTACCAGGACTTCGTTCCGCGGTTTCAAGACTACCCGGGACAAGTCGTCAACGTCCCGCTCTTGGCGGACAGCAAGCCATTCTCGCTGCGCCAGGCGGCTGAAATCTTCCAACGGCCGGTCATGGGGGGACTCAACCGGCTTGGCATCGTGAGCACCGGCAGCCCGGAGGAAGTGAAGAAAGCTGCGCTGGAGGTGCTCAAGGACGCTCCAGCGAACGTGATTCTGGGCGCCGATTGTACGGTAAGCGCGAAAACGCCGATCGAGAACCTAAGGACGGCGATTCGCACCGCGCATGAGTATCGCACATAGGGCACCCTGCTTCGTGCAGGTGCATCTTCCGGGGCGGAGGGCCTTGTAACGGGGAGAATCTATGCGGAGACAAGCTCGTATCAGCCGATGGACAAGTAAATTCTCAATCGGTGTCGCGATCGCCGCATTGGGATGGCTAGCCGCTCCCGGACTGCGCGCCCTACGGGCGTCGAAGCAGATGAAAATTGGTGAGCGGCCCGGAACCGCTGTGGACAGCAGTGGGGCGCGCGCCACGGCAGCGGTCCACGGGTTGCCCAGGCTTCGAACTCGAGCCCGCAACCCCCATTTGATCGAGGATGAAAACGGAGTGCCGTTTTTCGTTGCCGGAGTCTGCCCGCAGAGCATCCTGCATTGGAGCACGCCTGACCAAATCGACGCCTATTTCGCGGATCGGCAGAAACGGCTTTTCAACTTTGCGTGGGTGGTGATCAAGGCCTTCGACTCGGAAGGGAAGCAAGCTTTGACGAATCCCACCGATGCGCGGGGGAATTCCATGCTCCTCAGCGGCACGAGTTGGAACCCACAGAATCTCAATCCTGGCTTTGTCGCGTCGGTTGACGCCCTGGTAGTGTCTGCGGCAAATCACGGCATCTACCTGTTCCTTGATCCGATGAGTTCCGGGTACGATCCTGGTCCTGGGGGCTTTGATCCTAGCCAACATTCAACCGACGAAATGCGCCAATGGGGTGAATTCTGGGGCAATCGCTACAAGAACTACTCCCATGTTAATTTTGCGTTGGGAAATGACAGGTTGGTCTCGCCGCAGGTCGACAGCCTCGTGAGCGGCCTCACGAAATACATGCCGGATCGGCTGATAACCATCGATTGGATTGGCGGACCGCCGGACTGGAGCAGCGATGCGACAGGCCCTCACAAGTTTTACGATGCCGGCCACCGTTGGGTCAATTTGAACGCGTGGTACGAATACCACGCTCCGCAGTGGGCGACCTGGTATCACTACAATATGGTCGACCCGGTGATGCCGACTTGTATTTTCGAGACCATGTACGAACACGTCGAGGCCGGGAATCCCAAGCACATTCTCACACCACCCGAGACACTGAGGGAAGAAGTCTGGGGAACGGTACTGAACGGCGGTTCTGGGTTTGGCGTCCTAGGTTCGCCGGACTGCACTCAGGACCCAATCCGATGGTTAGGAAAAACTCCGGGCGTCGAGCAGGCCCAGTATTGCTCGGCTTTCTTCATAGGTCGTAAATGGTACGACTTGATCCCGGACTGGTCGCATTCGTTCCTGTCGAGCCAGCACGGAACGCCTGGGAAGGACGATTACACCTACGTCTCGGCCGCCATCACGAACGACGGCTCCTTGGGCGTATGCTACTACCCCGGCGAAAGTGGTGAAAAGTATCAGCTCACCGTCAACATGGCGAAGATGGGAGCAGGGTCTGGGAGCTCCCTGGCGCGCTGGTACGATCCGACCGACGGTACATACAGGATCATCGGCAGAATCGCCAACTCAGGTTCTCGCTCCTTCACCACACCCGGCGCGAATAGCAAGAAAGCCGCGGACTGGGTTCTGGTGCTCGAAAAGTAGCGCTGGCCTTTAGCCAGCAATTGCCGGCCAGAAGGCGCTACTTTCAAATACTGAACGGCAACAACGACTGGGAAAAAGGAAGGCCGCGCAATTGCTCCATTCCGCGCCGGCTGATAATATCTCGCCCCGAAAATTCCTCCGGGAGGCTTGAAGATGGGATTCCTTACGCGCAGAGCGGCGCTGGCGTGGGCGGGCCAAGTGGGAGCACGATACGTTTTCGGCTCCTCAATGGCCAACGCTGCCAGCCGCGAGAGTTCCGATCCATCGCAGAAGAAACTCAAGGCCCGCCCGGTCTTCGCTGGGCAGATCAATGGTCATGCCATCCTGGATGCCGCCCATTTCGACGATTCAGTTTTCGCCCACCGAGTCTGTGGATATAACAGCGATGGAGCCCCGCACACGCGCCACCTGTTACTCACACGCCTCACAGACACCTGACAGGTACTATGCGCTGCAGGATCAGGTAGCCCAGTTTCGGGGGATCGACTGCGGCTATCAACGCGCGGAGGCTTTCATACTCCACGTGCAGAGCCCACATGTTTCGCTTCCTTCATGAGAAAAATCTTCAGACAACAAGGAGCCTTACCGATTCCATGAAAACCATCTCAGCTCTGCTTTCAATCTTTGCCATTGCTGTTTCCGTGAAGGCCCAGTCCGATTCGGTGTTTGTGCGGACTGGCGCTGACGGAAAAAGCTGGACGATCGGGAATGCCCTCGTGGAGCGGGAAGTGCAGTTTGAATCACAGCGCGGTCTGCACACCGTAAGCTGGCGCCACGTGGTAACGGGCACCGATTTCATGAGTGCCGCTGGCGTCCCCAGATCTGGCGGCAGCGAGTTCTCCTTCCAGGCAAGCGGAGATTCGTTTGCCGGCTCTAACGGCCCGGCGTGGCAGTTCGTGGGCGCGGAGACCCAGGGCCTTGCGCCCTCGGGAAAGCTTCTGGTCATCACGCTGAGGGCGAACGCAAAGCCCATTGAGGTCGCCGTCTTCTATGCGGTTTATGAAGGGCATCCCGTGGTGCGGAAATGGATTGCCATCACCAACCGTGCCGAGAACGACATTACGCTCTCGCATTTAAGCTTCGAAGCCGTGAACCTGGCCCCCGGGCCGGCAAGCGTGCTGCAAGCTTCGGCCTTCTACGGCAGCCAGCCGCGGGAAATCTTCTTCACGGGAAGGGTTGATGACACGGCCGTGCTTGAAAGGAATTCAAAAACCGGAGAAGGCTTCATTGCGATGAACGAAGCACCCGGCTACTTGAAACGGACGGAACTCTCCGGTTGGGGAGAGGGCGTCGAGGTAATGTATGACACCGACCTTTTCCCCTTTGAGCGCAGCTTGCGACCCGGTGAAACATTCGCCAGCGCCAAGAGTTCGATAGCGTTTTTCGTGGATGGCCGGGGAACGGCCGACCCGCGATGGGTGATGCCGTCGTACACGTCTCAAATCTTGATGAAGAAGGGCGCCGACTATCAGCCACCGTGGATTTACAACACTTGGGAGCCTTTCGAGCGCGGCATCACAAGATCCATCACTCTGGATCTGATCGCCGCCGCCGGGCGCATGGGTTTAGACGTCTTCACGATCGACGATGGATGGCAAGCCGATTACGGCGACAACACCATCAATCGCAAGCTCTTTGAGAACGGGTTGGACGAAATCCAGGCGGCGGTTGAAAGGCCAGGAATGCGCTTGGGCCTGTGGGTGCCGCTAGCCGCCGTCAGTCCGAACACCGAGGTTTATCGCCGGCATCCGGAGTGGCTGTGCAAGGACATTCATGGACATCCCAAGGTCACAGGCACAGCGGCCGGCTCACAAGCCGTGATGTGCCTTGCCACGCCGTACCGGGAGGTTGCCGCCAGACGAATCAGCGACTTGATCAGCCGCTATCATCTGAAGTACGTCAAAGTGGATCTGACGACAGTGTTCAACGCGTACGGCGAGTCTCCCGGCTGCTACGCCCAGGGACACGACCATCGCACCTGGGCTGAGTCTCTAGATCGCATCTACGAGGGTATCCAGTACGTAACCAGTCAAATCTACCATGATCACCCGGACGTTTTGCTTGACCTCACGTTCGAACTCTGGGGACAGAAGCACATCATCGACTACGGCTTACTAGGCGCCGGAGACTTGGACTGGCTGAGTAACGTGGACGACGACGCGGCCGAGGCGGCGGGCCCGCGACAGGCGCGAACGTTGCTCTACCTGCGGTCACTCGCCATACCGGCTGAAACCATGTTGATCGGGAATCTCCAGGCCGACATGCACCCCATCGAGGAGCGCCTGGCAACCGCCATGGGTTCGGGCCCGCTTTTCCTCGGCGACCTGCGGAAGCTGACGCCCGCAGAACAGGATTGGTACGGAGAAAAGATTCGATGGTTCAAAACGCTTCGAAAAGACCTCCCCATCCAGGAAGGATTCTTTCCTCTCGGCAACTGGGCGCAACCCGGAGCGGCCACTTGGGATGGCTTCGCGCGTTTCAGCCGCCAAGGCGAAGGAATGATCGCCCTGTTCAAGAACGAATCGCGTCTGGACCAAGGGGAGATAAAGCTCCCGGCCTACCCGGATGGAACATTCCGCGTCCGTTCCCTGATATCCGGCAAAGCGCTGGGCAGCTTCACGGGCCAGCAGTTCCGGCAGGGCGTCCGGTTCCCGCTATCGACAGAATACAGGGTCGAGTTGCTGGAAATTCGAAAGTAGGAGGTTTTGAGCACGTTGAGCGGTCTATGGTCGGGTCAGCAGTACTAAGGTGTGATTTGTGGAAACTAAAAAGGAGAATTTAGGTTGCCTAATCAAGGCTCTCGGCCAGCAGCCATGCCGCCAGATTTACCGCCGGAGGAGGCTTACTGTACCCCTTCAACGCAACTGAAGAAGGTCCGTTAGCCGGCACGGTGCTATGAAAAATCGACAAGCAATTCGATTTTGTGCCAGGCTAATTCCTATTGTCCTGTTTGCCAGTATTGGGCGGGCACAGGCCGATGCGCCCTCCAGTTATGAAGCTGTTGTTACGGTGTTGCCTCGAGCCGATCTGCAATTTCATCAGTGGAAGGAGCGTGATTTCCTCGCGTTCGATCGCCACTATAGAGAGGAATTGACGAAGCGGGTTGCTCGTGCCCGTGCACTGCGCGAGCAGGTCATTTCGCGTGAAGTCGCCGGCCAAAACACGGAACTTTCCCACCAGATTCTTGCAGAGATCATTTGGTTGATTTCCTCGACCGCTGATTTCACACGCATGGACCAAAGATTGGATGCTTTGCAAGCGAGCCTTGACCGCCCGGATCGTGAAGCACAAGCTGAGAAAGCGAATCCGGTGGACGGCAGCTGGGGACCAGGATACACGGAATGGTTTCTTAAAGTCACCGCTTCGTATCCCCACCTCGACGAGACAATCGCCGAGTGCCATTTTATTGACCGGATCAATTCACCTCAAAAGTTAACGGATTATTTGGTCTCCCTCTCGGAGTCCGACATTGCCCGCACTGGCGTGGATCACGAGCGGGAATTTAATGAATCTCTTTCCTGTTTAATGCGCATGATTTTGCGGCACAAACCCAAACAGTATGCCTACGACCCTGGACTGAAGGCAACGTTGATGGGTTTGATTTTGCGTCGTTTCCGCAATCCGGTGACCGGTTATTGGGGGGAAAGGTATGCTAGCGGCGGCCACGCTTATTTTGTGGATGATTTGAGCATGACATTTCACGTGGTTAGTTACCTGGATGGGAATGTCCCCGAAATGGACAAGGTGGTGGCGACGACTTTGGCGGCCCGGAATGCGGAGTTTCCCGTGGGATGTCTTTACGAGGGGCAGCATAATGATCATCTGAATATGGACGTGGCGGAACTCTTCAGGCTTGGCTGGCCGCACGCCAGCGAAGCGCAAAAGAAAGCCATGGCGCTGGAACTTCACGAATTGCTTCAGTGGTGCCTCACCAAATCCCTTCAGCCGGATGGTTCGTTCAAGATGTGGGTCGGTGACAACTCCAAAGAAGAATCAACTTACTTCGGCGCCTCCTTCCTTTCACGAATCGGCTATTTCGATAAGTCAAAGCGCTTCTGGACCAACAAAGATTTTCCGCAGGCGGAGAATGTCCGCCAAAACATCATCGCCTATATTGAAAAGCACTTGAAGAGCGGGGCCACGGGTGGAGAGTATTATAAGAGTGCTCTCGAGCAGCTTGACCATAAAACGACACGGTGATCAACATGTTGTCTCGTCCCGCGGAACCGGTGGCGACGCCGCCTTGAGTATTGGGTTGAACGGTGAGGATGGACCCCCGCTTTCGCGGGGGTGGCCACGCTGCTGTCGCTCGCCTCTGGTGGGCCAAAGGCCCACGAAAACTCCCTACGGCGTCACTCGCAGTATGCCTTGGAGGGTAATATCCGCTGACGACTTTCCCACCATAATCTCAAAATCACCCGGCACCACACGCCAGTGCATGTCGATATCGAGCAATTGAAGATCTTCGGGAGTAAGATTCAGACTCACGGTTTTGGTTTCTCCGGGATCGAGGGCTACGCGCGCAAAGCCTCGAAGCTGCTTGACAGGCGTTGCCACTGGCGCGTACTTCTCATGCATGTAAAGCTGCACGGTTTCCACGCCTGCCCGTTCGCCGGCGTTTTTCACATCCACGGAAACACGCGCTTCGCCGCCCGGATGAATTTCTGCCGGTGTTATGCGCAGATTACTATACTCAAAATGGGTATAGCTCAGCCCATAACCAAAGGCGTAAAGCGGCGTCGCCGGCATGTCTGCATAACCCGGCCCCAGCGGGTAACCATCTTTCATAATCATGTAAGCCTTGGAAGGTTTGTAGTTGTAGTAAACCGGCAACTGGCCCGAGTGCCGGGGCACCGAGATGGGCAGGCGCCCGGAGGGATTGTAGTTTCCAAAGAGCACGTCGGCCACTGCTTCGCCGCCCCGCTCGCCGGGCTCCCACGCTTCCACCAGGGCAGGCACGTGCTCCGAGGTCCACCGTGTCGAAAGCGGACGGCCGTTGATGAGCACCACGACCGTAGGAGTCTCTGTCTCGGATACCGCTTGAATCAACTCCTCCTGAACTCCCGTGAGATCCAGGCTGGCCACATCGTGCCCCTCGCCGTCGGTGGGTCGGCCGCGCAGGTCGCGCCCGTTCGTCAGGTGCTGCCTCTCCCCCACCACCACAACGGCGACATCGGCGCCCTTGGTGGCCTTCACGGCTTCGGCAAAGCCGCCCTTATCCATATCCGTGATATCGCAGCCACGCGCCTGGACGACTTTAGTTTGTGGTGAAACGGTGGCCTTGATCCCCTCGACCACGGTCGTCACGTGCTGCAAAATCCCCTTCGGCGAGTAGTCGCCCAGTTGGTTCATCACGTCATCGGCGTTGGGACCAATCACTGCCACCGATTTCAAATCTTTCTTGAGGGGTAAGAGGTTTTTCTCATTCTTGAGCAACACGATCCCTTCGCGACCGGCGCGCAAAGCCAGTTCCTGGCTCGCCTGCGAATGAACCACCTGGACAGCATGGTCGACATCAACATAGGGATTCTCGAATAGTCCCAGGCGGAACTTCAGTTCCAGAACCCTGCGCAGTGCGCGGTCCACCAGCGCCATGGGAACTCGACCTTCTTCCACGCTCTCCACCAACGGCCCCATGTAGGCGGGTTCGTAAGTGATATTCAGGTCGACTCCGGCCAACAGCCCCAACAGGCCGGCCTCCTTCTGGGTGGGAACAATGTGCTCATATTGCAAGGTCCGGAAGCCGTGGCCTTCGCTCTCCACCACTCCTTGGAAGCCAATTTCCTGCCGCAAGACGTCGTTCATCCATTTCACCGAAGCGTGCGACGGCACATCTTCAACCTCCGGATAACCCGCCATTACACCCAGACCTCCGGCCTTGGTGATCGCCCCGATCCAGGGGGGCATGAAGTTCTCACGCAAGGAACGATCTGACACCTCAATCGCTCCCCGCTCGAGGCCGCTGGCGGGCTCGCTCTGGGTGGGGAAATCCGTCAGCACCGCGATGACCTTGTCCGGGGCGGAGATGTCGTAGCCCTGGGTCGCCCGTACGATGGTCTCGCCGAGGCGCATGTAGAGGTAAGGATCTTCGGTGTACGCTTCTTCATTGCGTCCCATGCGCGGGTCGCGATCCACTTCCATCACCAGCGTCGAAAGCATGTGGATCCCAACCGCCCGCGCCTCCGCTGCCGCCGTGGCGTAGATGGACTTGACCAGATCCAGGTCAAACGAGCTGCCCACGGCTAAGCCTTCCGGAAAGACCGTGGCGCCGGGGAACATCGCTCCGTGCGTGCCTTCCTCATCTTCCATCACCGGTATCTTCAGGCGCGTCTGGGTGAGCGCGATTTTCTGCAGTTCGTTGAAGTATTCCGCCTGCTGGCGCGGGCCTTCCTTCAGAATCTCGTTGGCGAGCGTGAAAAACCCACACGCCGGGCCGATCTCCTGGGTGTACGTTCCGGCGGTGAATCGCTTGCAGGCTTCCTGCTTCGCCGGGATAGTCGTCCCCAGCTCACCAACATAAACACACGGCAAATTAAGCTGCCCAACCTTTTCCTTCAGCGTCATCCGGCTCATGAGGTCATCAACACGTTCCTCGATTGGCCGTTTCGGATCAAGATAGACCGGCGTTGTATCGCCGCCTTGCGCCAGGATCACAGAGACTGACATCAGAGTCGCGCCTGCTGCCACAATCAACCACCCAAAAGTATTCACCCGCATATTCAGACTCCCCGAGAAACTGCTAAATGTTTCCGATTGTAGTATAAAGATGCAGCGCGATGCTGAAAATTGGGTGTCTGCCAGCCTCGAAGGGGCGACCTGCCACAGCCCAGGCCTGCGGCCGGGTTGAGAGTGCGCGCCGCGGGTGGCGCATAGGTCGCGACGCCTTTTGCCGCGATGGATGCGCCTCTTGAGGGTCAGAGGGGCGCAGACATGCCAAAGAGCGGCACGTCTGCGCCACCCGGGGCACAACACCAAGCAAGGGCAGTCCTCGCGGATGTGCAATCCTATTTCGCCCCTTCAGGGCTCATTTCGCATCAGCGAGCGCAGACCTGCTTTTGAGTTTTGCGATCTTTCCTTGTACCGCTAGACGACAGCAGGCACATCACAGCTACGTCGCGGCCTGCCACTTCCCTTGCCGCACGCGATAGAAGCATGGCTACGCGAAGAGCTCCGGCTGACGACTGTTTCGTAGAGCGCAACGAGCCCCGCAGAACAGCCCGGGGACGCGCACGGCGCGCGCCAGATGACCTGACCGGGTTCATCAGCGTTGAAGGTTTTTCGTGGCTTGTCGCAATTGTCCTTCCTTATCGGCGGGATTTTCAAAGGGCGTGTACACAAGAACCGGCCGTTGTCCCGCCTGTCCGATGTCAGCGACTCCCTGAAGCCCGTAGTGAACAAGCTGCGGGTCCACAGGCCCTGCATCGTCCCATCTGACGCGCCGGACTACCGTGGGCCTACGCCAAAGCCAAAGGCCCTGCCAGCGAATGTGGAGGCTCTTCGTTGGCTGCCATCCGGGTGTCACGTCTTCTGTGATCGCGCCCGCTGGGTTTCCAAACCCCGGACGCAATACCAAGTCCAGCCACTCAACGGATTTGACATCACATTCGTACCGATAGCTCACGTCGGGGCATCCGCTTAGCGAGAAAGCGTTTCTCAGTGGAGCGGCAAGCTCAGGATCAAAAACCCACAGCCATCTTGGGTAACCGAACTGCGCGATGTAGTAAGGCTCCCGCTCAACGACATCCCATTTGATAAGGCCCGACTGCGGCTGACGCTCGCGTAGTTTGCCCCAAAGATTGAAGAGCCCCACCGCCAACTCGCTAGTATTCCAGGGTATTACCTGTAGAGGAAGGTATCCCCTGACGTTTTTGAACGGCTGGCCGGGCTTGTACTCGGAGAGCGAGTGTTTGTCGGCCCAGCAACAGTCCCACGCCTTTACTGGCTTCTCCTCGGGTACATCCCGCGTTGCGTATTTGGCTAGCTGCTCGCTCATCGGGTACCTCCTTTTTGGTGGCAGCTGCTATTCTACACTGGGCAAGCTGAGACCGGCGTGGGCCGTGTACGTTCTGGCTCGCAACAGCGGTTCGCGGCTCCTGTCTGATTGGAGATTCCGTACGTACAAGCCGTAGAGTAGCCGGAGAACGAGACTTTGCGCTTCCTGGCGAACTGACCAGACCCCCCCCTTGAGCGGGTTGCAAGTCACAATACTCTGTGGTGTAGTATGGCCGTGGATATTCTCTATTTCTTAAGAACTCGTCTCAAATTCATCGTAAGGTTCTATGACACAGCCTCCGAGCCTTTTCGGAAGACCAAAGAAAAGATCGAGAAGGGCGAGCCGCCCTATGTGCAGACGCAT
>Ga0187784_10001647_pt1 | contig 17763 bp, 16 predicted proteins | sample 1015_SJ02_MP15_2_FD_132964 | JGI IMG/M metagenome (GOLD analysis project Ga0187784, IMG submission 132964) | Tropical peat soil microbial communities from peatlands in Department of Meta, Colombia - 1015_SJ02_MP15_20_MG | ecosystem: Environmental > Terrestrial > Soil > Wetlands > Peat | place...
CCGCTATCACCTCCTGCCTCCGGTCGATGCAGCCACCCCACGGATCCAGATTCGCCTCAACGACACGTCCTAAGCCCCAGCGCTGGCGGCACTGCTCCGGGGATTGTGCTGGTCGCTCATAGCGACATGCATCTGGCTCCTCGAAGCCCTCGCTTCGAGCGTCACCCCATCTCTCTCGCAGCCGCTTCCGAAACGAACCCGCCCACCCCTTCCACCCGCCCGTCCTCGTCAGCCGCCTATTCCTCGGCGCTGGGAGGCACTTCGTTTCCTTGACATGCTGAGAAGAGCATGCTAACGTGAAGACAAATTTCATAGAACACTTATCGAGAGCGGTCGAGGGACGGGCCCGATGACACCCGGCAGCCTACCAAGCTCCCACTTGGTGTGGTGCTAATTCCCGCGGAAGATCCAATTCCGAGAGATAAGAGGGAGTGATCCCCCTCGGAGCTGGAGGGGGATTTTTGTTGTGCGTTGACGCCATTCTGAACCTCAGGCCGGCCGCCTGTCCCCGCTGAGGGGGCAGCCAATCCGCGGTCGGTGCGAGTGAAAGGGGAGGGGAGAGATGGGAGTTGTCGGGCTGGCGTGCCGGGAGTGCGGAAGGCGCTATCCGGTCGAGCCGATCTTCGTCTGTGAACAGTGTTTTGGCCCACTGGAGGCGCAGTACGATGAGGGACATCTGAGCGGCTCCGCCCTCCGCGACGATATCGAACGCGGTCCGACATCGATCTGGAGATACCAGGCGTTGCTGCCGGCGACGCGCGTCCCGGAATGGGACCTCGCGCCCGGGTTTACGCCGCTGGTGCGCGCGGAGCGCCTCGGCCGCGCGATCGGGCTCAATCATCTCTATATCAAGAATGACACGCGAAATCCCACCTGGTCGTTCAAGGACCGCGTGGTTGCGGTGGCCGTGTCGGCCGCGCAGCGGTTCGGGTTCGATGTGCTCTCGTGCGCATCCACCGGCAACCTTGCGAACGCGGTCGCTGCGCACGCGGCCAAGGCGGGAATGCGGGCTGTCGTGTTCATCCCCAAAGGCATCGAGCGGGCCAAGGTGGTGGCGACTTCGGTCTATCACCCGCTGGTCGTCGAGGTGGAGGGTACCTACGACGACGTCAACCGGCTATGCCTCGAGATTGGGGAAGAGCATCACTGGGCCATCGCCAACGTCAATCTCCGTCCCTACTACTCCGAGGGCGCGAAGACGCTCGCCTACGAAGTTGCCGAGCAGCTCGGGTGGGAGGCACCCGACCGGGTCATCGTGCCGATCGGTTCGGGGAACATGTTCATGAAGATCTACAAGGGGTTCGAAGAATTCCGCCGCCTCGGCGTAATTCCGGACCGCACCGTCCGGATGACGGCCGCGCAGGCGGAAGGGTGCGGACCGGTGGCAACCAGCTATCGGAGCGGCGCAACCGAGGTGATCCCCGTCCGCCCGAACACGATCGCGCACTCGCTGGCGATCGGCAGCCCCGCCGACGGTGGTTACGTGCTGGAAACGATCAGGCGCACGGGCGGTGCCGCGGAAGCGGTGACCGATGCGGAGCTCGTGGACGCGATCCGGCTGCTCGCGGAGACGGAGGGCTTGTTCACGGAGCCGGCAGGGGGCGTGACCATCGGCGCGCTGCGCAAGCTAGCGCAGACCGGGGTCATCGGACCGGACGAGGTTACCGTGGCGTACATCACCGGTATCGGGCTGAAGGCGATCGAGGCCGTCGAGCACGTGGTGACGGCGTCGGTCACGATCAAGCCGACGCTGGCTTCGTTCGAGCAGCACGTGCTCGCCTCGGCGGGCGCGTTGGGGGGAGAGTGAGATGGCGGCACACGTACGGATCCCGACGCCGCTGCGCCGGTTGACGAATGGGGAACGCATCATCGAGGTCCACGCGGGCGATCTGGGTCAGGCAATCGATGAACTCGAGCAACGCTTTCCAGGAATCCGCGGGAAGCTGCTGGACGACCGGGGCGAGGTGCTTCGGTTTGTGAACATCTTCGTGAACGAGCAGGACATTCGATTCCTTGCCGGGCTTCGGACGCCGCTCGGCTCGGGTGCGGAGGTATCGATCGTGCCGGCGATGGCCGGCGGAGGGTGCTAGGCGCTTCGTTCCCTCGTGGTTCCTGGTTGATCTGCCGGGCGACGGTCCCAGGGGGACGTTGCCCGGCGGATCTGCGTGTCTCCTTTGGGTGGCCGGCGGCCGGGCAGTTCTCAACCAACATAGGAACGGTCCGGTTCGCGCCGAATGCCCTGACGGTGATGCGTGTGGGCGTGAAGATTTTCCTGTGGAGCGTGCTGGCGGCGGGAGCCCCGGCGGGCGCGCAGGCGCCGTGAGTGGGAAGACGGCTCACGGGCCGCGCCGGGTCCCGGCCAACGTCGCCGCCAGGGTCGAGGGGCTTCGCGAGCGCATCCGGCACCACGCCTACTTGTACCATGTGCTTGACAGCCCGGAGATCTCGGACGAGGCGTACGACGCCCTCGTGCAAGAACTTCGGAAGCTGGAAGAGGCCCACCCCGATCTCATCACGCCCGATTCCCCGACCCAGCGGGTCGGGGCTCCGCCGAGCGAGGCGTTCCGACCGGTCGTGCACCCGCAACCGATGCTCAGCCTCGCCAACGCGTTTGACGAGGATGACCTGCGGGCATGGCACCGTCGCGTCGAAGCCGGTCTCGCCGGCCAGGCTGTCTCGTTTGTCTGCGAGCTCAAACTCGACGGCGCCGCGGTCTCTATGATCTACGACCACGGTCTCTTCACTCGTGGCGCAACGCGGGGCGACGGCGTCCGCGGAGAGGACGTGACCGCGAACCTGCGCACCGTCGAGTCACTGCCGCTGCGCCTCCGACGGGAGGCGGCGCCGCCGCCGTTTGTCGAGGTACGCGGTGAAGTGTACCTACCGAACCAAGCACTGGACTCGATCAACGAGGAGCGCATGGCGGCGGGAGAGGCCGCGTTCGCCAACGCTCGCAACGCGGCCGCAGGATCGCTCCGGCAACTCGATCCGGCCGTGACGGCTCGCCGGCCGCTTGCCCTGTTCGTGTACCAAATCGGCGAGGTGCGCGGCCGACGGTTCCGCTCACATTGGGAGAGTCTTGCGTGGGCGCGGGATGCGGGATGTCCCGTGAACCCGCAAACGCGCCCGGCGACCTCACTCGACGAGGTACTGGGATATGTGCGCGAGTGGACCGCGCGCCGCACGATGCTGCCGTACGGGACGGACGGTGTCGTCGTCAAGGTGGACTCACTGGACCAGCAGGCCGAGTTGGGCGCCACGAGTCAGGCACCGCGCTGGGCGATTGCCTACAAGTTTCCGGCCGAGCAGGCCGAGACGCGGGTTCGCGACATTTTTGTGCAGGTGGGCCGCACTGGTGCCCTGACGCCGGTGAGCGAGCTGGAGCCGGTGCGCGTATCCGGCGTCATCGTCCGGCGGGCGACCCTGCACAACGAGGACGAGATGCGGCGGAAGGACATGCGCATCGGTGATACCGTGATCGTCCGGCGCGCCGGCGAGGTGATTCCCGAGGTCGTCCGGGTGGTCACCGAGAAACGGACTGGCGCGGAGCGGCGATTCGAGATGCCGGACAAGTGCCCCGTGTGCGGCTCGCCGGTGGAGCGCAAACCCGGCGAGGCGGTCCGGCGCTGCACCGGCGGTGCGACCTGTCCGGCGCAGACTCTTGAGCGGCTGATTCACTTCGCCTCGCGGGACGCGCTCAACATCGACGGCGTGGGCCCGAAGCTCCTTCAACAACTCCTGGATCGCCAGTTGATCGCCGATCCCGCGGACCTGTTCCGGCTGACCAGGGATCAGGTGGTCACCCTCGACCGCATGGCGGAGAAGTCCGCCGAGAACGTGATCACCGCCATCGACCGTGCCCGCCATACGTCCCTGGCGCGGCTGCTCTATGGGCTCGGAATCCGGCACGTAGGGGTGCACGTAGCGGAAGTTCTGGCGGAGCACTTCGGGGATGTGGAACGGCTGATGTCCGCGCCACTCGAAGAGGTCAGCGCTGTCCCGGGCGTGGGCCCGACGATTGCCGAGAGCGTGGTGGAGTTCTTCCAGCGGCCGTCGACGCGGCAACTGCTGCGCAAGTTACGTGACGCCGGCGTGCGGATCGAGACGCCGCCGCGGGCCGAGGGTCGGCTCGCGGGGAAGACGTTCGTGTTCACGGGAACGCTGGACCGGTTCTCGCGCCGGGAGGCCGGCGAGCGGGTCAAGGCACTCGGCGGTCTCGTGGGCGACAACCTAACTGCGCGCACGGACTATCTGGTGGCGGGGGATGCACCGGGCGGCAAGTTGGGGCGGGCGCGGAAGCTCGGCGTGACGGTGCTGACCGAGCCCGAGTTTCTCGCGCTGGTGGAGGACCGTCCATGAGAGGCACCCAGGAAAAGGGAGGGGCGCCGGATTCCCGGGCCCGGCGCGGAGAGGGATCATGACGGCAAGGCGCAGGCGCGCGACGAAGAGGCGAGGAGCAAACACAAGCGGGCTCTGGTGGGCCCTTGCTGCAGTCGTGATTGTCGCTGCTCTGGTGACCGGCGCCCGCGTGCTCCGCTGGCCCCGGCCGCCTGCCGGGCCACGGGCGGGGATCGAGGTGTTCTTTGTCCGTTACTCGGAGGGTGGCCGCACCGGTGCGCTGGTGACCGTGCGGCGTCCTGCGACTCCGGGTCCCGTCGACGTCAGGGTGGCAGCCGCGCTCCGGGAATTGCTGGCCGGCCCGTCCGCTGAGGAGCGGGGCAGGGGTATCGTGAGCGAGATACCGCCCGGAACAGGTCTTCGCAGCGTCCACGTTCACGGTAGCACCGCCACGATAGACTTGACCGCCGCGTTTGCCAATGGCGGGGGAAGCACGAGCATGCTGGCGCGGCTGTGGCAGGTCGTGTACACGGCGACCCAGACATCTGGGATTCACGCGGTCCAGATCCTGATCGGTGGACGTCACGAGCAGGCGTTGGGAGGGGAAGGCGTCGCGATCGACCGCCCCATCGAGCGGCCTGCGTCGATGCCGGTGCTCTGATCGGCAGCTCGTTCGCGTCGTCATCCCCGGTCTGGCCGGTGAATGGCGCCCCGATTCTGCCTCGCGCCGCCGGCCAGAGGTGGACTCCACGAACTCGAAACACCCGGGCCGGTTCCTTCTCTCGACACGTGGTACGGGCAGGGAGCCCTCGGCCGTTGGGAGAATAGGCGGGCGATGCCCAAGCAGGTATTTGCCGAGGACATAGAGCGTCTGATCGGGGCGCTGGAGGGCGTGGTCGCCGCGCGCGTGTCCACGACACCCGGCGGAGACATTGACCAGATCTACGTGATGGCGACTTCCACCGCCGATGTGCGCGCGGTCAGGCGGGGTATCGGCACGGCCCTCGTATCGACGTACGGCCTCCCGCTGGAACCGTGGCGCGTTCAAATTGCGCAGCCGCGACCGGACGAGGGAAGTCCGCCTCGATTTGGGGTATTGCGCATCGAGGAGATCGTCGGGGCCGTGGAGATGACGGCGCTGGTTCAGCTCACGTGGGCGCGCGGCGGCGAGGAGCGTGTGGTCACCGGACGCGCCCGTGGTCCGCTGGGCCCCGCGCACCGGCTGCGCACGGTAGCGTCTGCAACACTCGACGGCGCCAGGGAGGCGCTGGGCCCAGGCTATCGGAAGGCCGCGGCCCAGGAGGCATCGCTGGTGACGTTCTTCGGTCGGCCGACCGCGCTCGTCGGCATCTCAGTGGCAACGCCGCGCGGCGAGGAGCGCGCGTTTGGGATTGCCCAGGAGGAAGCCTCGTCGGATGCGATCGTGCTGGCGGCCCTGGATGCCGTGACGAAGCTCGCGGGGCGCGCCGCGCTCGCGGTGCCCCCGGCGGATCGCCGGGCCGTGCTCGAAGCGATGCGTCGGCACGTAGGATCTTCGGAGCGAGCGCGGACCCCCAGGGATCACGGGGCACCTCCCGTTCCACCGCATGAAGTGTCAGACGGTGCACCTGCCTCGAAATCAACGGACTCGGCACATCCGGTCGTGGCGTCGCCCCCGGCGCAATCGCCGGGCGGCGTCGCAGATCCAGCCCACGGCGGCTTTGGCCCACGCCGTAGGCCCGGCACTGGCCCCGCCGTAGGCACAGGCCCAGAGGCACATCGTACGCGCGCGGCACATTCTGTCACGCGCATGTACTTCCGGCCGGCGAGCGCGGCGGCCGAGCGCGCGTCAGGTGCATCGCCCGTCGAGTCCCGCAACGGTGAGATTCTCGCTCCGGCAAAGGGCCCGGAGCCGGGCCGGATCACGCAGCCCGCACAAGAGGGAGTGGTAGGGATGGCCGCGCATCAGGACGTCCCGCAGACCGGGCGCAGCTCGTCAGGCTCAGGTCGTCTCTCGATCGAGGAGGTATTGTACCAATCGCTCATCGCGAACCGTACGCCGGTGCATGTCCGCTGTCGCGACGGCTACGAACTCCGCCGGGCAGTGCTCAAAGATGTCGGCACCGAGAGCGTGCTGCTCGAGGTGGACGGCGACACGGAACTCGTGTATAAGCACGCAATCCTTTCGATCCGCCCCCTGATGGGCCCCAGGGCGGGAGCGTAGAGCTCGGCGGTGGCGGACGGTCAAGAGAGGTGCTTCGGGGAATTGCGCGCCCGCCGCGCTCGGTTGGAAGGGGGCGGCGGCCGGTGCGCGTTGCGAGCCGGCACGAGGCCGGCAAGGTGACTGTGCGCGAGCGCCTGGCGGACCTTCTCGATTCCGGCACGTCTACCGAGCTCGACCGGCTCGCCACCCATCGTGCCACCGCGTTTGGCATGGACCGGATGCCCGCTCGGCCTCTGCCGGAACCATCCGGGGCGTGGACGTCGACGCAGGCGTCGAGATCGCGCGGGCAGGTGCTGGTGACGATCGCCTGACGGCGGAAGGGCGGATCTGTGCTTCCGTCGGCGAAGGTCCCTTCCCGCCACTCATGGAGCCGTTTGGCGAAGGCGCGGGCAAGCGAGAGAGGTGGATGTCATGCCTGGGGACTTGGAGAAGGCATCCAGCGACGCGACCGGTGGGAAGGAGCTACCCGGTGGGGCGTCCCGCGGCACCCCCGAGCCGGACGAGGCATTCGCGACGTCATCGCAGATCCCGGTGGCACGAGTCTACACGCCGGACGACGTCGCGTGGCTCGAGTACGAGCGTGACCTGGGATTCCCGGGGGCGTATCCGTACACCCGGGGCATCTACCCGACCATGTACCGTGGCCGGCTGTGGACGATGCGCCAGTACGCCGGCTACGCGGGTGCGGAGGAGTCGAACAGCCGGTTCCGTTATCTGCTCGCCCAGGGGCAGACCGGCCTCTCTATCGCGTTCGATCTGCCGACGCAGATGGGTTACGATCCGGATCACCCGCTGGCGGAGGCCGAGGTGGGAAAGGTCGGGGTGGCGATCAATTCACTCGCGGATATGGAGGTACTGTTCGAAGGCATTCCGCTCGACCGCGTAAGCACTTCGATGACCATCAACGCGACGGCTGCGGTCTTGCTGTGCATGTACGTCGCGGTGGGCGAGCAGCAGGGCGTGCCTCCAGCGCGGCTGGCCGGCACGACCCAGAATGACATCCTGAAGGAGTACATTGCGCGGGGCACCTACATCTACCCCCCCGGCCCCTCCATGCGGCTGGTGACGGACACGCTGGCGTTCTGTGCGGATCGGCTTCCTCGGTGGAACCCGATCAGCATCAGCGGGTACCATATCCGGGAGGCGGGTGCGACCGCCGTCCAGGAGGTCGCGTTCACGCTGGGAAATGCGCTGGCATACCTCGAGGCCGCGCGGGCCGCCGGCCTGGATGTCGACCGCGTGGCGCCGCGGCTGGCGTTCTTTTTCGACGCCCAGATGAATTTCTTTGAGGAGGTCGCGAAGTTCCGGGCCGCCCGCCGGTTGTGGGCGCGGATCACTCGCGAGTGGCTCGGCGCGCGGGATCCCCGGTCCTGGGTGCTCCGGTTCCACACTCAGACCGCGGGGGTGGCGCTGACTGCCCAGCAGCCGGCCAACAACGTCGTGCGAGTCGCCCTGCAAGCGCTCGCGGCCGTGCTCGGCGGGACGCAGTCCCTCCACACGAACGCACGGGATGAGGCGCTGGCGCTTCCCACGGACGAATCGGCGCTCCTGGCGCTGCGGACACAACAGATTGTCGCCCACGAGACCGGGGTCGCCGGCACGATCGACCCTCTCGCCGGGTCCTACTACGTCGAACACCTCACCAATGAGATCGAAAAGCGCGCGGTTGAGTACCTGAACCAGATCCGCAAGATCGGTGGAATGCTTCCGGCGATCGAGACGGGGTACGTTCAGCGGGAGATCGGTGAGGCGGCGTACCGGGATCAGCGGGACGTCGAGGACGGGCACCGAGTGATCGTGGGCGTCAACCGTTTTCAGACGCCCCATGAGCATCCACCGGCGATTCTGCGGGTGGATCCAGCGGTTGCCGACCGGCAGAAGGCTCGGTTGCGCCGCGTCCGGGCGGAGCGGGATCAGACGCGCTGTGCCGACGCGCTGTCCGCCCTGAGTCGATGCGCGGAAGGACGCGGCAACCTGGTACCGTTGATCCTGGACGCCGTGCGCGCGTACGCGACCGTGGGAGAGATCTGTGACACACTGCGGCGAACGTTCGGAGCCTACCGTCCGCCGGTCGTGGTATGATCCGGTGACGCTGGCGCGCGAGATTCTTCGTGGTTCGCCCCAGGCGGTGGCCAGGCTGATCTCAATTGTCGAGAACAGACCCACGGAGGCGATCACAGTACTTCGTGAGCTGCACCCCCATACTGGGCGCGCCTACGTCGTGGGTGTGACCGGGCCGCCGGGCGCCGGGAAGAGCACCCTGATCGCGGGTCTCATCGGGGAGGTTCGCCGGAGCGACCGGCGGGTCGGCGTCGTCGCAGTGGATCCCACGAGCCCATTCACGGGCGGCGCGATTCTGGGTGATCGGATCCGCATGCAGGATCACAGCCTCGACCCTGGGGTTTTCATGAGGAGCATGGCCACTCATGGTCACTTGGGCGGGCTCGCCCCCTCGACCGCTGGCGCGGTGGAGGTGCTCGACGCCTCCGGATGCGACGTGGTATTCGTCGAGACCGTAGGGACCGGCCAGGCCGAGGTCGACGTCGTGCGGCTCGCGGACACAGTGGTGGTCGTAACGATGCCGCATCTGGGCGACAGTGTGCAGACGCTCAAGGCGGGCGTGATGGAGATCGGGGATCTCTTCGTGGTCAACAAGGCGGACCGGGGAGATGCGGATCGTACGGCGATGGAGATCAAGACGGTGCTTGGACTCGGGGTGCATCAGGAAGGATGGCTGCCCCCCGTACTCCTGGCAACGGCGGTGGATGGATCGGGAGTAACGGCGGTTCTCGTCGAGATCGACCGGCACCGCGACCACCAGACCGCGAACGGCCTGTTGGAGCAGCGGCGGCGTGACCGGCGTCGGGACGAGATCCTGATGATCGCGGAATCGCGGCTCAGGAACCGGATGCTCGAAGCCGGGGGGGCCGAGAGTCTCGACGCCCTTGCCGCGAGCGTCGTCCGCGGCGAGATGGACCCCTATACGGCGGCCGAGGCGCTGCTTCACCGGGCGCGCATTCGATGACCGGCGGGGAGAAAAGAGCGAATGATGTGCCGGCTCCCCGGTTTACCCACTTGGCTGTCCTTGTCCGGCACCTGGAGGATGCCGGGAAGGTGTTCTGCGACCGGCTTGGGCTCGCGCCCCAGGCTCTGGAGAGCCTTCCGTCCGAGGGCGTTCGCGTGATGTTTATCCCGATCGGTCTCGGCGCGATCGAGCTCATCGAACCGCTCGCTACGAATGATCCCCTCCAACGGTTCCTGGCTGCCAGGGGTGGGGCTGTGCATCACGTCGCAATTGAAGTTCCTGACCTCGACGCGGCGGTCGTGCGGGCCCGGTGCGCCGGCTTCGGCCTGATCGGTGACGCGCCTCGGCGTGGAGCACATGGGACGCGGGTGATGTTTGTCCATCCTCGCTCCACGCATGGGGTACTCATCGAGCTGGTCGAGAAGTCGTCAGACCGCCACCTCGAGCCATGACATCTCTGTTCCCGGCGTGGTGGCAGTTCATCTATGCGCGAGCTAATTGCCTGGAAACTTTACCTCAGCCGTTCTTGCATTGAAATTAGTCTATAAGGTATAATGCGACCGGTAGAAGTCCGTCTATAGCTCAGAGACGTACCACACACGTTGTCGCTCCAGGCCTCGCACCCCGTTCGCTGCAGTGCCCGGGCTTCGGAAGCGGATAGGGCACCGTCCGAAACTTCTATTTGAATTCTTGGTGACTTCGTACGTCTGTCGGAAGTGGAGGGTCCCGGGCTAACGGCCGGGACGGCCAGATACCGTCAAGGGAGGGAGCCCGTGCAAGAGGCGATACCTCGCGGTACCGGCGCTGTCCCAAGACGCCTCCGGTTGTCCCTCCGACCGATTATCTACGCCTGTCTGGGTCTTGGTATCCTTCTAGCCATTGTCACGATCGCGGGAACGTGGGGTTTGCCGATTCTCAGGACGGTCCACGTGTCGGCGGACGGGAAAAGCGTCACCATCCGGACCTTCAAGCGGACCGTGGGCGCGGTGCTTGCCTCTCGGAAAATCTCCCTACACAACGGCGATAGTGTTGCGCCGGCACTCGATACGCCGGTATGGCCGGACATCCGGATCAAAGTGGTGCGGGCGGTGCCCTTTCTGCTGGTAGACAGCGGGCGACCCCGTCACGAGCGGCTCGCCGCCGAAACAGTTGAGGACGCCCTTCGCGGGTTGGGCGTCCAAGTTCGGCCCAACGACAAGGTGTATCCGGCGCCCCAGACCGTCCTGTGGGCGGGTGCACGAATCACAGTCGAGCGGCGCGAGTGGCATACGTGGATCGAGTACGGCACAGTCCCGTATGCTTCGCAGGTCGTACACGACGCGGCGTTGTTCAAGGGGAACACGGCCGTCCGCGCTGGCCGCGCGGGAACGAAACAGCGCGTCGTTCGCGTCCTATACGCGAATGGCAAACCGGCCGTGATGGAGCCGCAGGCCTGGACGGTCACCCGCGCGCCGACGCCCCGGATCCTTGCGATCGGGACGCGCGCGATGATAGCGTCACGCGGGGAGTTTGCCGGACGCGAGTACATGGTGTTGGAGGCGACCGCCTACTATCCCGGCCCCCACAACTTCGGTGGCGGTGTGGGCCCCCGGACCGCTACGGGAATGGTGGCGCAACGTGGTGTCGTCGCCGTGGACCCATCGCTCATCCCCCTCGGAACCCAACTCTACATTGAAGGCTACGGGTACGCTGTCGCCGGGGATACGGGTGGATCGATTCAGGGCCGCCGCATCGACCTTTGTTACAATGACTACGGCGAGGCGGTCCAGTTCGGCCGCCGGGAGGTTAAGGTCTACCTGCTGAGTCGTTGAAACGCGGCCTCTCGCGCGAATCCCGGACGGCGCCGGGAGAACGACGTATCGCCGGCCAACCTTGCTTACATGCAACCGGATGTATCGACCCCACAGCGTGCGCTCCTGTGTCTACGGAGTGGCCAGTATGCGCGTGGGTCAGGCCTGCGACGCCCTGGAGCGGCTACGCCGGGGGTAACGACGCGACCATCAGGTCTCGCTGAATCGCCGTGACAGAAGTCCCGGAACGCCCGCTGGCTACGCCGCAGACGACGCGGGCTCTTCTACGGCGGTTCGGCATCCGTCCCCTGAAGCGCTTCGGCCAGCATTTCCTCGTGAGCGAGCGCGCGCTCAACCGGATCATCGAGGCGGCAGCGCTCTCCCGGGACGACAGCGTACTCGAAATCGGGGCGGGACTGGGCACTCTGTCGCAAGCGCTCGCCGCCCGGGCCGGGTACGTTACGGTCGTGGAACTCGACCGCCGGCTCCTCTCCGTCCTCGCCGAGATCCTCTCCGCGTATCCTAACGTCCGGATCGTCGCGGGTGATGCGCTGGAGATACCGGTGGAAGAGTTGTTCGGCGGCGCACCGGCCGGTCCAAGGAAAGTGGTGGCCAATCTTCCCTACAACATCGCGTCGCCCGTGCTGATTCGTCTGCTCGATCCCGCCGTGCGGATTTCCCGCCTCGTGGTGACCGTCCAGCGCGAAGTCGCAGACCGGATCACGGCCTCCCCGGGGACGGCATCGTACGGACGGTTGTCTATCGCGGTTCAGTTCCGCGGGGCCGCCCGCGTCGTGTGCCGGCTCCCGAGGGGTGCCTTTCTGCCCGCACCCGACGTGGAGTCGGCGGTCGTAGAGATCGTACTCTTCGGCCGCCCGACGGTGACGGTGCCGGACGCGGCGGAGTTCTTCCGCATTGTCGCGGCGGGGTTCGGACAACGCCGGAAGATGCTTCTTGGCGCGCTTGCTCACGGGCTCGGCCTGCCGGCCGCAACCATTGAGGCCGCGTGCAACGCATGCGGCGTCGACCCCAGGGTGCGCGCGGAACAATTGGATTTGGAGGCGTTGGGGGCGCTGGCGTGCGCCTTGCACCCGGCCCTGTCACGCTCGGCAACGAATGCACCGCATTCGTAGACTCCGCCCCGCGGACGCCCCCCGGGGTATGGCGGGGGTAGCGGCGCGAATGGCAGGCTAACGCCGGGAGTCGGGATCGGGACTTACGAGCGTGGAGGTACGCCCGAGCACGATGGACAGATCCGGGCCCCCGAGCGTCGGCGCGTTGACGATCCTACGCGCGCCGGTGATCCCGGCGACAACGTGCGCCACGGCCGGGTCGCCGTGGTGGACGATCAACACGGCCTCGGACGCGTCCGGGGCCGTCGTTATGCGCACGACGCGGACCCCGAGCGCGTCGAGGCGGGCGAGCGAGTCCGCCTGGACATCGCGGCTGCCGCTCGCGTTCACGATCTCAACCGTGACGGCGGAAAACGCGCCGGTGTCCATCCCGTAGAAGTCCTTGATGATAAGAGCCCGGTCCCGTGCCACGTCCGGCAGCCAGTATCCGGCGTAGCCTCCGAAGTGGCCTGGCAGCGTGTCCCGCTCGAGTCCTCCATGGGGCAGCCGGGTGCCGAACAGCCCGAGCGCGAGCAACTGCGTTTGAGTCAGATTCGTTGTGGTGTCCTTCTGAAAAACCTTGAGGATCCGGTCCGCTCGCAACAGGGCGTGCGGCCGCTGGAGTTCCTGCAGCAGGGCGCCCATCACCTGCTGCTGGCGCTGAATCCGGCCGATATCGCCGAGCGCGTCATGCCGGAATCGAGCGTATTCCATGGCCCCCGCGCCACCGAGATGTCGATATCCTTTCTTGAGGTGGATGTGGAGGCCGTCCCAATTGTCGTCGTAATTCAAGTCCTTGGGGATGCGGACGTCGATCCCACCGACCGCGTCGATCAGGTCGACCAACCCGCGCACATGGAGCTCGATATAGTAGGGGAAGGTGACGCCGAGGAGGTTCTCGGTAGCCCGCAGGCCGAGCGAAGCCCCACCGTACGCGTGGGCCGCGTTGATCTTGTCGAATCCGTGTCCCGGGATCATCGTCCGCGTGTCTCGTGGAATGCTGAGCAGGTAGACGCGATGCGTCTCCGGGTCAAAGCTCGCCGCGATCAGCGTGTCGGTGCGGCTCACCGGGTACACGATGTTCGGGTTCTGGTCGCTCACGGTGCGATCGAGCCCCATGATCAGCACGTTTGTGCGCCGCGTGACCTTGAGCGGCCAACCAAACGTCGGTCCCGGGGGCGTGGCATGCGCGGCGACGTAGCCCGCGACACCGATCAACCCAAGTGCGAAGGCGGCGACGGCGCAGCCCACGATCCAGCGAATGACGTGGGGCCACCGGGGCGGGCGTCGGGCGAACGGTGGAACGCGTGCAAGTTCCGGGTCGGGTGCGGATGCTGGAACGGATGGAGATCCCGGATCGTCAGGCGGAACGTACGCCATAGCCTCTCTATGATAGGCAATTCATGGGGTGTGTCAAGGCGTGGACGGCGGCGTCCGACGGAGGGAGGAAACCTCGCCGCTGGCGAGAAGTGTGACGCGTGGCAAGTTGTCCCGGCGAAGGAGAACCGGAGATGCGCCGGTCACGTGTAACGTCGATACCGCCGGTCATTGTACTGTCTGTGTGCGACCCCGCGGAGCCTGCCTGAGGGCGGCCCCGCGGGTTGCGTTTTAGGGAAGGGGGTTGCGGCATTGAAAGAGCTGCACCTGAACGCCTACGCCAAGGTCAATCTTACGCTCGACGTGATCGGCGACCGCCCCGACGGCTACCACGACATCGAGACGGTGATGCACACTGTTGAGCTTCACGATTCGATCATTCTCCGCGAGAGCGAAAGCGGTATCACGATCCGCTGCGCGAGCCCGGACGTACCCGCGGACACGCAGAACATCGTCTACCGGGCGGCGCAGTATTTGAGGGAAACGTTCCGCATTCCCAAGGGCGTCGAGGTGGAACTCAACAAGTACATCCCCATCGCCTCGGGGCTCGGCGGCGGCTCCAGTGACGCGGCGGTGACCCTTCTCGGACTCGCGCAGATGTGGAAGCTGCGCCTGTCCGACGGCCAGCTCCTCGATCTTGCCGGCCACATCGGTTCGGACGTGCCGTTCTTCATCGTCGGCGGAGCTGCGCTGGCGGTCGGGCGTGGCGAGCGCATTCGTCCGCTGCGCCCGCTACCAACGACGTGGATAGTGCTCGCGCGCCCGCCGATCCAGGTCTCAACCGAGTGGGCGTACCGCGTGCTTGATCACGCGACGGCACGTCGGCACCCCGACACGAAGGCCGTGGTGCGTGCGATCGAGGCGGAGGACGCAGTGCAGGTGGGCCGTCTCGTGTGCAACGTGTTCGAAGACGTCGTCGTCGCCCATTATCCCGAGGTGGCCGCACTGCGTGATCGCATGCTCGCGTACAAGCCGCTCGGCGTGTCGCTTTCCGGAACGGGACCCGTGGTGTTTGCGCTGGCCGCCAACGAGGGCGATGCGCGGCGAATCGGCGCGGCCCTCTCCGAGCAGGGCGATCTCGAGGTCTTCGTCACCCGCACGTTCGCCGAGGAGCGGTAGCCGTCCCTGTCACCCGACCCACGGACGAGCCCCGACCGCGCGCCGAGACCGCGCCGTATGCCGGAGGAGCGAACATGCCTGTAGTCACGGCGGTCGTGCTGGCCGGCGGCCGGCCGGATCCTGCGCTCACCGGGGCGCCGCTGCCGAAGGCTTTTGCTCCTCTTCGGGAGCGGACCATGGTGGAGTTCGTCCTCGATGCGTTGCGCGGCGTCGCGGGGATCGGTCCTATCGTGATCGTCGCGCCGCGCGTCCTTCCGCCCGGCATCGCTACGACGGCGGACGTCGTCGTTGAGGAGCGGGGCGGGCTGCTCGAGAATGTCGACGCCGGTCTCGCGGCGGTTGCGCCAGATTCTCTGGCGCTGGTCGTGGCGGCGGACATCCCGCTGCTCACTTCCAAAGCAGTGGCGGCGTTTCTTGAGAGAGCGCTCGCGCTCAACGCCGATGTGGCATACGGCGTCGTGTCGAAGGCCGACGTGACGAGCGCATATCCCAGCGCCCGCAAGACGTTCGTCCGTCTGCGTGACGGCGTGTTCACGGGCGGCAACCTCGTTCTAATGCGCCAAGAGGGGTTCACGCGTGTGCGCCCCGTGCTCGCGCGCGCGATCGCGGCGCGGAAGCGTCCGTGGGATCTCGCGCGCCTATTCGGTCCCGCGACCCTGTTCGGCCTGGCCACCGGGCGGTTGGAGATCTCCGCGCTGGAGGCGCGTGCCGCCCAGATCGTCGGAATCCGCGCGCGGGCCGTGATCTGTCACGAGCCGGAGATTGCGCTCGATGTGGATCGTGGCGAGGATCTGGCCGTCATGGAGGGTTGGCTGATCGCGAGAGACGCGGCCCATCCCCTCGCTGCGGAAGAAGGACCGCAGCGGTGAGACGGCTCCGCCGAGGGGACCGCATGGTCGCGATCGCCTATCGGCTCTTTCATGAGCCGCACAAGCTCTTTTCACTGGGGTTGTTCGCAGACGCCCTGGGCGCGGCAAAGTCCACGGTCAGCGAGGATGTCGCAGCACTGCGGCAGGTGTGCGAGATGCTCGAGCTCGGCAGGATCGAGACGCTCGCCGGGGCTGCCGGGGGCGTCAGATATGCGCCGTTCTGCACGGCGGCGCAGATCCGCGGGCTCGCCGAGGACCTGGCGGGGCGGCTGCGCGATCCCTCGCGGATTCTTCCCGGCGGATTCCTCTATACGACCGATCTGTTGTCGGTTCCGACGTTGGTGGGGCGGCTTGGGGATGCATTCGCGACGTTTTTCGCCGACCGGCGCCCGGATGTGGTGCTGTCGATGGAGGTCAAGGGGATCCCGCTCGCGCTCATGACCGCCCGTGCGTTCAACGTCCCGCTGGTGACGATCCGGCGAGGTGGACGAGTCACCGAGGGCTCGTCCGTGACCGTCAACTACGTGTCGGGGTCGTCCCGGACGGTGCAGTCCATGACGCTGCCGCTCCGGGCCGTGCCACCGGGCGCCCGAGCTCTCTTCGTCGATGACTTCCTAAAGGGCGGCGGCACCGCGCGGGGCGTGTACGATCTCATGCGGGAGTGTCAGGCGGAGGTCGTCGGAGTCGGTGTGCTCATCGAAGCGACCCACCCCCGGGACAAGCTCGTGGACGGATACGTCTCGGTGCTGACATTTGAAGGGGTGGACGAGAATCAGGGCACTGTCAGGATCGGCCCGAGCCCCTGGGCGCTCGGGCAGACGCTCGGCGCGGCTGGTCGATGAGTCCATGGCCGCGGCTTGCCTGCGCGCCGCGATCAAGGTTGACATCTCATACCGCACGGGATATTCTGAGTGAGCGCCCATTCATCAAATAGAGACGCGAAGCCGGGAGCACAACACAACATGACGTCCGGCATGCGCACCGAGGAGGTCGCGGGCCTGGAATGGTGCGTCTGAGCGAGACGGCCAGGGACGAGCGAGCGGAGGAGCGCCGAGGACAGATCCTCAAGGCCGCGCTCGTGGTCTTCAGCCAGAGGGGCTTTCATGGAGCCACGATCCGTGAGATCGCGTCGGCCGCTGGGCTGGCGGAAGGGACGATCTACCTATACTTCCCCAGCAAGCAGGAAGTGCTGCGAGGCGTCTTCGCCCTGATCGCGGAGGAGGCATTCGCGGCGTCGGTCGGGGGTGACTTTAGCGGTGGCGACGACGAGGCGTTTCTCCGCAGGTTCCTGGAGGGCCGGATCACCAGCCTGTCCAAACACGCCGCGTTTCTCCGGCTGAGTGTCCACGAGGCCGATCTTCAGGAAGACCTGCGGCAGGAGTTCTATGCGAGGCTCTGCGAACCGTTCGTGGTGCAGTTCGAGAGATATCTGCAGGCTCGCATCGCCGAGGGAGCCTTCAGGCCCGTGAATACGGCGCTCACCGCGACGATGTACTTTCGCATGCTGATGTCTCACATCGTAGTGCAGCACGTGCTCACCGTGGATGCGACCGCGGCGCAGCGCGCCGGCGAAGATTACCTGGGGACGATGGTGTCTCTGATGTTATACGGTCTTGCGGTGCGTCCGGCGTCCGCCCCACCACGCGATGCCCTCTAGATCGAGGAGGTCCGGTATGTCGGTCAGGTTCCACCGCTACGCCGTTGTGCTCACCTGCGTCGTGCTCGCGCTGCCCGCGGTGCCAGCCGTCGCGCAGCAGCAGCAGCCCGCACCGCAGCAGCCGCCAGGGCCGGCCGCGCCGTACACGCCGCCATCCGGGTCGGGACTGCCGACGGTCCCGCGGATGCCGGCCATTCCGACTATCGGGCAGGGACAGCCGCTATCGCTCACCGATGCGGTCGCAATCGCGCTGCAGAGGAACTACGCGATCCA
>Ga0187784_10001649_pt1 | contig 17757 bp, 16 predicted proteins | sample 1015_SJ02_MP15_2_FD_132964 | JGI IMG/M metagenome (GOLD analysis project Ga0187784, IMG submission 132964) | Tropical peat soil microbial communities from peatlands in Department of Meta, Colombia - 1015_SJ02_MP15_20_MG | ecosystem: Environmental > Terrestrial > Soil > Wetlands > Peat | place...
GACAGAGAAGCACCAGGCGTCTTCCGCCCGCGGCTTTCGCACCCCGAGGAGTGATACCACGGTGGCAACTCCCGTGATCCTGCCCAAGTTTTCGATGACGATGGCGGAGGGGACGCTCCTTCGCTGGCTCAAAGAGGATGGCGCCGCCGTGGCACAGGGCGAGCCGATCGCCGAGGTGATGACCGAGAAGGTGAACATGGAGATCGAGGCGCCGGCCGCTGGGCGGCTCGGAGGGATCCGTGCCGGCCCCGGCGAGACCGTGCCCGTGACGAGCGTGATCGCGTACATCCTGCAGCCGGGGGAGGAGCCGCCCGCGACGCCGGAAGTCCCTGCGCCACGAATCCCAGCCGCCGGGTCTTGCGGGCCGGCTCGGATGGAACCCGCGGTGCACCCGGTGGCGTCCGCGGAAGGGCGGCCGGTCACCGCAACGCCGGTGGCGCGGCGCCTCGCCCGGGATGCCGGGATCGAGATCGCCATGATCTCCGGTACCGGTCCTGGTGGCCGCGTGACGGAAGCCGACGTCCGCGCCGCGGTCGCGGCGCGGGCCCTTCCATCCGGCCCCGGCCTGTCCGCGCGCCGGCGCACGATTGCGCAACGGATGATCCAAAGCGCGAGAGAGATCCCGCACGTGTACCTCACTCGCGTCGCGGACATGACCGCGGCCGCGGGCGCGCGAGGTGCTGCCTCCTATACGGCCGTGATCGTGCGCGCGGCGGCCCGCGCACTGGGGGGACACCCGCGGATGCGCGCGTCGTTGGAGGGTGAGGCTGTCTCCGTGCGGGACGCGATCGACATTGGCGTCGCCGTGGACACACCCGACGGGTTGATCGTGCCGGTGGTCCGGGACGCTTCCGCCAAGGACCTAAGGGCCGTGCACGAAGAGATCGAGAGGCTTGCGGCCAAGGCGCGCGCGGGCGCCCTCGCGCTCACCGACGTCAGCGGCGCGGTGTTCACCGTGAGCAATCTGGGCATGCTCGGCGTCGACACGTTTACGGCGCTGATCAACCCGCCGCAGTCCGCAATTCTCGCGGTCGGCGCCGTTCGCCAACGGCCCTGGGTCGTGGACGGGGCGGTGGGCATCCGGCCGGTGTGCGCGCTCACGCTCGCGGTGGACCATCGCGTCGCCGACGGCGCCGACGGAGCGCGGTTTCTCGATGACGTGTGCGCGCTTGTGGAACGCTCGCCCGCGGAGTAGCGCCGCAGGCGGCGAGGACGGACCGCGGTTCCCCTCGAGCCGCCTGGCGAGCGCGACCTGCGGATGGCATCCAGGGCACGATCGGAGCCAGGTCCGAAACCGGCTGGAGGCCCGGGTCGTGACGGCAACGCACTGACAAGGGAGGTTAGGGACTTGGCGCTGCCAGTGTCCAGGGACGATGCGGTGAAGATGCTTCAGACGATGCATCTGATTCGCGCCTTCGAGGCGAAGGCGGACGATCTCTTCGCTCACGGACGCGTCCACGGCACGATGCATCTCAGCGCTGGCCAGGAAGCGGTGGCGATCGGCGTGTGCACCGCGCTGCAACCCGGCGATTACGTGCTCAGCACGCACCGTGGACACGGACACTGCATTGCGCGGGGCGCGGACGTTCGCCGGATGATGGCCGAGTTCCTGGGGAAGGAGACGGGCTATTGTCGTGGGCGCGGCGGGAGCATGCACATCGCCGCCATGGACATCGGAATCCTCGGCGCGAACGGCATCGTGGCGGGCGGGCTCCCGCTCTCCACCGGGGTCGGCCTATCCATTCAGCAGCGCGGTACGAACCAGGTCTGCATCGCTTTCTTCGGCGACGGCGCCGCCAACGAAGGAGCCTTCCACGAATCGCTGAACCTCGCGTCCGTGTGGATGGTCCCGGTTGTCTACGTGTGCGAGAACAACCAGTTCGCGATGTCGATGCCCGTACACCGGTCGATGAGGCCCGAGCGGATAGCGGATCGGGCCGCGGCGTACGGCATTCCCGGGGACCAGGTGGATGGGATGGACGTATGGACCGTCTACGAGGCGGCGCTGCGGGCGGTGGAGCGGGCCCGCAGCGGGGGAGGGCCCACGCTGCTGGAGTGCGTCACGTACCGGTATCGCGGCCATAGCAAGAGCGACGCGCAGCGATACCGGACGCGGGAGGAGGTCGATGCATGGCGCGCACAGGACCCGATCGTACGGTGTGAGCGGCGCCTCATTGCGGATGGCATGCTCTCGCCCGACGAGGCGGCGCAGATGGCGCGGCGTGCCCAGGAGGTCATCGACGACGCCGTGCGCTTCGCCGAGTCGAGCCCGGATCCCGACCCGAGCACGCTCCTGGATGGGGTGTACGCATGAGCCGGGAGCTGTCGTACGCAGAGGCAGTCCGTGAGGCACTCCGCCAGGCGATGCAGGCGGACGAGCGGGTGATCGTGCTCGGGGAGGACATCGGAGTGTACGGGGGCGCCTTCGGCGTGACCGACGGCCTGCTCGGGGAGTTCGGCCCGAAGCGGATCCGGGACACGCCCATTTCCGAGGCGGCGATCACCGGCTGCGCCGTCGGCGCCGCGATGACGGGTCTCCGCCCGGTCCTGGAGATCCAGTTCTCCGACTTTCTCACCTTGGCCATGGAGCAGCTTGTGCTGCAGGCCGCCAAGCTCCGCTTCATGTTCGGGGGCAAGGCCCGCGTGCCGATGGTGCTGCGCACGCCGGGCGGCTCGGGCACCGGCGCGGCCGCCCAACATTCGGAGAGTCTCGAAGCGTGGTTCACCCACGTGCCCGGTCTGAAGGTCGTGATGCCGTCCACGCCGGCCGACGCCAAGGGCCTGCTGCTCAGCAGTATCCGCGATGACAATCCAGTGATCTTCTTCGAGCACAAACTCTTGTATCGGGTGCGCGGTCCTGTTCCTGAAGAAGCCGTCGCCATCCCGCTCGGCGAGGCGGACGTCAAGCGGGAGGGCTCCGATGTCACGATCGTCGCCACGTCCGTCATGGTCTCGCGCGCGCTCCGGGCCGCAGAGCAGCTCGCGCAGGAGGGCGTGAGCGCCGAGGTCGTCGACCCGCGGACGCTGCGCCCGCTGGACACCGACACGATTCTTGCGTCGGCCCGGAAGACCGGGCACGTGGTGATCGTCTACGAGGCCCCGAAGACCCTCGGCATCGGAGCGGAGATCGCCGCGCGGATCGCCGAGAGTGAAGCGCTCTACAGCCTGCAGGCACCGATCGTTCGTCTCGGCGGCCAGGAATGTCCGATCCCGTATAATCGGGCCCTCGAGCGCGCCGCAGTTCCACAACAGGAGGATATCGTGGCTGCGGTGCGGCACGTGCTTGCGGCCTGACAGGGGGGGTCCGTGGAGCTTCAGGCGCTTCTGGTTGACAATCTGATCCGGCTGGGGTTCTCCGCCGGCACATGGGAGGACGTGCTCCGCCGCCTCGCCGAGGATCTCCTAGCGGCCGGCCGTGTTCGCGAGACGTACGCGGATGCGGTCGTCGCGCGCGAGCGCACTTTTCCCACAGGGCTAGCGGTGGAGGACATGGGGGTGGCCATTCCGCACGCCGACGTGGAGCACGTGCGTGAGCCGGCCATAGCGATCGCCACGCTCTCTTCCCCTGTGGCCTTCGGTGAAATGGGCAATCCCGGGCACACGGTGCCTGTGCAGATCGTGTTCATGCTCGCGATCCGCGAGGCCAGCGAGATGGTCGGTGTCCTCCGGGATCTCGTGGATGGCTTCCGGTACCCCGGCGCGCTGGCCGCGATCCTGCGGGCGCAGTCTCCCGGGGACGTCCGTGCGGTCTTCGATCGCGCGTTCGCCCGAAGCCCGGCGTCGCGCGGACCAGAAACGGCGGGGGGACACTGCGAAGGAGACCTGAGTGCATAGGGCGGCGGCCTCCGGCGTGTGGGATGCTCGCCGCCGATCTCCCAGGGGGAGGGAGGGATCTATGGCACGGAAGCGGGTACTTGTCGTCTGCGGAACCGGAATCGCGACATCGACGGTCGTGGCCAACAAGCTCGGCGAGTTTTTCAAGCAACGCGGCATTGACGCGGAGATTCGCCAGGCGAAAGTGATGGAGATGGGCGCGCAGCTGCCCGACGTCGACCTGGTGGTGGCGATCACGCTGATGCCGAAGGCGATCGACAAGCCTGTCGTCAACGGGATGCCGTTCATCACCGGCGTGAACCTCCCGGCGACGTTGGAAGAGATCGCCAAGCGTCTCACCTCCTGACCACGGTGTCGCCCGGCCCGCTCGGCCCCGCGATCCCGGTCGCGTCAGGCCGTTGTGGGAGGTCTCCGGGGTCCGCCCGTGGCTCGGATGCTCCGCATCACTACCGTCTCCTGAATCGGGGCACCACCTGATCGTGTCTCTCTGAAAGGACGTGTCAGGACAGCCGCCACATGTCGCGCGCGGGCGAAAGCGAGAGGGGAGGAGAGCCATGGGCGTGATTCAATACCTCGTCAACTTAGGCGCGGCCGTCGTGCTGCCGGTCATCATCTTCCTACTCGGCCTGATCCTCGGGCAGAAACCGGGACGAGCGTTCCGCAGCGGCGTCATCGTCGGCATCGGGTTCGTCGGCATCGGGCTGGTCATCGGCTTGTTGGTTGGCCAGTTGGGGCCGGCCGCGACGGCGATGGTGCAACACTTTGGCGTGCATCTGACCGTGATCGACGTCGGTTGGCCGTCGACGGCGGCCATCGCGTTCGGGTCCAAGGTCGGGGCGCTCGCTATCCCGATCGGTCTCGCGGTCAACATCGTGATGCTGCTCGTCGGGTTGACCAAGACCCTCGATGTCGACCTGTGGAACTACTGGCATATTGCGTTCACCGGTGCGCTCGTCTCGATCGTCACGGGCAGCTACACGCTGGGCCTGCTGACGGCTGGGGTCCACATGGTGATCCTGTTGGTCCTGGCTGACTGGACGGCGCCGTGGGTGCAGGACTACTACAAGTTCCCCGGGATCTCCCTGCCGCACGGCACGTCGGCCCCCTACTGCCTGATCGCGGTGCCGTTGAACAAGCTCTTCGAGGCGATTCCGGGATTCCGGGACGTCCAGGCGGATCCGGAGGCGATCCAGAAGCGCTTCGGTGTGTTCGGCGACACGGTGATTCTCGGGGTGATTCTCGGACTCATCATCGGCTTTCTGGCGGGATTCTCGTTCGACAGGGTGCTGCAGCTCGCGATCAACCTCGCCGCCGTCATGCTCTTGCTGCCGCGCATGGTGGCCGTCCTGATGGAGGGCCTGATTCCGGTATCGGAGGCGGCCAGCGAATTCGTCCGGCGGCGGTTCCCAGGCCGGGACTTCTACATCGGGCTCGATTCCGCTATCGCGGTCGGCGCGCCGGCGGCCGTGGCCAGCTCGCTCATCCTGGTGCCGCTGACGCTGGGACTGGCGCTCATCCTGCCGGGCAACCGGGTGCTGCCGTTCGGCGACCTGGCGACCATCCCGTTCATCGTCTGCATGATGGTGCCGATTTTCCGCGGCAACGTCTTCAGGACGGTCATTGCCGGGCTAATCATCATCGGCGTTGGCCTCTACATCTCCACCTGGATCTCGCCGGTGTTCACGGTAGCAGCTCAGCAGGTGGGGTTCAAGTTCCCGGTCGGGACGACGGCGATCTCGTCATTGGTGGACGGGTCCAGCCCGATGACCTGGGTGCTCGTCACCGCCGGTCGGATGGGGTACCTTGGGCTCGCGCTGGTGCTGGTCCTTGCGCTTCTAGCCGCTTGGCGGCTTCGGGCGAAGCCGACCGGGGTGGCACCAGTGGTGCCGGGCCCCACGGTGCCCGCAGCCTGATATCTCCCGTGGCGCCGGACAGAACGATCGCGCGGCCCGCCAGAGAACATTCCGGCGGGCCGCGCGCGGGTGGAGGCGCTGTCCCCCTCTGAGCCTAGCGCGCCACCCGCTGGCAACTGCGGCATACTCCCAGCAGGTCCAGACGGTGGCCTTTCACGAGAAACCCCGTGTCGCGAAGGCGCGACCCGGTCAGCGCTTCCAGCATGCAGGTCTCGACCGGCTCGACCCGCCCGCACCGTTCGCAGATGATATGGTCGTGATGGTGATCGGCCAGGCAGAAGTGGGTCGCACCGTGGAGATCCACCTGTTCGACAACCCCGGCGGTCCGCAGCCGCTCCAGGATGCGGTAGACGGTGACCAGGCCGAGCCCTCTCGTCCGCCGGTGGGCCCGCTCCCAGATCGTCTGGCAGGTCGCGAGATGTGAGCCGGTGGCGAGGGCGTCGAGAATCGCGACGCGCTGAGGGGTGACGCGCAGCTTCGCGCGCCGCAGCACGTCGACGTAGCGGTCAAGAGCCATTTCATCGTCCCTCCATGAGCGCGGAATGCGCTATGCGCGAGCCTGCGCGCCGCCGAGACCTCGGGCGAGCAGGTAGGCGGCCAAGCTCAACGACGCGACGAAGAAACTGACGGGCCACGACGTGTACACCGCGCCCACGATGCCGCCCAGGGTGACGCCCACCGCAATAAGGATACTATACGCTACAACCCGTCCTGGGTGAGCCGTCAGGCGGCGTGCGGCGCCCGCCGGGGTGATCAGCAGCGACAGAATCAAAAGGATGCCCACCACCTGCACGGCTTCCGCGACGGCCAGCGCCATGATAAGGAGAAACACCACCGACAGCAGCCGCACGGGCACGCCCCTCGCTTCGGCGACCTCTGGATCGACGCTGGCGAAGTGCAGCGGCCGGTACACGGCGATCAGTGCGGCCAGTACCACCGCGCCGACGCCCGCCGACCAGAGGACGTCCTGGACGCTCACGGCGAGGATCGCGCCGAACAGGATGCTGAACGCTTCGGTCGCGTAGCGCGTGTACAGGACCAGAAAGAGCACGCCGAGCCCCATGCCGAAGGCCAGCACCGTGCCGATCGCGATGTCGCGCTCCCTGAGACGCACGCCGAGAAGTCCGATCGCCAGCGCCGCAAGGAAGCAGGCCCCCACCAGGCCGATCTCGGGCGCAATGCCGACGAGCACCGCGCCGGCCGCTCCCGTGAACGCGACCTCAGCCAGCCCGTGGACCGCAAAGCCCATATTTCGCGCCGTGATGAACGGTCCGACCGCGCCGGCGACGATCGCGGTGATCGTCCCCGCGAGGAGCGCCTGATGGACGAAGGCGTATCCCCACAACGAGGTCATTCGCCGATCTCCCCGCGTGCCGTCACGGGGTCGTGCCCGCCGAGGTCGGCGCCGAGGATGCAGATCCGTCCGGCGTATTCCACGACCCCGACCGGCACGCCGTAGAGGCGGCTCAACGCCTCGGCGGTCATCATGCGGTCCACGGGGCCGATGCCCCAGCGCCCGCCTGCCAGAAGCAGGATACGATCCGCAACCGACATGACGGGGTTCACGTCGTGGGTGACAAAAATCACCGTCGCGCGATGGTCCCGGCTCCAGCGGGCGATCAACTGGACGATCACCTGCTGGGAGTGGAGATCCAGGCTCAACAACGGTTCGTCGCAGAGCAGCAAGGATGGGTCGCCCACCAGTGCCTGGGCAATCCGCAGGCGTTGCTGCTCTCCTCCCGACAGCCGTCCGACCGGTGTATCCGCGTAAGACTGCGCGCCGACCAGGGCGAGGATCCGATCCACACGGCGGCGGTTTGCCCGTGCGCTCACGGAGACGCCCCAACGATGGCCATCCAAGCCCATCGACACGAGGTCGCGTCCACGCAGGGGAACCTCGGGGTCAAACGCACGTTGCTGCGGCACGTAGCCGATCTCCGGGTTTCCCCGGCGAGGCGCACGCCCGTGCACCAGCGCATGCCCGTCCGTCGTTGGCTGCAGGCCGAGCAGGACGCGCAGTAGGGAGGTTTTGCCCGCGCCGTTCGGTCCAATGACCACCAGGAATTCCCCGCGTCGAATTTCGGCGGACAGGTCGCTCCAGATCGATCGCCCCGACAGCGCGAGGGATGCATGCGTCAACTGCACCACCGGGTCGAGCGCGCCCCGATCCCCAATGGGATCCGATGGAAGCGATCCTGCCGTTCGCGTGTCCGCACCAAGGGTGGAGCCGTCCCGCGTCATAACGCCTAACGTCCTCATCTTTCAAATGAAAAATATTGTCATCTGGAACATCGTCTACGTTAACACGGCTGGCCGTGCGCGTCAACCCAAAGCCGATGAGGGATGGGGGCGAGGCTACGACTTGCCGATCAGCACGCCGGCGAGGAATACGAGGCTGCCGCCGACGACCACCTGAAGGATCGAGAGCCAGAAGTTCATTGAGAAATACCGGTAGCGGATGAACGCGATCGCAATCAATTCGATGCCCACGACAGAGTACGCGACCGCCAGCGCGAGGCTCAGATGCGAAATCAGAAACGGGAGGGCATGCAGTACTCCGCCCACGAGCGTGGCAGAGCCGGTGATCATCCCGCGGACGAAGGGGTGTCCGCGGCCGGTGAGTTTCCCGGTATCCGAGAGCGCTTCGGCGAAGCCCATGCTGATCGCCGCGCCGAGGGCGGCTGCAACCCCGACGAGGAGCGCGGTATGCGAATTGCGCGTCGCGAACGCGGTCGCGAAGAGCGGCGCGAGCGTGGAGATCGAACCGTCCATCAGGCCGAGCAGCGCCGGCTGCACGACCTTGCGGAGATAGTCGTGACTGTGGCGGGTGCGTATCTCGCTCAGCCCCGCCGCGGTTGGATGGGCCGCGGCGAGCTCCGTGTCCATCTCCTCAGTGACTGTCGGGCGCTGCACCTGCGCTACCCCCTAATCGGCGGCCTCCGTTCTCGCTCACTGACCCCCGTGCAGCGTGTGCACGACCTGCATCGCAACCATGAGCATCATGGCAATCACGTAGACGCGCAGGCCCCAGAGCAGGACCCCAGCACCCTTTGACAGCCGAGCCCGACCCAACCGTGCCTGCTTGGCGGCAAACAGCTGGTCGGCCTCCAGCACCGAGAGCACCGCCTCCGGCTGGTGCTCGAGGTCCAGCTCGTCCCGTCGTACCTTCGGGTGCCGAGGCTCAGGGCGCGCCAGGGGGGTGCTCAGGGAATCAGCTCGTGTGTTCACGCACATCACCTCCGAGGAGCCGCATCCATCCGAATCCGCGCCGGGGCACGTCCTAGCCGCCCCCGCCGAACAGTTTGGGGAACACCGTCATGAGTCCGAACGCGAGCCCCGCGAAGACCAGCAGGGCCGTCACCAGCCACACGGCGATGTTCCCCCACGCCCCGGTTGTGTGCTCGCCCATCACCTGGCGATCGTTGCAGAGGAGCACCAGGAAGAGCAGCGCGGGTGGCATCGCAAGCACCGCGATGACGTTGACGATGAGCACGATGTACTCGAGGGGAGCATGGGGGATCAGCACCAGCGCTCCTGCCGCCAGTGCGGACCCCATCAGGATGCCGTAGAACGCCCGGCTCTCCGACAGCCGCCGGTTGAGGCTGTGCGGCGTCCCCAGCACCTCTCCAAACGCATAGGCGGACGACGCGGAGATGGTCATCGCAGCGACGAGTCCGGCCTCGAAGATGCCCAGAGCAAAGAGGGCGGCGCCGACGTGCCCGATCAGGGGCTCCAGCGCCTGGGCGAACTGGGCCGCCTGGTAGTCGCCCGCGTCGATCCCCTTTGCGAACAACGGGGCCGTGGCGACGATCGTCGCGATGGCGAAGGTCGCGGCCAGTAGCGTACCCAGGAGCGTGTCCATTCGGCCGCCTTGGATGTCGCGCTCCTGCAGGCCCTTGTCGGCGACCGCGCTCTGCTGGAAGAACAGCATCCAAGGGGTCACGGTTGCCCCGATGTCGGCCATGATGAGCAGGAAGGTATCGGGCTTGAACAACCCGCCCTTGGGCATGGGGGACCACGTGACGAAGGATTGCCCGATCGCCCCCCACTGCGGATGCGCGAGGAGAGCCGCCGGCACGAAGAGGCCGTTGAAGATCGCCAGCCCGAGCGCGATGCGCTCCCAGGTCCAATAGCGATGCGTGAGGATGACGCCGAACACCAGCGCCATGGCACCGCCGACAGCGATCAGCGGGGGCACCCCGAAGAAGCCCAGCCCGGCCCGTATCCCGATGAATTCGGTGACGAGCGTGAGGAAGTTGCCGATGACAAGATCGCCCATCGCGAACCGGCCCCAGAACGTCCCGAACCTGTCGAAGATGAGCTCGGCATGCCCGCGGTGCGTGACCGCGCCGAGCCGGACCGTCATTTCCTGGACGACGAAGCCCATCAGAAATGTCAGGAGCACGAACGGTACGAAGAATCCGATCCCGAACTGGGCCCCCGTCGCCGCATACGAAAGCATGCTCGGCGCGTCGTTCTCGCCGAGGAAGACGAGCACGCCGGGCCCGACGAGCAGCCAGGACAGCCGGAGCCAGCGCAGGTACGCCGGTACGCCCGGATCTCGGGCTCGAGCGACGGCGAGGCGATCGCGTGCCCGATCGATGTCCTCGTGAGTGATGCCTCCTCCGAGGTCACTCGATGCGGCCGAGCGGCCCGCCGCCGGAGTCAGCACTCCGAGGCTCAAAGAACTGTGATCCATTCTTCCGCCTTCTTCCAGCGCGATGGTGTCGAGATGCTGTCACAGGCGGCGTTTCGTACGCGCGCCGTCCGTTCCGCCAGGATCCTACGCTCCCGCTCGCGCACCGGCGCGTGCTCCGCACGGCCGGCCTCTGGCCCACGGCATGGGCCAGAACTGTAACTCCAAAGCGACTGCGCCGGGCGTGACGACGCGACCGATGGAAACACCGTCGCTCCTAGCCGGGCCAATCGCTGACCGTATGGGTGATGGACGCGGGGGAGAGGCGCGTGTGTCAACCGGCACACCACCGCCGTCGCCATGCCATTCGGACACGTATGCCCCAGAGGCAATTGCCCGTCTCTCTGGTCGTCATTGCCAGCCCACGAACCGTGATGCTCCAAATATAGTTTAGATCATACGAAATCTCTTGTCAACTCGCGGTGCGAATTACCTGCGGTTACGAGGTGACGAGCGCGCGGTCGCGTACCGGCGGCAAAGCGCCCGCGCTACTGGATGTAGACATCACTGCAGAGCGGACGCGGCAGGCTGACGCGCCGTCCCTCGATTTCCACGACGCAGCCGCTCGATCGTTGTGCCAGGACCTTCAGCTTGACTCCGGGGAGGATGCCAAGCTCGGTCAGTTGGCGCAACGTTGCAGGATCGCGGTCGCTCACGCGAGCGACCGTGCCGGTCGCGCCCGCCGAGAACACCGTCAGATTGGGATACCGGACATCGCGGATCGTCCCCTCCGCGGAGGGGATGGGATCACCGTGGGGGTCGATCGTGGGATTTCCCAGGGCAGCGGCCATGCGGAGCTCCACGTCGTCGGACAGCACGTGCTCCATCTTCTCCGCCTCGCCGTGCACCTTGTCGAGGCCGACCCCCAGATGCTGCGCCAGGTACAGCTCGAGCAAGCGATGATGCCGGATGGTTTCGAGCGCGATGCGCTGGCCCGCCGCCGTCAGGGTGAGCCCACGATACCGGTGATACGAGACGAGCTTCAACCGGGCCAGCCGCTGCACCATGGCGGTCGTCGTCGCCGCTGCCACATGCAGCTCTTTCGCGAGCTCGGAGGTCGACACGGGGCCGCGCCCCTGTTGGAGCTTGTAAATCGCCTTGAGATAGTCTTCCATCACGCCGGTGATCAGCGGCATGACATCTCCGGGAGGCAGCGGTCGACGTAATCGCGCATTATGCCTTCTACATTACCATTATCGCGCTACGGAGTCGTGGCGAACAGTCGCCCCGACGGGTATCAACGGAACCGGCGGCGGCACGGACTACGGGTCGGCATGGGAGCTTCCCCGGACGCTCTTCTTGCCGCTGGTGCTCCGTGCAGGCCCGGCGGGGGCCTGTCGGTCCACGGCAGACCCGTTTCCCTGGCTTGGGGGTACGCCGCTGATCAGCCAGCGCGTCTTGGCTCGAAGATCACGGGGGTCCGGTACCCAGAAATCCAGGCGCATCCTGGCGAGATCGTCGTACAGCACGGCCGGCTGGCCTTCGATCGACGCGGCCGTTACCTCGTCCGGCGTGAGCGGCTGGACTCGCTGCATCCAGCCGAGAATCTCGGAGGTCGTGAGATCCGTCAAAATGTCGCCGCGCGCTGTCTCGATGATCCGTGGGAGCCGCACGATTACCGCCGGCTTGTGGACCTGGACCAGCGCCGCCTGAATGAAGTGTTGCTGGCGGCGGATCCGTCCGATGTCGCCTTCCGGGTCGTGGCGGAACCGCAGGTACTGCTCGGCATGCGCGCCGTCCAGTACCTGGGGTCCGGGATACAGGTCGATGAACAAGCCTTGTTCGTGGTCGGCGTACACCATCCGTTTCTCCACGTCGATCGGGACCCCGCCGATCAAGTCCACGATCTGCCGCATGGCAGGAAGGCTGAACACGACGTAGTGGGCGATCGGCACGTTCAGCAACCGCACGACCGCGGCGCGCGCCCGCCCAATGCCGCCCGTGGCGTACGCGTGGTCAAGCTTGGTGGTCTGGACGCCGGGGAGGCTGATGGGAATGTCTCGGGGGACGCCGAGGACCCTGACCCGGTGGTGCGAATCGTCCCACTGCACGACCTCGACCGTATCGGTCCGCTCCCGATCCTGGGTGAGCCCGACGACTAGAAACCGCACGTCGCCGCGCGGGACCACGGCGGCGGACATCGGAGGGCGCGCTTCGGGAGTTTGGGATACTAGCGGCCCCGTCGGGGGAGCGGAGAAGATCACGAGCGACACCAGCGCCATCGCGATGGCTGCCGCCAGGAAGGTGCGCATGCTGGTACGGATGCGATCAATGCCCACGTGCATTCAGACCCCCAGCGTCCACGACGAACGACGAGATAAGACTACCTTATACTTGCCCCCTATGGCATCTCCTGCTCGAAGACCGGGTCGCCTCGTTTCGCACCCACCGAGGCGGCGATGCGCCCGGGTATTGCCGGGTCGATGTCCCTCACCTCAGCATAGACGATTTTCGCGGTGCCCGTCCGATTTCTCTCATGGAGGACGAAGAGGGCCGGTGGAGGATTGTGGAGAACATGAAAACAGCATGCACCCTCTCGGAGATCGTGGTGCCGTTGGCGCGCCCCTCGATCGTCGCGGCGGTCCTGTTAGTATCCACGTTCTTTGGAAACGAGTTCTTCTCTCCCGTGATTCCCGTGCGGGCCCAACGTGACGACTGACGACTCTGCCGCTCATCCCGCTGACGCCGGTGCAAGGTCACGACATCTTTGGGGGAGCCATCGCCGCCGTCGGGGCACTGCCGGTCGTCACACGCGATTGTTCCTGGGCCGTCGCATTTACGTGCATCCGAGGCCGTCAGTGACAGGAGGATCTGCATGAGCGGCGGCCCTGAGATCTGCGTCGTCGGTTCGTCGAATATCGATCTGGTCTCCCGCGTGCCGAGGCTTCCGAAGCTTGGGGAGACGATCGTGGGTCATTCGTTTCAAATCGGTTACGGCGGGAAGGGGGCCAATCAGGCCGTGATGGCGGCCCGGCTCGGCGCGCGGGTGACGATGGTGACGAGGGTCGGCCGGGACGTGTTCGGAGAAGGAACGCGCCGCAACTACGCCGAGCAGGCTGTCGACACGACGTACGTCATGGACGACGAGCGGTTCTCCGGCGTCGCGCCGATCTTCGTGGACGACTCTGCGCGGAACTTCATCGTCATCATTCCGGGAGCCAACCTGGGATTGTCTCCCGCCGACGTGCGGCATGCCACCCCCGCAATCCAGAGTGCGGACGTGCTGATCTGCCAGCTCGAAGTGCCGCTGGAGACGACCCTTGAGGCCTTCCGGGTCGCGAAGGCCAACGGAGTGCGGACGATCCTCAACCCGGCGCCGGCGGTGCCGCTACCGGACGAGTTGCTGCGTCTGACCGACCTGTGCGTTCCGAACGAGACGGAGGTCGAGACGTTGACCGGCCAGCCCGTGACGACGATGGCCGAGGCCGGGAGCGCGGCGCAGATGCTACGAGCGCGCGGCCCGCAGACGGTGATCATTACCCTCGGAGATCGAGGCTCACTGCTCGTGGAGGAGGGTGCGGTGGAGCTCATTCCGCCGGTCCAGGTGAGCGCGGTCGACTCGACCGGCGCCGGCGACGCATACATTGGGAGCCTCGCCGTCTTCCTGGCGGAGGGAGCGTCGATACAGGACGCGGTCCGCCGCGCCAACGCCGTCGCCGCGCTATCTGTTACGAGCGCGGGGACCCAGATGTCGTTTCCGATGCGTCCCGCCGCGGACGCCTTTCTCCGGGAACGGGGGATCGTCTAGGGAGGTCAGTTTCGCACGACGCGCCTTTGGGCCCGTGCGTGCCGCGCGCGATCGGGCCAGCACCACGGTGCCGCTGACGCGCGGGGTAACAGCGCGACTGGTGCTGCATAGAGCTGAAGACGGGTTTTCCTGGGAAGGTTCGCAATGGTAGTCTAAGAGACACACGGGAGCCTGTGCAGATCCAAGACAGTATCCACTCCGCATGGGGAGCTTGGTCCGGATGAGCACGCTGGCGCACCTACCTGAGGCGAAGACCGCGGTTCGAAATCCGGGAGTGCCCCTGGACGTCGCACGGCTCGGCGAGATCCGGGTGAACCGCAGCGCGATCGAGCGACGCGCCGCGACGATTCCGACCCGGCGCACCGTGAAGCGGGACTGGCAGGCCGCCTGGCTCGTCCGTGCCGTGCAGTGCCTCGACCTCACGGCCCTCTCGGGCGACGATACCCCCGGGTCGGTCCGCCGCCTCTCCGCTAAGGCACGGCAGCCGGTGCGCGCAGAGGTCTTGCGTGGCTTCGGACTGGACCCCGGCGAGATCCGGGTTGCCGCGGTGTGCGTCTATCACAATCTGGTGGCTACCGCGGTGGAGGCGCTGCGGGGGTCGGGCATCCCCGTCGCCGCCGTTTCCACCGGATTCCCGGCGGGACAGACCCCGTTTCGTCTCAAGATCGAGGAGATCAAGGAGTCTTTGGCCGCCGGGGCCGGAGAGATCGACATTGTGATTTCCCGCACGCACGTCCTCACCGGGAACTGGATGGCGCTTTACGATGAGGTGCGTGCGTTCCGTGAGGCGTGCGGCGGCGCTCTCCTGAAGACGATTCTGGCGTGCGGCGAGCTGGGGACTCTGCGCAATGTGGCCGCGGCGAGCTGGGTGTGCATGATGGCCGGGGCGGACTTCATCAAAACGTCGACCGGGAAAGAAGCCGTCAACGCCACGCTACCCTTCGGCCTGGTGATGGTCCGGGCGATTCGTGAATACTTCGAGGACACGGGCTGCCGCGTGGGGCTCAAGCCCGCCGGCGGGATCAGGGCGGCGAAACAGGCGCTGGACTGGCTGTTGCTGGTCAAGGAAGAGCTGGGGGTGGACTGGCTGGAGCCGGCGCGTTTCCGCATCGGTGCCAGCGGCCTGCTGACCGATCTCGAGCGCCAGTTGTGGCACAATCTCTGCGGGCACTACGCCGCGTCACACCACCAGCCGATGCCATGACGGACCCCTGAGGCGCACCCATGGGCGTTCCTGAGATCCTGCGCACGATGGAGTACGGCCCCGCCCCCGAAGCCGCCAGCCCGGCCCTGACGTGGCTCGGGTCGCACGGCGGACAATTCCAGCTGTTCATCGACGGCCGGTGGGTGGAGCCGGCGGGCGGCGGGTACTTCGAGACGCTCAATCCGGCCACGGCAAAGCCGCTGGCGAAGATCGCCGGCGGCGGCAGCGCGGACGTCGACGCCGCGGTGGAAGCGGCGCGCCGGGCGTTCTCGGCGTGGCGAACCCTCTCCGGTCACGTCCGGGCGCGTTATCTATACGCGATCGCGAGGCAGGTTCAGAAGCACTCTCGGTTGCTTGCGGTGCTGGAGTCCATGGACAACGGCAAGCCGATCCGAGAGACGCGCGACATCGACGTGCCGCTCGCGGCCCGGTACTTCTATCACCACGCCGGGTGGGCGCAACTGCGCGAGAGCCAGTTCCCCGGCTACGAGCCGATCGGCGTCGTGGGGCAGATCACGCCGTGGAACTTCCCGCTGCTCATGCTGGCGTGGAAGACGGCGCCGGCGCTCGCCGCCGGCAACACCGTCGTGCTGAAGCCGTCGAGCTCGACGTCCCTCACGGCCATCGCATTCTGCGAGATCTTGGAGGAGATCGGCCTTCCGCCGGGGGTGGTGAACGTCGTCACCGGCCCGAGCGAGACCGGCGAGATGATCGTGAATCACCCTGGCGTCGACAAGATCGCGTTCACAGGATCCACCGACGTCGGGCGCCGCATCCGTCGCGCCACCGCGGGAACCGGCAAACGGTTGTCGCTCGAGCTTGGAGGGAAATCACCGTTCATCGTGTTCGGCGACGCCGATCTCGACAGCGCCATTGAAGGCGTTGTCGATGCGATCTGGTTCAATCAGGGCGAGGTCTGCTGCGCCGGGTCCCGGCTCCTGGTCCAGGAGGACGTCGCGCCCCGGATGCTCGACAAGTTGCGGGCACGCATGGAGCGCTTGCGGGTGGGTGATCCGCTCGACAAGGCCGTCGACATCGGGGCGGTCGTCTCTCGCGCGCAGTGGGAGCAGATCGATCGCTACTGCCGGATCGGTGTGGCCGAGGGCGGCACGATGTGGCGGCCGTCCTGGGAGGTCCCCAAGGACGGTTACTTCTTCCCGCCTACGATGTTCACCGACGTGGCGCCGTCGGCGACCATCGGGCAGGAAGAGATCTTCGGCCCGGTACTGGTGACCATGACGTTTCGCACGCCCGCAGAAGCGGTGGCGCTCGCCAACAACACGCGGTACGGCCTGGCCGCAAGCGTCTGGACCGAGAACATCAACCTCGCGCTGGACGTTGCCCGGCAGGTCAAGGCGGGCACCGTCTGGATCAACGGCACGAACCTGTTCGACGGGGCGTCGGGGTTCGGCGGCTACCGGGAGAGCGGCTTCGGGCGGGAAGGCGGCCGCGAGGGCATGTTCGAGTACCTGCGGCCGGCGGCCGAGCAGGTGTCGCCTTTCCCAGCGCCCGCATCGGGATCGTCGAGCCCTGACTACGCGCAACACGCTCGCACGGGCCTGGGCGATGGGGAGCCGCGAATCGACCGCTCGCCCAAGATGTACATCGGCGGGAAGCAGGTCCGGCCCGACCAGGGCCACTCGCGGTTCGTGTGTGACCCGCAGGGCCGGCTGCTTGGCGAGGTCGGCGAGGGAAACCGGAAGGACATCCGCAATGCGGTCGAAGCGGCTCATGCGGCGGCGTCGTGGGGAGTTGCGACCGCGCACGCGCGGGCACAGATTCTCTATTATGTCGCGGAGAACCTCGAAGGGAGAACGGCGGAATTCGCCCGGCGGATCGAAGGGATGACCGGAGGATCGCCCGCCGAGGGCGAGGACGAGGTGCGGAGAGCGATCGTCCGGCTGTTCACCTACGCCGCATGGACCGACAAGTACGATGGATCCGTGCACAGCGTCAACGTCCCGCACCGGGATCTGACCGTGGCGATCCACGAACCCGTCGGGGTGATCGGCATCGCGTGCCCTGACGAGCAGCCGCTGCTGGCCCTCATCTCGCTGGCGGGGCCTGCGATTGCGATGGGCAACACCGTCGTGGTCGTCCCGTCGCAGGCCCACCCGCTGGTGGCCACCGACCTCTACCAGGTGTTCGACACCTCCGACCTCCCCGGCGGCGTGGTGAACATCGTGACGGGGAGCCGGGACGATCTGGCAAAGGTGCTGGCTCAACACGACGATGTGGATGCGGTGTGGTACTTCGGGTCCGCCGAAGGCAGCAAGATGGTGGAGGTCGAGTCGGCGACCAACATGAAGCGGACATGGGTGAACTACGGCCGGCCTCGCGACTGGACCGCCGCGTGGCCCGA
>Ga0187784_10001650_pt1 | contig 17747 bp, 11 predicted proteins | sample 1015_SJ02_MP15_2_FD_132964 | JGI IMG/M metagenome (GOLD analysis project Ga0187784, IMG submission 132964) | Tropical peat soil microbial communities from peatlands in Department of Meta, Colombia - 1015_SJ02_MP15_20_MG | ecosystem: Environmental > Terrestrial > Soil > Wetlands > Peat | place...
CGTACGCGAGATGCCGAAGTCCATGATCTTGACCAGACCACGCTCCGTCACCATGAGGTTGTCAGGCTTAATGTCCCGGTGAATGACGCCTTCGCGATGCGCATAGGTAAGGCCGGCGGCGGCTTGGACGATGACCGCTAATGCCTCGCGCAGCGACAATCGCTGCACCTTCTGAAGTACCGAAGACAGCGTGTGTCCGCGGACCAGCTCCATTGCTATTGCCGGCTGGCGGCGGTCGGCATGGAGACCGAAGAGCGTCGTTATATTTGGATGCGGCTCCAACCGGCCCATGCTTTGCGCTTCCGCAAAGAAACGCTCGATAAAGTGAGTGTCGCGGGCATATTCCGGCCGCAAGGTCTTGATCGCCGCCTGGCGTCCGACCTCGGTGTCGCGGGCGACGTACACCTGACCGATCCCGCCCTCGCCCAGCAGGCCGAGCAGTTCGTACTGGCCGATGCGCTGGGACTTCACGAGAGTTCCCCGTTCGGTGCCGACGACAGCGGCCGGGTGTTGCGCACCTCAGAGCCCGGCTCCTGGTCCGCGGCGACCGCAAATACGCCAACCGAAATGTTGTCCGGGCCACCGGCGGCCAAAGCCGCGTCGATCAGCGCCTGACACGCCTCGAATGGCCGCATTTCGCGAACGATCTCTTCGATCCGCCCCTTATCGACGACGTCGGACAAGCCGTCGGAGCATAAGACAAGCGCATCACCGGCCATCAGCGGCAAGCCTTCGCGCCAAACGGTCGGCTTGACGCGCGCCTCGTTACCGAGAGCGCGAAGGATGACATTTTTATCAGGGCTACGCGCGGCTTCCTCTTCCGTCAGCACGCCGTCACGCACCATCTGCGCCACAAGCGAATGATCTTCGCTGATTTGCTGAAGCCGGCCGCTGCGGAGCAAATAGGCGCGGCTGTCGCCGACATGGCCAAGAAACGCCGCATTGCCGCGAACCGCCAGCACCGTGCACGTAGTGCCCATCCCGGCGCAGGCGGGGTCGGTTTGGCCACGTTCGTAGATCGCCTGATTGGCGATGTTTAAACAGTTAGCCAACCGCTCGGTGGGCGAACCTTCGCGCTCGAAATAAAGCCGCAGCACCACATCTGCCGCGATCGAGCTTGCAACTTCGCCGGCCAGATGCCCGCCCATGCCATCCGCAACCAGCGCTACCAGCTCCCGTTTGGCAAGGTGGCCGCCGCTTGGCAGGCTATAGGCGACTGTATCCTCGTTATGCTCGCGGACGCGACCGGTATCCGTCAGCATGGTTCCAGTAATCGACAGGGACGCCGATGCTTGTTCGACCCTTGGCTTCAGCCGCTTGAAGAAGAACATCTGACGCCCCTGCCGGCAAACAATCCACGACCTACATTTTCTGAAGTTGCATCAGGTCGCGGGCGTAATGGATCGGCACGGCGTAGGTGACGGTTTGGTTCGACCGATTGCCGTAGGTGAAGATGCCGATAACGTCACCCTTCGCATTGAAGACCGGACCACCGCTGTTCCCCGCGCCACTCGGGAGGCTCATCTGGTACACGTCTCCCATGGTGCCGACGATCGTGACGTCGCCGGCCTGATGCGTGGGCTCGCTGATATTCGAGATATTGCCCGTCGTCACGGTCGGCGCCGGGATCACCTCTTCCTGGGTCCGCGTCTCAGAGTTTTCACGCGTCTTGAAGACCGCGACATTTTGTTCGCTGAACGCGGGGTAGCCCAACACCGTCACCTTTTCGCCCACATCGACATGATCGTTTTGCGCGATCGTGACGGCAGCCAGGCTTTGTGACGTATCGATCTTGATGAGGGCCGCGTCGGCGTCGCTCGACGCCCGCAGGAGGCGCGCGGTCACATCGACCCGGCTGCCCGGGAAGCGGACCGACAATTCCTCGTCGCGGCCCTCGAAGACGTTGTCGCCCTTGCTGACGACGATTGGCTGACTGTTCGCGAAGAGCGGTCCGCCCTCCTCCGGCTGCCAGCTGACGATCTCGCGAAATTCCGCTTCACGGTCGCTCAGGTCGAAAACCTTCGGCGGGTTGTCCTGCAGCCACTTCGCGTGCTCAGCTTTTTGTTTCGGGTCGTTGTCATTCCACAACGTGGGCTGAGCCTTGTAAAGGACGCCCTGGCCGTGTTCATAAGACGAAAAGGCGTTGTAATTAATCTTCCAGCCAGCGGCGACGTGCTTATTCGTGAAGATGAGGCCGTCGCTGCTGACGACAAAACCGGTTCCGGTGCCGGCCGCGCCGACGCGTTTATTGCTGCCCAATTCATCCTCGGTCGTCAGCCAGCGATAAATGTTGCCGTTGTAACTGACATAGGCCGGCAACAAATGTCCGTCGACCTCCACAGTCTTGTGGAAGAGGGGCTTGCCTGTACCCCGGTCGTAAAGACGCCACTGCATCTGGATCCAGACGGTCGAATTGCCGAAGCGCTCGGCGATTTGCTGCGGATTGAGGCCGATCGCATCCTGCTCTTTCTTGAGTTGTTGCTGCAGCTCGTCATTTTTGGCAACCAATTCGGCCTTCTGTTGCGCGATCTGGGCTTGCTGGTTGCGATTATCGAGATAGTTCTTGTAGTAGAGCGCCCCGCCAACCGCGCCAACGACGACCAGGATGCCGGCGAGGCCATACATGGCCATGCGTGCATGCGACTGTTTTTGTTCCGTAAGAAGCCGCATGACCGTGTTGCGGCCGATGGTCGGCCGCGATTCACCGGTCGCGGGCGGGAAGGTGCCGGTGACCGGCATCGACACGGCGCTGTCGATCATCCGCGTCGCGGCAGACGCGCTCGACGGGGACGCGGCGCTCATGACCCGGGTGCGAGCAGGAACCATCGGCCGCGGATCAAGATCGAATGAGAATTTCGGTCCGCCGGAACCGAGCTCGACCACGTCGCCCGGCATCAACTCGCCTTCGCCGATGATGCGGTGATCGTTGACGAAGGTCCCGTTGCTGCTGCCGCTATCGGCGATTTTGAACGTAGGTGGTTCACCTGCCACGATCTTGATCACGGCATGCCGACGACTAACCGCGTCGTCTCGGGTAGGATCAAGCGCGATCGTCATGCTAGGGTCGCGCCCGATCGTGAGCTCTGAGATTTCGCCCAGCGGGAACTGTTCAATCTGGTTAACTTTGGATCCGCCAAGATGGTGAATTACGACCCGGGTGGCCATACCGCGCTCCCCTTGCTAGAGGTTGAGAATAGCAATCCGTAGCCACCACCGAACCATAGCGTTGCCGACATTAGAACGGCAAGTGGGCCACCGTTTTACTACCCAAGGTAAATTACAAATTCGCGCTCGGTTGCTAAACCGCGCCGAAGCGCTACCGAGCATTTAGACTGCTCGTCGTGACCAATGTTCTCGTCAGTTGAGCGAAAAATTTTATGTTACGGACAGCTCAAAAGGAACTCGACGCAATAAAGCGCGTGCGCCCGGCGGCGTCAAATTTTGCGCCGATCACGCCTGGCTTCGATCGCTAAAGAATGTCGACAGTTAGCGCTGCTCGACGATTCTGTTGCCGACAGTCAAAGAGCCGTCGCCAGCCGCCGGCTGCACCGAGCCGTGCCACTGGCCGAGCCCCGACAAGCCTGAGATGAATGTGTCGCTGGTGCCGGAGGGGATCGTGATGATCACCATCGATCCTCGCGCGTCGGGAACGGTATGCGCCTCGCCGCCCAGCGTGTATCCGCAACCGCTGGTTCACCGGCGATGACATGACCCGACGAGGACTCTATGGGGAACTGGCATCGGCCACCGAACCCGGCGAGCCCTAGCTTGCATCACTCATCGGAATTGTCGGACGAACGCGAGCGAGCGCATCTATCCCAACCTGCGGGTTTCCCGCACTGCGGTGCCTGAGTCGATGCTTCGCCAACGGCACCGTCCGGGTCTTTGGGCGCATGGCAGATTGCGCCGATGACGCTGTCGTCTACGCAGAGGCTTCGATTGCGGCACGCCAGCCGCCGAACCGGGTGATGTCGCGCGCGGTCTCGACAGCAGAGGCCTCACAGAGAAAGCCTTTCACGACGCTGCCGTCTGCGAGCAGCACCGAGCCCAGTCCCAGCGGTGGGGCGATCCTCGCGAGGAGCGCGCCCACCGCTGCGGCCGGTACGTCCCACACTTCGCCTTCGATCGCCCCGCCGCCGCTCGCGCGGCGCACCAGCCCCGGCCGCTTGCCATCGGGCAAGGCATAAAGCCCATATTCCGGCGCGGTGCGAACCGTGCGCCGCAGCCGCGCGCCAAGGGCGACAAGCTCAGGGTTCAACGGCTGACCGGAGAGATGCGCGCCGAGCACCAGGATCGGCACAAACGGATAAGCGCCCGGGATCGTCGGCGCGGGCTGCGCGGCCGGACAGGGTTGGTCGGTGGCGCCGAGTGGCAGACCAGCGGCCACCTGCATCATGTTGCCTATGGCCGCGAGCAGCGGGTCGTGAAAGGCTGGTGCGAAGAGCGTCACCCCACAAGGCAACCCATCGCCGCGAAACCCGGCCGGGACCGCGATCGCTGACAGGTCGAGCAGATTGCAAAAATTGGTATAACGCCCGAGGTTTTCGTTGAGAGCGACCGGGGCCGCCTCGATTTCGACGATCCGATAAATCGTCCCGGTTGTCGGCAGCACCAGCAGGTCGATCTGCCGCCACACCTGCTGGGTCTGCTGGCGCAGCGCCGCGAGGCGATCAAAGCCGGCATAGACGTCCGCGCCGGAAATTGCGCCGCCGGCGGCGATGACGTCGCGTACCATGGGGTGCAGCACATCCCAGCGACCGCCGATAGCGGTGGCGATCGCGCGATGGCGCTCAGCGAGCCAGGGGCCGCGATAGACAAGCGTCGCCACTTCTAGAAACGGGCCATAATCGATCGTTACCGGCTCGCCACCCAGCGCTCGCAACCGGTCGATCGCGGCGGCGTAGATGGTCGGGCCGTCGGCCTCGCCGAAAAATTCGAGATCGCTCGGTGCAACCATCCCGAACGTGAAGCGCTCCGGCAATCGGCCCATCGCGCCAAACCCCGGTGGCGCCGGCCGGGATCTGCCGTCGGCGGCGTCCACCCCACGCGCCACATCGAACACGGTCGCGGCATCCGCGACGGTCAACGCGAAGATCGAGACGCAGTCGAGCGAGCGGCAGGCCGGCACGACGCCACTGGCCGGAATGAGGCCGCGCGTCGGCTTCAGGCCGACGATGTTGTTGAACGATGCCGGCACCCGTCCCGAACCCGCGGTATCAGTTCCGAGCGCGAAGGCGACCTGCCCGGCCGCCACGGCGACCGCCGAACCCGAACTCGATCCGCCCGGGATATACGCCGGATCGAACGGATTGCGCGGAATCCCGTAGGGCGAGCGCACGCCGGCAAGGCCGGTCGCGAACTGGTCGAGATTGGTCTTGCCGACACAGATCGCGCCAGCCCGCCGCAGATGCTCAACGACGGGCGCGGAGCGCGCCGGCTCATAAGAAAACTCCGGACAGGCGCAGGTCGTCGGCAGGCCAGCGACATCGATATTGTCCTTGACAGCGAAGGGCAGCCCGTAAAGCGGCATCACGTCGAGGCCTTCGACCGCGGCGCGACGCTCGACCGCCTTCGCCTCGGCACGCAGCACTTCTTCCGGGAAGCGTGATATCCAGACGCCGTGGTTGCCCCGGCCTCGGATGCGCGCCGTTACCTCGTCGACGACCCAAACAGGCGACAACCTTCCACTGCGGTAGGCGTCATTGAGCGCGGCAAAATCGAGGCTGGGCAACATGGGAGTATCGGTGTGGCTGGCGATCGGCCGCATCCTCAGCGTGGTCGCCGCGTCAGAGCAACCCGCTTCGTCATTCGCCCGGCTCCGGCGGCCACGGCGCCCGCGCGACGCCCGCCGTTTCGACGTGATGCGATATCCGCAGTGCGATGTCCTCGCGCCACGGCGCGGCGATGATCTGGACGCCGATCGGCAATCCGCCCGCCGCTTCGGGCACCGGCACCGCAACCACCGGCAGGCCGATAAAGGAGATCGGCTGCGTGTAGATGCCGATATTCGGCCGCAGCGGCACCTCCTTACCGTTCAGCACAAAGCTCTTCTGCCCGATGGGCGGCGCGACGAAGGGGGTCGCCGGGGCGAGGATCGCATCGACCTCGTCAAACAGCCGCAGCACCGCATCACGATACCACCGCCGGAATTTTTGCGCCCGAGCGACAGCGATCCCGGGAATCAGCGCACCGGCGATCAGCCGGTCACGCACCTCGGGATCGAAATCTCCCGGCCGCTCGCGCAGCCGGTCGAGATGCAGCGCCGCCCCCTCCGCTGCCGTGATCACATAGGCGGCGGAGCGCGCCCGAGCCGCCTCGGGGATTTCGACCTCGCGCCGGGCATCGAGAGCCACCGCGATACGGTCGAGCGCCGACAAGGCCTCGGCTGTGGCGCCGTCGCGGAAATAGCCGCCGGCCCGGACGATGCGCAGGCCACCAGCCCCGCGGTCGAGCAACGGCGTCGCCGGCTCGGCGGGGCGTTGCGCGCAAACCGGGTCGAGCGGGTCGTGCCCCTGCATCGCATCGTAAGCCAGAGCCAAGTCGCGCGTGCTGCGCGCGAGCGGCCCCAAATGGTCAAGGCTCGCGACGAAAGGAAAGCTGCCGGCGCGCGACAATCGACCGTAGGTGGGCTTCAGCCCAAAGGTGCCGCAAAACGAGGCCGGCACGCGGATCGAGCCATTCGTGTCCGACCCGAGCGCGATCGGCACCAGGCCACCGCCCACCGCGCCGCCCGAACCGCCGGACGAGCCACCGGTCATGCGCGTCAAATCATGCGGATTGCGCGACGGCCCGTCATGGGAGTTTTCGCCGGTGAAGTCATAGGCGTATTCACCCATGTTGAGCGCGCCGACCAGCACGGCGCCGGCCTTCTCGAGGCGCGTCACCAGCATCGCATCGGCCGCGGCTGGCGGGTGGTCGCGATTGATCTTGGCGCCGGCAAGCGTCGGCAGGCCGGCGATGTCGATCAGGTTCTTGACCGCGAACGGGACACCGGCCAGCGGCCCCGCCGCTGCGCCGCCCGCAATCTCCGCGTCGATCGCGGCGGCGCGCGCCCTCGCGCGATCGGCGACGATCGCGGTGAACGCGTTGAGCGTCTTGTCGCGGCGTTCGATACCAGCGAGGGTCGCGGCGATAACCTCACGCGCGCTGCGCCGTCGCGAGCCGACCGCAGCGGCGATGGCAGCAGCGGTCATGCGGTGAAGACCGGAGCGGGATCGGCCTCATCGGGGAGCGGAAATTCGGCGACATTGCGCGCATGGTCGAGCGAGATCACGAGATGCAGCCGGATCGCCCCGCGCCACTCGTCGTGCACGGGAATGCCGAGCAAGCGAGTCCCGGAATCGATAAACGCGTCGATGTCTTGGTCGCTCATGGCCCTCTCATGGCGCTAGCCGCTGTTGCGCAGACCCGCGGCAATGCCGTTGATCGTCAGGTGGATGCCGGTGACGACGTCCTCGTCGCCATCGCCCGCGCGATAGCGGCGCAGCAGCTCGATCTGCATGTGGTTGAGCGGGTCCATATAGGGGAACCGGTTGCGGATCGAGCGTGCCAGGAGCGGGTTGGTCTCAAGCAGCTGGTTCTGCTCCATGATCGCGAGCAGCGCCTCGATCGAGCCCTGCCACTCGGTGCGCAGCCGCGCGAAGATGCGCTCGCGAAGCGGAATGTCGGAGACCAGCTCCGCATAGCGCGAGGCGATCGCGATGTCGCTTTTCGCGAGCACCATGTCCATGTTGCTGAGCAGCATTTGAAAGAATGGCCATTCGCGGTACATCGCGCGCAACGTGTCCATGCCGGTCGCCGGCTCGGCTTCGAGCCATGACTGCACCGCGCTGCCGAAGCCGTACCAGCCCGGCAGCATCAACCGCATTTGCGCCCAGCTGAACACCCAGGGGATCGCGCGCAGGTCTTCGATCTTCTCCGACGCTTTGCGCGAGGCCGGGCGGCTGCCGATATTAAGGTTGGCGATCTCGCTGACCACGGTCGCCTCGCGGAAGAAGCGGACGAACCCGTCGGTCTCGTAGACGAGATCGCGATAGGCGCGGTAGGCGTCACCGGACAGGCGCTCCATCAGGTCGAGATATTCCGGGCGCGGCGCCGCCGCCTCGGGGCGCAACAGGGTCGCCTCGAGCGTCGCCGCGGCCAGAGTCTCGAGGTTGCGCCGGCCGAGCTGAGCATTCGAATACTTGCTAGCGATGACCTCACCTTGCTCGGTGATGCGGATCGCGCCCTGCACCGCGCCCGGCGGCTGGGCAAGGATCGCCTGATAGCTCGGCCCGCCGCCGCGGCCGACCGATCCACCGCGGCCGTGGAACAGCCTGATTCCTACATCGTGGCGGCGGAATACGTCGACAAGGCCGATCTCGGCCTTGTAGAGTTCCCAGCCCGAGGTCAGGAACCCGCCGTCCTTGTTGCTGTCGGAATAGCCGAGCATCACCTCCTGGATGCGGCCGCGGCTTTCGAGAAGACCCATGTATTCGGGCGTGCCGAGCAGCGCATCCATGACAGCGCCGCTATTGCGCAAATCCTCGATGGTCTCGAACAACGGCACGATATCGAGGTCGAGCTTGCCTTCGTGCGGATGGAGAAGCCCGGCCTCCTTGAGCAGCACGGCGACTTCGAGCACGTCGGAGACGTCGGTCGCCATCGAAATCACGTAATGCGGCACCGCGGCGGGGCCATAGCGGCGATGCGCCTCGGCGGTCCCGCGGACGATCGCCAACTCGCCCGCCGTCTCGTTCGAATAGGTGACGAACGGCGAGGCAAGCGGCCGGGCGGTCGCCAGCTCCGCGAGCAGCAGGCGGACACGTTCGTCCTCACCCAGCGCAAGGTAATTGGTCCCCGGCTGCGCGGCTTCCAGCAATTCGCCAATAACGCGTTCGTGCACGACCGAATTCTGACGCAGATCGATCGCCGCGAGATGAAAGCCGAACACGTCGACCGCGCGGCGTAGGTTCTTCAGGCGCCCGTTCGCGAGCAGCGCCGAGCCGTTCGCGTTGAGCGAATTGGCGACGACCGCCAAATCGGCGAGCAGCTCACCGTTGTCGGCGTAGGCCGCCGCGCCGGTGGCCGAAGCGTGCGGCGGTTCGCCATGTTCGAGAGCGCGCGCCGTGGCCGCGAGGCGCGCTTGGATACCGGCAATCGCCCGACGATAGGGCTCGTAGCGGCGGAACGGCGAGCGGTCGGGCGAGCGCGCGGCCAACTCGCGCAGCGACGGCGACACCTCGACGAGCCGGCTGTCGAGCGACAGCTCGGCACCGAGCAGGCGCAGCTCGGCGAGGTAGTGACGCATCGCCTTGCTGCTCTGCAGCTTCAGCGCGTCCTGCAGCACGGTGGCGGTGACAAACGGGTTGCCGTCGCGGTCGCCGCCAATCCAGCTGCCCATGCGCAAGAACGAGGGCAGCGGCGCCGACCCCGCGCCGCATTTCGTCAGCTCGGCTTCCAGATTGGCGTAGAGTTGCGGCAGCTCGGTGAGGAAGGTGTAATCGTAATAGGCGAGGCCGTTATTGACCTCGTCGGTCACCTGCAGCCGCGTGCGACGCAGCAAATTCGTCTGCCACAGGGTCAGGATCGCGCGGCGCAGCGCCAACTCGTTGGCAGAACGCTCCTCTTCGGTCAACGGATAGCGGTCGCGCGCGGCCAGAAGCTCGGCAACCTCCATCTCGCGGTCGATCATGCTCTTGCGGCGCACCTCGGTCGGGTGCGCCGTCAGAACCGGCACGATCATCGCTTCCGCGAAAAACTGGCGCAGCCGGCCCGGCGGTATATTGGCGTCGCGCGCCCGCTCCATCGCATGCGCCAGCGAACCTTCGCGCGGCGCCGACGGCGCGAAGGCGTGAGCGCGGCTGCGGCGGATGTGGTGCTGATCCTCGGCGATATTGGCGAGATGCGCGAAAAACCCGAAGGCGCGGATGATGGCGATCGCCTCGCTGCGCGGCAACGAATTGAGCGTGTGCTCGAGTTCCTCGCGTGCCGCGCCATCCGCATCGCGGCGGAAGCGGATGGAGCTTTGCCGGATGCGCTCTACCGTGTCAAAAGCGACCGCGCCGCGCTGCTCGCGCACCGTGTCGCCAAGGATGCGCCCCAACAGCCGGATGTCCTCGCGCAACGGCAGATCCTTGTCGTCACGCTGATCAGGCTCGATGATCGCTTCCGCTATCGACATCGGGACGCGGTCCTCACTCTCCCGGTTCGGCGACGGCATCGTCGGACGCCCCGATCGGCACGGATCGCCCCTGCCACGCAAGGCCGACGCAAATCACCGCGATCAGCAGATAGCCCAGCGCCACCTGCGACGAGTTGCCGAAGCCCAGGGCGGTTCCGTTGATGACGCCAAAATACGCAAGAACCGCCGCGCCGAGCGCATAGATCGCGGCACGGTCGAAGCGACGGTCGATGATGAAGGCCGCCGTCGCGCCGAGCATCAGCCCCGTCAGCGTACCGCCGCCGCCAAACAGCTCGAGCCCGTGATAGATGACGCCATGCCCCGCGAGCTTGTCGAAGCCGACCTGCGCCGCCGAGGTGCCTGCGGCGGCGAGGGCGCCGTCGATCTGGTTCTGCGCCCAGGAGGCTATGTTGGGCAGCATCGCCAGGATCACCGCCGGGGCATGACGGGCGGGCGTCGACTCGAACGCCTGCGCGCCGATCACAAGGCCGATATAGAGCAGGATCGGCAAGATCGCGACGAGCGGCACCACCGCAAGGAGCAGCGCCGTCAACCCGGTGAAACAGACGAGCGAGATCACGATCCCGGTCGCGAAGGAATAGCCGATACGGCCGCCGACCGCCTTCCAGCCGGGATGGCCGATATAAACCGCGGGCGGGAACGGCGAGCCCAAGAGCGCGCCGGCGAGCGCGCCGATGCCATCGGCGATCAGCACCTGGCGCAGATTATATTCGTCACCCGCCGCCGCCGCGCTCTCGACGTTGTTCATGCCCTCGGTGAAATTGTAGATGCCGAGCGGCACCGCGATCACCAAAAGCGGCCCGATATCGTGCAGCCCGGCCAGAAAATCCAATGACGGAACTGGCGCGTGGATGCCGAATTTCGCGAGCGCCGCGCCGACCGCGTGCGGGTCCATCACAGGGCTCAGGCCGGTCAGCGTCACGATCCACCCGATCGCCGTGCCAACGACCACTGCGGCGAGACCGCCCGGCACGCCGCCGGGGAGCCTCACCCCGGCGCACCAGCTCACCAGGATGATGGCCAACGAGACAAAAGCGAGCCATGGCACTTGCCACGACAAAAACGCCGGGCGCATCGAGATGAAGGCGATTGAGATACCGGCCAGCGCGCCGAGCATCGCCGCGCGCGGCGTGTATTTGCGCAAGGTCGGCCCGACAAACGCGCCCACGAGGATCACGCAGCCGATAATGAAGGCCCAGGCGAGCCCCGCCTGCCAGGCGAGGATCGGGTCGTTGGTCTTGAGGTAGGTCGGCAGCATGACCAGAAAGACGACGATGAACATATGCGGCACGGAGGGCCCGTAGGGCAGCGCCGTCACATCGCCGCGACCTTCTTTCTTCGACAGCTGATAGGCGAGCCAGGCGTAGAATAGGTTGCCGATCGGCAGGGCGATCCCGAGCGCCGGCAAGACGCGTCCGAAGACGACACCCTCCGGCATCTTGACGACGCCGAGGCAAAGCCCGGTCAGCACGATCACGTTGAGCGCGACATTGGTGAAGAGGCCGAAGAACCCGTTCCAATCCCCCGGCACCCACCAGCGCGGCTCCGCCTTCGCGACTGCGGCGACGCTCATCTCACCCCCTCACCTGCCGGCGTTGAGCGCGGCGACGACCGCGGGAGACTTCCCGACCCAGCCGAAAATGCCGCCCTGCGCCTTGATCATCCGGAGGCCCATCTCCTGGAACTCCGGGAAGTACGAGCCGACGCAATCCTCGAGCACGAGGCAGTCGAAGCCGCGGTCATTGGCCTCGCGCACCGAGGTGTTGACGCAGACCTCGGTGGTGACGCCGCAGACGATCAGCTGCCGAATGCCGCGGTGCTTGAGGATCGCATCGAGGTCGGTCGCATAGAACGCGCCCTTACCGGGCTTGTCGATGACCGGCTCGCCGGCAATCGGATAAAGCTCGGGTATGATGTCGTGGCCGGGTTCGCCGCGCACCAGCAGGCGGCCCATCGGCGACATGTCACCGATCCGCAGCGACGGGATGCCGCGCGCCTTCTTTGACGGCGCGAGATCGGCGAGGTCGGTGCGGTGCCCCTCGCGCGTGTGGATCACGGTCAACCCGGCGGCGCGGGCGACCTCGAGCAAATGCCGGGTCGGTTCGATCGTCCGCCGCAGCTGCCCGACATCATTGCCGAGCGACTCGCCAAACCCGCCCGGCTCGAGGAAATCGCGCTGCATGTCGATGATGAGGAGCGCGCAGGCCGCCGGCTCAAAGTCGAAGGGGTAAGGTTCGGCCGGGATCGAGGGCATCGGAGAGGCTTCGCGCGCGGTTCGCCCGAGACCGAGCAATTCCCGCGCCAACGATGGTGTTGGCCACGTCAAAACGACGACGCGCCAAGATGAGCGCGGTCCGCGCTCGGGAATTTTCGCCGGGAATAGCTTGGGCCGGTGCGGTCGCAATACGCGAGCGCCGGCCTTGGGGCACCGACCGACGACCCACCCCAAGACCGAGAAAGGGGATGCTAATTCATCAACCGCCTTGAGCCATCAAAGCGTTCGCGTTCTGGTCGTCCAGCCATTGCTTCAACTGGTTCTTGGTTTCCGGCAACGCCTGCCGCAACGACGTCACAGCAGAAGCAATGCGGGTATCGTCCGAAGCCTTACACGCATGCTCGAGCTCACGCGCGCAGTGCGCGAGCCGAACCGCGCCGACATTGCCTGCGGTGCCGGCCAGGGAATGGGCCTCTTGCGCCAGTTCGACAGGCTCTCGCGCCTCGATCAGCTGCCCGACGCGGCCCGCGATGCCCTCCAGACTGCCGACGAACATGCGGACGAATTCGACCAGCTCTCCCTCGGGCAAAAGGCGCTTCAGCGTTGCGATCCGCACCGGGTCGAAAATCGCCTCCCCACTCTCCTGAGCCGATTGCGGCGCCGACGCCGAAACGCCGTCGGTTGTTGGCGATAGCCGGGCCAGCGCGGCGAACAACGCATCCGGCTCCAGCGGCTTCGAGAGGTAGTCATCCATGCCCGCCGCGAGATACTCCTCTCTGGCGCCGGCCATGGCGTGCGCGGTGAGCGCGATAATCGGTATCGTGCCCTTTGGCGGCGGCAGCGCGCGGATCTGCTTTGTCGCCCGCACGCCGTCGAGCACCGGCATCTGCACGTCCATCAGAATGACGTCGAAATCGTCATTCATCACCGCGGCGACCGCCTCCTCGCCGTTCTCCGCGACCTCGACCACATGGTCCGCGCTCTTGAGCAGCATGATCGCCAGGCGCTGATTGATCTTGTGATCTTCGGCGAGCAGGATTCGCAACGGCCGCGCTGGCGTTTCCGGCGCAAGCGTCGCGATCGTCACGGGCTCGGGTTGCGGCGCTGGGACGGCCGTCGAGCTCTGGCTGGTCTTGCCGAAGATTCGGGCGAAACCGTCGAGTAGCGATTGCTCGCGAATGGGCTTCGTCAAGATCACATCGACGATCTGCTGGATATCGCGCGACAGCCCGTAGGAGCCGGCCGACGAGGCGATGATCAGTTTGGTGTCGGCGATGCCCGGCGTCTGCCGGATCCGCCGCGCCAAGGTATCGCCGGAAATGCCGGGCATCATGTGGTCGAGGATCACGACATCGAAGGGCTGACCGGCATGCCAGGCCCGCTCAATTTCGCCGATCGCGCGAAAACCGTCGTCGATGGCGATGCATTCCATCCCGAGAGCGTCGAGCTGCCGGGTCAAGACGCGTTGGTTCATATCAATATCGTCGACCACCAACGCGCGTAAGCCCTTCAGGGTTTGCGGCAACTCGCGCCGGCTGACCGTCGGCGTCGTCGCGGGCTCCAGGGGCAGCTCGAACCAGAACTTGCTGCCGCGGTCCAGCTCGCTCTCGACGCCGACCTCGCCCTGCATGAGCTCGACGATTTGCTTGGAAATCGCGAGGCCGAGGCCGGTGCCGCCAAAGCGACGGGTGATCGAGCTGTCGGCCTGGGTAAACTTCTGGAACATGCGACTGCGCACGTCTTCCGACATCCCGACTCCCGTGTCGGTGACTTCAAAGCGCACACGCCGCGACTGTTCCGGGTCATGGCGCGAAGTGACCTCGATCGATACGCCGCCTTTCTCGGTAAACTTAATCGCGTTGCCGACCAGGTTGAGCAGCACCTGGCGCAGCCGGGTCGGATCGCCGTTGAAGCCGCAGCGCGCCAATGGGTCGACGAATACGGCAAGTTCGATACCCTTCTCCTCGGCCTTCGGTCCGAGCAGGCTGACGGTCGCCTCCACCGTATCAATCAGGTCGAAGTCGATGCATTCGAGATCGAACTTGCGCGCCTCAAGCTTCGAGATGTCGAGGATGTCGTTGATCAGCACCAAGAGCGCCTCGGCGCTGTCCCTCACCGCGATGGCACATTCGCGCTGCTCGTCGTCGAGCTCGCTGCGCAGAAGAATACTGTTCATGCCGATGATGCCGTTCATCGGCGTGCGGATTTCGTGCGACATGTTGGCGAGGAAATCAGACTTGGCGTGACTCGCCTCTTCGGCGAGCTGTCGCGCTCGCTCGGCTTGTTCGCGCGCTGCGGCGATGCCGCGTGACACCATGTAGGACAAGGTCGCGCCGATCAGCAGCACGCCAATCGCGGTGGCGACAACGATGATCGTCACTTCGCCGAGCACGCGGCTCGCTTCGGCGACCCTGAGGCTTTGCGCATCGATGTTCCTCGCTTCGTATCGCTTGACGACATCGTCGAGAGCTTGCGCCGCCGCCAACTGCTCGCGCGTGGCGACCCGGTAGCCATCGGTCGCGCTGATCAACGTCTCGATGCTGGTGGCATAGCGTTGCGCCATCTCGGGCAGCGCTGCGGCAATCCGCTGCAGCGTCGGCACGCCTTCCGACACCTCGCTAAAGCCGTCGATCTCACGCTGCAAGATTTGGAGATACGCCTTCGCGCTGTTGGCGTCGGCGGGATTAAGCGAGCTGAAGTAGCGCGTCGCGGCGATGAGGCTAGCCTGCATTGCTTCGTCAAGGCGCACCCCGCTCGGCACCGCGTCGTCGCGCTTCTCGCGCAAGAGGCGGCCGACCACGGCCGATGTGGCATTGGCCAATTCGCTGCTCGTCTGCTTGACGCTGTCTCCGGCCTTGAAGCGATCGTGTACGGTCGCGAATGTCGCTTCAGTAGTGTCCCGGTAACGCCCGAAGGCGCCAGGGATTTGCTCCGCGAGAATGGGGTCGTTTGCTTGCGCAATCTTGCCGAAGGCTTCCGCGGTCGCTGACAGCTCCTGGCGGGCGGCGCTCTCGTCAGCCGCAGTGCCGGTAAGGGCAAAGCGACTGACGTCCGCATCAAGCTGAGCCACACGTCCGGCCACATCCAGGGCCGATATTGCCGTGGCGGAACTTGCCCGCGAATCCTCGACGCTGCCGTCGATCACCCGCATACCGACAATCGACGTGATCGCCAGCACCGCGCACAACACCAACAAGACGGCAAAGCCGGCGAATGTCCGTGTGCGTATTGAAAATCGGCCTGAGCCCATGCTCTGACCCATGGCATCCTCCCCGATCAGGCGCCGCTTATTGCTGGCTGACGACCTTGACGCTGCGGATCGCGTCGATCATGTCGTGACCGAATTTCTGCTCGAAACCGGGCATTGCCGGCGCCATCGCATCGGCGAATTTGGCTTTGTCGACATCGGTGACGATCTGCATCCCCTCCTGCTGCAGGAGCGCGACGCCGTTCGCCTGCGCTTCTGTCGCGAACTTGCGCGACGCGAGACCGCCAAGCCGCGCCGCTTCCGCGAACGCCTGCCGGTCAGCGGGGGATAGTTCTTGATAAAGATCCTTAGACATCAGAAATGCGGCCGGATCGTATATGTGGCCGGACAGTGTCAGGAACTTCTGAACCTCATAAAACTTCGATGCGATGATCGTGGCGATCGGATTCTCCTGGCCGTCGAAGCGGCCGGTCTGCAACGCGCCATAGACATCGGGGAAGGCGAGAGGATGTGCATCGGCGCCGAGCGAATCGAACCCTTGCACCATCACCTCGCTCTGCGGAACCCGCAGCTTCAACCCCTTTAGGTCTTCGGGCGTGCGGATCGGGCGAACCGAGTTCGTAAGGTGCCGCATGCCGTTTTCGCCCCAGGCGAGCGCGACGATGCTCTGCGCATCGAACTTCTTCAGCAGTTCTTGCCCCAAGGGGCCATCGAGCACGCTGTAGGCGTGCTGCGCGTCGCGGATTAGGAATGGGATGCCGAAGACGCCGATTTCCGGCACGAAATTGGGCATTGGCGCGCCGGTAACAAACGCCATGTCGACGGTGCCGAGTTGCACCCCCTTCATCATTTCGACTTCGCCCCCGAGCGCGGCGTCGGGGTACTGGTCGACGCGGTAGCGGCCCTGGGTGCGCTTCGCGACTTCAGCCGCAAACACGTCGGCTCCGGCACCCAGCTGCGAGTGCGGCGCAAGGATATAGCCGAGCCTGATGACATGGACTTCTTCGGCGTGCGAAGAAGAGATGGACGCGCACGCCACCAGCGCAGCAATCGCTGCGAATAGAAGGCGGATCAATATTGCCTCCCAGTTAAAGCCTTGGAGATCGCAATATTGAACAGAAGGCGTGAAACAAAAATTAACGTTAATGGCAATTATGCGACAATTTACAAACTTTGCCGACAATTGGGTATCGGCACGAATTTCAATAAAATCACGTGGCTGAGCAGGCAGTCACTAGCAAACCCGTCTCTGCAGCCCAATTTCCCTGTTATCCAGGGAATAAACAGGGTATTTGGTTCCCACGCGCCGGTTCTTCGGCAAAAGGCCCCGGCGGCCTCGTTGATTTAGCTCAAAATTCCCGGTCCTTCGAACAGGGAATGTTTTGCGCCTAGCAGGGAATTAAGTGCAGAAGAGCTCCTGGTTTTGCCTCCGCCAGGAGCGGCCGGTGATGGTGGGGGTTGGCGACGAGGCCCTCACCAGACCGTGCTAAGCCAGGCCTCGCGGTTATGCGGCGCGCGCCCAAATCGTGATCGCGTGTTAGGGCGATAAGAGGAGTGATTGGCGCTTAGGTGGTTGGCGGGGCGCTCGATTGTCGGGCACGGTCCCGTGCTTCCTCTTCGCGCCGGGCCTTGCGGGCCAGCCGGTGCCAACTTGAAGAAGAATGCTCGCGCAGGTGGTGAAGCGCCTGGGTCGTCGAATCGACCTGATCATCATGTCGCGACCCGGGAAAGCTGGTCAGCTCCGCAACATAAGCGGCCAACCAGTCAGCCTCACGCGGCAAGAGCACCTGCCCGCTCTCGAATACCCCTGTTTGTGCATAAAGCCGCATCACCTTGTCATTACCTGGTGGTGGCAGGTACGGCGTGACCCCGGGCAACCCCTCGGCTTGGAGGTCCTGGATGAGCTGTGTCCCCGATGCCTTGTCCTCGATCAAAATCGTGTAGGGCTTGTGCGAGCAAGCAAGAGCGATGGCTTTGCGCCGCAGGTCGGGATAATTGAGGCGTTCCCGGCATACATCCAGCAAATAGTATCGCTCGTCGTCGACCCCCCAGGTCGTGCAGACGCTGTAATCGCTGAGCTCGGTTGACTTATTCGCTGTGTCCCAGCTTTGGACAACATCTTCGAATGAGGTCGGCCGCTC
>Ga0187784_10001651_pt1 | contig 17747 bp, 17 predicted proteins | sample 1015_SJ02_MP15_2_FD_132964 | JGI IMG/M metagenome (GOLD analysis project Ga0187784, IMG submission 132964) | Tropical peat soil microbial communities from peatlands in Department of Meta, Colombia - 1015_SJ02_MP15_20_MG | ecosystem: Environmental > Terrestrial > Soil > Wetlands > Peat | place...
CTGGTCACGCGCTGCCGGCCGATCTCCCACGGGTCGCCGCCCGGACCCGCCAGTTGCGTCCACAGGTAAAGCGCAAGGCCTTCGCTCGCGAACTCCACCAAGGTCGCCAATTTGGTTGCATCGGCGAGCGTTGCACGGCGAAACGCGCCATCGAATGACGTCATTGCGCAAAGCCGCTCTCACATCTCCCTTCGTCATTGTAGCGCAAATTCTCGCAGCGGAGACGGGCCGGCGCACCCGTCAGCTTGCAGCCGCAGGTTCTTGCAACAACCGCCGCTGCGCCCGCTCGCCCGATTCCTCCGCGCATTTTTTCGCGTGGGCGGAGCGGTTGACGACCTGGAGGTTGGGCACCCCCCAGAACGCGAGCTGCCGCGGCCAGGTGAGCGCGCGCTGGTCGCGCCATACGGCGAACAGCGGCACGCGGTGGTCGACCTCCGCGTCCTTCGACAATCGCTCGCCTGTGAGCCGGCAGCGGCGGCCCTGCAGCGCCTTGAGGTGGCGCAGGTGGTCGCTCGGCGCGGTCCACAGGTTCCAGGCGGTGACACAGCAGCTGTGCCAGCTCGCGTTCTTGTTGGGCCGGCCGTCGCCCCACAGGTCGCGGTGCCAGCCGAGCCGGAACACCGGCTGGCCGCATACGCAGCAATGGCCCGGGCCCTTCGTGTGCGCGGCCTCGCGATAGGGCGCCGGCGGCGCGCGGAAGCTTGCCGGCAGGTCCGATTTGGCGCGGCTCGCGAGCCGCCACCTCCAGCCGACAGGCGCGCCGCTCTTGGCCGCGAGCGCGCGGGCGAGCTTGTCGGCGCGCACCGGATGATGACGCCAGTAGGATTCGATCGCGCGGCGCGGGGTCGGCGGCACGAAAGCTTTCGCGAGCGCGTGCGCCAGCACGGCGGGCGGAAAAATGTCCGGCAGATGCCGCATCAGCCGGGCGCGTGCCCTGGCGTTGCGCTCAGCGCGCCATGCGGACGTGGCCAGCACCATGAAGGGTCCCCGCGTCGACGCATCGACACCCGGCGCATTGTCCCGGCAATGTCTTGCCAATCCGTAGCTAGTGCCGCGAACCCGGAGTTCGCACCACAATTGCCGCAAGTCCGATTGCGAACTTCGGGTTCAGAGCGGCACTAGGATCATAAAGTTGCTAGTGTCCGTCGATTCCGAAGTTCGCTCTAGTGCCGCGAACCCGAAGCTCGCCAGGGATTGAGGGAAGTGCGTTGCGAGCTTCGGGTTCAAAGCGGCACTAGAATCATAGCGTTTGCTGGTGTTCTTCGATTCCGAAGTTCGCATCGGACGTGCCGCAAGGTTGGGCGAACTTCGGAATCGGGACACCAGCTGCGTGCGGCGAACTCGGGCGAACTTCGGAATCGGGACACTAGCCCGGGAAGCATGGCGGCCTGGCCAAACGCGGTGGAGAAGCCCGATGAGTCTTTCGAACGCGACCGGTCCGGTGCTGTGGGCGCTCGATGCGCGCGGGGTTGCGACCGTCACGCTCAACCGGCCCGAGGTGAACAACGCCTATAACGGCGACCTCATCCACGGAATTTTGAACGCCCTCGATGCGCTCGCCGCCGCGCCAGCGTTGCGCGCGGTCGTCCTCAAGGGCAACGGCCGGCATTTCCAGGCGGGCGCCGACCTCAAATGGGTCGACGCGGTCCGGCACGCCTCGCCCGCAGAGAATGTGCGGGTATCGCGCGCAACCGCCGACGCTGTGCAGCGCCTCAACCGGGCGCCGGTGCCGACGGTGGCGCTGGTCCAAGGCGGCTGCTTCGGCGGCGGCACCGGGATCGTCGCTGCCTGCGACGTGGTGGTGGCGGCCGACAACGCGATCTTCTCGATTGCCGAGACGCGCTGGGGCCTGACCGCCGCCATCATCATCCCGCAGCTCAACGACGCGATCGGCGTGCGCCAGGTGCGCCGCTATGCGCTCACCGGCGAGCGGTTCGGGGCCGAGGAGGCGCGCCGCATCGGCCTCGTGCACGAGGTCGTGCCGCTCGCCGAGTTGGACGCGGCGGGCGCTCGCGTCGTCGCCCAATTGCTCGAGAACGGCCCGGATGCGCTCAAACAAACAAAGGCGCACGTGCTCGCGTCCGCCTTCGCGGATCTCGACGAAGACGCCTTTGCGGCGCTCGTCGCCGCCCATGCGGCGAAGCGGCAGAGCGGCGAGGCCGCCGAGGGCCTCGCGTCGTTTGTCGAGAAGCGCGCGGCGCGGTGGTGAAAAATCTTCGCAGGATGGGTTTCGCCTTCGGCTTAACCCATCCTACGGCTACGACTTGTCCTCGTCCTTGTCGGACTTGCCGCCGAGCTGCTTGAGCTTGGCGAAGACTGCGTCGACGTCGAGTTCCTCCGACGGCTTGCGCGCCGGCGCCTCGCTTTCGGCGCGCGCCTCCGCGGTCGTCACTTCGGCCGGCAGCAGGGTTGCGCCGCGTTCGACCTCGGGCACCGGCTTTTCCTTGGCGGCGCGCTGGACCTCGAAATCGAGATCGAGCTGCGAGCACAGCCCGAGCGTGACCGGGTCCATCGGCTGCAGGTTGGGCGCGTTCCAGTGGGTGCGGTCGCGGATCGCCTGGATGGTCGACTTGGTGGTGCCGACAAGCCGCATGATCTGCGCGTCCTTGAGTTCGGGATGGTTGCGCAGCAGCCACAGGATGGCGTTCGGCCGGTCCTGCCGGCGCGACACCGGCGTGTAGCGCGGGCCCTTCTTCGACTTCGGCTCCGGCAGGCGCACTTTCGGGTCGGCAAGCTTGAGGTGGCGCTCCGGGTCGCGCTCGCCTTCTTCGATGTCTTCGCGCGTCAGTTGCCCGGTGAGCACCGGATCGAGGCCCTTGATGCCCTGGGCGGCGTCGCCGTCGGCGATCGCCTTTACTTCGAGCGGGTGCAGTTTGCAGAACTCGGCGATCTGCTCGAACGTCAGCGTGGTGTTCTCGACCAGCCAAACGGCCGTTGCCTTCGGCATCAGCAGCGCATGGGCCATGGCAATCTCCCTCGGCAAAATCTCCCTGGCGCTCCGCCCGCCCGCGGGCGAAGCCTCATGTCATCGGGGATGACAGGAAAGTAGCCGCAAATATAGGCAGCCCGCGCCCTCCTGTCCAATCCCGTGTGCGCCGCCGCGTCGCGCTTCGTCGTGCTTGACACTGCCCGGACCCCGGCCCATGTCGGACGGGTCCGCGCCGATTCCGGTGCCCCCATGACCCAGGCCGTCGTCCCGCCGCTCGCGCCGAAGCCCAAGTTGCGCGTGCTCCTGTGCGCGCCGCGCAGCTTCTGCGCCGGCGTGGTGCGCGCGATCGAGACGGTGGAGCGGGCCTTGGAAATGTACGGCCCGCCGGTCTACGTGCGTCATGAAATCGTCCACAACCGCTACGTGGTCGGTACCCTGCGGGCGAAAGGCGCGATCTTCGTCGAGGACCTCGACGAAATCCCCGACACCTCGGCGCCGGTCGTCTTCTCCGCCCACGGCGTGCCGAAATCAGTCCCGGAGGAGGCGCAGCGGCGTCGCCTGTTCGCGCTCGACGCCACCTGCCCGCTGGTCACCAAGGTGCATCGGGAAGCGGAAATCCACCACCGCCGCGGCCTCGAGATCGCGCTGATCGGTCATGCGCGCCATCCCGAGGTGATCGGCACCATCGGCCAATTGCCGAGCGGCGCGGTGACCCTGATCGAGACGCTCGCCGACGCCGCGGAATTTGCGCCGCGCGATCCCGCGCGCCTTGCCTACATCACCCAGACGACTCTCTCGGTCGACGACACCGCCGAAATCGTGGCGCTGCTCAGGCGGCGCTTTCCGTCGATCGTCGGGCCGCACAAGGAAGACATCTGCTATGCGACCACCAATCGGCAGGAGGCGGTCAAGCGCGTGGCCGCCGACGTCGACGCGCTGATCGTGGTCGGCTCGCCCAATTCGTCGAACTCCCAGCGCCTCAAGGAAGTGGCCGAACGGGCCGGCTGCCGCTATGCGGTGTTGGTGCAAAGCGCCGCCGAGGTGGATTGGCCGCGTCTCGACACGGCGCGCAGCGTCGGGATCACCGCCGGCGCCTCGGCGCCCGAGGTGCTGGTGCAGCAGATCGTCGACGCGCTGGCCGAGCGTTACGACGTGAGCATCGACACGGTGGCGGCCGCCAACGAGGACGTATTCTTTCCCCTGCCGCGTCCGCTGCGGGAACCTCAACCGGTGCAGTAAGGGCGGGAGCAGGGGGCGGGATGGCGGTCTACACCGACGTCGCGGCGGAGGACCTCGCCGCGTTCCTGGCGGACTACGACATCGGCGAACTCCTGGCCTACAAAGGGATCGCTGAAGGAGTCGAGAACTCCAATTTCCTCGTTCACGCCAGCCGCGGCTATTTCATCCTCACCCTCTACGAACGGCGGGTGGCGCCGCACGACCTGCCGTTCTTTCTTGGCCTGATGGAGCATCTTGCCGGTCGCGGCATCACCTGCCCGCAGCCGGTCAAGAACCGCCACGGCAAAGTGCTCGGCAGCCTCGCCGGCCGGCCCGCCGCCATTGTCACCTTTCTCGACGGCATGTGGATCCGGCGACCGAGCGCCGGCCATTGCGCCGCGGTCGGCGAGGCGCTGGCGCAGCTGCACCTCGCCGGCACGGATTTCGCGCTCAAGCGTGCCAACGCTCTCTCGGTTGCCGGATGGCGGCCGCTGTTCGACGCCGCCAAGGGCCGTGCCGATCGGCTGCAGCCCGGGCTCGAAGCGGCGATCGCCGCGGAACTCGATCACCTCGAGCGGCACTGGCCGCGCGACCTGCCGCAAGGCGTCATCCACGCCGATCTGTTTCCCGACAACGTGTTCTTCCTCGGCAAGCACCTGTCCGGCCTGATCGACTTTTATTTCGCCTGCACTGACACGCTCGCTTACGACGTCGCCATCTGCCTCAACGCCTGGTGCTTCGAGCTCGACCACTCCTACAACGTCACCAAGGGGCGCGCCTTGCTTCAGGCCTATGCGCGCGTGCGGCCGCTCTCGTCCGCCGAGCGCTCGCATTTGCCGCTGCTCGCGCGCGGCGCCGCGCTGCGCTTTCTGCTCACGCGGCTGGTCGATTGGCTCGACGTGCCGGCCGGCGCGCTTGTCAAACCCAAGGACCCGCTGGAATATTTCCGCAAGCTGCGCTTCCACCAGGCGGCGCGCAGCGTGCGCGACTACGGGATCGCCGAATGAAGGATGCGCGCGCGCCTGGGTCGGTCGTTACGATTTATACGGACGGCGGCGCCTCGCCGAACCCGGGGCCCGGCGGCTGGGGCGCGATCCTCGCCTGGAACAAGCACGAGAAGGAACTCAAGGGTGGGGAGGCCCACACCACCAACAACCGCATGGAACTGATGGCCGCGATCGCGGCGCTCGAAGCGCTCAAGCGGCCATGCAGCGTCGATCTCTATACCGACAGCCAATATTTGCGCGGCGGCACCACCGGCTGGATCGATCAGTGGAAGCGCAACGGCTGGAAGACGGCCGGCCGCAAGCCGGTCAAAAACATCGACTTGTGGCAGCGGCTCGACGCCGCATTGGCGCGCCACCAGGTGCGTTGGCACTGGGTGCGCGGGCATGCCGGCCACGACCTCAACGAGCGCGCCGACCGCCTCGCCCGCGAAGGCCTGATGGAGGCACGCGAAGCCAGTAAACAGTGATCAGTGATCTAGTGTGCTTCTGATCGCTGACCACCGATCACTTTATATCTGTTTGAGCAGATTGTCAGCGCCGGAGATTTCGGCCTTGCCCGGCGCGTCCTCGATGTTGATGCTTTTCACCACGCCGTCTTCGATCACCATGGAGTAGCGCTTGGAGCGTATGCCGAGACCGTTGGCGGAGGCGTCGAGGGTGAGGCCGAGCGCCTTGGCGAAGTCGGCGCTGCCGTCGGCCAGGAACTCGATCTTGCCCTCCGCCCCGGACGCTTTCTTCCACGCGTCCATCACGAACACGTCGTTGACCGCGGTGACCGCGATGGTGTCGATGCCCTTCGCTTTGATCGCGTCGGCGTTTTTCACGTAACCCGGCATGTGGTTCTTATGGCAGGTCGGCGTGAACGCGCCCGGCACCGCGAACAGCACCACCTTCTTGCCCTTGAAAATGTCGTCGCTCGTCTTCGGCGCCGGCCCGTCCGGCGTCATGGTCCTGAAGGTTGTGGCGGGCACGCGGTCGCCGACGCTGATCGTCATGACAGTCTTCCTCTCCCAATGGTTCCCAAACGGAAACGATGTTCCCGGATGTGCGGCCGTCCGGCGTTCGTCCCTCCGGCCAGGGCCGTAAATTTAGTCGGTTTCTCGCGAAACGGAAACGCCGATCGCTCCCTTTAGTCCAACGTACTAGTCACTTCGATTGCGGCCTCGTCGCTGACGGCGGTGAGCCGCAGCGTCGCGCCCTTGGGCGAAGCGCCCGGCGGCAGCCCATCGAGGTCGAAGGCAAATCGTCGCAATCCGGCCGGGGCACCGGAGACCGGCGCCGGGATCGGGAGCGCCCAATCGGGAGTCGGACCTTCGGCGAACAGCGCGATCTTGGCGTCCGCAGGCGCCGCCACATCGACGACGATGCGCGGCCGCGCGCCGCCGTCCTCGCGCTGAATCGCCCGGATCGAAAGCGCGCCGGCCTCGCCGAGCGCGACTGCCTTGGGCACGCGCGCTTCGCTCGCCGCGAGCGCCGCGTCCTTGCCGCCCTCGCCCGGAAGCGGCAGCTCGACCTTGGCGGTGACCGGTACGCACAGGTTCGAGCAGATCGCATAATCGAGATCGAGGCGCAGCAGCACCGGCTTTGCCGCGTCGCGCGGCACGACGCGAAGGGGAAAGATCACGCCGTCCTTGTAGCCGATCGAATCGCCGCCCTCGTCGTTGAAGGCGTGCGGCGCCGGAAACAGCACAGCAACATCGGCAACGTTGTCGGAGCGGTCGAAACGGAAGCGCGGCGGCACGCCCGAATCACCTGCGTAGCGCCAGTAAGTCTTCCAGCCGGTTCCCAGCCTTATTTCGATGCCGGCGCGCAACGCGTCGCCGGGCGCGGCTTTCGACGGCCCCGCCGCGATCAGCCGAGCGGCCGCGCGCGCGCTGCCGTCCCAAGCCGACGCGTCGGCCGCCTCGGCCGGCGAACAGACTGCGGCAAGAAGCGCCAAATTGCAGGCAAAAACGCCGATCGCGCCGGTGCGCGCGCCTGAAATGCGGTCAGCCATGCGACAGATTTAGGCGGCGGCTGCGCCGCGCGCCATTGAATTCGCCGTGATCGGCTGATGGACGGAACTACGCATGCGTCAAGAAGTTTAGTTTCCCTCGGGCGCGCGAACGCGGTAACCTTCCTCGATGGCTAGCGCACAGAAGGCCGGGACCAAGACGGCCGGTCGAGGTTATCTCGACGGCCAGATGCTCATCGCCATGCCGACCATGCGCGACGAGCGTTTTGCCCGCTCGCTGATCTATGTATGCGCGCACTCCTCCGAGGGCGCCATGGGCATCGTCGTCAACCAGCCGGCGCCCAATATCCGGTTCTCCGAACTCCTGGTTCAGCTCGAAGTCATTCCGGCGGCCGAACTCATTCAGCTGCCGCCGCGCGCCGATGTCATCAAGGTGCTCAAGGGCGGGCCGGTGGAGACCGGACGCGGCTTCGTGCTGCACTCGTCGGATTTCTTCATCGAGAACTCGACCTTGCCGATCGATGACGGCATTTGCCTCACCGCGACCCTCGACATCCTCAAGGCGATCGCGCGCGGCAAGGGCCCGCAGAGCGCCGTGCTGGCGCTCGGCTATGCCGGCTGGGCGCCGGGCCAGCTCGAGAGCGAAATCCAGGAAAACGGTTGGCTGCACTGCACGGCCGATCCCGAGCTGATCTTCGGGCCCGACATCGACGGCAAATACGGCCGGGCCCTGCGCAAGATCGGCATCGACCCCGGCAAGCTGTCGAGCCAAGCCGGCCACGCCTGACGGAAATCGGAAATCAGAAATCCGAACTCGGAAATCAGAAATGCGCATCTGATTTCCGACTTCCGATTTCCGACTTCCGATCCGATCAGCCTGCCGACTCCAGGCCGTCCGCGGACAACAGCTTCTGGGCTTCCGCCGCCGTCATCGGTTCGCCGAAGGCAAAGCCCTGCGCGTATTCGCACCCGAGCTGATAGAGCTCCGCGGCATCCGCCTCGGTCTCCGCTCCTTCCGCCACAACGTCCATGCCGAGATCGTGGGCGAGCGCGATGATCGAGCGCAGGATCACCGGGCGTTGCTTGTTCTTGCCGGTGGCGCGCACGAACGACTGATCGATCTTGATGGTGTCGAAGGGAAAGCGTTGGAGATAGGCGAGCGAGGAATGGCCGGTGCCGAAGTCGTCGAGCGCAAGCCCCGCGCCCAGCTCGCGCATGCGGGTGAGCATCTGGGCGGCGTACTCCGGGTTCTCCATCACCATCGACTCGGTCAATTCCAGCTTGAGCGTGCCGCGGGCGAGCGCCGAGCGGGTCATCACCGAGCGTACGTCCTGGATGAGGTCATGTCGCAACAGCTGGCGCGACGACACGTTGACGCTGGCGAACACCGGATAGCGACGGCGCGTGGCGCGCTGCCAGGCGGCGAGCTGACGCGCGGTCTCGGTGAGCGCGAACAGCCCGAGTTCGACAATGACGCCGATCTCCTCGGCGACCGGGATGAAGTCCGACGGCTTCATGCGGCCGAGCTTGGGATGATCCCAGCGCATCAGCGCCTCGAAGCCGGCGACGGTGCGGTCTTCGAGCCAGACGATCGGCTGGTAGACGAGCGAGATTTCCCGCCGCTCGAGCGCGCGGCGCAGCTCGGTCTCGACCGTGAGCCGGTCGCTCTTGCGCGCGCGCATCGCCGGCTTGAATACCTCGATGCGGTCTCCGCCGATGCGCTTGGCGTGATACATCGCGAGTTCGGCGTCCTTGAGCACCTCGTCGCGCTCGCGCGGCTCGCCGTCGGCGAGCAGGAGGCCGATCGAGGCGGTGAGCAGGATCTCGCGGTCGTTGAACGTGATCGGGGCGCGTAGCGTGCGGCGGATCGTGTCGGCGAAGGCGGTAATGCGCTCCGGTTCGCGTTCCGACAAGAGCAGCAGGCCGTATTGATCGCCGGCAAGCCGCGCGAGCGTATCCTGCGGCTTGAGCAGCCGGCCGAGGCGTCGCGCCAAGGTGAGTAGGATCGAATCTCCGACCGCGACGCCGACCGAGTCGTTGACTTTCTTGAAGCCGTCGAGATCGATCACCACCACCGTCGGGCGGATCGCCGGATCGCTCTTGGCGAACGAGAGCGCGGCTTCCAGGCGGTCGAGGAACAGCTCGCGGTTAGGCAGGCCGGTCAGGTTGTCGTGGACGGCGTCGTGGAGCAGGCGCTCCTCCGCGTTCTTCACGTCGGTCACGTCGGTAAGCGTGCCGACCATGCGCACGACCTCGCCGTCGGACCCCACCACCGGCCGGGCCTTGAGGGCGAACCACAGGTAATGGCCGTCGTGGGTGCGCAGGCGTAGATCGAGCGAGAGCCGCCCGCGCCGCTGGTCGATGATGCCGTCGAGCGCCGCGCGGAAGCGGTCGCGGTCGTGAGGATGAAGCACATCGAGCCAGCGCGCGGCGGAGCTTTCCAGCGTGCCGCGCTTGAGGCCGAGCAGGGCCTCGGTCTCGGGACTGGTGAAGACCTTGTCGGCGTCGACGTCCCAGTCCCAGATCAGGTCGCCGGCGCCGGTGAGCGCGAGCGCGCGCCGCTCCACGTCGGATACGATCGCCGTCGTGATGCCGCCGGCGAACGCATGCTGCATGACGGTAAAACCGATCAGCATCACGATCAGTACGAGGCCGCCGAGCAGTGCCGGCGCGATGATGTCGTTGGTCACGATGCCGGTGACGGCAAGGGTCGCGGCGAATACCCAGGTCACGAGCAGCAGCCAAGTCGGGATCAGCAGCACCGCGCGGTCGAAACCGTGCGTCGCGAGGAACACGACGAGGCCGAGGCCGGCGACCGCGATCAGCGCGAGCGACACGCGCGCGATGCCCGAGGCGACCGGTGGGTCGAACAGCGCGAGCCCGACCAACGCAGCGAGGAAAACCAGCCAGCCCGCCGTGATGTGGGCATAGCGCACGTGCCAACGGTTGAGGTTGAGATAGGCAAACAGAAACACCAGCAGGGTCGCGGCCAGAATCGCTTCGCCGGAGGCACGCCACACGCGCTCGGCGTCGATCGACAGGTTGAACACCTTGCCCCAGAAGCCGAAGTCGGTGCCGATGTAGGCGAGCACCGCCCAACTCAGCGCCGCGGAGGCCGGGAACATCACGCTGCTCTTGACCACGAACAGGATGGTGAGGAACAGCGCCAGCAGCCCGGCGATGCCGATGACGATGCCGAAGTAGAGCGTGAAGCTGTTGACCTTGTCCTTGTAGGATTCCGGTTCCCACAAATAGAGCTGGGGCAGCTTTTCCGTGCGCGTCTCGGCGACGAAGGTGATCACCGCGCCGGGATCGAGCGTGATCCGGAAGATGTCGGCGGTGGCGCTGTCCTGGCGTTCCGGCGGGTCGCCGGTTGAAGGCGTGAGGTTGACGAGGCGCAACGAGCCGAGGTCCGGCCACAGCAGCCCGGACCCGACCATGCGATAGCGCGGCGCGACCAGCAGCCGGTCGATCTGGTCGGTGCCGTTGTTGGCAAGCGCGAACACCACCCAATGCGGGCTCGGCTCGCGCGAGCGCACTTCGATGCGGCGGACGATTCCTTCGGCGTCGGCGGCGGTGGACACCTGCACGCGGTCGCCGTCGCCCTTCGGACGCTCGAGCGCGTCGGTGAGATCGATCGCCGGCGCGTCGACGCTGATGTTGACGGCATCGACGGCGCGCACGGCCGAGGGGACGAGCGTCGCGACGGCAATCGCGGCCCAGACTACGGCGCGCCAATGACGCAAACGGCCCCTCCCAACTGACGGCGGCGTATTAGAGCATTTTCCGGAAAACGTTGGCAGCGGTTTTCCGTAGAATTGCGACCAAATAAGGATTCTGGTTCGCGGCTCGATCCCGTCGGAACGGCGTTTTTCGCGATCACGGGATCTGCGCGCCTTGCTGTCGCCCCAATTGTTAACGCCGGCGCTCAGCGGGTCGAGGAGAGCCCGGGCTCGGTCGGTGACGACCGGTCGGACGCTGGGGCCGCGCGGCTCAGGCGCGCGTCGCTCTGCCGCAGCGCCCCCGGCTGCAAGCGGCCGTCGCCATCCGCCGCCAACAAGGCGCGCATGACCGTGTAGTATTGGTCGGTGTCGTAGCTCACCAGGATCAGGTCGACGCCGGCATTGATGGCTTCAACGCTTGCGCCGCCGATGCCGTCGCCGCTGCGGTAGACTGCGCCCATGCTGAAGTTGTCGGTGATGAGAACCCCGCCATAGTGCCAGTCGCCGCGCAAGAGCGTAGTCACGGCGGCGCGTGAAAACGAAACCGGGTGCTCGCGGTCGAGCGCCGTCAAGGTGACGTGGCTCAGCATGGTGAAGACATCCGGTCGACCCATCACGGTGCGGAACGGCAGCCAGTCGCTTTGCGCGAGTTCGCTCGACGGGACGTCGAGGTTGGCGCCGCCGGCATGGGTGTCGGCGAATACGCGGCCGAGCCCGGGGAAATGTTTGAGCGTGCAGCGGACGCCCGCTTCGCGCAGCCCGTCGCAATAGGCCGCTGCCGCTGCGGTCACGACGTCGGGATCGTTCGAAATGGCGCGCTCGTGAATGCGCGTAAAGCGGTCGTCGGGATTGACCAGCCCGTAATCCAAATCGACCACAGGTGCGAAGTTCACATTGACGCCGAGATCCGCAAGCGCACGGCCCTGTTCGCGCGCGGACTGCCGCACGGCCGCAAATCCCTCGGCGCGATCCGCATGGCGTGCGAGAAGCTCGGATATGCGTGGCGGGCGCGCAAGCGGCGGCGACAGGCGCGCGATGTCGCCGCCCTCCTGGTCCGTTGCGATCCACAGCGGCGGCAGATGCTGGTCGCGGCGGATCTCCTGCATTTCTTCGATCTGGCGCCTCACCGCGGCGGCCGAGAGTCCGCTCACGTTGCCCGCAGAAATGAACACGCCCGCGATTGCACGGTGTCGGATCAGGGCGTGGACCTCGTCGAGGTCGGTGTAGCCGACGATCAGATGCCGTCCGAGTCTTTCGAGCGCCGCCGGCTCGGCAGCGAGCACCTCGTGCCGGATCAAATGAAAGCGCAGCTCCAGCGTCGCCGTGAAGACGAGCGCGAGTGCCGCCGCGAAGAGCGCGAGCCCATCGAGCGCTCGCAGCATCGGGGGTTCCGCATGCCGAACGGCAAGAACGCCGGCGACAACCAAAATCGACGGCACCACGATCAGGCAAGCGAGCGCCGCCGGCCGCATCGAGGCAAGCAGCGGCGAGCGCCAGTCGAACGCAAACGGCAGCAGCACTGCCGCGAGCGCGAGTCTGACAATTGCCGATGCGACGCGCGTTCGCACGCTAATTGGCGTCCGATCAGACCGTGAGCACGATCTTGCCGATGTGCGTGCTCGTCTCCATCAGCGCGTGGGCGGCGGACGCCTCGCGCAGGGGAAACGTGCGGTAGATCACGGGCTTGACCCTCCCGGCGGCGATCAGCGGCCAGACGTTCGCCTCGATCGCGCGCGCGATTGCCGCCTTGTCGGCAACCGAACGCGCCCGCAGGGTCGAACCCGTATGGGTGAGGCGCTTGAGCATGATACGGAGGAAGTTGACGGTCGCGCGCGGGCTGCCCTGGAACGCGATCTGCACGATGCGGCCCTCGACCGCGGCGGCCTCGTAATTGCGCTCAATGTAATCGCCACCCACCATGTCAAGGATCAGCTCGGCGCCTTTGCCGCCCGTTGCCGATTTGGTGGCGGCGACGAAATCCTCGCTGCGGTAGTTCACGGCGACGTCGGCGCCGAGCTTTCGGCACGCCTCGCACTTTTCCGCCGTTCCGGCGGTGGTGATCACGCGCGCGCCGAACGCCTTGGCGAGCTGGATCGCGGTGGTACCGATGCCCGAGCTGCCGCCGTGCACCAGCAGGGTCTCGCCGCTCTTGAGCCGGCCGCGCTCGAAGGCGTTATGCCACACCGTGAAGAAGGTCTCGGGGATCGCCGCGGCCTCTATCAGCGACAGGGTCGGCGGCGCCGGCAGCGCGGTCGTCTCGTGCACCGGGCAATATTCGGCGTAGCCCCCGCCGGCGACCAACGCGGTGACCTTGTCGCTCGGCTTGAAGCGCGTGGCGCCAGGGCCCGCCGCCACCACCTCGCCGGCGATTTCGAGGCCCGGAATGTCGGAGGCGCCGGGCGGCGGCGGATAGCTTCCCTGCCGCTGCATCACGTCGGGGCGATTGACGCCGGCGGCCGCCACCTTGACCAGAACCTCGCCGGGGCCCGGGGTCGGGACCGGGCGTTCCTCCGGGATCAGAACCTCGGGGCCGCCCGGCGCGTGGATCGCGATCGCTGTCATGCGGGAGGGCAGGGGCGCCATGGGACTATCCTTTACGCAGGCAAGTCGTTGGGCGCGGCGGTATAAACGCAGCCCGCCGATGTGACAACCGGCGCGCCGGCGGTTATTTGTCGGGCGCGAGGCGGGCGCATTCCGCCGGCAACGGGACGTGTGCCGCCGATTTTGGGAGGCGCGAGATGGACGAAGAGCTGCTGCCGAAAAAGAAGATCGCGCACGAGATCGGACAGGACCTCAGCCTGCTTTCGATCGGCGAACTGACCGAACGTATCGCCCTGCTCCAGGAGGAAATCGCCCGGCTCGAGGCGGCCAAGACGAGCAAGAGCGCGACGCGCACGGCGGCCGATGCTTTCTTCAAGCGCTGAGCGGAGTGGCGCGGGCGAGCGCCCGCGATCGAACGGAAAAAATTCCCCCCGCTTAACGCCTTGTTAAGCTTTCTCCACCATTACTCGGATCGTCCAGCTTCTGGACGTCGAGTGGCTCCTGTCCACTCTGTTTGACGCCTCCCTGTTATCACCTTAGAGCCGCCGGCAACGGCGGCTCCTTTTTTTAACCGCAGTGGGTTTTTAATATCCGGATCGTCCGGCTGTGTCATTTGGGGACATGGCGCTGGCGCAAGGGTTGCAGCACCCTTCGGACCCGAAAGCCAAATTCCGTCCTGGACAGGCCGGCCGGCGACGGGCAGCATAGTTCCCAGTTGCGTGCGTGAGGGGGACGTCATGTCCGACAAGTTGGCTCACGATACCGCCCCGGTGTTGTTCGGAGCGAAGCTCGCCGGCTCGCAATCCTTCGCCGGCCTGTTCCGCGAAGGCATGGCCCTGGTCGAGGAGACCGCCGCCTATCTGGACGGGCCGGGCCGCAAGGAATCGAAGAGCCTGCAGCGCAACGCGGCGCTTGCCTATGCGACCGAGAGCATGCGGCTCACCACGCGCCTGATGCAGCTTGCCTCCTGGCTGCTGCTTCACCGAGCGGTGAACGAAGGCGAGATGTCGCTCGTTCAGGCGAGCCAGGAAAAGACCAAGGTCAGGCTGTCCCCCGCCGAGCCGCCCGACGAGGAGATGGCGCGCCTCTTACCGCAAAAGCTGCGCGACCTGATCGCGCGCTCGCTCAAATTACTGGAACGGGTGCGCCGCCTCGACGCGACCATCCACGCGGGCGGGGTGCCGAAATCGTCGATCAATCCGGTCGAGCGTCAGGTCGGGCTGCTGCGCGCCGCGTTCGAGCGCGATCCGCGATAAACGCGCTAGTGTCCCGATTCCGAAGTTCGCCCAACCTTACAGCACGACCGAATCGGACTCGCGGCAATTGTGGTGCGAACTTCGGGTTCGCGGCACGAGGTCAGGTCTTCAGGAAACCGGAAAACTTCTTCTGGAAGCGGGAGAGCCGACCGCCGCGGTCGATCAGGTGCTGCTGGCCGCCGGTCCACGCCGGATGCGACTTCGGATCGATGTCGAGGTGCATCGTGTCGCCCGCCTTGCCCCAGGTGGTGCGGGTCTCGAACTCGGTGCCGTCGGTCATCACCACCTTGATGGTGTGATAATCGGGATGGGTGTCGGGTTTCATGGTCTGCCGCGCCGGCCTTCGGCGCCCTCTGGCGGGCTTTATGAAGTTCGCGGCTCTATAGCGGAAGCTGCTTTTTCCTACAAGGACGCAAGGCTTTTCGGGTTAGCCGCGACCATGGCGCAATTGTCAGCGCCCCGCAGGCGCGGCATGGTCCCGTCTGGCGGTCCCGCTGGCCGCCCGAGCCAAGTGCATGATTCCGAAAAAGCCTGCCCCGGACGCGTCCGGGGACGCGATCCGGGGTGGATACCGGTTTTCGGAAAAGATCATGCACCAACAATAACATAGAGCGGGATGACGATTCGAAGATAAAGTCATCCTGCTCTGGGAGCGAGCGCGGCATGAGTTCCGTTGCTGATGGACGCGGCTGGTCGGGCGGCGAAACTGCTGCGCCTGCCGAAGCTGCACCGCGCGGACGCGCGAGGTTGAAGCCACTGGCCGGTTTGCTGCCTTACGTGCGGCGCTACCCCGGCCTGCTGGCGGGCGCGGCGGTCGCGCTCGTGGTTGCCGCGCTTGCCACCCTGGCGGTGCCCCTCGCGGTGCGACGGGTAATCGACTTCGGCTTTTCCGCCGAACACATCGAGCTCATCAACCAGTATTTCTCCGTGATGATCGGCGTCGTCGCCGTGCTCGCCGGCGCCAGCGCGCTGCGCTACTACTTCGTCACGGTTCTGGGCGAGCGGGTGGTGGCGGATTTGCGCGCCGCCGTGTTCGCGCACATCACCGCGCTCTCGGCCGCCTTCTTCGACACTGCCAAGACCGGCGAGATGGTGTCGCGCCTCACCGCCGACACCACGCAGATCAAAGCAACGGTCGGCGCCTCCGTGTCGATCGCGTTGCGCAACCTGCTGCTGTTTGTCGGCGGCGCCGTCATGATGGTGGTGACGAGCCCGCGCCTCTCCGGCTTCGTGCTCGCGGCGATCCCGCTCATCGTGCTGCCGCTCGTCGGCTTCGGCCGTGTCGTGCGGCGACGCTCGCGCACGGCGCAGGACACGCTTGCCGACGCCACCGCCTACGCGGCCGAATTGATCGGCGCGGTGCGCACACTCCAGGCCTTCACCAACGAAGCCTCGGCGGCGGCGCGCTTCAAGGCGGCGGTCGAGCGCGCCTTTGCGGCGGCGCGCACCTCGACCCGGGCGCGCGCGATCTTGACTGCGATCGTGATCTTCCTGGCGTTTGCGAGCGTCGTCATGATCCTCTGGGTGGGCGCGCAGGACGTCCTCGCGGATCGCTTGACCCCCGGACGGCTTGGACAATTCCTGTTCTACGCTGTACTTGCTGCGGCCGGGCTCGGCGAACTGAGCCAGGTGTGGGGCGAAATTTCGCTCGCTGCGGGCGCCGCCGAGCGGATCGCGGAGATCCTTGCGATTCCGTCGGCGATCAAAGCTCCCGCCCATCCGGTGCCGCTGCCGGTGCCGGCGCGCGGCGAGGTCGCTTTTGCCGACGTGCACTTTGCCTATCCGACTCGCACCGACGCCGGCGTGCTCGACGGGGTGACGCTGCGGGTCTCACCCGGCGAGAAAGTCGCAATCGTCGGCCCGTCGGGCGCCGGCAAGAGCACGATTTTCCATCTCATCCTGCGCTTCTACGACCCGCAGTCCGGACATCTGAGTTTTGACGGTGTGCGGCTCACCGACGCCGATCCGGGTGCGCTGCGGGCGCGCATTGCGCTCGTGCCGCAGGACGTCGCGATTTTCGCCGCCAGCGTTGCGGAAAACATTCGCTTTGGCCGCGCCGGCGCCACCGATGCCGACGTGAAGCGCGCGGCCGAACTGGCGCTCGCCGACGAGTTCATCGCCCGCCTGCCGCAGGGCTACGACACCACGGTGGGCGAGCGCGGCGTCACCTTGTCGGGCGGGCAGCGCCAGCGCATCGCCATTGCGCGCGCCATCCTGCGTGACGCGCCGCTGTTGCTGCTCGACGAGGCCACGTCGTCGCTCGACGCCGAAAGCGAGACCCTGGTCCAGACCGCGCTCGAGCGGCTGATGCAGGCGCGCACGACCCTCGTCATCGCTCATCGCCTCGCGACCGTGCTCACGTGCGACCGCATCCTGGTGATGGACCAGGGCCGCATCGTCGAAGAAGGCACCCACGCGCGGCTTGCAGCCGCGGGCGGGCTCTACGCTCGGTTGGCGAAGCTGCAGTTTGCGACAGAAGCGGCGAACAGCGAATAGCGATTCGCTATTCGTTATTCGCTATTCGCTTCTCTCACCCATTTCATCAAATAAACCGGCGCCCCCGAGCGCGGGTTCACGTCCTCGCCGGCGACCGCAAAGCCGTGTTTGCGATAGAAGCGCACCGCGCGGGCGTTGTCCTGGTTGACGTGCAGCTCAAGCCGCGCCGGCGACAGGTGCTTGGCTTCGTCGAGCAGCATTTCGGCGATCCCTGCGCCCCAATGCTGCGGCGCCACCACGATCTGGTCGAGATAGCCGGTCACCCGGTTCACGGTCACGAAGCCCGCGAGGACGCCGGCGGCCTCGGCCACCACGATGGTCGCGTTCGGCACAAGCTCGCTACGCCAGCGGTCGCGCCACCAGTCGAGCCGCGCGGAAAAATCGATCGCCGGATAGGCTTCCTGCCAGGTTTGTCGCCACAGTTCGATCGACGCCGCCTCGTCGGCCGCCATGTAGAGACGCAGCGTCGCCGCGGGCGGCATTGAGATCACTCGGCGAAGAACTGCCGGAGCATGCGGTTGACCATGTCCGGCGCCTCGGCCTCGGGCAAATGGCCGTAGCCTTCGAGCACCTCCAGGCGCCCTTGCGGCAGAGCCTTGATCAAGACCGCGGCGTTCTTCTCCA
>Ga0187784_10001652_pt1 | contig 17747 bp, 13 predicted proteins | sample 1015_SJ02_MP15_2_FD_132964 | JGI IMG/M metagenome (GOLD analysis project Ga0187784, IMG submission 132964) | Tropical peat soil microbial communities from peatlands in Department of Meta, Colombia - 1015_SJ02_MP15_20_MG | ecosystem: Environmental > Terrestrial > Soil > Wetlands > Peat | place...
ACCGCGCCGCCCGACCGCGACAATGGCATCGTGCGCGAGTGGCGCATCATCGAGGCGCTGAACGGGACCGACGTGCCGCACACCGAGGCCATCGCCGTCTGCACCGACCCTTCGGTGCTGGGGCGCACCTTCTACCTGATGGGCTTCGTCGACGGCTGGTCACCGATGCAGACCTTCGGCAAGTGGCCGCCGCCTTTCGACACCGACCTCGAGGCGCGGCAGGGCCTGGCGTACGAATTGGTGAGGGGTGCGGCGCTGCTGTCGAAGGTGGACTGGCAAGCCAAGGGCCTGGGCGACCTGGGCCGGCCCGAAGGGTTCCACGAGCGCCAGGTGGACCGCTGGACCGCCTTCTTGGAGCGCATCAAGGGCCGTGAGCTCCCCGGCTTCGACGAGGCGGCGGCCTGGCTGCGGGCGCACCGGCCCATCGACTACATACCCGGGCTCATGCACGGCGACTATCAGTTCGCCAACGTCATGTTCAAGCACGGCGCCCCGGCCCGCCTGGCCGCCATCGTCGACTGGGAGATGGGCACCGTCGGCGACCCCAAGCTCGACCTGGGCTGGGTGGTGCACTCCTGGCCCGACGACACCTCGAGCGACGAGGACCGAGCCGGCGGCTACGTCGACATGACCGGCATGCCCTCGCGGGCCGAGATCCTGGCGCACTACGCGGATGTCTCGGGCCGGCAGGTCGACGACATCGACTACTACTGCGTGCTGGCCAAGTGGAAGCTGGCCGTCGTGCTCGAGCAGGGCTACCAGCGGGCGGGCGACGACCCCAAGCTCGAGGCGTTCGGCCCGGTCGTGCTGGAGCTCATGCAGAGCGCGGCGGACCTGGCCGAGTCGACGGACTACGCGGTGACGGTGGGCTGAGGTGCGCGCCGCCCTCTGCCGCACCTACGGCGGCCCCGAGGTGGTGGAGATCACCGAGCTCCCGACGCCCACCCTCGGCGCCGGCGAGGCCCGCGTGCGGGTCCACACCGGCGCGGTCAACTTCCCCGACGTCCTGCTGGTTGCCGACGCCTACCAGGTCTCAGTGCCGACGCCCTTCGTCCCGGGCAGCGAGTTCGCCGGCGTGGTGAGCGAGGTTGCACCCGGCGTCGAGACGACCCACGTCGGCGAGCGGGTCTTCGGCTCGACCATGGTGGGCGCCTTCGCCGAGGAGGTCGTCGTGCCGGCCACCTCGCTGACCCCGATCCCGCCGGGCGTCAGCGACGAGGCGGCGGCGGCGTTCGGCGTGGCCTACCGCACGGCGTACCACGTGTTGCGGTCGGTGGCCGCCCTCGCTCCCGGCGAGGAGCTCGTCGTCCTGGGTGCAGGAGGTGGTGTCGGCACGGCCGCTGTGCAGCTCGGCGCCCTGCTCGGCGCCAGGGTGACCGCGGTGGCGTCCACACCGGAGAAGCTCGAGGCGGCGGCCGCCTGCGGCGCCGAGCGGCTGATCGACCACCGCGCCGGCGACCTGCGCCAGGCGCTGCGCAGCGCCCTGCCCGAGGGAGCCGACGTCGTCATCGACCCGGTGGGCGGCGACCTGGCCGAGCCGGCCCTGCGCTCGTTGCACTGGGGCGGGCGGTTCGTCACGGTGGGTTACGCCTCGGGCACCATCCCGCGCATCCCGTTGAACCTGGTGCTGCTCAAGGGTGTGCACATCCTCGGTTTCCAGTTCCGGGACTTCGCCGCCCATCTCCCCGAGGAGCTGGCCCGCAACGACCGGGAGCTGCTCGACCTGCTGGCCGCCGGGCGCGCCACTCCGCTCATCGGCGCCGTCTTCGCGCTCGAGCAGACCGCGGAGGCCCTGCGCCACGTGGCCGAGGGCAAGGCCGTTGGCAAGGTGGTCGTGCGCGTCGCCGAGCCCGCCTCGGGTGGCGGTGGTGGCGGCGGAGGCTAATGTCGACGTCGATTTCGGAATCGGTGGCGGTACCGCCGCTGCTGCCCGCAGGGACGAGACGGGGAGGAGCCCAGTGACTGCAGTGATGGAGGGAGTGCGCGTCCTGGAGGTGGCCGAGCACACGTTCGTGCCGGCGGCCTCGGCGCTGCTGGCCGACTGGGGCGCGGACGTCCTGAAGATCGAGCCGGTCGAGCGCGGTGACGCCATGCGTGGCCTCGGCTCCACCGGCGTGGTGACCATCGGCGGGGACGTCCACGCGCTGCTCGAGCACTCCAACCGGGGCAAGCGCAGCCTCGCCCTCGACCTGAGCACAGCCGAGGGCCTCGACATCCTCTACAAGCTGGCGGCCACCGCGGACGTGTTCCTCACCAACAAGCTGCCGCACACCCGCCAGAAGCTCAAGATCGAGCTCGAGGACATCCGCGCTGCCAACCCGAAGATCATCTACGTGGCCGGCACCGGCTACGGCGAGCGCGGGCCCGACGCCGACCGCGGCTCCTACGACGCTCTGGCCTTCTGGTGCCGCGCCGGGGTGGCCATCGGTGGCAAGCCGGCCGACTCGGAGGACGTCCCGGCACCACCGGCGCCGGGCTTCGGCGACTCCATCGGCGCCATGACCATCGCCGGCGGGATCATGGGCGCGCTTTACCACCGGGAGCGCACCGGCGAGGCGGTCACGGTCGACGTGTCGCTGCTGGGCACCGGCATGTGGGCCATGGGGCAGGCCTTCGCCCTCTCCCTCGTGGCCGACGTGCCCTGGCAGGGACCGCCGAAGGCCAAGGGGCGGCCGGGCTCGAACCCGCTGGTCGACGTCTACCGGACGAGCGACGGCCGCCAGGTCTCGCTGTGCTGCCTCCAGGCCGGGCGCTACTGGGCGGAGATCTGCGAGATCGTCGATCGCCCCGAGCTGGCGACGGACCCGCGCTTCGCCGACCATGCGACGATCCTGGCCAACAGCGCTGACGCCAGGAAGACGCTGATCGCCGCGTTCGCCGGACACACGCTCGAGGAGTGGCGGGCCAAGCTGGCCGAGTTCAGCGGCCAGTGGACCGTGGTGCAGAACACCCTCGAGGCGGCGGTCGACCCCCAGAGCGTCGCCAACGGGTACATCCAGGACTGCGAGACGGCGGGCGGGACGCCGTTCAAGCTCGTGGCCGCGCCGGTCCAGTACGGCGGGCAGCCCGCGCCGACCCACCGGGCGCCCGAGTTCAACGAGCACGGCGACGCCATCCTCGAAGAGATCGGGATCGACTGGGATACCATCGTCGACCTCAAGGTCCGTTCCGTCATCGGCTGAGCAGGTACGGCCCGCGGGGCCTCGTCACGCGCACGCCAGCACGCAAGCCACGCCAGCACGCAAGCCACGCCAGCAAGCCAGGAGGACACACACATGGGACTGTTCGATGCATTCCGCTACGACGGCAAGCGCGTCCTCGTCGTCGGCGGCGCCACCGGGATGGGCGCGGCCACCGCCGAGCTGGTCAAGGACGCCGGGGCCGAGGTCGTGGTCATGGACTACGCCGAGGTGCGCCAGCCCGGCGTCACCGCCATCCACGTCAACCTGGCCGACAAGGACTCCATCGACGAGGCGGTCGACGAGTGCGGCGGTCCGGTGCACTCGCTGTTCGCGTGCGCGGGGGTGGCGGACGGCACGCCGGGGATCGAGAAGGTCAACTTCGTGGGGCACCGCCACCTGATCGGCCGCCTGCTGGCGGGAGGCCACCTTCCGAAGGGCTCCGCCATCGGGTTCATCTCCTCGGCCGCCGGTCTGGGCTGGGAGGCGAACCTGGGCGAGATCAAGCAGTGGCTCGACACGCCGGACTTCGACTCGGGCTCGGCCTGGGCGCTCGAGCACGGCTGGGCCGACTACTACCACACCAAGCAGGCCCTCTGCGCCTACGTGGCCCGAGAGGCCTACCCGCTGCTCAAGCAGGGCATCCGCATCAACGCCATCTGCCCTGGGCCGACGGACACGCCGCTGGCCCAGGCCAACGCAGAGATGTGGCTCGGTTTCGGCGCCGACTACCGGGAGGACACGGGCATCGAAGCCTCGACCCCGCTCGAGCAGGCCTACCCGCTGGTGTTCCTCTGCAGCGACGCGGCGTCGGCCATCTCGGGCATCACCCTGGTGAGCGACGTCGGCTACGTCAGCTCGGGCATCACCGGCTCGTTCCCGCCGGCGACGCCGGCCGCCAGCTTCCTGCTCCTGCGCAGCTGGGACTAGGTTCCCGGCGTCACCCGCCGACGCTCGACTCGGCCGCCACCCGGTCGAGCGTCGCGGCGTCGGCCGGCAACAGGTAGCCCTCTTTGACCTCGGCTGATGTCGCGGCGTCCCACTTCTTCACGAAGTCGGCGTGCGTGGGGTAGAGCGCGGCCAGCTTGGCCGCGCTGAACGGCGTCGTGGTGCCGAAGATGCCGCACAGGAGTTGGCCCGACACGGCGCCCGTCGCGCTCCCGGCGTTGGCGGGCACCGCCGGGGCGCCCGGCTGTCCCACCCCTGACAGGGTGGCGACGGGCGCGGCGACCTGTGGGCTGCGGATCCCGCCCAGCGCGTTGCCATTGGCGTCAGTCAGGAATTTCGAGTGGTCGGACGGGTCGACCTTGAGGCGCGGCGACTGCACAGGGGCCTGCCCGGTGGTGACCCAACGGTTCACCGCCTGGAGGGCCGCCCGCAGCTCGTAGGTGTGCGAGCCGGCGTTGATCGGTGCCGCGCAGTCGACGATGCCCGGGATGGGGTCCTTCGGGGGGTTGAGCATGGAGGCGAAGGCCTCGGAGTCGGCCGCACCGCTTCCCGTGTCGCTGCGGCTGTAGAGCAGGCCGTAGGTGTCGTCGTGGGCGGTGCCCGCCGTCTCCCACTCCCGGATCTCGGGCGTCGGGGGCTGACGGGCGGCCAGGTACCCCAACCCGAGCAGGTCCGACTCGGTCTCGAAGAGGAAGACCGGCACGTGGAGGTCGGTGCGGATGTAGGTCGGGGTCGGTGTGGCGATCGTGGCCTGGGGCGACTGGGAGAGGTCAGCGCCGTCGGAACCCCGGCTGTAGACGAAGTAGGCGTCGTAGACGTGGGGTGCCAGCGGCGCGATGGCGTCGATGTAGGTGACGAGACGGAAGGCCGACTGCGACTCCCCCAGCGCGATCACGTGCTTGGGCGTCAGTCCGCCGAGCAACCGCGTGCCGTCCGAGCGCAGCGCCTGGCCGGCCTGGGCGTAGATGCTGTAGGAGAAGCTGTCGCCCGGGTGGTTGAGCGGCGCGTAGCGGGTGGGGTCCATCTGCTTGATGCCCCCGGCGCCGTCGGCGGCGGCGATGGAGCCGGCTTGGCCGTAGATCCCCGCCGCCTGCGCGTCGACCCCGACGAAGGCCATCCCGTCCCGGATCATCTGCACGTGGGCGTTGAGCCACGCCGCGGGGGCGTCGATGCCACCGGTCACGTTGAGCCACTCCACCACCACGGTGCCGTCGAAGCGCGCGGGGTCGACCGGGCGGTACACCACGACGCGTGTGGTGTACGGCGCCGTGGCGGCCGGGGTCACGTGCCACCGCCCGTTCGCGCTCAGCGGCGTGGCGCTGGTGTACGCCGTGGCCGTGCCCGAGAGGAAGAATTCCGACTGCTCGTAGCCCACGGCAGAAGGGGAGAAGGTCGTCGACCCGAGGTACGAGATGCCGCTGCTCGGCAGGATGGGGCCCTCCACGGTGGGGGTCGCAATCGCGGGCGTCGCGGCGGCCGCGGGCGCGGCGGGCCCGGCGCCGGCCACGGCTCCGCCCGTCAGGCCGGCGAGGAGGCAGAGCACGCCCAATGCGCACTTGGGGCGGCCCGGGCGCAACGTCGTCGGCGCCCCGGACGCGGACTGCGGCTCCTGCATGCTCCTCCGACCTCCCCCGGGCGCCTCCCTCGGCCGCCGGCAGAGTCTGCCACGGGGCCGCAGCTCAGGTGGCGGCGCCTGCCCCGCCCAAGGCGACCAGGCCGGCGTCGACGAAGTCGGCCACCTCCTCGGTGCTGAACCCGAGCTCGCCGAGCACCTCGGCCGAGTGCTCGCCGACGCCGGGGAGCATGAGGGCCGGCCCCTCCTCGGCGTCGGGACCGCAGCGCACGAGTGGTCCGACGTGCTCGAAGTGGCCCCACTCGGCGGTCTCGAAGGACACCACCCGGCCCAGCGCCCGGTTGACGGGGTCGTCGAGGACGCCCCGACGGAACGTGTCGCGGTCCATCGGCACGACGACCTCGGCCAGAGCACCCAGCGGACGCAGACGGTCCGACCACTCCGCCGCCGTCGTGGCTCCAAAGGCGCGTTCGAGGATCTCCTCCGCCCGTCGCGCCACCGCGCCCCTGTCCGCGCCCCTGCGCGCGCCGGTGTCCGTGCCCCCGTCGGTGCCCCCCGCGGCACCGCCCGACAACGGGGTGTACGTCGCGGGGAGGCCGGACAGCTCGGGCAGCGAGCGGAGCCGCTGCCACGCGTCGGCGTCGGGCACGACGAGCGCCAGCCACTCCCCGCCGGCACACTCGTAGATCCGGTAGCCCGGCCCGTACCCGGTCTGTGCGAAGTCCAGCTGGGGACGGCGCACCGGCACGCCATCCCGGGTGAAGACGTTGCTCTGCAGCAGCATGCCGGCGCCCAGCAGGCTGGACTCGACGAACTGGCCCCGGCCGCTGCGGGCACGGGCGTAGAGCCCGGCCAGTATGCCGGTCGCCATGACCCAGCCGCCGGCCATGTCGATCGGGATCCAGGTGGCGGCGACCGGTTCGTTGCCGGCGCCGCCGACGGCGCGCTCCATACCGGTGAGCGCCTGCATGAGGGCGTCGTTCCCCGGGTGCTCGGCGCGAGGTCCGGTGAGCCCGAACGCGCTGGCGTGGCAGTAGAGGGCGTCGGGCCGGATGCTGGCCACGTCCTCTTCGCCGATGCCGAGGCGCTCGGCCACGCCGGGCCGGAAGTTGTGCAGGACGACGTCGGCCCAGCCGATGAGGCGCTCGACGATCGGCCGTGCCCCCGACGCCCGCAGGTCGAGCGCCAGGCTCCGCTTACCCCGTTGGCAGGCGGCGACGGCATAGGCCGCGGCCCGCATCGCCTCACCCTCGAGCGGCTCGACCTTGATCACCTCTGCCCCCATGTCGGCGAGCACCTGCCCCGCCAAGGGCCCGGCCACGTAGGCCGAGAAGTCGAGGACGCGCAGGCCGTCGAGCAGCCGCGGGACCGCTGCGCGCTCGCGGGCCGGATCGACCGGTGCCGGCCTGCCCTCGCGTCCGGCACCCCGAAGTGGCCGCACGCCGAGAGGCGACGCTACGACGACGTCGCGATGGTCGCCGGACTCCTCCGCGACGGCGATCCCGCACTGGGCCAGGTGCGGGTCGGCCAGGACCTCGCCTGGGGCCAGGCAGGGCTCGCAGGCGACGCCGGCCCTCAGGATGCGCTCGACCCACACGTCGCGAGGTTGGGCGGCGAACAACGACTCCCAGCGCCGGGCCCGCTCGTTGAGCGCGCCCGTCACCTGGTCGTCGTAGTACCCCTTGGGACTCGGCTCGTCGCCCAGGACCTCGAGCAGCGCGCTGTACATCCCTTTGCCACCGAACCACACCTGGATCAGCTCGCCGTCGGCACAGCGGTACAAGAAGTTCGGGAAGGTGGACCCGAGCCGCCAGTAGTCCTCGATATGGCGCGGCGCCCGCTCGGAGCGACCGATCATGCAGCCCAGCGTCGTGAGCATCCCGTCGTACAGCGACGTCTCGGACCAACCCCCGGCCCCCGTGCGCTCCCGGCGAGCCAGCAGCGCCAGCGCCGACGCGACGAGGACGAACGCCGCGCCCGAGGTGGCGGCACGGACGTCGACGAGGATGGGCCCGGGCCGGTTGCCCTCGAGCTGTGTGCAGAACCCGGCCCTGGCCTCGACCAGCAGCGCGTAGTCCTCGACCGTCCCCGCCGAGGTCCGGCTGGGGCCACAGCGCGCGTAGACCAGCCGCGGGTTGTCGGCCAGTGCCGCTTCGCGCCCGAGCCCGCGCGCCTCGACCAGGTCGCTGCAGCCGTACACGAAGGCCACGTCGGCGGCGGCCAGCAACGAACGGATCTCGCCGGCGCTCTCGGCCACCACGATCCGCTTGCCCCGGTGCCAGCCCCGCCCCCAGGCCACCTCCGCGTCGATGCCGGGCGCCGCCGGGCCGACCACTCGGGTCACCGTGGCGCCCAGCTGTCCGAGGAGCATGCCCGGCACACCACCGGCCATGCCCAGACCGAGCTCGCTCGCCCCCACCGCCACCTCGACCACGGAGAGGCCGTGGCAGGGCGCTTCGGTGACGGGCCCCGGCGCGTCAGCCACCGTGCTCCTCGCCGGCGGACGCGCCATGGGACGCGCCCGATGAGCGCTCGGGGGCGCGCAGGCGCGGCAACACCTCGCGCGCGACCAGCTCGACCACCTCGAGGGTGTCCTCGTGCGCGGCCGGCGCCACGACGATGTGGCGGGCACCGGCGTCGACGTAGGCCTGGAAGTGCACGGCCACCTCGTCGGGCGTGCCCGCCGGCGCGATGCGCGCCAGCATCTCCTCCGGTTTGTCGCCGTAGGCCCGACCGAGGAACGAGGCCACGTCGCGGCGGGCCCGCTCCCCGTCGGCCCGGACCGAGCAGTAGGCGAAGAGCATCCATTCGAAGCTGTCGAGGTCGCGCCCGGCCGCGATCGCCTCCGCCTCGATGGCCCGCACCGAGCGCGCGTAGGCATCGGCCGAGAAGAGGTAGGGCATCCATCCGTCCCCGAGACGCGCCGCGCGCCGCATGGCCGGCTCCTTGCGCCCCGACACGATCAGTGGTGGGCCGCCCGCCTGCCCCGGCGGCGCACCGGGCGGCGCCACCGTACGCAACTCGACCCCGTCGAGGTCGAAGAACCGGCCGTGGTACGTGAGGGGGCCACCCGACCAGAGCCCCCGCAGCACCTCCATCGCCTCGTCGGTACGCGCACCGCGCTCGGCCAGGGGCACCCCGACCGCGGCGAACTCCTGCGCGAACTCACCCCCGACGCCGACGCCGACCGACAGCCGGCCACCGCTGTGCACGTCGAGGTCGGCCAGCTGCTTGGCCACGACCACCGGGTGGTAGAGCGGCAGCACGAGGACGGCGGTGCCCACGCGCACCCGCTCGGTCCACGCCGTCAGCAGCGCCAACCGGGTGATGACCTCGCCGGTGTGCGAGGGCGGGAGGACGTGGCCCCCTTGCCAGACCGACGCCACGTCGAGCTGCTCAACGGCGGCCAGCCAGTCGCGGTCGGGCTCGGGGAACGCGGCCGCGCCGAGGACGACCCCCATCCCCGGTGGCTCAGGCCACCGCGCCGACCGGCAACGGCGGCTCGAGGTGGTAGAGGCCGGTCGCCGTGTACTGCAGGATCTTGCCCACCGTCTCGTCGGGCAACCCCGCCAGCGAGCGCTCCATCACGTCGCGCGGGCTGGGCGACTCGGACGCCGGCCCCGGCGAGAGGCTGGTGGCGTGCGGGAAGTCCGTTTCGAACATCAGGTTGTCGCCGAGGAGGTCCACCACGGAGCGCATGGAGGCCTGTTCGAACCAGTACATGGCGTAGATCTGCCGGCGCACGTACTCGCTGGGCAGCAGGCGCTCGGGGAAGTCCTTGTGCGCGCCGACGTTCAGCCACTGCCAGTCCATGCTCTCGCAGAGGTAGGGCAGCCAGCCGGCGCCGTTCTCCACCGAGACGAACTTGAGCTCCGGGTAGCGGTGGCACACGCCGCTCAGCACCACGTCGGCCACGTTGCGCGCGTTGCCCAACAGCACCAAGGAGCTCTCCCTCGTGAACGAGAGCTTCTCGGCCTGGTTCACGGCGCCCCGCAGCTCCTCGGGCGTCTGGAGGAACCCGCAGTGGAAGTTCATGGAGAGACCCATCTCCTGGGCCTGGGCCAGTACGGGCTCCCAGTGGTCGTCGACCAGCGGAGGCAGGCCGACCTTCTCGTACTGGGCGGCGAAGAGCACTCCCTTGTGCCCCATGTCCGCACAGCGCCGCATCTCGGCCACCGAGGCCCCGATGTCCCAGAACGGGAGCATCATCATGGCGATGAGCCGGACCGGGTCGGCAGAGCAGAACTCGGTCAGGAAGTCGTTGTAGGCCCGCACGCACTCGGTGGCCAGCTCGGTCTCCATCTCCTTCAAGAAGACGTGGCTGTGGAACCCGAGGATGTTGGGGTAGAGGAGCTGGTAGTACACGCCCACCTCGTCCATGTAAGCCAGGCGCTCCTTGGGGTCGACCGCGGCGGGCAGCGCCTCCCGCAGGTTGGGCGGGTGCGAGGGCGGGAACTCGCGCCAACCCGCCTGGGCGAAGGCGCCCGCCCCGAACAGGCGCTTGGAGCCCACGTACCAGCGGTCCTCGCCGGAGCGCTCGTCGTAGGCGACATGGGGGATCATGTCGCCCCACCGGGCCTCGGAGAGCCGCGACGTCCACAGGTTGGGGGGCTCGATGATGTGCGCGTCGACGTCGGCGACGGCGTAACGCTCGCAGAGGGGGACTCGGCCCTCGGTGTGGTCCGGCATGCAGCACGTGCTCCTTCGGCCCGCGCCAGCAGGCCGTGAGTAAGTGTTTGTTCACTTAGCCTAGGCGGGGGCCCCAGGCGGTGCAACCGTCCGCCGTCGCCCGGCCGCTACTCGGGCTCGGGGACGGCGCGCAGGTAGGGCGCCATCATCAGCGGCGTGACGCTCAGCACGCCGGAGTCGACCGGCAGCGTGACGCCGGTGACCCAGCGGGCCTCGTCGCTGGCCAGGAACGCGGCGGCCCACCCCACGTCCCACCCGTCGGCCGGCGTGCCCAGGAGCCCGGCCTCGGCGCGCAGACGGTCCATGTACTCGGCGCGCGGGCCCGGAGCGGAGACCGACTTGACCATGGGCGTGGTGATGTGCCCTGGTGCGATGGCGTTCACGCGGATGCCGTGGCGGCCGTGTGAGTAGGCCATGTCCACGGTGAGCGCCAACAGTCCCCCCTTGGCCGCCGAGTAGGCCGCGGTGCCGTCGCCCCGCAGCGCCGAGATCGACGCGATGTTGACGACGGCACCGGCGCCCTTCTCCGCCATCACCGGGATGGCGAACTTGGACGAGAGGAAGGCGGAGCGCAGGTTGATGTCGAGTGCCCGGTCCCAGTCCTCCTCGGTGAGGTCGACCACCGTGCCGAGCGAGGCCAGGCCGACGTTGTTGACCAGGATGTCGAGCGTCCCGAAGGCGTCGAGCGCGGCGCGCACCATGGCCTCGCACTCCGGGGCCGAGGTCACGTCGGCCGCAAAGACGCGGCCCTCGCCGCCCTCGGCCTCGATCAACTGGCGTGTCTCTTCGGCCCGCTCGGCGTGCAGGTCGACGAGTAGGACCTTCGCACCCTCCCGGGCCAACACGACGGCGGTCGCCTTCCCGGTGCCGATGCCCGGCCCGGGTGTCGACCCGGCACCGGTCACGATGGCCACCTTCCCTTCGACGCGCCCCCTGCGGCTGTCGCTCACGGTTGTCTCCTCCTCTCCCCCGCGGCGCCCGCGGGTTTCGTTCACCAGCGCGTCAGCAGGGCGGCACCCGCCTCGTAGCCGCCCACGTTCGTCACCACCGCCACCTCGGCACCGGGTACCTGCCGCTGCCCCGCCTCGCCCCGCAGCTGGCGCACCGCCTCGGCGGTGTGCCCGAAGGCGGCGTGCAGGCGCCCGCCGGAGAGCTGGCCACCCCAGGTGTTGAGCGGCAGCGCGCCCCCGAGCGCGATGCGGGCACCGCCCTCGACGAAGGATCCCGCCTCCCCGGTGCCGCAGAAGCCCAGGGCCTCGAGCCACCAGACCACCTCGATGGTGAAGCCGTCATAGAGCTGCGCCACGTCCACGTCGGGCGGACCGAGATCGGTCCGGGCCCACATGGCCGCCGCGGTGGCGCGGCCGACACGGCCCATGTCCTCCCACTGCTCCCACGAGGGCCGGCCGTCGATCACCCCGGCCATCGACTCGATGCGCACCGGCGCCCGCAGGTCGGGTGCGGCCTCGGCGGCCGAGACCACGATGGCCGTCGAGCCGTCGACCGGCACGTCGCAGTCGTACAGGCAGATCGGCGTGGAGATCATGCGCGCGCCGAGGTAGTCGTCGAGGGTGAGCGCCTCGCGATACACCGCGTCGGGGTTGCGCGCCGCGTGCGACCGTTGGACCAGCGGGATCCAGGCCAGCTGCTCCCGGGTGACGCCGTACTCGTGCATGTAGCGCGTGGCGTAGGGGGCGACCTGGCACACGGGCGACAGCGCCCCCACCGGCAGCAACCAGGCCAAGGGGCCCTCGGCCTCGGCCTTGGTCGACCCGTAGGCAGGGCGCCCGCCGGCGGCACGCGCCGCGCTGCCCTCCTTGACCGTCCGGTAGATCACGGCGTGGCGCGCCTCGCCGGTGGCCACCGCCTGGGCCGCCCCGTAGAAGGGGAGGCTCAGCCCTTCCACCCGGCCCTCCCTCCAGCGGGTGGTGATCCCCAGGGCGTCCTGCACGTCGTAGAGGCGGGCACCTACGTAGCCAGGCACGTTGGCGACTCCGCCGCCGGGGAACATGGCCAACCCGTCGATGTCGTCGACGCGCAACCCCGCGTCGGCCACCGCGGCCAGGATGGCGTCGAGCGTGAGCTGGAACCCCGACTCGTCGAGGCGCCGACCGACGCGGGACTGCCCGACGCCGGAGATGACGACACGCCGCTCGAGCCACTCCGTGCTCACCGGCCGACCCCCTCGCCGCACGCCACGAAGCTGGGGATGGCGAAGCCTCCCGGGCCGGGCTGGAAGCCCACCTCGACCTCCATGTCGATGCGGGCGGCCTCGGCCGGGCAGCCGCGCAGCCGGCCGAACACGCGAACTCCGGGGTGCTCGGGGAATTCGACCAGCACCAGGGCGTAGGGCACTTCGAGCCCCGGGAGCCACTGCTGGTGGTTCACGGTGAAGCTGTACACGCGCCCGCGCCCGGTCACCTCGACGGCTTCGGTGTCGCGCCCCCGGCACGTGCGGCACATGCCACGGGGCGGGAACGACTCCGCGCCACACGAGCGGCAGCGCTCGGCCAGCAACCGCCCCTCGCTGGCGGCGGACCAGAACGCCTCGGTCTCCTCGGTGACCGCCGGCGGGATGCCGACGGTGGCGTCGGGCCCCTCTGGCGCGGCGAGCGCCCCCACGACGCGGCGCGCCCCGTCCGCGCTCAGCTCTCGGCGGGCTTCTGGGGCGGGCGCCAGTACGCGGCCAGCAGCCCGGCCGCGCCGAGCCCGCCCAGGCCGGCGGAGATCCAGAAGCCGGGCCAACCCCACAGGTGCTCAAGCGCGGAGACGTGCCCGTCGATGCTCCACTGTCCCGGTCCCAGCGTCCCCACGACCACCCCGAGGAACGTGAGCACCATCACGTACTCCCAGCCCTCGCCGGGACGGAAGATGAAGAACCCGTTGCCCCGGTGGTTCGTGATCCAGGCCACCAGCATGACGCCGACGACGCCCGCACCGCCGAGAGGCGTGAGCAGCCCGAGAGCCAGGAGGACGGCGGCACCGATCTCGGTCAAGCTGGCCATCCAGGCGTGCAGGATCCCCGGCTTCATGCCCAGGGACTCGAACCAGCGCGCCGTGCCCTCGATCTTCCCCCCGCCGTAGATGTGGTTGTAGCCGTGGGCGAAGAAGACGACGGCCAACACCAGGCGGGCGATCAGGAGTCCCCAATTGACGGAGGACACGGTGAGGTCACCCAGGATCACATGCATCGCGCTCGTCCCTTCTGTCTCGGTGTGTCGCCGTGGCCGCTCGGAGTGCCGGGACAGGGGCGCTCGGCAACGGCACGGCCCGATCTTTGGCGACGGCACCCCCAGGGGGCAAGCACCGGGCGGTCGCGGCTCCTCTCGACGGCGCTCGAGCCGGTCAACTGCGTAAGAGACGACCCGGCCGGGCGTCGGGCACCTCGGTGCCTCCGGACCACACCGCGGTGCCGTTGACCCAGACGTGCTCGATGCCGGTGCTGTGCACCACCAGGCGGTCGGCGCCACCGGGCTGGTCGCACACCCGCTCCATGGCCATGGTCCCGACCGTGTCGGCGTCGAAGGCCACCAGGTCGGCGAAGTAGCCCTCCCGCACCAGCCCCCGACCGGCGATCCGGTAAGCCTGGTGCGGGTGGCCGGTCAACCGCCACACGGCGTCCTCGAGGCTGAGCGCCTTGCGCTCACGTACCCAGTGGCCCAGCAGGTGGGTGGAGAAGCAGGCGTCGCAGAGCTGACTGGCGTGCGCGCCGGCGTCGGAGAGGCCGAGGAGCACCCGCTTGTCCGCCAGGAGGTCGGCGAGCTCCTCGTCGCCGTCGTTGTCCATCACCACCCGGAACCGGGTGGCCATGGAGTCGGTCAGCGCCAGGTCGATCATCAGGTCGAAGGGCGTGGTGGCCCTCTCGGCGGCCAGGCGGTCCAAGGGGATCCCGATCGTCTCGGAGTGGGCCTCCGACTCGTCGACGCTGATCTTGGACCAGCGGTGGGCCCACGTCTCGAGCGTCGGGCGCCGGGCACGATCGCGCCACTCGCGGTCGCGCAGGAGGCGCGCCCGCTCGTCGCGGGGGCGGGCCAGGACCTCCTTCCACTCGTCCACCTCGGCCAGCGGCACCGGGTCCTCCATGGAGATCTGCATCACGATGGGCCGGCAGGCGATCTGCGGGTAGACCTCGCCGTCGAGGGCGGCGCCCCGCTCGACGGTGCGCAGCGCCGCCCCCGGCTTGTCGGCGCGCGCCACCAGCGCCGTCCACGAGACGGGGATCCCGTTGCGCACCGACAGCTCCGAGAACTCCTGTACGAAGAATCCCGGCCCGATGGAGACCTGCACGATGCCCTTGCCGAGGGACCCGAGCACCGAGGCGATGGCGAAGACCTCCTCGGGCTCGGCGAAGCGGCTGGGCACCGGGCGCCCGAAGGCTCCCTGGTGGGCCGGCTGCCGGGAGGTCGAGAACCCGATCGCCCCGGCGGCCACCGCCTCGCGGACCACGGCACACATGGCGTCGAGCTCGTCGGGGGTGGCGGCACGCTCGTCGGTGCCGACGACGGAGAGCCGCAACGGCGAGTGGCCGATGAAGGCGCCGACGTTGAGCCGCTTGGGACGGTGCTCGATCGCGTCGAGGTACTCGGGGAACGACTCGAAGCACCAGTCGATGCCGGCCTTCAGCGCGTCCATCGACATGCCCTCGACGTTCTCGAGGGTGCGCACGATGATGTCGCGGTGCTCGGGCCGGGTGGGGGCCACCCCGAATCCGCAGTTGCCCATGACCACGCTCGTCACCCCGTGCCAGCTCGAGGGCGTCAGGTCGCCGTCCCAGAGGATCTGGGCGTCGTAGTGGGTGTGGATGTCGAGGAAGCCGGGCGCCAGCACCAGGCCGTCGAGGTCCACCGTCTGCGCCCCCGCCCCGGCGCTCAGCGAGCCGGCCGGCCCCACCGATGCGATCCGCCCCCCCTCGACCGCCACGTCAGCCGCCCGGGCCGGCGCACCGGACCCGTCAATGAGCGAGGCGTTCCGCAGCAGCAGGTCCGCAGGGGCCACCGGGCGAACATAGCAAATGAGCGCTCATTTCTCTAGAGTGAGGCGGGGCCGGGCACGTGGCGGCCGTTGGTGACGGGAGACGTGGTGGACGAGGCATTGCTGCACAGGGACGCCTTCTTCGTCGGCGGGGACTGGCGCCCGCCGGCGGGGCGGGAACGCCTCGACGTCGTCTCCCCCTCCAGCGAGGAGGTGGTCGGCGCACTCCCGCTGGCGGTGGAGGCCGACGCGGATGCTGCGGTCCAAGCGGCCCGCGACGCCTTCGACCACGGCCCATGGCCCCGCATGAGCCCCGCCGAGCGGGCCGACGTCCTCGAGCGCGCCGCAGAGGCGCTCCGGGTGCGCGAGCCCGACATCGCCGCCGTCACCACCGAGGAGATGGGGTGCCCGGTCAGCCAGGCACCCCGGGCCCAGACCGGGCTGGTGGCCCCGGTGTTCGAGTACTACGCGTCGCTGGCCCGCTCCTTCGAGTTCGAGCGGACGGTGATCGCCGGCGAGCGCGGCGGACTGGTGATGCAGCTCCCGATCGGCGTGGTCGCGGCCATCGTCCCGTGGAACGCACCGGTGACGCTGGCCGCGTGGAAGACCGCGCCGGCGCTGGCGGCCGGGTGCACGGTGGTGCTCAAGCCGGCGCCCGAGGCGCCGCTGTCGGCCTACGTCTTCGCCGAGGCTCTCGCCGAGGCGGGCGTCCCGCCCGGTGTGCTCAACGTCGTGCCGGGCGGCCGGGACGTCGGTGAGGTGCTCGTCACCCACCCCGGCACCGACAAGGTCGCCTTCACGGGGTCCACGCTGGCGGGCAAGCGGATCCTCAGCCTGTGCGCGCGGGGGATCAAGCGGGCCTCGCTCGAGCTCGGGGGGAAGTCGGCTGCGGTGGTGCTCGACGACGCAGAGGCCGAGACGGCGATCCCCGCCCTCGTGAAGGGCGCCATGCACCTCTCGGGCCAGGTCTGCGGCGCCCAGACGCGGGTGCTCGTCCCCCGGACGCGGTCGGCCGAGATGCTCGAGGCGGCTCGGGCGGCTGCCGAGACGCTCTCGGTGGGCGACCCGCACGACCCCGCCACCCTGGTGGGCCCGCTCGTGGCCGAGCGCCAGCGGGTCCGCGTCGAGGGCTACATCTCCTCGGGGCGCGACGACGGGGCCCGCGTCGTCACCGGGGGCGGGCGCCCCCCGCACCTGCCCAAGGGCTGGTACGTGGAGCCCACCATCCTGGCCGACGTGGACAATGCCATGCGCGTGGCGCGCGAGGAGATCTTCGGGCCGGTCCTGTGCTTCATCGAGCACGACGGTGACGACGACGCCGTGCGCATCGCCAACGACTCCCTCTACGGACTCGCCGGCGGGGTCTGGACGGCTGACCCCGAGCGTGGGCTGGCGGTCGCCCGGCAGATGCGCACGGGCAGCGTGTCCATCAACTCGAACCCGCCGCCGTTCCCCCTGGTGCCCTTCGGGGGATTCAAGGAGTCGGGTCTCGGCCGCGAGCTCGGGCCCGAGGGCCTGCTGAACTTCCTCGAGCCCCACTCCATCGGCGCCCCCGTCTCGCTGCTGGGCACCCTCGCCCCCGGAGGCCCGAGGACATGAGCGGGCCGTCGACGCCGTCGCCGACACCGCCGGACGTGGTGCCGCTCTCCGGCGAGTGGTGCGCCCACCACTTCGACCACCGCTCCCACGAGCTCGGCCAGCACTTGCACGAGACCATGGCCCGGATGCGCGCCCAGTGCCCGGTGGCCCACAGCGACGCCCACGGTGGCTTCTGGGTCGTCACCCGTTACGAGGACGTCCTCGGGGCGGCCCAGGACTGGCGCACCTTCAGCTCCGCCGCCGGCGTCGCCGTGCCGTCCACCCAGATGGTGCTGCCGGCCATCCCCGAGCACCTCGACCCTCCGTTGCAGCGGGTCTTCAAGCGCCTGATCAACGCCTACTTCACCCCGGCCGTGGTGTCCGAGTACGAGGCACCGACACGCCGCATCGTCACCCGGCTCATCGATGCGTTCATCGAGGCCGGCGAGTGCGAGTTCATGGAGGCGTTCGCCCGACCACTGCCCGGTCTGGCCTTCTTCGAGCTCGTCCTCAACGCGCCGCCCGAAGAGGTGGCCGACGTCAACGCGCTGGCCAGCGGCGCCACGAACCCGTCCAACCCCGACGTCCGGGCGTGCTGGGAAGGCCTCATCGCCTGGATCGAGGCGTTCGTCGAGCGGCGGCGCGCCGGGAGCCCCAAGGGGGACGTGGTCGACGCGGTGCTCAACGCCGAGATCGAGGGCCGCCCGATCACCCACGAGGAGATCCTCGGGACGATCCAGCTGCTGATCTTGGGCGGTCTGGACACCACCGCCGGGGCGCTCGGGCAGTTCGTGATGCGCTTCGCCGTC
>Ga0187784_10001653_pt1 | contig 17734 bp, 14 predicted proteins | sample 1015_SJ02_MP15_2_FD_132964 | JGI IMG/M metagenome (GOLD analysis project Ga0187784, IMG submission 132964) | Tropical peat soil microbial communities from peatlands in Department of Meta, Colombia - 1015_SJ02_MP15_20_MG | ecosystem: Environmental > Terrestrial > Soil > Wetlands > Peat | place...
CAGTCCCTCAGTCCCTCAGTCCCTCAGTCCCTTAGTCCCTCAGTCCCTCAGTCCCTTAGTCCCTTAGTCCCTCAGTCCCTTAGTCCCTTAGTCCCTCAGTCCCTGCTTTCGAATCCCTCAGTTGGCGTGGGCGGGCACGCCGCGAGTGACCGCCCAAACCAGCAGACGCGCCGCTGCGTTCACGAGAATGGTGACGATGAAGAGGGCTAGGCCGATCTCGACCAAAGCGCTGCGATGCAGATCGCTGGTGGCTTCGGCAAACTCGTTGGCGATGACCGCGGCCATCGAGCTGCCGTTGGAGAGCAGCGATTTGTGAATCTCGGGACTGTTTCCGATGACCATGGTGACCGCCATGGTCTCGCCAAGCGCGCGGCCCAGACCCAGGATGATGGCGCCGACGATGCCGATGCGGGCGTTGCGTAACACGCCCATGCGGATCATTTCCCAGCGCGTGGCGCCGAGCGCCAGCACAGCCTCGCGCTGCGAGTGGGGGACTGCCGACATCACCTCGCGCGTGAGCGAAGAGATGATAGGCAGAATCATGATGGCGAGAATCACCCCGGCGGCTACGAAACCGAGCCCGGTGGGATTCTCGTCGTTAAAGAGGCCCGTCCAGCCCAAGGCAGAGATCAGAACCGGGTTTACATGCTCGCGAAGCAGCGGCACCAGAATGAACACGGCCCATAAGCCATAGATAATGCTTGGGATCGCGGCCAACAGTTCGGTCAGGAAGGCCAGAGGCCCGCGCAAGAAGCCGGGGCACATTTCGGTGAGAAAGATGGCCACACCGATCGCCAGGGGGACTGCCAGCAAGAGTGCGAGCAGGGAGGAAACCAGCGTACCGTAAACGAAAGGCAGGGCGCTAAAGTGACCGTTGACCGGATCCCAATAAGAAGGCAGACCCGTGGAAGGATCGATATAGGCCCTCCAGAAAAACTGCAACCCGAAGTCGCTCCAGGCGAGATTGGAACGGTGCACCAGCTCGGTGGCGATCAAAGCGACAATGGCGAAAATGCTGAATGCACAGATCACCATGAGTGCGTGAAATGCGCCGTCTGATACGGACGAATTCCCGCGCGTCAGCAGAAAATGGCGCACTGCCGAGGGTTTGGATGGAATCTTCGCTGGCTCCGGTGGGGAGGCTGACGAACCCTGCGGTTGGGTCTGGGCGATGCGAATCTCGGGCACTGTGGAATCCACTTCGAATCAGGCTAACGGGGAAATATGAATGGGAGGTTACAAGCGCGCAAAATCAAGCGCATACAGCCAGAGATTGTGGGAATCTCCTCGCTTCGGCCGGTCCCTCGGCAGATCAGATTCGCTGAAGGCGCCAATCCGCTGTCCAGCGAATGCGGGAACGTGGAGAATCCTGTTGTGGGAACCATAGTCTGAAGCGCATCCCCATCAGAAAATCGATCTACCGGGCAATAAACGCAGTGGCCGCCGAACCGGGGAACGTGCTACAACTCGAACATGGCAAAAGAAACAAGTGGTGCGCCCTCCGGGCACGTGAATCTGCGTGCACTCGCGGAACACCTGGGGCTCTCGCAAACCACCGTTTCCCTCGTTTTGAACCACTCACCGTCGGCAAAATCCATCCCCGCGGAGACGCGCAACCGCGTGGTCGAGGCGGCCAAGCGGCTGAACTACCGGCCGAACTACTTTGCCCGATCGCTCAGGCAAAGCCGCTCCATGAGCGTAGGGGTGCTGGCGCCGGACCTCAGCGAAGGGTACTTCACGCGGGTGATGAGCGGCGTTGTCGAGGAATTGAACCACGCCCACTACTTTTTCTTCACCGCCTGCCATAACTGGAATAAGGAGCTGATGGAGCGTTACCCGCGTATGTTGGTCGAGCGCGCGGTGGATGGCTTTCTGCTATTGAATACAACGGTGGACGAACAGTTGGTGCCGGTTCCGGTGGTAGCCATCTCAGCGCATTGCGTGTCGCCGAAAGTGACCAATATCGTTCTGGACCACTACCTGGCCGCCAAGCTGGCGGTGAAGCATCTGTACGACCTCGGACACCGGCGAATCGCCTTCATGCGCGGGCCCAAGGCGATTCCCGACTCGGAATACCGTTGGGTGGGGATTCAGAGGGTCGCCGAGGAGCTGGACCTCAAGACCGATCCATCGCTGATCGTCCATCTGGAAGCAACCGGCTGGCCGATGAAGACAGGTCAGCACCCGATGGACCCGCAAATCGCCTACAACCCCACGCGCGCCCTGCTGGAGAGAGCCCACGACTTCACCGCTCTTTTTTGCTTCAATGACACGGCGGCGATCGGCGCCATTCGCGCCATTAGAAGCGCCGGCCTCGACGTGCCGGGGGATGTCTCGGTGGTGGGATTCGACGATATTCTCTCGGCGGCGTTTGCTACGCCCTCGCTGACCACCGTCCGCCAGCCGCTGGAGGAGATGGGGCGCCGCGGCGCCAAGGTGCTTCTGGAGCGGATTGCCGACCGCGGAAAGGAATTCGCGGCCGAAATCGTAATGAGCCCCGAGCTGCTGGTGCGCGAGTCGACGGGACCGGCGAAAAACAGGGATTAGGGACTGAGGGACTAGGGACTGAGGGACTAGGGACTGAGGGACTAGGGACTGAGGGACCAAGGGACTAGGGGACTAAGGGACTGAGAGACTAGCGCAAAACCAGAGTTTCTGTATCCCGGTTGTAGCTTTGTAACAAGGGCACGACGGGGTACCCTCTGGGTCCCGGGCCGAAGAATCGCCCACGAAAGCAGCGGGCTTTAGTGTTTGCGTGAGAACTCGTTCGGGCCACCTGGTCGCGGACAAATCGGAGGGAGCAGCAGCCTTTAGGCTGCTGAATTCTGCGCAAATCATCGCGCGGCTTCAGCCGCGGGCCCTTTGGCGATCGGCCTTTCGAAACAGCCCGAGCTCTCACGTACACACTTTAGCCCCTGCCGGGACACGCCAATTGAGGTTTTGCTCCAAGGGGTCAGGGGTCGGGGGTTTGGAGAATCAGGCAGCGGGTACCCCAGGTCTCGATTTTGAGACCTGGGAACCACCAACCACGAGGGCTGACCCTTGTTTCAACTGCAGGCCGATTCCAACCAGCGGCTGATATAAACCTGAGCGTGCCGCTCGCCGCAGTAGTGGCGTGCGCCGGGCGCGTCGGCGTACTCCTTGGCCCACTTGTAAACCGTCAAGTGCGCGCTGTTGCAGTTGACGACGAGCCAGCGGATGGGGTGCTGGCTCTCTTCGCCGCAAATCTCACATCGATAAATGGTGTCAATCATCGGTGGACCTTCCGTGGGGACTTCCCGATTGTATTGCACCCCGCGGCATAGCCCGAATGGGCGTCACGGAAACCATTCCCGCCGTGAATCCACTCGCTACGCTGCTTTCCTCCCGTTCGCCGGTCGGGGCCGAGTCTGAAACCGCTCAGCCCGATTGAAGGCCAAAATCCCCTCAACGGCGAAATGTCAAGACTCAACTGTCTCGCGCAAGGGGTTCACCCCATTCCAAGTCAATCCCTTCGCGCCGAAGATTCGCTGTACCGCACTGATTCCACACAGCAAAATGTCCACGCCAGATTGCGCAGAATTTCCCCCTTTCGGCGCATTCTTATCCTATGAGCGCCGCAAGCGGCCTTCTATGGCAAAACCGGAGACGATGCTGCATTCCGAAGCCTCATTGTCTAAAGCGATCCCAACGTGTACCCACGATCTGCCAACTCGCCAACTTGCAAACGTGCGCGCAAGCGCACGCTAACTTGCTGCCTTTGTCAATTCGAATCTGTTCTCTGATCTGGGTGCAGCAACTCTGGAAGTCTGGAAGCGCTCGAAGTCGCCGCGACCATAAGGAGCGGCAACCTTCCGTGCAACTGAACGGGACTCGCTTCTCTGGTCTTGCCGTAAACGCGCCCGGCGCAGGCCCGGTTTTTCGCCAACGGGCCGGAAAATAAATAAATGCAAAATTTTCCCTATACCCCTCCCCGGTATATTTGATCTTAACTATTTTAGAATATGGTTCACTTTCGCTATAACTTCGCAAAATCGCGGTCAAAAACGGTGAAAAACGGCGGCAACACTCATCCACACACTCAATGGAATCAACACCCGTCGCACCGTCGCGGTCGAAAACGTCACGAAACCCGCTACTCAAGCATTTGCAGATCCAGCGGCTCGACCAACATGCAGTCCATGGCGCGGACGGGAGCGAGAGCCCGCTGCAACGCGGAGGATTTGCAGGGCTCGACCGTGACCACGAAAGGCAACGCGTCAGCGGGGTATCCGGGCTTTTGCACGATGGCGCGAATGTTGATTTGCTCATGAGCGAGCGCGGTGGTGATGGCGGCTACGATTCCGGGGCGGTCGACGACCAAAAAGCGGATATAGTGCGGTACCTCAAACTCCGCGCCGATGCGCGCGGGAGCCGAGGGAATCTCGACGCGGCGGGAGCCGTGAGCCAGAGCGAGAAGATCGCTGACGACGGCGACTGCCGTGGGATGGCCGCCGGCGCCGTGGCCGCTAAAGACCACGTCGCCGCCGTAGCGGCCGCTGGCGATCACCATATTCTCCATCCCTCGAGACCAGGCCAGCGGCGATCGCAGGGCCACCAGCATGGGACCCACCGTTGCCGCAATGGTTCCGTCCGACTGCTGCGCGCGCGAGACCTGGCGAATCGTGCAGCCGAGGTCGCGGGCATAACTGAAATCGACGGGCGTGATGGTGGCGATGGAGCGGGGGACGATTTCCTCAGGGTCGACCTGCACGCGGAGAGCGAGTCGCATGAGGATGGCGAGCTTGGCGCGGGCATCGAAGCCGCCGACGTCCTCCGCGGGGTCGGCCTCGGCGTAGCCTCTCTGCTGCGCCTCGGCCAGAACGGCGGCATATTCCGCACCTTCCTCCATTTTGCTGAGGATGAAGTTGCAGGTGCCGTTGAGAATGCCCTCGATGCGCTCGATGCGGTCGCCGGCCAGCCCCTGCTCGAGGCCGGGAATCACCGGAATTCCGCCCGCGACGGCGGCGCCGTATTTCAGATGGCCGCCCTTTGCCGCAGCCAGGCGCTCCAGCTCGATGCCGTGATAGGCAATGAGCTTTTTGTTGGCGGTGACGACGCTCTTGCCGAATTCCAGCGCGCGGCGAACCCATGTTCCTGCCGGATCGAGGCCGCCGGCAAGCTCGACGATGACGTCCACGTCGGAGGCAAGCACGGCATCGGCGTCTTCACTCCACACGACGTTGGCGGGCGCCCAATCGACTCGCTTGCGCGCCACGCGGCGGTTGAAGACGTGGGTCAATTCCAGGCCTTCCGGCCTCGACTCCACGAGGATGCGCGCCACCGAGCTGCCCACCGTGCCGAATCCGAAGATCGCGATGCGCAGGCGGCGCGCGGAGCTCGACTTGCGAGCAGGGGGAGCGGCGGATTCAAGCGGCGATGCAGGACTGGACACTTGCGGCACCTGGCTTTCGGTTGGTTTGGGGCGATGCGAGCGATTCATGCACCAACTCGATGATACCTGAATGAGCAGCCAACCGTGATCGGCGGTAGTGGGTCAATTTGGAATCGGTTTTGAAAGGGCACGACTTCAAAGCCTGCCCTGAGCGCAGCCGAAGGGTGCCGTAAGTCGCACAAAAAGAGCGTGGGCTTCGGCCCCTGAGAGACGTTTTCTCAAAGTGACCCACTACCTGGTCGGCGGTAAGGGATTCGCGGCGATTGCTCTACTGATGGGAATCGGCTACGGTTCGCGCGACTTCTTCTTTGCTAGTATTGTTGCAGATGCGTCGCGGCTTCTCCATCGTCCTGATGCTGATCTTCGGGCTCGCTCCGCTGTCCCCGCTCGTCGAGGGCAGCGAGGATGCGAACCTGCCGCCGTGCTGCCGGCGTCATGGCGCGCATCACTGCGCCATGTACCGGCAGATCATGGCGATGCGGGCGCGCCAGGCGCTCGATCCGCGATCGGCCCTTTCCGCGCCTTCAACATGCCCTCTCTATCCCGGCCCCAGGATCGGGATCCTGATGCCGGTTCATGCACTAACGATTGCAGCGACTGAAGTACGCGTCGAGTTCCCGCGAACCTTCTCGCCGGTTTTTGCAATTGCGCTGGTCTCTTCGCGCCCTGGCCGCACACACGCCGGGCGCGGACCTCCAGCAACCGATCCGAGCTGAATCTTCCGCCGAAGCTTGGCCCCTGAAGCGCCGGAATGACGCGTTGCGGCCGCACGAAAAGCGCGTGTTGTTCACCAACCACGCCAGAAAGGCAGCTATCTGCCCCTGGCGCGGGGCGGACCTTTCGGCGATTCCCTAAGACGCTGTCAGGCATCGCGCGGCGGCACTCACATGGCGCGACGGATGCCTGCGTTTGAGCCAGACCCGTAAGGAGGTCTTCGATCATGCGACATTCTTTCTGTTTGCCGGCGGCGGCGCTGATGCTGGCCGCTTCCCTTCCCGCATTCGCCACGATCTTCGGTTCCGTTCACGGCGTGGTGCACGATCCGCAACACCGTCCGATCCAAGGCGCCCACCTTACGCTGAAAGCGCAAAACTCGGATTGGACGCAATCGCAAGACTCCAATAACGACGGCGAATTCACATTCCCGTCTGTGCCCATCGGGAACTACACGGTGATGGTCTCGTCGAAGGGCTTTCAACAGGTGAGCCAGGACGTAATCGTTCAGTCCGACACCAGTCCGGTGCTCCATTTCCAATTAGGCATCGAAGGCGTCGAAGAAAATGTCGTTGTGGGGGAAACTCCCGGGCAGGCGGCGACCGACAGCGCTACGCCGACGACAATGTTGAGCCGCACCGATATTCAGGAGACTCCCGGAGCGGATCGGACCAACGGTATGGAGATGATCACCGATTATGTCCCAGCCTCGTACGTGACCCACGACATGCTGCATATGATGGGTGGCCACCAGGTCAATTGGCTGATTGACGGCGTCCCCATTCCCAATACAAACATCGCTACCAACCTGGGACCGCAGATTCTCCCCAGGGACATCGATTATCTGGAGGTGTATAGCGGCAGCTACGACGCCGACTATGGAGACCGCACGTACGGAGTCTTCAACGTGGTGCCGCGGACCGGCTTTGAGCGCGACAAGGAGTGCGATCTCGTCATCAGCGCCGGTAATTTCTACCAAACCGACGACCAGATCAGTTGCGGGGCGCACACAGAACGATTTGCCTGGTATGGAAGTCTGAATGGCAACCGCAGCAATTATGGACTGCAGACCCCGGTTCCCCAAGTAGTGAACGACGCAGTGAATGGCTACGGCGGGTTCGCTTCATTCCTCTTCAATCCCGACGCTAAGAACCAACTCCGGTTAGTGACTTCGTTGCGGAGAGATTATTATCAGATTCCGATTGACCCGGATCCGAACTCCTCCGGAAACTTGATCCTGGAGGGGGCGGGCGAATCTCCAAGTTACGGCCTGCATGACGCTGAAAGCGAGCCCGACGGATATGTCACATTCTCCTGGGTCCGCACCTTCAGTCCGAATACTCTTCTAACAGTTTCGCCGTTCTATCACTACAATGGCGCAGACTACAAAGGCGGCCCGAACGATACCCCCGTCATCTCCAGTGTGGATCAGAACGCCAACTACGGGGGAGCCCAAATCGTTTTCAACGAGAACTTCTGGAAAAACGATCTTCAGGCTGGGGTTTACGGATTCTTCCAGCATCAGTACAACTACTTCAACAACTATTTCACCGACGGTACTCCAAACGTTCCCTCATCCTCGGTCAGCGTGAGTGGCGGGGTGGCTTCTGAATTCATCAACGACAAGCTTAAGCTGACTCCCTGGTTCACATTGATCGCCGGGCTGCGTGAAACGCAGTTCGACGCCGCCATCGCGGAGCACGCAAGCGACCCTCGCTTTGGCAGCGCCTTGCGAGTCCCGCGCTTGAATTGGGTGTTTAGCGGCTTCTATGGCTACTACTACCAAGCTCCGCCGCTGTCGACGGCTTGCAGTTCCAGCGTCTCAGCGGGCTCAGCCGCCACATGCCCTCTACTCAATCTTGCCGTCGAACAAGGCTTCACCTTCGCTCCGCTCCACGGGGAGAGGGACATCCAATGGCAATACGGCGTCACGATTCCCTACCGCAATTGGACATTGAACGCCAATAACTATGAAACCCGGGGCGAGAACTGGCTCGACCACAACAATATCGGCGAGTCGAATATCTTCTGGCCGATCACCTGGGCATATGCACAGATTCAGGGATGGTCACTCACCTTGCGCTCTCCCAACGTCTTCAACCATGGCCAGTTTCACCTCGCCTATGCGAACCAGATTGCGCAGGCAACCTCGCCGATTACCGGAGGGCTGATTTGCCCCACGCCCCCTACTGCGGCGTGCCCGCTGTCGACAGTCAACATTCCCCCGGGACTTGCTCCCGTCGACCATGACCAAAGAAACACGCTGAACGTGGGCTTCAACGGCATCTTGCCCTGGAAGGCCTACGCTTCAACCAATGTTTATTACGGCTCGGGATTCACCAACGGCCTATACGGGACGCCCCAGGCGCAGTATCCCGGCCCGTATCTGCCCAGCCACACGACCTTCGATCTCGCCATCGGCAAGACCTTCGCGGAAAAATACACGATCTCCGCTAATTCGGTGAATGTGGCAAATCGCCGCGTGCAGTTGGACAACAGCTTGACCTTTGGCGGGTTTCACTGGAACGACCCACGGCAGATTTACGGGGAGTTTCGCTACCGGTTCAACTATTGAATGCTCGGCGATCGACGTGACCACCCATCGCGTGCTGCAGGATAACTCGATTACGATCGGAGGGTTCCATTACAACGATCCGCGGTTTTGTTCCAATCTAAAGGACTTAGTTGATTTCTGCGGACGGACCCGCCGACTACATTCGACGCACGGCGGGCGCCATGCCAGCAATCGCAAAAAAATCTGCCGGAGATTGCAGATTAATTCGAAGAAACGCGTAGCATGACAATTCATGGGAAGCGTATTCGAAAAACTCAACCTCGGGAGCCGGCAGGAGATTGTGGTGCTGAACGCGCCCGAAAGTTTTCAGCCGGAGCTGGCGCGGCTGCCGGTGATCACGATCCACCGCTACGCGGAATCGGCGCCGGAAGCTGAGTTCTGGCTGGCTTTCGTGACGCAGAAGAGCGAGGTGGAGAGGCTTGCTCCGCAAATCGCGCGCCGCGCCAAGGGCGACGCGATCGTGTGGTTTGCCTATCCCAAGGGCACATCGAAGAAGTACACCTGCGACTTCAATCGCGACACGGGATGGGCTTCCGTGAAAAAAGCCGGCTTCGACACCGTGCGGGCCGTGGCCATTGACGCGGACTGGACGGCGCTGCGATTCCGGAGGAAAGAGTTCATCAAGGCGAGAGTGCGGAGTTAGCAGCCTGTGATAAAAGTAACAATACGCCGATAAACGTCCCCCAGGGGCTAAAGCCCCTCAATCTTATCAATCGCTTACGGCACGACTAAAGTCGTGCCCTTTCGCGATTCGACTTTCAGCACAGGCAGTTAGCGGGCTGGCGAGCGAGATTGCAAGCCAGCGAGGCTGATTTCACAACCAACTAACAATCCACTGGGATTTCAACGGATCGAGAGAATCGAGACGGAGGGGAGAAATATGCAAACGACACCGAAAGTTTTACGTTCGGCGCAGAATGAGGTGCACAGGGCTGCACATGACCAGGATTTAATTGAGGTTCCCAAACGGGCGGCGCTCAATCGCGAGAACGATGGACGGAGACTCGATCTGCCGCCGCTGGAGCAGACGGACAAGGCGGAGAAGTAGCGGAGTTTGCGGCGCTAGCACAGTTGACGGAGTGCAGTGCAATCTCATCCTAAATGCAAAAAATGCGCTTAAGGCGGGGTGTCCATGGTCGTGAAAGATCCAGCGGCTCCAAGGCTAGTACCGCGTCCACGGGATTAAGTAATCGCCAATTCTGTGAATGACGGGGAAGCAACCGCAGATCCTTCGACTCCGCCCTGCTCCGCAGGGCTTCGCTCAGGATGACAACAGTGGGGTTGTGCTCCGACTTGGCTACGAAATCACGCAAACATGGTACTAGGCGACGGTGAAGAGGCCCGGGAGAACCTCGCCGGCTTTGCCTTCGACGATCTGCGTGAAAGCCTCGGCGTTGAGGGGGCGTTCCGGGCCGATGTAGACGGTGCGAGCGCCCGCCTGGCGCGCCCAGTGAACGAAGTTGGCGGCGGGATAGACGGAGCCGGAGGTTCCGATGACGAGCATGAGCGTGGAATTGGAGATTTCGCGCTCGATGCGCGGCATCTCGAGGGGGATTTCGCCGAAGAACACAATATGCGGACGGAGGCGGCCGCCGCAGGCGCAGCGCGGGACCTCATCGAGACTTGCGTAGACTCTCCGGTCTTCGACGGGCGGGCGGCCGCACTCGCGCTCGCAGCGCGATTTCGTCAGCTCGCCGTGCATGTGGATGAGATTCTTGGAGCCGGCGCGCTCGTGCAGGTCGTCGACGTTCTGTGTGCAGAGGAAGAAACGGCCCGGAATCTGCGCTTCGAGCTCAGCGAGTGCAATGTGCGCGGGATTTGGCTTGGCTCTTTCGCAGTCGGCGCGGCGCTTGGAATAGAAATCCCAGACCAGCGCCGGGTTGCGCCGCAAAGCGTCGGGGGTGCAGATTTCTTCGACGTTGTATCCGGCCCACAAACCGTCGGAGGCGCGGAAGGTCGGCAGGCCGCTCTCGGCGCTGATGCCGGCGCCGGTGAGGACGAAGACGCGGTCGGACGCTGTGATCGGGATTTCGGACATCGCCAGCTCCTAGCTTCTAGCTTCTAGCTTTTAGCTATTAGCTCTTAGCTCGATTTCGAATTGCTGAGGGTTTTCATTGCGACACGAACGAACCTAACAGCGAAAAGCCAAGGGCTGAAAGCTGCTTTTCACGGCACGAGCAAAACCTTTCCGGTAGTCTTGCGCGATTCAAGGTCAATCTGCGCCTGCGCGGCGTCGGCGAGCGGATAGGTGTGTTCGGTGCGGAGCTTGAGCCGCCCGTCGGCGATCCAGGCGAACACGTCGCCGGCGCGCCACTCGAGCTCGGCGCGCGTAGCGATGTAATGCCAGAGCGTAGGCCGGGTGAGAAAGAGCGAGCCTTTGCCGCTGAGCTGGATGAGATCGAAGGGCGGAACGGGGCCGCTGGAGGCGCCGAAAAGCACGAGGAGACCGCGCGGGCGCAAGCAGTTGAGGCTCTGCTCGAAGGTGGTCTTGCCAATGGAGTCGTAGACCACGTCGACGCCCTTGCTATTGGTCAGGCGCTTGACCTCAGCCTCGAAATCCTGCTCGGTGTAGAGAATCGCATCGGAGGCGCCGGCCTCGCGCGAGATCTCGGCCTTGGCCTTGGTGGAAACGGTGGCGATGACGCGGGCTCCTCGCGCCGTGGCCATCTGCGTAAGGAGCAGGCCGACGCCACCCGCACCGGCGTGTACCAGGGCTGCCTCGCCTGGTTTCAGCGGCCAGGTTGAGTGCGAGAGATAGTGCGCCGTCATGCCTTGCAGCATCGCCGCGGCAGCTTGTTCCATGGTCAGGCCCTGGGGAATCTTGACGAGCTGCGCCGCAGGCGCCAGTGCGTATTCTGCGTAGCTGCCCATGAAACTCGTCGAGGCGACGGCATCGCCGGCGTTCAATCCCGTGACGCCTGGGCCCAACTCCTCCACGGTGCCCGCAGCCTCGCTGCCTGGGATCAAAGGCAACGCGCTCTTGTAGACGCCTCTACGGAAGTAAATCTCAATGAAGTTAACGCCCGTGGCCTCGATGCGGACTAGAACCTGGCCCGGGCCGGGCTCGGGAATGGGCAGATCGACGAGCTCGAGAACCTCCGGCCCGCCGGTGGACTGAATCCGAATGGCTTTCATGTCAGGGATAAGAATGAACCTTGGGGGCGGCTGACGGCAAGCGGTGGAGAAACAAAGCCTGGCCTCGCAACGTCGCATGGCAGCTTGGCGCAATTCCGAGGTCTTTGTGTGCGCCCGACGCGATTTTCAGTTCTCAGGTTTTCAGTTTGGCGAATCCGACTCTCGTTAAAGAGCAACCGCAGATCCTTCGACTCCGTTTGGCGCAACAAGCGCGCCAAACGTCGCTCAGGATGACAGCTCAGTTTGCGATGCGAACTTCAGTTCCAGGTTGCCAGAGCTGGCTGCACAAATAGCCTCAGGCGATCAAAAGGCTTCCCTCAGGGGCTAAAGCCCGCTGTTTATGCACGCTTCACGGCACGGCTGAAGCCGTGCCCTTTCAAATCCACACCTCATGCAGAGGTTCCCCAGGTTGGCGCAAACGGACTCGATTCGTGCATTGAGGCCGGATTCCCGCCGGGGACTTTCACGAAACGGTTCGTGAATCGCGCTTTCGTCCGGGCTCTTACTGGGAGCCATCCTGGCGTTCGGAGAGGAGGCTTTGATCGTCGGCTGCGGCCAGGCGCACGAGCCGATCAATGGTGTAAGAAGCGGAACGCTGCGCGCTGTAGTAGTGGCGCACCTGAAGCTCGCCGAGCAAGCCAATCGCCAGCAGTTGGATTCCGGCAACGATGAGAACGGACGCGATAATGAACATCGGGCCGTGGGTTTCCAGCACGTCCATCCCCGGGTTGAAGAGCTTGATGCCGAGCAGGACGGCGGCCATGATGGATCCGCCGAAGACGCCCAGAAGACCCCAGCCGCCGAAGAAGTGCATCGGCCTGCTCATATACCTGAGCAGAAACCGGATGGTCATGAGGTCGAAGAAAACGCGGAAGGTGCGGCCCAGGCCGTAGTGGCTTTTGCCGCGCTCGCGGTTCACGTTGCGGATGGGAATCTCGCAAATCGACGCGCCGAACCAACTGGCGAGCGCGGGGATGAAGCGGTGCATTTCGCCGTAGAGGGGAATGCTCTGGATGACTTCGCGGCGATAGGCCTTGAAGGTGGTGCCAAAGTCGTGGATGTGCACGCCGGAGAGCTGCGCCATCATCCAGTTTGCGGCGGCCGACGGAATGCGGCGCAGGATGAAGTTGTCGATGCGCGTCTTACGCCAGCCGGAGACCACATCGTAACCTTGATCGAGCTTTTCGAGAAAATTAGGGATGTCGTTGGGATCGTGCTGGAGGTCGCCGTCCATGGCGAGAATGAATTCGCCCGCGGCATGGTCGAAGCCCGCCGCCAGGGCCGAGGTCTGGCCAAAGTTGCGGCGCAGTTTGACCACCAGCACGCGGCTATCGACGGCGGCGATCTCTTCCAGAAGGTTGTAGGTCCGGTCGGTGGAACCGTCATCGACCAGCACCAGCTCGAAGGAGCAGCCGAGCTGTTCCATGACCTGTTTCAGACGCGCATAGAGAACCGTTACATTCTCTTCTTCATTGTGAAACGGCACCACGATGGAGCACTTTGGCATGATGATTCCTTAGACGGCGATTGGTTGCGCCGCGGATACAGTTCCCGGACCGATAAGGCAGTTCGGCCCGGATTGTGCTATCGCCAGGAAACGCCGAGACAACGTGAGCCTCCTCGTTGCCTGTCTACTGGCGATCCAACTCCTCGAGCATGGCTTGCATCTCGCTGAGAGCATGACTATTCCCGTCACGCGCCGCGCAGCCGATTCCCGCGCGGAGCCGTTCTCTGGCCTCGGGCTTTCGGCCCGCGCCGGCCAGCGCTTGCGCTGCCATAAAATAACCCGGTGTGTAATCGGGATCGTTGGATAAGAGTATATCGAACTCGGCGAGGGCCTGAGCCGTTTCGCCCTGGCCGACGAATTCCATGGCAATTCCGTAGCGGGCAAAACTGTTCTTCGGGTCCAGCGCCAGGATTTCTCTTAATCGTCGAATCTTATCCATTTCGCCCGCATTCGACCCGAATCAACGATCTACGGCCCACAGAGGATTTGCGAAATCGGCAAGGATTGCCGAAACTGGAACAGACTGCGCACGGTGGATAAGCTGTGCATAGCCTGCCGCTAGGCCTATTGTAGCCGGGGAGAGATGAAGACGGCCAGGAAAAAGCGAGCGCATGGGAACGGAGAGGAAATGAACGCGCAGGAGACGCAGCCGATGGTGCGCACGGTGGCCAGCACACAGTCGGAGATGACGGAGATCATTCTGCCCAACGACACCAATACGCTGGGCAATCTACTGGGCGGGCGATTGATGCACTTTATCGATTTGACCGGCGCCATGGCGGCTTACCGGCATGCACGAACGCACGTGGTCACGGCGTCGATGGATCACATCGACTTTATTCAGCCCGTAAGGCTGGGCGATCTGGTGACGTTGAAGTCGAGCGTGAACCGCGCATTTGCGCGTTCGATGGAAGTGGGCGTGAAGGTGTGGGCGGAGAATACGCGCACGGGGGCAGTGACGCACGTGGCCAGCGCTTATCTGGTATTCGTGGCGACGGACGAACACGGGCGGCTGCAGACGGTCCCGCAAATAAAACCGGAGACTGCGGACGAGCTGCGGCGCTACGACGATGCGCTGCGCCGGCGCGAACACCGCGAGCGCGAGAACGCGCGGCGCAAGGAAGCCAAGCTGGCAGCGGCCCGGAAAGACGGCGGGAAGGCCAAACCCTGAGGGCCGCGCGCACCCAATTTACGTTAGAGCGAGCGCAGGAAGTTGACGATGTCCTGCTTATCCTGCGTCTTCAAACGGTCGAAGGCGTCGATGACCTTGTCGGCTTCGCTGCCCGGGCTCTTGTGATCCTTTATTGCCTCGACCAGATTGGAAGTGCGTCCGTCGTGAAGAAAGAACACGCGCTGCCCGGCGCCCCAAAGCGGAGCCGTGCGGAATTCATCGGGTCCGGCGCCGCCCTGCGTGATGCCGTCCTCAAGACCTTTGCCCATGTGATGAACGAGAAGGTCCGAGAAGAGATTCACGGTCTGATTCGACATGGCGACACTGGGAGACGTTGCAGAGCCGCTGGCGATCTGATTTCCCGTGGTGAAAGACGGCGTGTGGCAATGAGCGCAGCCAATCTTGACGAAGAGGGCGCGTCCGTTCACCGTGGACGGCGTGTCGGGCGCCGGAGCGGGTGGGGCCAGCATGCGCATGAAGTCGGCAAATGCCTCGATGTCGGAGATCACGGCTGGATTCACGGCGCCCGTTGAGGTTGTCGTGAAATTCAGAGTGTCGTTGGGCGAAGGAACGAAGAGGCAGGAGGGTGTTTCGTCGCGCTCCTGGGGAAACAGTTGATTCGAGATCCCCATTTCGACGTTATAGGCCTCGCCTGCGAACATGAGCAGCGATTTGTTTTGCGCCTTCCATCCGAAGCGGGTGATGGTGCCATCGTTGGCGCTGAGATTGACATTGCCGCTGAGGATGGAGTTGGGATGGCCGCTGATGCCTAGCGCGGCCTTAGCCGGCGCATTCGCCTGCATGTTGGCCAAGATGGCCGAGTCCGGGATGGCTTCGATCAGGCCTGCACCGAAGAGCGGCGTGGGGATGCGAAAGATGATGTTGGGATTTCCGCCCTGACCGCTATGCGGATTGCCCGCAGGCAGGAAATCCGGCTGCGCTATGTTGCATCCCGGCGCGTCGCTGCGGCCGGTGATGACAAAGAGGTCGTGCACGTTGCCATCGGTGGTCCCGTTGGGATTGCGCTTGAATCGCGCCTCGCGCACCGGGCCGCCGGCAGTAATGAACCAAGGAATGCTGTTCTTGGCGCCGCTGAGCGTAGCGATGGCGATCAGCGGATTTTGCGCCGGGCTGGTTCCGCCCGGAGCCGGCTGCGAGTGGCAGGAGAGGCATTGATTGGAGTTGAATCGCGGCCCCAGGCCGGTGTTGGCGCCTCCGGTCACCGTCTCGATTTCCGCAAAGCGCCCCTGCCCGTCCTGGAAGAATGCGGTCTCGTCGGAGGTGAGGTTGTTTAGCGGCCCGCCTGCGCCGGGAGCGCCGCCGCGCACTCCCGGATCGACTGGCCCGAGTTGTTGCCCGCCCGAGGGGCCGCAACTTGCGATTGCCAGAGCGGCGGCCGCAACAGCAGCCGCGAGGATGATTGCCATATTGCCGCGGGTTCCCATGATCCTTGTCCTCCTGGGATTGGAATTTCGCGCACGAGGGCGCGTCCGAAGTTCCCTCCGGTCGCGCAACGCGAGATGGCAATTCAGAATCCTGCGCCGGCACGGGGACTCGCTGGCAAACCGTCTGCGGCCGTCTTCCGGTATTCGCAGCGCAGGGCAAGCCGTTTCAAAACGACAGGTTGCTTGCAGGACGGGCCCGGACTTTCGTTTCGCTCTCGAGAACGGCACAATTATATGCCTCTTGTGGCGTGGGGCGGTGCCAGTTAGAAAGGGACCCATTGGCCACCCACTCTCTTAAGAGAGAGGCTTCCTCGCTTATGGGTATCGCATAGGAAATGTGTAGGGCCAATTTGAACTAGCTTCGTCGCCACTGAGCCCTGATCAAACAGATGGCCAAAATCTTTTACAGCGGTTGTCGCTTTTTCTGTGCAACCCTCCACTTCACACGCGACCGTGCCTTGCATAAATGCCTCCGCCGAGTTCATGCGTAATCCTCCACTCTCCCCAGCCGCCATCGGGGTCTTCGGTCCATGCATGAATTGTCGGAATTATACGCCGTTGCCAGGAACCGACGGAGGGGGTTCTTTGACACGTCACAATGCTGCGCTGTACGTTTAGGCTATTCAATCAGCTAAAGGCGGTAAGAAGTATGAGAAGCCTGCTGCTGCTCCCGTCGCTAGCGTTTCTGATGCTGAGTCGCGCACTGGGGCAATCCCCCGACTATCTTTCGACCGCCGAAGTGGCCGCGGCGGTCGCTGCGCCACCTAACACCGGCTTCGTCCTCATCGAAGACGCTGGATTTGCTACGCCATCGCTATGTCAGGCGCAGATGCCGTCAGAAACGGTCTTCACGCCTGAAGGATGGCTGAACGCATTGAGTCAAGCCGCTAAGCAGCAGTATCTGCCATTTAAGCCGGGCCCAGACGACACGCTTCGCGTTCTCAGAATCATTAGTAAAGGATGCGCAAACGGTACAGCGGCGGGGCCTTCGTGCGAGTCAATAACTCGTGTCGCTCTTTTGGCCGACAAATCCGGCTCGTTCGTCGCTGAAGCGGTCAAACAGTACCCAATGGCACAGTCCTGGCAAAATGGATACGGAGCGACAGCCTCATGTTCGGCGCTTGTGAGCCTGTTCTCAATGAAGGATGTGGCACGGGTGAGGAAGAGCAACGGTGAATTCCTGATCGCCACATTTGACGGGGCGACGCCCCTTAAAGTCTATACGGTGAAGGAAAAGCACCTTCGGAAACTCGGCATGTAGCCAGCAGCAATCTTAAGCAACGCAGCTCTGCCGAGCGGGCGTTAATTTAGAATTTGAGCAGACTATCTTGCCGCCGCGACCGCGAGAGCGGCGGGCCGAGATTTCGGAAAAACGGACTAATCCCACAAGCATTGAAAAGGAGTTTTTTGACATGGCGCATTCCCACGCGATGCCGCAACCGGTGGCGTTGCCTGGAGTAGCGAAGATTGTTGCAGTGGGTTCGGGCAAGGGCGGCGTGGGCAAAACCACGATTGCGGTGAACCTGGCGATTGCGCTTTCGAAGTTGGGACAGCGCGTGGGGCTGATGGATGCCGACGTCTACGGGCCGAATGTGCCGTTGATGATGGGATCGTCGCAATCGCCGAGAGTCGGACCAGGAAACATCATCGAACCCAACCTGATACACGGGATCAAGACCATCTCGATCGGGTACATCTCGCCGGGAGATAAACCGCTGGTGATGCGCGGGCCGATGCTGCACCAGATTATCCGGCAGTTTTTGCAGCAGGTGAA
>Ga0187784_10001654_pt1 | contig 17732 bp, 13 predicted proteins | sample 1015_SJ02_MP15_2_FD_132964 | JGI IMG/M metagenome (GOLD analysis project Ga0187784, IMG submission 132964) | Tropical peat soil microbial communities from peatlands in Department of Meta, Colombia - 1015_SJ02_MP15_20_MG | ecosystem: Environmental > Terrestrial > Soil > Wetlands > Peat | place...
ACCTTCTTCAGTGTCTCGGCGTCGGCCGGAGGCGTGCACATGCCCACCGAGAGATCGCCGGTAAAATGATCGCCGCCGATCGGAATCACCGCGGTATGCGCAACTGCGCCTTGCTGAAAAACAATGATGTCGCAGGAGCCGGCGCCCAGGTCGGCCAGGCATACGCCCAGTTCCCGCTCATCGTTGCGCAGGACCGCATCCGCGCAGCCGAGCGGCTCAAACACTGTGTCATCGATGTGCACGCCGACTTTGTTGACGGCGGTAATCAGGTTCTGGGTCGCACCGGAAAGTGCGGTGACGATGTGAACCCGCACTTCCAGGCGCGTCGCCATCATCCCCGTGGGATCTTGCACTCCAGGCAGGTCGTCGAGAATAAATTCCTGCGGCAGCAGATGAAGAATCTCGCGATCGGCCGGAAGCGAGAAGGTACGCGCCTTTTCAACCGCCTGGCGAATCTCTTCCCGGCTGATTTCCCGCGAGCGCGTGCCCAAGCTGATGCCGCCATGAACGTTCACGCCCCGGATGTGCGCTCCCGCAATGCCGATGACGGCGTGCTCGACAGGAATGCCGGCCACATCCTCGGCGGCCTCGACCGCCGTGCGGATGCTGCCCACGGCTTTGTCGAGCTCCGTAATCACCCCTTTGCGCAGTCCTCTTGACTCGCTGATCCCGTGACCGCGATAACGCAACCCGCTGTCGCTCACCTCGGCAACCAGTACGGCCGTCTTCGCGCCGCCTACATCAATTGCGGTAATGAAATTGGGTACAAGGCTCGGCATGATCACTAGTTGGGTGGCGTCTCCCTCTCAACTACTGGGCTCGGTTTCTTTTGACTGCCGGGCGGCGCCGGTGCAGGCACTGGCTCGGCGGCAATCGGTTTCGCAGAAGTTGTTGGACTCGTCTGGTGCGGAGCAACCGCCACGGCAGGTTTGGGTCGCGGTTTCGAAGCACGATTTGCTACCGCCTGATGCGAGACCTTGCGGCTGCCATTCAATGGGACTTTACTCTTCGGCTTGGCTGGCGCTTGCCTACTCGCAGGTCCCGGCTGTTCCGGATGGTCCACGAACTTCTCGTAATTCACAATCGCGGAATTCTTCGCCCCCGCGGCCAGGGCTGCTTTCGCGGCGGCCGGCGTCAGCGCCGGCTGGTGGACAATCCCCTCGAGGTCCGGGTTTACGATGATCTGCCCGTCATAGCGCAGGTCCACCGAGTCCAGCTTCTCAAACTGCTGCCGCCATGCTTCGATATGAGCGACGTATACCTTATAGCGCTGCAGGTAATTTGAGTTGCCCAAGTGCACCACCACGCCTCCGGCGGGATCGGCGGTCAGCAGCTTCACGTCCTCGGCGTCGGCCAGGTCGACTTCGCTGATGTCCTGCGAGTAATGCGTGCCGCCCGAATCCAGCTGGCGGATCAGCTCGTTGTAGTTCTTCATGCGCGCAGCGCGAGTGGAAGGGGCTTCGCTGGCGCTCATGCCAGTGATGACCGGAAACGAGTACTTTTGCCTAGGCGCGCGCTCCAAATCCATTAGAGTTCCACTGGCGTCGGCTAAACAAATGTGGGATCCCACACGCGCAAAGGCGACCGGTGTGCGTTCATGAATCTCGATGCGCAGCCGGTTGGGCACGAAGCGCATTACGCTCGCCGACTCGACCCAGGGCAGCTGTTCGATCTGCTGCTTGCGGCGATCAAGCGGCACGAAGAAGATGTTGCGGCCGATATCGCTGCCCATCACTTCCATGATCTGGGCGTGCGGCACGTGCAGAGCGCCGGAAACCTCAATCTGATCGCTCGAATCGATGCGGAAACGCCAGGAATACTTGCCGTAGCGATAGAGCGCCACACCTGCTCCGGCAGCAAGACCGAGCGCCACCAGGACCGCCGCACCGCACTTCAGTCCGTTGGCGGTCGATTTGGGCAGGGTGCTGCGCCGCGCGGAAACTCGCTTTTGGGCGCGAAGGAACGGCGACTCTTGTTCGTCTTCGAGATCGATGACACGGGAGACATCAAAGGGCGCGCGCGGGGAGCCGTCGTGCTCGCGTGAGTCATACTCGCGCGGGCCGCGCGCAACTGAATAGAGCTCTTCCTGAACGGCGGTAGAACTGGATTTCCGCGCCACTCGTTCGGGGTTGTCGACAGAAAACCGCTGAGCAGAGCTACTATAACCCGTTTCTGGAGATGGAGACAGCGAAAAAGTTGCGCGGGGACAAATGATGTCATCCGCTGATTTCATCCCGCGACGTCTGATCCCGACGAGATGTTTGATTCGCAGACGGCATTTCTCAACAGCGTGGGTTTTGCGGCGCAGTACAAGACAGGAGTCGCACGTCGCCTAGCGACCGGTGAGGATCGATGGCGTCGCGAGTCTCTCCAGAACCAGCGCGCCCAGTTGCGAAACGCTGCCGGCGCCCAGCGTCAGAACCAGGTCGCCGGGTTCGACGACTTGCACAATCTTCTCCACCGCATCGGCAAAGGACGGAATGTATACTGCGTCCCGCTTCCCTGCTCTGCCGATTCGCCCGGCGAGTGCTTCACCGGTAACCCCTTCGATCGGCTTTTCGCTCGCGGCGTAAATGTCGAGAACCAGAAGCGTGTCGGCGTCGGCAAAGGCGCTGGCGAACTCATCCATCAGGTCGCGAGTGCGCGTATAACGGTGCGGCTGGAAAATGACGTGAACGCGGCGAAATTCGCACTGGCGCGCCGCCGCTAGCGTGGCGCGAATTTCGGTGGGATGATGGCCGTAGTCGTCCACCACGCTGACACCACCCGCTTTCCCTCTGAGCTGGAACCGCCGGTCCACGCCGCGGAACCCGTCGAGCGCAGTACGGATCTGCTCCGGCGAAATGTCCAGTGCGGTGCCAACCGCGATCGCCGCCGTCGCATTGAGCACGTTGTGCGCTCCCGGAATACGGAGAGTAAACTCGCCCAGGTTTTTCCCCCCAAAGGCAACGCGAAAGCGCACCACGGGACGATCAGGATCGAAAGCCTCGGACGCCGGCGCCGCGCTCGTGGTGATAAGGAAGTCTGACTCCTTGCTCGCGCCATAGGTCAGCACGCGGCGATGAACGCGGGGAAGCAAGCGCTGAAGGACAGGATCGTCGTGGCATCCGACGACCAGGCCATAGAACGGCACGCGCTCCATGAACTCAAGGAACGTACGGCGCACATCGCGCATGTCGCGATAGCAGTCCATGTGCTCGCGGTCAATGTTGGTGACGACCGAGAGTATTGGGGTCAACTTCAGAAATGACCGGTCGCTTTCATCGGCCTCGGCAACCAGGTAGTGGGATTTGCCGAGACGCGCGTTCGAGCCCATCGCATCGACGCGGCCTCCGACCACAACCGTCGGATCCAGACCGCCGGCGGCGAGAACAGCTGCAACCATCGAGGTTGTAGTCGTTTTGCCATGCATGCCGGCGATGGCGATTCCATATTTGAGGCGCATGAGTTCCGCGAGCATTTCGGCGCGCTGGATGACGGGAATGTGCAGGCGGCGCGCTTCGACGACTTCAGGATTGTCGATCGAGATGGCGGAACTGGTGACCACCACGTCTGCGCCGGAGATGTTGGCTGCGTCGTGGCCTTCGGAGATGTGTGCGCCGAGACGGGCGAGCCGCTCGGTGACTGCCGAAGTCTTCAGGTCGGAACCGGAGATCTTGTAGCCGAGATTCAGCAACACTTCGGCGATGCCGCTCATGCCGATGCCGCCGATGCCTACGAAATGGATGCGCTGAATCTTGGCGAACATGCAAGGCGATGATAAAGCATTTCACCGCCGAGACGCAGAGGACGCGAAGAAGAGCGGCCCTTACTCTCGGTTCAATGTTTTTTAGCGAATCTGTAGACTGCAACGATCAGCGGCGTAATCCATCCGAGCGTGAAAATCTGGAGTAAATAACCAAGAGCACGAACGGTGGCCTTAGCCCACTGCCCGTGCCCAACCACAGCCACGGCAAAACTGAAATCGAAGAGATGCCAGAGGACGACCGCCCCGAACCAGACGAGTGCGATGATGAGCAGAGTTTTGGCGCTCATGGCATTCTAGCTAGTTTCGACCAGGCCATTGACCATTTCCGCAATCTCTTCGACCGCCTTCGGATGACCCAGCGATTTGGCTGCTTCCGACATACTCTTGAGACGGGCGGGATCGTTGAGTAGAACGGCGATCGTGTCGACCAGATAGGCCGCTTCGAGTTTTGATTCTTCGACTACGACAGCGGCTCCGGCGCGCTCGAGCGCGCGCGCGTTGACATTTTGATGATCGTCGGCGGCACGAGGAAAAGGCACGAAAATGGCGGGCTTGCCTGCAGCGGTGATTTCGGCGACGGTGCTGGCTCCGGAACGGCAGACGAGAAGATCGGCCTGGGCAAACGTTGCGGGCATGTCGTCGATGAATTTGTGCACTTCGCCGGAGACGCCCGAGTACCGATAAGCGGCTTGCACGCTTTCGAAATCGCGCTCGCCGGTTTGATGAATGATGTGCAGGTTCGGAACTTTGGCGCGCAATCCGGGCAAGGATTCGGGCTTCGTTAGTTCAACCATGGCCTGATTGATGGCGTGCGCGCCCTGGCTGCCTCCAAAGACGAGTAAAACCGGCGAACTGCTTTCTGAACATCTCTGGGGCCTGGGCGCGATTTTGAAAAATGCCTCGCGAACCGGAACGCCCGTCACTTTTGGGTTGCGAAAGTATTCGCGGGTTTCTTCAAAATGCACGGCCGCGGCGGAAACGAAATGAGCCACGAGGCGGTTGGCGAATCCGGGAACGACGTTCGGTTCGAACGCCAGCGTGGGAATGCGGCGGCGCAAAGCGGCGATCATTCCCGGGCCGGAAGCGTAGCCTCCAACGCCGATGACGACATCGGGACGGAAATCGGAAACGATGCGGCCGGAAGTCCAAAGCGCGCGGGGAAGATCGAACAAGGTCCTGGCGCGAGTGAGCAGGCTGACATTCTTGAGCGCGCCCACCTGGATGAGTTCGAGGGGAAAACCGCCCTGGGGGACCAGGCGCGATTCGATGCCGCGAGCGGTGCCGATAAAAAGGATGTCAGCGGCGAATTGTTTTCTGAGCTGCTGGGCGATGGCCAGAGCAGGAATAACGTGTCCGCCGGTGCCTCCGCCCGCGATGATGACGCGCATGGACAGGGTGATGGCCTGAATTTATCACGTAACCGAGCTGCATTCTACGATGTCGTATCCGTGCTTTGTTTTCGCGATGCCCGCATGAAATTCCAGGCGCTGCCAACAATGTCGTTCAGATCGCGCTGGGCGGTCCATCCCAGAACCTGCTGAGCTTTGCTGGCGTCGGCGACGAGAATCGGAGGGTCGCCCGGGCGGCGCGGGCCGATCTGGTAGCGGACCGGCTTCCCTACGGCTTTTTCGGCGGCGCGGATTACTTCAAGAACAGAATTGCCCTGACCGGTGCCGAGATTGAGAGCGATGGTCTCGTTGCCCTGCTCGAGGTATTGCAAGGCGCGGACGTGAGCGTCAGCGAGATCGGTGACGTGAATGTAGTCGCGCAGGCAGGTGCCGTCGGGAGTGGGATAGTCGGATCCGAAGACCTGAAGCTCGGGGCCGTCGGATGCGGCGAGGAGGGCGAGCGGAATCAGATGAGTCTCGGGATCGTGGAGTTCGCCAATTTCGCCGCTTTCATCGGCTCCGGCAGCATTGAAGTAACGAAGGAGGGCGGCGCGCAGGCCGTAGGCGCGGCTGTAAGCCTGGAGGGCATTTTCGAAAAACAGCTTGGTGGCTCCGTAAGGATTGATAGGCTCGCGGGGGTTGTGCTCGGTGATGGGAACCTTGGCGGGCACGCCGTAGACGGCGCAGGTGGAAGAGAAGACAAAATGACGCACCCCGGCATCGACGGCGGAGTTGAGCAGGGTGAGCGCGCTCGCGACATTGTTGCGGAAATACTTGCGCGGGTTGGCGACGGACTCGCCGACGTAGGCATGGGCGGCGAAGTGCATGACGGCGTCGACGCGGGAGAGGACTTTATGCAGAGCTGAGGCGTCGCCGATATCGCCTTCGACAAACTCAAAGCCTTCGGCGAGGCGGCGAAAGCCGGTGGAAAGATTGTCATAGATGATGACGCTGTAACGGGCCCGGCGCAAAGCACGGGCGGCGTGACTGCCGATGTATCCTGCACCTCCGACGACGAGAACAGCCAAGGGGAACCTCGCTCACGGATTGAATTGACGGCTTGACCGCGCTTGCAATAAACCGGGCGCGCGCGAAATCTAAGTTTACGGGGTCGCGGCCACAACCGGCCAGCGGAACCAGCCGGGACGGGGTAGCGCAAGAATCACTGTCAAAAAGTCCGGGCAGGTGTATAATCGGCGGAAATTTTTTCTGCCTCAAACAAGGATGGTATTTTTTCGTGCCGTGAAACGGCAGCTAAGACCAAGTAGTACCCAAAGGGGGATAAAGTGGTGACGATTCAAAAGTTGGCTGCGGGATTGGCGTTGGCAGGATTGTGCGCCCTGCTTGCGTTTGCGCAAGGAGGGGCCACAGGTGCGATCACAGGCACCGTGCAAGACTCGACGGGCGCGGTGATCCCCAATGCCAAAGTGACCATCACGAGCGATGCTACCGGGGAGGTCGTGCGCCAGACCACATCGGACTCCTCGGGATTATTCAGCGCCACTCTTTTGCCGGTGGGCACCTATACGGTTGAGGTGAACGCGCCGGGCTTCCCGGTTACCAAGTTCGCCGGCGTGGCGGTGCGCATCACGGAAACCACGCGGCTGACGGCAACGGTGAAGACGGGCGTGGTGAAAGAAGTCGTGGAGGTGCAATCGGAGGCCGCGACGGTCAACACCACGGATGCGACGACGGGGCAATCGATCGTGGCTGACACGATCACCACTCTGCCGCTGGCGACGCGAAACTTCCAGCAGTTGCTGGACTTGTCGGCGGGCGCCTCCGCCAACCTGAACAACGCCGCGGCCTTGGGGCGAGGCGATGTCCGCATTGACGTCAATGGCGGACGTGAAGACAACAACAACTATCTGATCGAGGGTGTTTCGGCGTCCGACTATTCCTTCGGCGAGCTTACCTACACGCCGGTTCCGAACCCCGACGACATCCAGGAGTTCAAGGTCAGCACCAGCCTTTATGACGCCACGCAAGGGCGCAACGGCGGAGGCAACATCAACGCCATTCTGAAAAGCGGCACCAACACCTTCCACGGGGATGCGTGGGAGTACTTCCGCAATTCGGCGCTCGATGCGGAGGACTTTTTCGTTGGACCGTTCCGGCTGCAGCAGAACATTTTTGGCGGCGATTTCGGCGGGCCGGTCGGGAAGAAGGCGCAAGGCGGGTACTTTTATGTGAACTACCAGGGAACGCGGCAACGCAGCGGCGATTCGCTGGGAACGTATATCAACACCATGATTCCGGTTCTGCCGACGACGCGCGATGCGACCACTCTGATTGATACGTTCTTTTGCGGCGTGAACTGCGGCGGAACTACCACAGCACTTGACCCGGTAGCGCTGGCTGTGCTCAATGTGCAGGGCAACCAGTTCGGGTCAAGCCCGGGAGGGTTCCTTGTCCCTACGGTTCCCGGCATCCCTGGTTTTTCGTTGGTGAATGGCCAATACACACTCAACTACGGTCCCCTGAAGATCAGCGAACCGGGCCGGTACACGGACAACCAATTCACGGCGAACTGGGACAAGGACTTCAACAAGGGCAAGGACCGGCTCTCGTGGCGGTTCTTCTGGTCAGATTCAGAAACGTATGAACCGTTCGGCGCCGATAATCTGCAGGTACAGACGGGCTATCCGGCTTATGCCACCAACCTGAACTTCCCGCTTGACATTCCACTGCGAGGCCGGTTCGGCAGCATTGCAGAGAGCCACACGTTCAGCAATACGCTGATCAACGAGTTCCGCTTCGGGGTGAACGTGATCAGCGATTAGCTTCAGAACGTTCCGGTGCCCGGGACATCGCCGACGGACCTGGGGATCTCCAGCGTAGGCGCACCAGACATGTACCGGTTCCAGTTCAACACGTGGCAACTGGGGCCATTTCCCAACCAACTGCAGTCGGCGCTAGGTGACTCGCTTGTGTATCTGGACACGGTGAGTTGGACGCGGGGGCGCCATTCGTTCCGTTTCGGCGGCGAAGTCGACCGCAATTTGATACGCCGCAACCTCCCTGTGCTAGACAATGGGCTGTTCTATTTTGCAGATTCAGGAGGATTGACGGATTTCCAGAACTTCCTGAATGGCTACACATACCTGGGTGAAGCGGGCGGCGGCGTAGCCAATCACGATTATCATCTTCCCGGATTTGCGGGTTTCATTCAGGATGACTGGCGGGTTCGGCCGGATTTGACACTGAACTTGGGAATGCGGACGGAGTGGGTGGGCGCAGCGTCTGACAGTCTCTGCCATCTGGGTAACGCGGTTCTTGAGAACGCCAATACCATCGGCAATCCATTCGTGTACCCAAGTTGCGTGAATAAGTACGGATTTGCCGGTCTCAGCGGTACGCTAAACAGCGCCGCCCTGAACAACGAATACGCGAGAGTGCCGGAACCACGCATCGGTCTTGCCTACGATATTGGCGGCAGACATGAGACGGTCATTCGCGCCGGCTACGGCATCTACAGCGTCCGCGAGGACATTGGCGCCGTGGACAACCTGTCGTTTACGGCTCCCTTTTACCCACTGGAGGGAGGCGGCAGCACACCCGTCAGCAGCGGCGGCATGGGGATGGGTTGCATGTTTAATACAGGGCCGACATCGAATTGTGCCACCGGGGGTCCTTTTGCACTTCCGCCGCTGGGTACTCTAAGCCCGGGCTTCGTGCCACAGCCATATGCCTTTAATGGCTTTTATAACTGTGTGACTGGTGCGCCCACGACGGACACGACACAGTGTCCATCGTACGGCAGCGTAACGGGAGTACCGGCTGCCTTCTTCTTCGGGCTTTCCGTTCCGCCACACTGGGTTGTACCGACTACGCAACAATGGAACCTGACTTTACAGCATCAATTGACCGGCAATTGGGTGTTCGAACTGGGATACGTAGGCACCAAAGGAACGAGGCTACGCTCCACCTCGGATCCTGCCCAGCCGGTGCTGGCAGGCCCTCCGGGCAGCGGGTTCCCTCAAGTCAACTTGACCTGCGGCACGGCTGCCATCCTGTGCAACATACCGGCGAACCAGGGAACCACTTACACGGTCGCCTCAAACACCACGGGCAATGCCTGGGCACGGTCGCCCTACGTGGGGGTGTATCCCGCTTTGTTGGAGGCGTTCTGGCCTAACTCCGATTCTCACTACCACGGTTTGCAGGCGACCCTTTCGCACCACTTCTCGAAAGGACTGTACTTGCAAAGCGCGTACACATGGTCCAAGTCGATTGATGACGTCTCCACCGCCAGCGTCGCCTTCCTCACGCGCGTCAACGATCAGAACAGCGGGGCTGCCTCGCGGGGTCTTTCCGACTTCGACCATCGGCAGCGGTTCGTCACCAGCTTCAACTACGCGTTACCGTTCATGGCCGAACGGCACGATGCTATGGGATACCTGGCGGGCGGCTGGGAGGCCGACGGCGTGCTGGTCGCGCAGTCGGGTTCGCCGATCACGATCTACGATACAAACGGCGCTTCGGCTTATGCTCCGTCGAGCCCCCCGGTTGCCACCGCGGAGTTTGCTCCCGGCTTCAACTGCGGCAATTCATTGAACTCCGGCGGCTTGCAGGAAAAGATCGCCAACTGGGTTAATCCCAACGCCTACCAGTCAGCCCCGGTTGTGCCGTATTCCCCTGACTACGCCACCGGTTATGGAAACTCTCCCCGTAATTGCATCATTGGCCCCAGGCAGTTCAATTTCGATTTCACTCTGGGCAAGACCTTCAAGATCGGCGAGCGTCAGAATCTCCGATTCCGTACTGAGGTCTTTAACATATTTAATCACCCGTCATTCCAAAACCCGCTGGGAACTGGAACGGCGAACATTGCCGATGGCCCCTCAGTTGGCCAGATTACTCAGACCAACGGCACGCCGCGGTTGATTCAATTCTCGTTGAAGTATTCTTTCTGATCGTCTCTAACAGGTTCAGGGGGGCGTACACGTTGCGCTCCCTGGACCGATCCAAGCAGCAGGAACGAGGCAACTTTCATGCAACTGAAAAAGGGTGCTCTGGCGCTCCTCGGAGTAGTGTCGGCCATGGCGGCCGCGGCTCGAGGGCAGGAATCAGCCCAGCCCGGCAAAGTGGTGCACTACAGCACTACCATTCAGAACGTGAAGTATCTGTTCGCCACGGCTGAGCCAGTGGCGCGGCTGAATTCGGGCGACATTCTCGATACCAATACGCTCGACTGTTTTGGCAACGCGCTGCGCAAGCCGGGAGACACGCTGAGCATGTCGAAAGGTGATAACCCGCTGGCTGGCCCGTTTTATGTGGAGGGCGCGGAGCCGGGAGATACGCTTGCGGTCAAAATTCTCGATTTGCAGGTAGATGGAGACATCGGTGTGGGTGCGTTTGCAGCGGGATTCGGCGCGCTGAACCAGACCAATTACACGCCGATGCTGCATGCGGCGCTGCCGGAGCGGGTGTGGTTCTATCACATCGACCATGTCGCCAACGCGGCGATGTTCAAGGCGCTCGACTCGGATTTCGCGGTAAAGGTTCCGCTGCATCCGTTCCTTGGCTGCATTGGCGTGGCTCCGGCCAATGGCGAGGCGCGCAGTTCGGTTGTGCCCGCCGAGTTTGGCGGAAACATGGATTCGCCCGAAGCGAGCGTGGGCAACACGGTATATTTTCCCGTAAACGTGAAAGGAGGGTTGCTGTACATCGGCGATGGTCATGCCGCCATGGGCGATGGGGAGATTGCGGGCACCGCGATTGAGGTCCCGCTGAGAGCACGCGTGCAGCTCAGTGTGATCAAAGGACGCACGATCAACTGGCCGCAGTTTGAGAATGACGAGGCAATCATGACGGTCGGCGCGTATCGCCCGCTGGATGACGCTCTGCGCATCGCGTTTACCGAACTGGTGCACTGGATCCACACCGATTATGGATTGTCAGAACTCGACGCCTACGAATTGCTTTCGCAGGTTGGCAAAATCCATCTGAATGAAATGGTCGATCCCAACTATGTGATTGTTGCGTCGATTGCAAAGAAATACCTGCCACCGAAAAAGAATCGCAAACAGGACTAGAATACGGTGGAAAGCAACACTTCCCTCGTTCTCGCCGGAGGACGCCATGCCTGTCTACGATTATGTTTGCCTGGACTGCCACAAGACATTTGAAGAAATTCTGACGCTCAACGATCACGACCACGAAGAGATCAAGTGCCCCTCGTGCGGGAGCAAGAACGTCGAGCAGGAAGCGACGGCGTTTTTCGCAGTTACATCCCGAAAGAGCTAACGAAACCGGGTTGCAGGAGTTGGTAAGGCGGGAGAAAGCCAGGGGATTTTCTTTGCCCGAAGCGCGGAGTGGGAATCTGAAGTGCCCGCAGCCGGACTGGCTATTCCAGTCCCATGCGGTGTTCGATCGACTGAAAAGCAGGTTCGCCGCGCAGATTATTCCAGGCAGGATCAACTTTGAGGTAAATCAGCCCGGGCTCATGAGCGTTGAAAGATTCTTTCAAGGCAGCCAACGCGTGCGGGTGGTCACCTAATATCGCATACGATACTGCCGCGACGAACGGCATGGGTTGGTCAGCGGAGGACATTACTCCCTGGGTGACCGCGTGTTCGAGGATGACCAGGCGATATCCGCCTTCCGCATAAAGCTTGCGCAAGGACTGAGCATGCTGGGGACCAGCCATGGCAAGCTCTTCCTGGAACCACGCGTCATACATTCCCATCAGTTCATAGTACCGGGCCAGATCGCTGCGAAGTGGCAGGAAGCTGGAATCCATGGCCAGCACTTTCTGATACTCGGAGAAAGCGTCGTCGTAGCGGCGGGCGAGAAAATAGGCGTAGCCAACATCAGTGTTGATGATCAGAGAGAGGGGGTCAAGGCTTTGCGCGCGCTTGAGCTCGGCGACGGCTTCCTCGTGGCGGCCTAGAGGACCGAGGAGAATATTACCGTACCAGTGATGAGCCGGAGCGTAATTGGGATTCAGTTCCAGAGCGCGTTTGAATTCAGTCTCCGCGCCCGCCCAATCCCAGTCGAGGAAGACTTTGACGGCAGCCAGCGAAGTGTGGGCCTCAGCCAAGCTGTCGTCCAAGGCGAGGGCCCTGAGGGCGGCGGTTCTTGCCTGCGCCATCTTTGCGGCATCGGGCCTATTCAGATGCATCAAGATGTAGCAGTCCGCCAAGCCGGAGTAGGCCAGCGGGAAGTCGGGATCCCTGGCAATGGCCTGATTGAAATATCCGATGGCTTCCTCGAAGCCGCGGTCGTCTCTCCGGTTCCAGGAATAGCGGCCGCGCAGATAAGCTTCATAGGCCTCGGGATCGACGGCGTGGGGACGGCGCAAGCGGTCGCGTTCGGCGGTGGTCAGATTCAACTTTACCTCGTCGGTAATAGACTCGGCGACCAGCGCCTGAAGGGAGAGAATGTCTTTCAATTCGCCTTCATAGGACTTGGCCCACAAATGCGAGTCGGTCGCGGTGCGAATCAACTGCGCGGTGATGCGAACGCGATTGCCGGAGCGCAGGACGGAACCTTCAATGCCGGCGTCGACGCCGAGTTCACGGCCGATTTGCGGCAAGGGCACGCGCGTGCCTTTGTAGCGCATGACGGAGGTCCGCGAAACCACGCGCAGCGCACGAACTTGCGCCAAGTCGGTGATCAACTCGTCGGTCATGCCGTCGGCGAAATACTCCTGCTCGGGATCAGCGGAGAAATTCTGCAGGGGTAAGACGGCGATGGAACGGATGGTCTCAGGATGAGCGACATTTTGCAGAAATCTCTGCCAGTTCACTAATAGCAATGCGCCAGCCAGGAGGAGGACAAAACACGCAGCCGCGACCGCGATATTGCGGCGTGACTTCGGCGCGGGGGCGCTGCCGGAGGAGCGGCAATGCCGGGTTCGGCGACAATCGACGGTGCTGACGGCGCATCGAGCAAGTCTTGTTCGCCGGAGGTAACGGAATCCTGAAGCGCGGAACGGGCAGCATCGACGGGGGCGTCGCTGTCGTCGTCCCAGGTCTCAATTTCGCGCACGCGAGCCACGAAACGGTAACCCTGTTTGGGAACGGTCTCGATGTAGCGGATGCCGTTTTCCCCGTCGTGCAATACCTTGCGCAGAAGGTATATGGCCTGGCTGAGATTGTTTTCTTCGACGACGGTATCGGGCCAGACAGTGCGCATGAGCCGGTCTTTTTCCACCAGTTTGCCATTTTCCCGCACCAGCAAAACCAGCGTGTCGAAAGCGCGGGGAGGCAGGTCCATGCGCTGCTCGCCATGGAGCAGCTCGCGGCCGGGCGGGTCCAGGCGGAAGGCCCCAAACTGATAGGTGGACTGGCCAGCAGTACCCATGTCTTTTCAGAAGAATTCAGAAAAAAAAGAGAACTATTAACGACTTTCAGGCAGGTCCCGCTACAAAGTATCTCTGGCACTTCGAGCGGCCCAGGGGTGGCCTGCAAGCAACTCGCTAATTTTATCCTATCCAGCCGGATTCCGGGAAAGTGGACCGGCGCGTGCAATTACCTTAGAGAATTCGAGGAGAAACCGATGAGAAATGCCTGTTTACCGACAACAATGATCGTAGTCGCCTTGGCCACCCTATGCGCATTTTCGGCTCTAGCCAATGCACAGGCGACGGTCCTTTACGCCTTTAACCAGAGTGCGGCACAGAATGGATGGGCGCCTTACGGTGGAGTGATATTCGGCAAAGACGGCAATCTCTATGGCACCACCTCGATCGGCGGCAACCTGAACGACTGCAATGGCTCTGGATGCGGCGTGGTATATGAGCTGAGCGGCGGCACCGAAACCGTTCTTTATGCCTTTGCTGGGTATCCAACCGACGGATCGAATCCTTATGACGACCTGGTGATGGACACAAAAGGCAACCTTTACGGCGTAACCGCAAGAGGAGGCGCTAACGGCGGGCCCACGGGCTTTGGCACGGTGTTCAAGCTGGCTTCGGACGGCACGGAGACGATCCTGCATAGCTTCGCGGGTACGGACGGGTGTTACCCCGTTGGAGGGCTGCTTCTCGAAGGTGGGATTCTGTACGGCACGACGTTTGACTACGGATGCGGATATGGTTCCATCTTCTCCATCAACCTGAAGACGGGTGTGTTTAGCACCCTCTACACATTCGCTAGCGGCACCGACAACGGTTCGTCCCCGCAGGGGAACCTGGCTTACAAGGACGGCAACCTGTACGGCACGACCGAGTTTTCCGGGGCGAACGGATTCGGCATCGTCTATCAATTCACTTTGAGCACGAGCACGTTTAACATCCTCTACAGTTTTAAGGGCGGAGCAGACGGGGATGGCGAGTTTCCCATTGGCGGGCCGATTTTCGGGAAAGGAGGCAATCTTTACGGCACAACGCTCGCGGGCGGCGGCAACACAAACTGTGACAGCGGGGGCTGCGGCACCGTGTATGAAGTGACGTTGAAAGGTGTCGAGACTGTGCTGCACGCCTTCGATGGATACATTGCGCCAAACGGCGGCGACGGATCGAACCTTCAAGGCAGTTTAGTCGCCGACAAGAAGGGCAATCTTTTTGGTTTTGCCTCAAATGGTGGGGCTAACAACCACGGCACGGTGTATGAACTCTCTCCCGGCAAGAAAGGATCGTGGACGTTTGATCTGCTTTACAGCTTCAATCCGGATGCTTTCCAGGGCGACGAGGACGGTAGTGAGCCCCTTTACGGCAGCCTGGTGCTGGACGCGAATGACAATGTCTATGGCACGACGGTAGGCGGCGGAGGATCCGGCGGCGGCGGAACGGTGTATGAAGTAACACCGTAGGGTTGGACAGCCGCGGCGAATTGCAATTTGTGCCAGGTTGATCAGGCACAACCTGGGGCGGGCATTCGGGTCCGCCCCTAGGCTTTGAGAACCATGTCGATGGTTTGAATATCGACCAGGCCATTGCAGCCGTAAATTACGGGCAGCACTTTTTCCGCAGGGTGCTTGCGGCGTAGCGCGGCTACCTTTTCCGTTCCCGCGCGATAAGCCGGCAGATACATCCGACCGAGGAGGGGATGGCGGCCCCACGCGCCCGACAGCTTGTCGGCACGCTCTTCCGTGACCAGAAAATCGCGCCGCAGCGTGGCCGCGACCTCAGCCTGCAGCCGGCCCTCGCCCCACGTCAGATACGACGACTGGTTCTTGGCGTCGTCCTGAAGGAGTGCGAGGAGAACGCCGATCTGCAGATCCTCGTCGGGGAGTTGATCGACCTCCGTGACGCCGTGGGCGATCAGGATGGCGTTATTGGCAATCCCCTCAAACAGCGTGGCGGCGCGGGTGTTCATGGTGAGGACGGTAGTTTCGAAACCGGCCTTGCCGCGAACATACAAATCCTGTAAATACGCGAATGTAGTGACGTGGCCGGGCACGACTTCATGGCTGACAAGCTGTTCAAACTCGGGATAGGAAATCTGCAACGAGGCATTGATTTCATAGCTTGCTTCGTATTTTGGCGAGCCATCGGCGTTGCGGGCGCGTCCCAGATAGTTCATGGAGCCGGAAAACCAGGCATCCTTGATGGCGAGAAATTCGATGTTGGCGCGCGGAATCGGCGCCAGTTCCTTCGGCAGGTAGGGCAACAGGTTCTTCGCGCTCAAATTGTCAAACGCCGCAATCACCGCTGCACTCAGCGCCTTCACCGATGCCATGGGCGATATGCGCTCTTTGCGCCAGGCGTCGACCGCCTGTAAAAGAGCGCCCCCGTTTTCACTGGCGGATTTCAGGTAACCGCCACGGCCGAGCAACTCGGCCACGCGCTGGCGCTTCCTGGTCGGGTCGCTCGCTTCCGGCGGCCGCCCGGTGGATGCGGTGACGCTCTTCTCATAAGGCACGCGGTTGCCCTTGCCGGTGGTCTCCATGGCGAGTTCCCACATGGTCATCAGGCACAGGTTGAGGCCATCGAGGTAAGCGCCGCGCAGACCGCCCACGCAGCGTGACTCGACGTTGATGGCGTCCATCGAGCGGATAATTTCTGCACCCATTTCCCGCAGATACTGGGCCACGGGTTCCTTGTCCTTGCCCGTAACTCCGCCCGCCGCCCGCACGCGCGCCGCGGCGGGATGGGTGTAGGCGATGGGAAGCGGTTCGTCAGAAAACCAGGAATCGGCGATGAAGCGGCCGGTGCCGGATGGGCACATGACGTCGCCGCCCCAGAGGGTATCGATACCAAGAATTGCGTTGGCAATAGCAAGATCAGCTTCGTTCATTGGAAAGCTCCGTTGCAATTATCGTATTACTGCATCCGGCGGAAAACGCGCGGCAAAAATCAAGGCCGCTCCCGCCGCACTCTAGTTAATTTTCTGCCTTCGGCTTCTTCATCGAGCTCAGGTACGTGTACACGCAAAGCGCGACGAACCCGAGCGCGGAGAGCGTTTGCGAAACCGGCAAATTGTCGTAGAACGGCGTCTGAATCCATTCTTCTTTGAAACTTGGCAGCACGCGCAGCGCCGCGCCAATCACACCGCCGAGGGCGCCGCCTGCCATCAAGCCGCTGGCGATGATGATGCCGCGCTCGCGGATGGTGCGGCCGTGTTCGCCGTCTGTTGTCTGGGCGCGCTTGTTCACCAGGTGCGACAGGAATCCGCCGGCCAGGATCGCCGTGGTCAATTGCAGCGGCAAATAGATTCCCAGCGCGAAGACCATCGAAGACAGGCCAAGCATCTCCAGCACCACCGTGATCATGGCGCCGATGCCGAACAGCATATAGGCGACGGGTTGGCCGCTCATGAAGCCTTCGACCACGGCCTTCAGCGCCGAGGCCTGCGGCGCGACCAGAACCTGGCGCGGGTCGCCGGGCACAGCCTCGCCAAACTGAAAAGCTTTGGCCAGCAGAATGATGGTCAAGCCCGCGGGTATGGCAGAGGCAAGGATGCCGATGAACTTCACCTTCTCTTGTGCCAACGGCGTGGAGCCGAGCCAGTAGCCGGCTTTCAGGTCGGTGATGAATTGTCCCGAAGCGCAAAGGGCGACGCAGACGATGCCGGCCAAGGCCATCACGAAGAACATACCCGTGGTTCCGGAGAGCCCGAATTTCAGCAAGACAACGGACGAGACGATGACGGTGAGCAGCGTCATGCCGCTGGCCGGATTGTTGGCCGTAGTGGCGATGGCATTGGCGGCGACCGTGGTAAAAAAGAAGGCAAACAGCAAAGTGAGTGCGAGGCCCAGGGCTAGGACGGTCCAGGAAACATGAAGTTGTCCGAAGAACACAGCCACGGCGATTGCGCCCACGACGATGCCGAGGAGAATGGTGACGACGGAAATGTCGCGGTCGGTGCGTTCCGTGTGTGCTTCGCCGTGGCGGAAGGCGTGCAGCGCGATGCTGAACGAGCCGGCAATCACGCGCATCGACTTGAGGAGGCCGGCGAGTCCGGCGCTGGCAATCGCGCCCACGGCAATGAGGCGGACATAACTGCGGTAAATTTCCGCGGCCGTCATGTGCGAAATCGGGATGGTTGCTGGATACACCGTGACATCGCCCATGTGGCTGCCGAAGAACCAGATCATCGGGACGAGCACGAAGTTCACTAAAATCCCGCCCGCACAAAAGATCATGGCAATGCGCAGGCCCATCACGTAGCCCAGTCCGAGGATGAAACAGACTGAGTCGAAGTTGA
>Ga0187784_10001655_pt1 | contig 17730 bp, 14 predicted proteins | sample 1015_SJ02_MP15_2_FD_132964 | JGI IMG/M metagenome (GOLD analysis project Ga0187784, IMG submission 132964) | Tropical peat soil microbial communities from peatlands in Department of Meta, Colombia - 1015_SJ02_MP15_20_MG | ecosystem: Environmental > Terrestrial > Soil > Wetlands > Peat | place...
CGATCAGCTTGCCAAGCTGAGACGGGTCGCGCGGACGTTGGGGACGACGGCGTGCCATAGTGGCAGTATGCTGGCCCGCGCATCGCGCGCAAGTGGGGCTGAATTTCAAACTGAGGCACTACCTCCCGGTCGGCTATATCGGGCAGCGCGTTCGCTGCCCCTGTTTCGTTGATCAGAGATTGCTTTATCCCAATGTGCGGACGCTATGTCATCACTTCGCCACCGGATGCGATCCGGGCATTGTTCGGCTATGGCGAACGGCCGAACGATCAAGCGTTGTTGTTTTAGAGCTGGCTGACGGCCCTAGCCCGCTGCGCGCGAAAACTGCGCCTTGTCGACCGAGGCCTTGACCACGGGAATCTCATGGTCGGCGAGCGGCCTCATCCACGGCTTTCGCTTGAGCGCCGCGGCGATGTAAGGCGCGAGTACTTCCGCCTTGCGCGCCTCCCGCGCGGTCGCTTCGGCCTTGAATGCCGGCATGACATCGGCGGCGAATAGCTCGAGCGCCTCGCAGATGTGGTCGTGGCGGTTGCGTCCGGCCTGCTGCAGGAAGATCACCTGGTCGACGCCGCTCTCCTCGAAACCCGTAAGGTGCCGGCGCATGTCTTCCGGCGTGCCAATGCCGGACGAATAGGCGCCGAGGCGATTGGTCGTCGCGATGACCGCTTCGGTGCGGTCGCCGCGCTCGCGCATATAATCGCTCCAGAGCGTGCTGCGGCCGGGCACGGTGTCGTGGGCGACGAGGGCATTGATCGCATAGCCGAAGAACTCGAAACCTTCGAGGCCGCGGCGCAACGCTTCGGCACGGTCGTGGTGCACCGAAAAGCTCGACACCATGGCGATATTGGCATTCACGCTGTGGCCGAGCGGCACGCAGGCGTCGGACTTGATGATGCCGTAGTAGATCTCGGACCAGAGGCGCGCCTCCGCGGGGTCAAGGAAAGAGAAGGCGAGCGCGCCGATGCCCTTCTGCGCCGCGACCTTGATGGTGTCGCGATTGGTGCAGGCCATCCACATCGGCGGGTGCGGCGCCTGCACCGGCTTGGGTAGGACATTGCGGCAGGGCATGGTGAAATACTTGCCGTCGAAACCCGGATAGGGCTCCAGCACCATCATGTTGGCGATTTGCTCCGCGGCCTCGACCGCCATCGCGCGTTTTTCCTTGGCCGGGATGCGGAAGCCGCCGAGTTCGAGCCGCGTCGCACCTTCGCCGATGCCGAAATCGACCCGGCCGTCGGAAATGATGTCGAGGGTGGCAAGGCATTCGGCCGTGCGCGCCGGGTGGTTGTAGTTCGGGATCACCTGCCGGATGCCGTGGCCAAGGCGAATGGATTTTGTGCGCGCTGCAGCCGCTGCCAGGAAAACCTCCGGCGCCGAGGAATGCGAATACTCCTCGAGGAAGTGGTGCTCCACCTCCCAGGCGTAGTCGAAGCCGAGCCGGTCGGCCAGCGCCACCTGGTCCAGCGCCTGATGGAAGAGTCTGTGCTCGTCGCCTTCGTTCCAGGGCCGCGGCAGCTGGAGCTCGTAGAAAACTCCAAAACGCATTTCCATCCCCCTTATTGGTACGCCGGCGCGGTGCCGATCGCCGCCGCTCCGCGGGCTCGGAAAAATCCCAGGCGATACGCTACAGCACCTTGCCGGGATTGAGAATGTTTTTGGGATCGAGCATGCGCTTGAGGCTGCGCATCAGGTCGAGCGCGACCGGGTCCTTCACCGTCGGCAGCAGATCGCGCTTCATCACGCCGATGCCGTGCTCGGCGGAGATAGAGCCGCCGTACTTCTTTACGACCGCGAAAACCGCGGCATTCACCTCGTCCCAGCGGTTGAGGAAGTCCGCCTTGTCGGCACCGAGCGGCTGGCTGACGTTGTAATGGATGTTGCCGTCGCCGAGATGGCCGAACGGGAGCGGGCGGGCGCCGGGAACAAGCGCGGTGACCGCGGAGTCGGCCTCTTTGATGAAGGCCGGTACCGCCGCAACGGGCACCGAAATGTCGTGCTTGATCGAGCCGCCGGCGTGCCGCTGCACCTCGCCGAACATTTCGCGGATGCGCCAGAACGCCTTGGCCTGTTCCAGGCTGTCGGCGATGGCGGCGTCGGCGACCAGGCCGCGCTCCGCGCCTTGCGCCAGCGCCTCCTCAATCACCTCGCGCAATCCCTGGCGCTGCTGCGAAGACAATTCGATGAGTACGTACCAGGGATGGGGGGAGGAAAGTGGATCGCGGCAGCCGGCGGCGTGGCGAAGCACGAGCTCGACACCAAAGCGGCTCATCAGCTCGAAGCTGGTGACGCCGGGACCGGCGCGTTCCGCGGTGATTTCCAGGAACCTGAGCGCCGCCTCCACCGAAGGCACGCCGACAAAGGCGGTCTCGACCGAACGCGGGCGCGGGACGAGCCGCAGCACCGCGGCGGTGATGATACCGAGCGTGCCTTCCGCGCCGATGAACAGGTTTTTCAGGTCGTAGCCGGTATTGTCCTTCTTCAGCTTGTTGAGGTTATCGAGGATGCGGCCGTCGGCGAGCACCACCTCGATGCCGAGCACGTGCGCCCGCGCGCTGCCGTAGGCAAGCGCCGCGGTGCCGCCCGCGTTGGTGGCAACAGTGCCGCCAATGGTGCAGGTGCCTTCCGAAGGCAGTAACTGCGGATAGAGCCGGTTGACCGCGGCGGCAGCTTCGCGCGCCCGCTGCAAGGTGACGCCCGCCTCGCAGGTGATGGTGTTCGTTGTCGGATCGACCTCGCGGATGCGCTCGAGGCGCGTGAGCGACAGCAAGATTCCGTTGCCGAATGGGATTTGTCCGCCGACGAGGCCGGTATTGCCGCCCTGCGGCACGATCGCCGTCGCGGTGTCGTTGGCGAGTCTGAGAATCCGCGCGACCTCGGCGACAGAGCCGGGCCGCAGCACCAGCGGCGTGCGCCCGCGGTACATGTCGCGCATCTCAATCAGGTAGGGCGCCTGCGCCTGCGGATCGGTGATGGCGTATTTCTCGCCCACGATCGCGGCGAAGCGCGCGATCACTGACGGATCGACAGGCGGCGCTGACTTTTCGAGCATCACGGCGCGTCCATCACATGGGTTTTGCCTTGCTAGTCCTATACGACACCGCCGCTATCGGCGTCACTACAGGCGTAACTCGGCAAGCCGCGCGTTCACCGCGCCGCGGCGCGCTGAAGGCGGTCGTTGATGGCTTCGCCAAGGCCCTCGGGGGGGATCGGCATCACCGCGATTGTGCTCGCGCCGGCGGCGTCGAGCGCGCGCAGATGCGCGAACAGGTTTGCTGCCGCCTCGACGAGGTCGCCGCGGCCGGAAAGGTTGAGCGTGCATTTCGCGCGCTCGGCGCCGGCGGGAAGCGACGGTCCGAACGCGAGCAGAGCTTCGCCCGGCTCGACGCGACGGCTGTTAAGCCGCAGCCGCGTGCGCGGCGCGTAATGCGTCGCCAGCATGCCGGGCGCGAGCGCCGCATGGCCGGCGTCGGCGCGCGGAGCGCGCGCGGCGGTGAGTTTTCGCCCGAGTGTCCGCTCGATCTCCGCGCGCGGCAGGCCGCCCGGCCGCAGCAGCATCGGCTCGCCGAGGCAGGCGATGATGGTCGATTCCAGCCCGACCGGCGTCGCGCCGCCGTCGATGATGAGATCGATGCGGCCGCCGAGGTCGGCCTGCACGTGTTCGACTTTGGTCGGCGACACGTGGCCGGAACGATTGGCCGAAGGAGCCACCACGGGCTTGCCGAAGGCCGCCAGGATGGCGCGCGCCACCTCGTGGTCGGGTGCGCGCACCGCGATGGTGTCGAGGCCGGCGGTCGCGAGCTCGGCGACCGGACATCCGGCAGCCTTGGGCAGAACGAGCGTGAGCGGCCCCGGCCAGAAGGTTTTGGCGAGCCGTCTCGCCTCGGCATTAAAGCGCGCGAGCCTCTGGGCGGCTTTATGATCGCTAACATGGGCGATGAGCGGATTGAACGCCGGCCGGCCCTTGGCCTCGTAAAGCCGCGCGACGGCCTGCCCATTGGTCGCGTCGGCGCCGAGGCCATAGACAGTCTCGGTCGGAAAGGCGACGAGGCCGCCGGCGGCAAGCATGCGCGCCGCCTCCGCGACCGACGCCGTATCGGCCTTCACTACGCGTGTCGCCAGCGGGACTGTCATTTCATTCGCTCGCATCTTCTCGCATGCCGAACGCGCAATCGCTGCGGGTTGAATCGATTGTGCTTCCCGGGCTCGTTGGTGGGGCCTGATTTTTGCTGGGAAACCGGCTTCCACTTTTCCGCATCATGCCCTAGATAGCGGAAAGCGCGGGCGCTTGCAGCGCCGCAAGGCCGATCGTATAAGGCCGCTGCATGTCGGAGTGTAGCGCAGTCTGGTAGCGCACCTCGTTCGGGACGAGGGGGTCGCAGGTTCAAATCCTGCCACTCCGACCAATTTCTAAACGTGTCGCATCTGCGGGCCTAGGATGGGTCACGGAACGCGATTAACGCTCAGTCGCTGAGCGCGGTTGATCTTGATCCTCTTGCCGCCAAACGCGCCCTCGGCAACCAAGGCTAGCAATGGACATACAGCGCTTTCTGATCGGGCTTGGACTTGTGATCCTTGTCATCGGGGTCATGTGGCCGCTTTTGTCTCGTGTCGGGCTCGGCCGGTTGCCCGGCGACATCATGTTTCAGCGCGGCGGCGCCACGTTCTATTTTCCTCTGGTCACTTGCCTCATTATCAGCGTCGTCCTCAGCGTGCTATTCTGGCTGTTCAACCGGTGACGAATATCGGACTGGCTTTAGCCGCGCCGGCGCGACCGTTGCAGATATTGCCGCGATCGGGGCGGAGATCGCAGCTTCGGCCGGTGGCCGTGATCCGGCACCCTACGGAATGGCGAGAGCGTCAATCTCGCCGGCGCAAGAAATCACAAAGACACAGGTAACGCGCGGCCGGTGAAAGTAGGGGCGTCGCCGATCAGAACGATTCGGGTTCGCGCTCTTTGTCTGATCGAGCAAGTCGTTTGAGCAATTCGGCAAGGCGGTCCGGGATCGGTTCATTTGATTCGTAGCGCAATCTGAGCTTCTGCCCGATGAGCGCTTCAATCTCACGGGTCGTGGCCCCCAGTGGGTATGATTCTACGGTTCTTGGCGCCGCTAGATCGACGTTGCGCGCTCGCGAATCCCGTTCTGCCGACCATCATAATTTCAAAACGAAAAGTGAATCCCTGAAAGGTCCGGCACCAAAAAGATAAGGCCGCCAAGCAGGGCGGCCTCGAAGCTTTATTCTCTCATTACTTCTCCCACCACCACCACTCGGGATGAGCTCGCCGCCACTCCGCGTGCCGCTCTCTGTTTTCTCCGATTAGAATGCCGAAGCGTACGCATGCGCGCCTGTCGCCCTTGTCGCAGAGCTGGTGCAAACCAATGATCTCCGCCTGCCTGTCCATCTGCGCCTGAGCTGGACCGGCCGGCGCTGCGAACGCCGCCATAGCGACACCCATAGCCACGAACAATAATCTCGGATTCATGATCCCTCCTGGTTCCGGAGAAAGCCTCTATTGCGACGCAGAATCCGGCGGTTTTGTGGATCATGGCCCTCCGGGATGATGACGAGCGCGTGACCCACCGGCTGGGAAGACGTCCGTTGTTTGCCGAAACGGCCTCGCGCAGTCAGCGGCAGTATTGAAGCCCCGCTACGCGGCAGCGAGCGGGGATCAGCGAGGGTTTCGGAGCTCCAGGAAGCGCGGCATTGCCCAATGGCGCGCAGGGTGATTATTGGATGCTTTGATGACCACGCGCATCACCCTCCGCCGGCCTGACGACTGGCATTTGCACCTGCGTGATGGCGAAATGCTCAAGGCCGTGCTGCCCTACACGGCCGCAGTGTTCGGCCGCGCCGTGGTGATGCCGAATTTGCTGCCGCCGGTGTGCAGCACCGGGGACGCGATCGCCTATCGCGAACGGGTCAAGGCGGCGCTGCCGAAAGGGTCGCGCTTTACGCCGCTGATGACCTGCTATCTGACTGACGCCACTGACCCCGACGACGTCGAGCGGGGCTTCCGCGACGGCATCTTCGCCGCGGTCAAGCTCTATCCGGCGAACGCCACGACCAATTCGGCGGCCGGCGTCACCGACTATGGCAAGATCACGCGCGTGCTGGAGCGCATGGAGAAGATCGATATGCCGTTGCTCATGCATGGCGAGGAGGTTTCGGCCGAGATCGACATCTTCGACCGCGAGGCGGCGTTCATCGATCGCCGCCTGTCGAAATGGGTCAAGCAGTTTCCCGGCCTGCGCATGGTGCTCGAGCATCTCTCCTCGAAGGACGGCGTCGATTTCGTCAAAAGCGCCGCTCCGCAGGTCGCCGGCACCATTACGCCCTATCACTTGCGTCAGACGCGCACCGACTGGCTCGGCGCGGGGCTCAAGCCCATGTTGTACGCGATGCCGGTGATCAAGACCGCGAAGGACCGCGCCGCCCTGCGCAAGGCCGCGACTTCGGGTGCGGCCTGCTATTTTCTCGGCACCGATTCCGCGCCGCATCCAATTGCCAGGAAGGTTGCGGCCAACGGTGTTCCCGGCATCTTCAACGCGCCGGTTGCGCTTGCGACTTATGCCAAAGTGTTCGAGGAAGAAGGCGCTCTGGAAAAGCTCGAAGCTTTTGCTTCGCTCAACGGACCCAAGCATTATCGGCTGCCGCCGAACGAGGATAAGATCACCCTGGAAAAGTACCCTTGGACGGCACCGGTCGAGGTCAAGGTGGCTGGCCCCGACCAGCTTGCGCTGGTCTATCGTGGCGGCGAGACCATCGAGTGGAAGGTGGCTGGGTAACTCTCCCTCCAGCGGGAGGCGGGAACGGAGATAAGGAATGATCGGTTTCCCCGACAAAGGAGTGATCGCCGAGCTGACGGCGAAGATGCTGATCGAGGTGGAGGCGGTCCGCGTCATGACCGACAAGCCGTTCATCTTCACCTCCGGATGGGCGAGCCCGGTCTACACCGATTGCCGGAGGCTCATTTCGTTTCCGCGTGTACGGCGGACGCTGATTGATTTCGGCGTGGCGACGATTGAGCGCGAAGTCGGCTTCGAGCAGTTCGACGCCGTCGCCGGCGGCGAAACCGCCGGCATTCCCTTTGCCGCTTGGATGGCGGATCGCCTGATGCTGCCGATGCAATATGTGCGCAAGAAGCCGAAGGGCTTTGGCCGCAACGCCCAGATCGAAGGCCACATCGCTGCCGGCGACCGCGTGCTCCTGGTCGAAGACATGACCACCGACGGCCGCAGCAAGGTCAATTTCTGCAAGGCCTTGCGCCAGGCCGGCGCCACGGTCGAGCATTGCTTCGTGTTCTTCTTCTACGACATCTTTCCCGAGGGCAAAAAGATCCTGCGCGATCTCGGCGTCACCCTGCATGCGCTCGCCACCTGGTGGGACGTGCTCGAGGTGGCGAAGAAGAGCGGCCGGTTCGACAAGGCCAAGCTCAGGGAGGTGGAGAAATTCATGAAAGATCCGGCCGCCTGGTCGAAGGCGCATGGCGGCGTCGCGCAAGCGGCGGAGTGACACGTCGGTAGATGAGATCAATGCCAGACCAAGTCGCCGATGTGATCGTCGTCGGTGCCGGCAATGCCGCGTTCTGCGCGGCGCTGTCGGCGCAGGAGCAAGGCGCCAAGGTGCTCATGCTCGAAGCGGCGCCGGAAGAAGAATCCGGCGGCAACAGCCGCTTCACCGCCGGTTCGATCCGCGTCGCCTATGACGGGGTCGAAGACATCAAGAGACTCGTTCCTGATCTCGCGGCGGCGGAAATCGCCGAGACGGATTTCGGTACTTACCCGGCGGCGCAGTTCTTCGACGACATGGCGCGGGTCACCCAGCATCGCGCCGATCCCGACCTCGTCGAACTTCTGGTCACGAAAAGCTTCGCGACGCTCGACTGGGTGCGCGGGAAGGGCGTGCGCTTCATCCCGCTCTACGGCCGCCAGGCATTCAAGATCGGCGGCAAGTTCACGTTCTGGGGCGGGTTGACCGTGGAAGCGGTCGGCGGCGGACCCGGCCTCGTCACCATGCTGACCGCGGCAGCGCAAAAACGCGGCATCGAAACCCGCTACCGCACGCGCGCACTTGACCTCCTGTTCGACGGCAATCGCGTCGAGGGCCTGCGAGCGCGCCATGACGGCGCGCTGCGCGAGCTGCGCGCGAAATCCGTCGTGCTCGCCTGTGGCGGCTTTGAGGCCAATGCCGAATGGCGCACGCGCTATCTCGGGCCGCCCTGGGATCTCGCCAAGGTGCGCGGCTCACGCTTCAATACCGGCGACGGCATCCGCATGGCGCTGGCGATCGGCGCCAGCCCGTGCGGCAACTGGTCGGGCTGCCATGCCGTGCAATGGGACATGAATGCGCCCGAGTTCGGCGACCTTAAGGTCGGCGATCAGTTTCAGAAGCACTCCTATCCGTTCGGCATCCTGATCAACGCCGACGGCAAGCGCTTCGTCGACGAGGGCGCCGATTTCCGCAACTATACCTATGCCAAATACGGTCGCGTCGTCTTGCAGCAGCCGGGCCAGTTCGCCTGGCAGATTTTCGACCGCAAGGTGCAGCACCTCTTGCGCGACGAATACCGGATCCGGCAGGTCACCAAGGCGACGGCGAACACGATCGAGGATTTCGCGCAAAAGCTCGAAGGCGTGAATGCGACCGAGTTCTTGCGGACCATCAAGGAATGGAACCAAGCGGTGCGCACCGACATCCCGTTTAATCCGAACGTCAAGGACGGTCGCCGCACGCAGGGGCTCGCCGTCAACAAAAGCAACTGGGCTGACACGATCGATACGCCGCCCTTCGAAGGTTACGCCGTGACCTGCGGCGTCACCTTCACCTTCGGCGGATTGCGCATCGACACTAGCGCGCGGGTGCTCAACACCGACCACCAGCCGATCGGCGGCCTCTTTGCCGCAGGCGAGCTCGTCGGCGGCCTGTTCTATTTCAACTATCCGGGCGGTACCGGTCTGATGTCCGGCGCCGTCTTCGGAAAAATCGCCGGTGCGACCGCCGCCACCGCCGCTGCCACCGCCGACGAGAAGTGCGCATGAGCAATCCCTGGCCCACGGAACTGCGCTTGCACAAGGACCGCAAGATTCTCACCGTCGCCTTCGACAGTGGCGAGAGCTTCGAGCTTCCCGCCGAATACCTCCGGGTGCGCAGTCCGAGCGCCGAGGTTCAGGGTCACTCGCCCAGCGAGCGTCGCACCGTCGCCGGCAAGCGCGATGTGCAGATCCTGGAGCTCAATCCGGTCGGCAATTATGCGGTGCGGCTCGTGTTCGATGATCTGCACTCGACCGGGATTTTCAGCTGGGACTATCTTTTCGAGCTCGGCCGCAATCGCGCGCAATATTGGCGCGAATATCTGGACGAGCTCAAGGCCAAGAACCTGTCGCGGACCGCTGGCACCGCGAGCGATTCTTGATCGACGATCGCCGGGGCGCAATCGACCCAGGGGGATGCGTCTACGCTCTAATTTTTCTTAACAGAGGATGATTTTTTCCAGAAGCCGATTTCCTTTCCCAGAACATATTTAGATTGTTTGCCATTGGGAACCAAGCGCATTTGCAGAGAATTGTCGCGTCGCGTTGACGAATTTTTTCAAACCAGTGCGTGTATTCACCACGCCTACGCGCCGCGCGTTCGGACGCGATGAGCTGAGGGGCGGCCCACCAATGGAAAGGAACAAATCGTGCGCAGGCTGTTTTGGACTTTTCTAGCCGATGAACACGGGGCGACTGCCATCGAATACGGCCTGATCGCAGCCGGCATTGCCGCCGCGATCATAGCGACGGTGTTCGCGCTCGGTACCCAACTCAACACCACGTTTTCGAGCGTCTCCAACGCGCTGAACTAGCGATCCGTAACGATCGGTCAACTTCGTTTCGGCATCATTGCCAGCGTGTCGGGGAGGGGCGCACGATCGGGCGCCTGCCGACATGAAGAACGGCCTCGGCCCACCTCCCTCGGGGCCGAGGCCGTTCGCTTTTTGCCCTTGGCGGAGTGTTCGCGGCCCGGCGTTTGCGCCCCGTATAGGCGGCGCGGTACTTCAATTTCTCTGATCGCTGTGCGCTGCCTTGGAAGCGCGCCTTTTTCGGCGCATGGTTGACAGAGTATTGATGGCGGGGTGGTGCTTCGGCCGTTTGGAGCGGGGAACTGGCGATATGGCCGGTATCCCTCATGGGGGCAGGATGAAGCGGCGCGAATTCATCAAGCTCGGTTGCGCGGCCGCGGGCTGGCCGCTCGTTCGGCCACTCGCGGCGTGCGCGCAGAGTCAAACGAATGCGGGCGAGGCCGCGCCGCGTGAGATCGGTCAGGTCGCGACGCTGCAAGGTAGCGCGACGGCGACGCATGCCAATGCGGCCGCGGCCAATGCGCTGCGGGTCAACGAACTCATCTTCAAGAACGACGCGCTGCAGACCGCCGCCGATTCGACCCTCGGCATCACCTTCGACGATGAGACGACCTTCAGCCTGAGCGCCAATGCCAGCATCGTCGTCGACGAATTCGTCTATCAGGAGGGCGGCGGCGCCAACGCCGCCTTGTTCACGGTTGCGCGCGGCACGGCCGCCTTCGTCGCCGGCAAGGTGGCTAGCACCGGCGCCATGAAGATCGCGACGCCGGTCGCGGTGCTGGGCGTTCGCGGCACCACCGGCGTGATCGACGTGCCGGGAGCCGGCGGCGGCGAGCCGAGGGTCAAGCTCTATGCGGACGCCGACGGGCATGTCGGGCGCATCGAGGTGTTCGACCGGCAGGGCGGCCGTCTCGGCATTCTCACTCAGGGCGCGAGCGCATTTGCGCTGCGCGCCGGCGCCGGCGGGCGGATCGAGGCGGTGCCGTTCCGGATTCCGCCGCAGGAGGCGGCGCGCGACCGCGGCGTGCTGCAGCGCCTGTTCGTCTCGCACATTATGGGACAGCGCAAGACGATCGAGCGCCGGCAGTTGCGCGAGCGCAATCAGCAGCGCCGGAACGAGCTTCGCCGTCAGGGCGGCCCGCTGCGGCAGAATTTGCAGCGCCAGCCGGGCGGTGCGCAGCAGAACCGCAATCCGCGGCCGCCCGGTCCGTCGCGGCCGCAGCCGCGCAAGCCCAATCCATCGGGGCAGAAACAGAAGCATTAGCGCTTCGGTGCGGACCCCTGGATGAGAGCGGAATGAGAATCGGTCCGGCCTATCGCCGCTGCGGATGCCTGCTCGCCGCCTCGGTACTTTTGTCGCCGGCGGCGCTGCAAGCCCAGTCCGTCGGCGGGACGCAACAACCGGTCGTCGCGCCGTCGACGCTCGCAGCGGCAATGGCGCAATACCGTCGCGCCTTGGCGGAATACACCAAGGCGCAGCAGAGCTATGCCGCCGCCGCCAGCGCCTATTGGGGCGCGATTGCCGACAAGCGGCGATTGCGAGCCGGCAAGCGCGCGAACAACGAACCGATCCTGCTCGACGACTATGTGCTGGCGCAGCCGCCGGTCTATGCCGGTCCGCTGAAACCGCGCGATCCCTCGCAACCCGAGGAAGCGCCGGAGCGCGAGGCCTATGTGCCGGTGGTCGCCGATTTTCTCGCCGCCGCACGGCAGGAATTCAAATTCACCCCGCGCCTGCCGCGCAGCGAGGGCGAGTTCAAGCGCGCCTACGCCGAAACGGCCTCGGCCGCCGGCCTGAGCAAGGATCAGATCGTGCGCGTCTATGCGTTCGAGGCGACGGGAAATGGCGATTACGACGTTCAGGCGGGGCTCGAATACAACAAAAGCGGCCGCGCGATCACCACCGCGCTCGGCTACAACCAACTGCTGGCGACGAACACCGTGGAGATCATCGCCGAGAAGGGCCAGCTTTTCGTCAACAGCCTGGCGGCGAAAGCCGCGCCGCCGCCGGACGCCGGCAAGCAGCCGCTTGCGGCCAGGATCGCGATCGTCCGCCGGATGGTCGAATTCGCAAGGAGCGTCGCCGACGACTGGAATGCGCATCAGCTGTTGGCGAACACGGCGAAGGGTCTCGGTATCCATGCGCTCAATCTCGACCTCGATGTCGGTCCGCTGCTGCAGACGCAGAAGCTTCTGGACTCGGTCGTTTTCGCGCGGCGCAAGGGTTTTGCCCGCCCGCTCAGCGCCGCCGAGCTGGAAATGATGAACCTGACCGGCGACGGCAACGGCCTCGATATGATCATGCTGCCGGCGGCCTGGCGCGACAGCGTGCCGACCGCGAATTTCTTTCAGCGCAGCGGCTATCGGAATAATCCGGTCGCCCAGCGCAACAATGTCGTCGGCAAGCTCATCGCCGCGACCGACGCGCAGATGGACCAGGAGGCGAAGAAGCCGGGGGCCAGGGAGTTGGCGGCGGCGCTTCGGTGATTTGCGGACGCGGGCTGCAAAACCCCGAAGACGGCACGCCGCGTTTTAGCTCGCGGCTAGATTTTTGATTTTGAGAGCGAATTAAATGGTGGGCGCTGTAGGGGCAACCGGCCACTTTTCCAGAAATGCCGATTATGCCTTATTTTCCTTGATTTTTCGAGGGTGCTGTGCCATGAACCTGTACCATCAACCTGTACCATCGATGGCGCGCGGCATGGCCGATACCCGATATCTCAAGCGACGACATCAAAGCTGGTATTTCGTTGCTGCGATACCGCGAGCGCTCCGCGGCAAGTTCGTCAGTGAAGGGCTCAATGGAACCGTCGGCCGGCCGCTCAGCAAGGTCGTCGTGAGCCTCAAGACGCAGTCGCTAGGGGAAGCGCAGGACCGGCGCTGGCCGCTTGTGAAGCAATGGCGCGAAACTTTCCAACGGGCGCAGACCGGCGAGCCATTGTCGCTTGCCGAAATCGATGCGCAGGCGCGAGAGATTTTCACATCAACGCTGGAACGCATGGAGGTGGATGCCAAGAGGCGGCGGTTGTCCGTCAACGAAGAGCGCGAAAGCCTTAACGAGGGCCTGTACAGTTTCCTTGAAGATATGGGCCTCGTTTCGCCAGACCCAGGTGAACCCGACACGCCAATCGACGACCTGATGAGCTTTGACGCCATCGCTCACGAATTGAAGGCCGTCGAGCGGTGGACTGGCGTTCAGCTAGAGCCCGGTAGCAAAACTTATCAACTTATGGGTCAAGCGGCGGTGCGGGCGCTCATTGCAGCGGTGGAGGGCCGCTTGCGCGCCCTGGAAGGCAAACCATCGGAACTGCCGGCAACCTTCCTCGGAGCACATGGCATTGACCCCCGAACGCTGCGGCCGATTATTGCCCCGCCGCGTAGGGTCGTACGCATCCGCACTGATGGCGGAATGCGTTTTTCAGAAGCAGCGGCGCGATACATTGAAGCCAAGCGGAAGGCCGGCAAAATGACGGCTCACACGCAACGTCAACGGGAAACCGTGTTCCGTCTATTCAAAGGCTTCACCAACGACGCCCCGCTTGCTGCAATCGACAAGCTGACGGCAACCGATTTCCTTGAGCAAATTGGCAAGCTAGACCCCGGCTGGCATCACATTGAAGGCGCGCAAGAGTTGCCTTTGAATAAGCTGGTTGAAAAATGCGTCAATCGTTCCGGTAGGCTCACAAACCGAACCGTCAACTCATACATTCACGCGCTTTCTGGCGTGTTCAGGCTGGCGGACAAAGACGGACACTTTGAAAGGCGCAATCCTTTCGCCGGCCGAACGCTTGAAGAAACCAATATCTCGTGGCGGTCCTATAAAACCGACGAGTTAAACAAGCTCTTTAGCGCGCCGCTATTACGCAACATGCCAACCGAACAGCGTACCCGCCCGGCTAAGTACACGTTTGAAAATGCGATGGCTTGGATTCCATTGGTCGGACTGTTTAGCGGAATGCGGTCAAACGAGATTTGCCAGATGCGCGCCAGCGACGTGCAGCGCAAGGAAGGCATATGGTTGTTCAACGTGAGCGACGACAACATGGGCCAAAGCCTCAAGACGGAAGCGGCCACGCGCATTGTGCCGATACATAGCGAATTAGTGCGCTGCGGGTTCCTCGATTACGTGAAGGCGCTACCGCGTGACGGCCAACTATTTCCAGCGCTGAAACCGGGCGGCCCTGATGGCAAGTACAACCATTATTTCGCGAAGCGATTCACAGAGTACCGGAGAAAATGCGGCGTTACCGCTCCTCGCACGTCATTTCATTCATTCCGCAAGAACGTGGCGCAAGCCCTCAAAGACAAGCGCTCCACGGCCGCCGAAATAGCGGAGTTAATCGGCCACGAACAGGGCTTCACGTTTTCGGTGTATGCGCCTATGCAGCTCCCTATGAAGGCGCTGAAAGAATTGATTGAACGCGTCCGCTATCCCGGCTTGCGCTTAAGCCATTTGTATGTCGGCTAGATTAACCGAAGGAGGTTGTGCGGCGGCGCTGTGTTGCGATTTGACCCGCACCGTGACCTTGATGCCGTTTACGGTCACTTCGACCGGAAAGGGGGATCGGCTCGGGTTTATTTTCGTCGGCCATGCCAGCGAGCGTAGCAGAAAAAAGGAGGTCCTTTTTAGGCTGTGGCCAGTCGATCAGGTGTTGCCGCGACGTGGCGATACGCTGCCGCTGCCCTTTGGTGAGACCGACGATAACGATGAGGCAGCCAACGGCCCTGACCGTTGGATGACGATCAGGGCCGCCGTCTTGCCTTGCTTAGACACTCCGCATGGCCTGCACGTAAACGTGCATATCGGAAAAACGTTTCGGTGAGGTTTAATTTTGCATAAATTTATATTGACAAAGCCTTTCACAAAAATGCCGAGTGCGGCTATAAAAAGAGACCCCGGGCGCGCTACCCGGGGCCTCCCTGCTGGTGCTAGCCAGGTCGAACCTTGTCAGAGGGGAAAACGAGGTAGAGCCTCTAACTAGCATGCAACTGTAATATCTGATTCGCTCGAATTGTGATACCTGTGGCTGATTTGTGCATAACAAAAAGGGGGCGATGGTATACTTCGCAAACCCGCCACTAGATAATGCAGTTCGCAGTATATTGCCGGTCGGCCGCGATTTGGCTAGGTCCTTTGTCTCTTTTCATGGTCTCGCGCTTGGAATAGGATTTGTCGGATGCTCGACAAACGCGCTCTACCTCCATGTCGGAATTTTCCGCAACGCCATTCAACTGCCCGAACTGCAACGCTTCATATCACTTGGTGCACGCCGAAGCCGGTCCAGATTCGGGCGACAACGAGATAACGTGCATCAGTTGCGGTGGCCCCCTCCATGGCCGCAGGGGGCGCTTCGTCTTGAAGTATTTCTTTGTCGATAAGGACGGCAAACGCCCCCGGCGACCCTTGTAGGCAAACTAGGGTAGCCGCCGATTTCACACTAGGACAAAGGGCCTGGAATTAGGACAGCACCCAAAAATGCCCCGGCTTAGAGCCGGGGCATAGGGGGGAGAATACGAAAGGCGGCCAGAACCGACCCAATCTATCAGAAAGCGGGTTCGATCGAGAGACCGCCCTGAGCTCAGTTCTGTGCCAACTGAGCCTGGATTGAGACTGCCCGACTTAGCGTGATGTTTCTTTGACATGGGTCAATGGAAGACTGCGGCGATCATCAGGGCACAGACGATGAGTGTGAGTGCCCAGATTGTGTTTCGGCGTGCAAATTTGAGCGCTGATTGACACTCAACGGAAACATTGGCTGGCCCCGCACGCCCTTAGAACTCTGCAGGCCGGTGGGCGCTTTCTTTGAGCTAGCTTCCTTCGGCGGGCGCCCGCAGAGCAGACCGGGCGCCGGTTCCTTGGCGATTTCTGCGGAATGGTCTGTTAACCGTCCGCGGCGATCGGATTGGCCTGAAGGAAGGACCATACCTACATTTCTTTTAGCGTACAGAGTCGGGCATCGACGGATCGGCCCGCGCCAACCTGCGCCTCTCCGAGCAAGGTGGTCCGTAAACGCGGCAGGCAGCTAAGCGGCACCTGCAACCAAGCGGAGATTTCCGATGGCTCCCGCGCGTGCGTTTTGGAAAGGCTACCTCAAGCTCTCGCTCGTGTCGTGTCCGATCGCCCTCTACACAGGGACATCATCGACCGAGCGGGTCTCATTTCGCCAGATCAACAAGAAGACCGGCAACCGATTGCGCCAGCAACTGGTCGATGAGGTCACCCGTGAACCGGTCGAGGGTGAACACAAGGGCCGAGGCTACGAGTATGCCAAGAATGCCTACATCCCGGTGGATGACGACGAACTCGATGCCCTTGCGGTCGAGAGCACCCATACCATCGAGATCGACTCGTTCGTCCCGCGCCAGCAGATCGACCAGCGATATCTGGACTGCCCTTACTACATCGCGCCGAACGGCCAGGTCGGACACGAAGCATTCGCAGTGATCCGTGAAGCGATGCGCGGCAAGGGCCTGGTGGCCATGGGTCGGGTCGTGCTGTCGAAGCGCGAGCGGGTCATCATCCTTGAGCCCTGGGACAAGGGCCTAATCGGCACTACGCTGCGCTACCCCTACGAGATTCGGGATGCGAAGGATTACTTCGACGACATCCCGGAAGTAGAGCTCGAGCCCGAGATGCTCAAGCTGGCCGAGCAGATCCTCAAGAGCAAGGCTGCCGACTTCGATCCATCGCAGTTTGTGGATCACTACGAGGAGGCCGTTGTCGAGCTGCTCAAGAAGAAACAGGCAGGCATAGCGGTCTCCCGCGAGCGCACGGCGCCACAGCCGCAGAACGTCGTCAACATTATAGACGCGCTGCGCCAAAGCATTGCTTACGAGAAGGCCGCATCTGCGCCGCCGAAGAAGTCACCCAAGCGTATCGACGGACAGGGCGAGATGCTGCTGCCGATTGCGGGCAAAGCCAAGGAGATGGCCACGGCAAAGTCCGCGGGACGGCCAAGTACCCGACAAAAGAATGTCGGTTGACCCCATCCTCGACGATTGCCCCGGTCCCAGCTCGAAAATCCCGGGGCAGGTTCGACTCCCAAATCCAACTTGCGTCGGGAATGCCGCTGGTCATGCCATGATTGAGAACTTCAGGACTCATCCCTACACACGCGCCGTGTGTCTCGAAACTGCTCGCTTGTTCGAGCAACGTGCAGCCAAACACCTGGTCGATGCTCAGGAGCGGGCTGACGAGGGCGCCGCGAACTCGGCCCTGGAGTTTCAAACCAAGGCTAGAGTCGCACAGCAGCGTGCGAGCGCCTGGCATCTCCGTGCGAGAAACGCTTCTTACTAAACACCGCGCGTTTCACCTATACGAAGACGAAGTAGTGAACGCCGGCTAACTCGTGTGGATATTCCCGAAACTCAACGACGATATCGTCGGCCTGATGCGATGGGCAACAATGGGAACAAAACATCCGCCCCTCGGACGGCGGATGGCACCGCACCGATCTTGGTGCCTGACGGCGCCGGCATCTGGACGTACGGCGATCATCTAAGGCATCTCGCCGGACATGCCGGCAACATTCCCCTCACGCTTGACGAATTCGGCCGCTGCGTTATCTGCGTACGCCGCGGCTTCTTTATGCCAAATGGATAGTCGTTAGTCCGACAGGGTCCAGTGGTCGAAAAGTTCAGTATCCTTTCGCGGCTTCGTGAGGTCACTTCCCAGCAATGCCCGCGAATAACTATTCGATGGAGGTTAGATCCGATCCTTTCGAATCTGCCAAATCACACTTTTTCGATACGGGCAGCTGGGGTCAATTTTGCGACGTCACCCTAACCCTAAAGCAAGGCCGGCAGTCAGACAGCGGTGCGTGGGTAAAGATCAGCGACTATCCATGCAGACAGGCCTTTCGGCACTTCATGAACCTGCTCAACAGGGA
>Ga0187784_10001656_pt1 | contig 17725 bp, 16 predicted proteins | sample 1015_SJ02_MP15_2_FD_132964 | JGI IMG/M metagenome (GOLD analysis project Ga0187784, IMG submission 132964) | Tropical peat soil microbial communities from peatlands in Department of Meta, Colombia - 1015_SJ02_MP15_20_MG | ecosystem: Environmental > Terrestrial > Soil > Wetlands > Peat | place...
AATGATTTGGCGCTGGCGGAGAACGCCCAGGGACAGTTGCTGCTGGACTTGGGCGAATTGAAACTCGCTGAAGACCAATTTCGCGGGGCACTGGCGTTGCTGGGTCCACTGGTGGCTGAGTTTCCTACCATTCCTCGCTTTCGCGAATCCTTGGCCACTGCCCGGAATAGCGTGGGATTGATTGAGCAGAGGGATGGCCGCAGCGCTGATTGCGAAGTGCAATATAGCCGCGAACTCGAAGATGAAGAACGGCTCGCCCAGGACTTCCCCGACCGGCCGGAGTTTCGCCGAGAAGTGGCGCGCGCTTCGATGAATTTGGGCAACCTCTTGGAGGACGAGGGGCGCATGGGGGAGGCTGAGACCATGCTCCGCCGGGCCATCTCGTTGAACGCAGCCCTGGTCTCCAAGCAGCCCGGGGATGTCCAAGTGCGATTGGATTTGTCGAAATCGCACACGAACTTGGGTGAGATGCTCCAGGAGAGTGGACGCGTGGGGCAGGCGATTCCTCAACTGGAGCGGGCGCGCAGCGTGGGCATGGCGCTGGTCAAACAATTTCCGGATGCGCCGCGCTACCGTGATCAGTTGGCGGGCGCTCTAGATGATCTTGCCTTGGCTTACGACGCCGCCGGTAAACCTGAGGCCGAGGCGGCCTACCTGGAGTCTCTCAAGATGAGCGAAAAGCTGGTCAGCGAGTTCCCGGAAAGCGCCGACTACAGGATCAGCTTGGGGATATGCGCGAGGAACCTGGGAGCGTATGTGGCCGGCAAGCATCCCGACCAGGCGGAATCGTACTACAACCACGCGCTGGAGGCATTGAAGGGCGCACACAGCGATCCGGCCCTCCGAGAACAGGTCGCGGTGCTCAACAATCTTGGCGAAATGCGCCAAAATGCGGGCAAGCCTGGCGCGGAGGACGCACTGCGAAGCGCCCTCTCCATTCTCCAGGAACTCGTCACGCGGAAACCCGTCAAGAAAACTGACCTCATCTACATGGCCATTGTCCAAAACAACTTAGGGGATACTGCTGCCGCCGCGGGCCGCGCGCAGGAGGCCGAACGGTTGTACGCGACGTCCATCGAGGGTTTCACGCGGCTCAGCAATGAGAATCCGAAAGACATCAATCTCCAAACCTATTTGGGCAGTGTCTACGAAGGCCAATCTCAACTTTGGGAGAAGACCGGCCAGTTCGAAAAGGCCCGGCAGGCCATCGAAGCCTCGGTGGCGCGCGAGCAACAAGCCGTTCAGTTGACGGACGGCAAAGTGCCGGCTTACCGCATCGCGTTGCGAGGGCATTACTCTATTCTGGCCAAAATCTGCCTGGAGGTTCATGCCTACGATGATGCTATTCAGGCGGCCGTCGAGATGTCCAAGGTTCCATCAACCTCCGGGCAGGCTTATGTGGACGCAGCCAAGCTCCTGGCGCAGGACATGAACGGCGCGAGCAAAGATGCTCAACTCGACGCAGCTCGGCGCGAGCAGATTGGCCGCCAATGTTCGGGCCGCATCGCCCTGCTGCTTCGCCAGGCGCTCGACGCCAATCCCAAACTTGCCGGAAAAATCAAGTCCGACGCTGACCTCTCGCCCCTCCTCACTCGGCCCGAGTTCCGGAGCCTGCTGGGCAACTTGGTTGACTCTGGCCCAACCCGGGCTCACTGACCCTGTACGATCTTAGCCCCCCGGCCGGCGCCGCCTGACTGAGGGCCCCTAAGCGAGTGTCCCTCCCAAATCGAGGGCGCACACGTCAGCTTTCTGCACATGAAAACCTTCGCGTGAGCCACCCGCAGTTAGTCTATATTCTCACTCCTGGCTGCTGACTTCTGTTTTTGGATGGCTCTTTCTCTATGAACCGTTTGGGCCGGCGGAGCGAATAACAATTAGGAGCGATTGTGACAGTGGAAGGCGAACGGGAACTGTGGGAGAGGCTGAAGCGGGGGGACGCAGGAGCTTATGGCGGGTTCTACCGCCAGCATGCCGCGCGCCTGCAAGCCTTCCTGCGCCGCTACCTGGGCGATGCGAAGGCCGCGGAGGATGTGGCGCAAGAGGCCTTCCTCCAACTGTGGCAGAATCCCGATGGGTTCAATCCGGCAGGCGCGACGTTGAGAGCGTACCTGTTCGGGATCGCCACTAAGCGGGCGGCCGATTGGTGGCGGCATCGCGCGCGCGAAGAGCGCGCAGCCGCATCCTGCCAAGCAAAGTTGCCAAGCGAGGCTGCAAGCCTTATGGAAGATGCCTTGGCCCGGCTCGAGCCGGAGCCGCGCAGCCTGCTGTGGCTGCGCGAGGTCGAGGGCTACTCCTGCGCGGAACTGGCCGCTATGCTCGATATCCCCCTCGGCACTGTGAAGTCGCGACTGTTCGCCGCGCGCGGGCAATTGCGCTGCATTTGGATGGGGCGAAAAACCTGAGGAGGCGTTATGAACTGCCAGGAAGTTGAGCCATTTGTTTCCGCTTTGCACGATGGTGAGAGTGTGTCGCGGGAGGCCGCCGAGCACATCCGGAATTGCCCGGCCTGCCGGGCCAGACTCGAGGACTACGCGCGGATGGGCGTCGAGCTGCGCTTGCTGGCCAGCAACGCCGCGGAAGAAGTCCCCTCGCGGCTGCCACAACTTCCTCCGCTCAGGCGTGGATGGGGTCGTAGCCTGACCGCTCGTGTGCTGGTGCCCCGCTTTGCCTTGGGCGCCGGGCTGTTCGCCATTCTGGGCCTCTCGGCCGGACTGGGCTGGATGTACGCGCAGGCGGCAGGCCTGTGGTTTCAATTCAACGTCACATCGCCTGAACGGCGGGGCAGTTGGGGAGATCAGGCGCAGGCGGGCCATCGGGGGGGACCGGCCGTTATCAGCACAGTTGGACCCTCTGGTGAAGCTAAGGAGCAGTTGGCGGCAATGATCAATGTGGACGAAGTCCAGTACGGAATGGTGCGGCTGTCCATCAGAGCCCGGCGCTTTGAAGTCGCGCCGGCGGCAGGTCCAGAGGCAGGCCCAATCCATGAATCCGTCGAGGTCAGGCCCACATTCGACGAGATGGGGCGCCAGATGCTGGCTAGCACGACGCCGCATCAGTATGATTACATTCCGGGCCAAGTGCTCGAGATCCCCGTGGAGGGTGGTGGGAAACTGCTGTTGACCGGTCGCGTGTTGGAGCGCCCTGCGCGTTTCTGGGACTTTCCACTAGAGCCCAAGCCGGACCAAATCGTGCTGACCGAGCCGGCCCTGGTTCGCGACAAAGAGCTTCTTATCAAAGGGCTGGGCTCATCGAGCGCGACCGGCGAAGATCCCTACGCAGCCATCTTCGTCCCCAATGAAGGCCTTTTTGGATTTCTGCTGAAGCCCATCGAAGGCGCAGTGGAGGCCGAGGCCGAGTATGGCCAGGCGAGTTTCAAAATCGAGGGGCATGACTACGTCTTGTTTTCGGCCACCCCCATCACCGGCGGTCAGCAACCGAGACAAATTTGGGTTTACCGCGATCCGAGCTACAAACCAGGCCCAATCGGCACCATTGGGTCGGGGAGCGACTTCCTGGGGCTGATTAAGAAGCCGGGAAAGTAGGTTAGCCCGGCTCTACATTTCGGGTATATGCGCCGCCAGCACAGCCGCTTGGGTTGTGGCGTCTTTGGGGTCCGGCATATTAGCGAACCCGCCGATATAGCGGCCCTTGCGGAAGACGCACATTCCGCCCAGGTATTGGTCGTCGACCTGGAAGGCTCCTTCCGCAACCTGAGCTGGCACGGCGTCTCCGAAGCGCTGTCGTAACTGGCTCAAGACGGCTGCGGCGGACTGGGGCGATTCTTCAATGACTACGAAGGCCTGCCCCTGATCGTAGTGCGCGACATAGCCGCGCTTGAGCAGGCGCAATCCCAAAACACTTTCCGGAATCAAGCGCACGGAGGCCAGCTTTTCGGCGGGAAACCAGGAGAGCTCGGCCGGAGGCGTGGAGCGGCCCGCTATACGTTTCTCCGCTTCCCTCGCAAATGCCTCAAGCGCTGCCGTCTCGCCTCTTTCGGGCTTGGCTGCAAGCTCAACGTAATACTTGTCCTTGCACAAGAGCGCCCGGCGCGCCGTGATCTGGCCACCCATGCCGACCTTCTCGATAGGGAGGCGGGGATCGAGATTCGCCGTAAAAACTCCGTAGGCGGATTCGGGGTCAGTCATCTCGAAAACGTCGATGAGGATGGATTCGTCTCCCGATTGGCAGGTCACCCCCTGCAATTGAACGAAGCCATAAAGAAGATAGCCTTCGGCGGCCCCATCCAGGTATTCGAACAGATTATCAGGAGTGAAGCGACGCGCACTGCCTTGCTGTTTCCATCCCGCCACCAAGCGGCAATCCGCCACCTCCGCCGGAAGCGCGGCGGAGGCGGCGGCCAGTATGATCAGAACTAAGCTGAGAGATTTCATGCAAACAACTCCTGCGCCCGCGCCAGCCGGCCTGCTACCTTTACGCCGAACGGGCAAGTCACGGTGCAGCTTGCACAATCTTGGCAACGGACGGAAGTGACCTCCGCGGGTAGGGCAAGGAAGTGCTCGCGCCCCAGCGCGAATTGCCCATAACCCTCGGCGTAGGTGAGATAACGTAGCAGGTCGGCCACCGGCAGGCCCTTCGCGCAAGTCCCTTCGCAGGCCCCACACATTCTGCAATAGAGGGGACCGATCTGCTCGAGCCGCTGCGCCAGCAGTTTCTCCTCGACCTCAGTGTAAGGCGCCGCCATGGCCTTCAGGTTTTCCTCGAGTTGGTCCATGTCGGTCATGCTGGGGATGGTGGTGTCGACCTTCGGATTCTTCAGCACCCACTTAAGTGCGGCCAGCAGAGCCCCATTTCTCGTGAGTTGTGGATAAAATGCTCGGCGAGGATTCCCGGAGCGGAAGCCGCCCGCCATCACCTTCATGGCCACCACGCCGATGCCGGCATCATGGGCCTGCTCAATTAACGCCTCCATGTTGTTGTGCATCGTGAAGTTGTAGGTGGTCAAGACAACATCTACAGCGCCTTTCGTGACCAGGAATGGAATCATGTCCTTCGCGTTGTGCGTGCTGAGGCCGGTAAAGCGGATTTTTCCCTGCTGCTTGGCTATCTGTTGGGCTTCGAACAACTCATTTGGAGCATCCGAAGTCTTGTCCCGGCCGTGCAGATACCAGATGTCGAGGAAGTCGGTGCCCAGCTCACGCAAGCTGATGTCCAGATCGCTCAAAGCGGCATCCTTGGTACGCGCCCCGGACTTGCTCGAGAGGACAAGTTCCTTGCGCTTGTTCTTGAGCGCCACGCCCACCATCCGCTCGTTATTACCGTGTTGATAGACGCGCGCCGTATCGAAATAATTGATGCCGATATCCGAGGCACGCTCGATGACGCTGGCGTCGGAAGTAACCATGCAGCCAAACCCCACGGAAGTGACTTTCAAGCCTGTCTTTCCGATAGTGCGATAAGTCAGTTTGGGTGGGGATGCGAGCGGCGGTGGCGGCCATGATTGCACCGTTGCTTTGCCCAAGCCAGCGGTGGAAGCCAGCCCGGCCACGGGCACTGCCAGTCCTGCATAGAGAAAATCACGGCGAGAAGAATTCGATATCATAAAGACGCCTCCTTATTAAATAAACTACCAACAAACTCAGGCCTGCTATCTTAACAGTTGCCTACAGCATTTCAAGCTAGTTTAGGTGGGGTGGGGGAGTAGGTCAGTTTGATATAGAGGCGGCTTTATCCCTCCGCTGACGGACCATTTGACGACTCCGCAGCCGCGGGGTCGGGGTTGAGATTTTGCCGGCTCACGTGGCAGGGTCTCGCTCGTCTAAACCGTAAGAGCGCGCGTTACGTATAAGGAATAAGAAAGCAGAGGACGAGAAACGCTTGTGAAAGGAGACAGTTTTTATGAAGTCCAACCGCTTGTTGCACTCGAGTATTCTGAGTCTCACCGCTCTGTGTTTGTGTTTCGTGTCGCCCGCCGCTGCCGCGGAGGGACACTTCGCGCGTACTTTGCAGGTTTCGGGCGCTGTAGAGCTCGAGGTCCAGACGGGCTCCGGAACTATCGATGTGCGCACGGGCGACAGCTCGACCGTGCGCATTACCGGAACAATCCGGGCCACGGGTGGCTGGTTCGATAGCGCGGATGCGGACAGCAAGGTCCATTCCTTGGAAACTGACCCGCCCATCGAGCAGCACGGGAATATCATCAAGATCGGCCACATTGAAGACGAAGAGTTGAAGCGCAACGTCTCCATCAGCTACGAGATCGTGACGCCCGTCGAGACACGCCTGCGCTCCAGCTCCGGCTCCGGGGAACAGAACCTGAGCGGCGTGCGTGGGCCGGTGGAAGCTTCTTCGGGCTCCGGCAGCCTCCGGCTGGCCAGTATTGGAGACATGGTCAGAGCCTCAACCGGTTCCGGGCACATTTCCGTAGAAGGGGTGAAGGGATCGGTGCACGCTTCGACAGGGAGCGGCGAAATCCGGGCTACGGGTGTGGCGGGCGGCCTGCGCGCCTCGACGGGCAGCGGCAACGTCACGCTGCGGCAGATCGCGCCGGGCGACGTGGAGGTGAGCACTGGCTCCGGCACGCTGGAACTCGAGGGTGTGCATGGGGCTGTGCACGCTAATACCGCTAGCGGCAACATCCTGGTAGAAGGGCAAGGCCAAGATTCTTGGCGGCTCTCGACCGCCTCCGGCAGCGTCACCGTGCGCCTCCCCAGCGACCAGGGATTCACGCTCCACGCACACACCGTCTCCGGCAGCATTCATACTGCGCGCGAGATGACCGTGCAGGGTGAACTCGGCAAACATAGTCTGGAAGGGAAAGTCGGTGGCGGCGGCTTCCTGCTTGATGTAAGCACCGTCTCCGGAAACATCCGGGTCGAGTAGCCGCCTCGGCCGAGACTTAACGGGCGCCCACAAGTGTCCCGCATGTTTCACTGGGCCTGAAACAAGCCCTGAAGGAGCGAAACAGCAAGGTGGGGACGCCCGCACACGGTAGCGTGAGTCTGCGGGTCGACCCTTATTTCGCCCTTTCAGGGCTTGAAAACTCCAACGCGACGAACTTCACGACTTGATCCAGCACTTATGCCCTCAGCTCCTCTCTCCCAGGGCGCTACGCATTTCCCACCCGTTTGACTGGACACCGCGGCGAAATTGGGAAATTAGCCCACTCCCAAGGGGAAGTTAGCCCGCGAAGCTGGCGGCATAGCTTAGCCGCATGAGCGTCAACTAAAGGGCACCTGGCGGGTTCGGACAACTAATCCAATCTCAAGAAGGCCTCCGAGAGGACTGATAGCCAGGAAAGTCTTCTGCTTCGAAGTGGATAATAAGTCCATCATGCAATCAAAATGAGACGTGGGGCGACATTACAAAAGTACCGAAGGAAGACAGAACCTGTGGTGCCCAGTTTGCGGTAACATAGGAGAGGCAGATTAGGGCCTTGGCTTTTCCTGCTGCGGAGGATCTTGCATGAACGCGAGGGAGTTAGAACGGTACAAGGAATTGCTGCTGGCCAAGCGGCGAGAGGTGACCGGCGCAAGAGCTGGGACGGAGCCCCCCGCTCCTCCGTCGGGCGCAGAAAAAGGTGATTTGGTAGACCACGCGGCAGCGGCACTCGAGGCAGAGTTGCAGGTGCGCTTGCGGGAGACGGACAGCAAGCTTCTGCGGGCCATCGACGAGGCGCTGGGGCGAATCGAACGCAAGACATTCGGAGTGTGCCAGGCGTGCATGAAGCCTATTTCAGCCGCCCGGCTGGACGCTGTGCCCTGGTCACGCTTGTGCCGGGAATGCAAGGAACAACGGCAGGCATGAAGGCTGGGCAAGGACGACTAGGCTTTGACCGCGCGGAATTTCACCTTGCCGTCTTCGACAGTTACGGAAAACTCCACTTTTTCGCAGCCAAGCGCAGCCTTGATTTGCCTGGTTTTGTCGCCAATGTATTTCTGGAACCGCGCTGGATCAAGGGTATCTGCTCTCTGACCTGTCTTGCGGTGGGCGGCGAGCATAGCTTGGAAAATCTGGTCAACCTTTTCCGGTTCGGCTGCCGGGTTCACACAAACTACGCGAACGGTCTGATCGGAAGTCAAGGCTTCAAGCTCGCGCCTCTGTTGCGCGAACTGGCCGCGCCCTTCTTCCTTTTCCATCAATTTTCTTTTCCAGAGGGCATTCTGGACGGCGTATTTCTGGGCTAAGGCGTTGAGTTTATAACGCTGGCCGAAGTTCAGCTCGGACTGATCGCTGGTGAACCGCTTGATGATGGTTTCAACCCGATAGACAAGATCGCGCGGGGGACGCTCGGCACCGCCGTTGAAGTACACCTCGTACTCGATTTTAAGGCGGCGAATGTCGTCCTCGAGTTTGAGCAATTCTTCGTCAACGGTCACAGAATCGCCTCTAGGTGTCCTAGCAAAATTATACCCATGCTCAAGCAAGGCCAGTCAATCAGAAAGTTGAAACCGAACTTGCCCATCGAACAGGAATCCATATGCCGGATGACGATTCTGCACCAGACGTTGTGAGGCGGCACGGGCCCCTTCACAGCCTTCATCCATTGGGCAGTGCTATAATACGCACGGGCGTTCGCGCCGTGAGCGGGGAGAGTAAGCAGAAGAGGAAGCGAAAGGCACTCGGGGGGCGAAGCAGAAGGTAATGGCACATGGCGAGGGCAAGCACGTAGCAGCGACAAACGGGCTACTCCGTCAGGTCCCGGCCGTGAACGAGCTGCTGGAGCGAGCCGTGCTGAGGCATCTCCAGGCGCGTATGGGTCGCGACCTGGTGCTGGAGAGTACGCGCCGGGTCCTGCGGCGTCTTCGGGATCGGATCGTCGAGGGCAGTCTTTCAGGTGTTTCCCTCGAGTCGCTGGAAGGGGAAATTGTCATCGAGGCCGAAACTTCCGCCCGCCTTTCTTTGCGAGCCGTTGTCAATGCCTCAGGCGTGGTCTTGCACACTAACCTGGGCCGCGCTCCTCTGGCGCGCGAAGCGGCGGAACACCTTGCGGACGTTTCCACCCGTTATTCCAACCTGGAATACGACCTGGACTGCGGGGAACGAGGTAAGCGGGACGCGCACACAGACCGGCTGTTGGGCCAGCTTCTGGGCGCGCAGAAGACGCTGTTGGTGAACAACAACGCCGCCGCCGTGCTGCTGGCCTTGAACACCCTGGCGGAGAGGGCGGAGGTTGTGGTCTCGCGGGGTGAGCTCATTGAGATAGGTGACTCCTTTCGCATCCCCGACGTGTGCGCCAAGAGCGGCGCCATCCTGCGCGAGGTGGGAACCACAAACCGCACCCGCATCGGTGATTACGCAGCGGCAATTAATGAACGAACCCGCCTGCTGCTGCGCGTCCACCCCAGCAATTTTCGCATTTTGGGCTTTACAGAGCGTCCTTCTCTGGAAGAGTTCGTCGAGCTTGCGCAACGCCATAACCTGATCTCCATGGAGGATCTTGGCAGCGGATGCCTTTTCGACCTTTCGCCTTATGGCATCCGGGATGAGCCGCTCGCGAGCGACAGCTTGAAAGCGGGGGTGGATGTAATCTGCTTCAGCGGGGACAAGCTGCTCGGCGGCCCTCAGGCTGGAATCCTGGCCGGCAAGCGTGAGCCTTTGGAGCGAATCCGCCAAAACCCGCTCTTCCGCGCCTTACGCGTTGACAAGCTCACCATCGCGGCCCTCGAAGCTACCCTTTCTCTTTACCTCCAGGGAAAAACCCTGGCCATCCCGGCTCTGCGCATGATCCAGCTTTCCAGGGAAGCGATTGGCCGGCGTGCAATGCATCTTGCGGAGAGGCTTTCGGCCCAGCGGCAATTCTCGGCCCGAGTCCAGGACGGCGATTCACTGATTGGCGGAGGGTCAACTCCCGCGCAGGCGCTTCCCACCGCCCTGCTGGCGGTGACGCATTCACGCCACAGCGCGCAGGAGCTGGAGAGACTCTTGCGGCAGAATTCGCCCCCGGTTATCGCCCGCGTCGAACAGGACACCCTGCTCCTTGACCTGCGAACCGTATTTGAAGAACAGGACGAAGAACTCCTTCGAGCGTTGGAGCGGATCGCCGAGAATGGGGACACTGCTCCCTGATGCGCGCCCTAGTCTTTGACGGAAAACTGACCCTGCGTGATATCGACCGGCCCACTCTCGAACCCGGTGAGGCGCTGATTCGGGTCACGCTGGCAGGAATCTGCGGGACGGACACAGAAATCCTGAAGGGCTACTCCGCCTTCCAGGGTGTATTGGGTCATGAGTTCGTCGGGCGAGTAGTGGAATGCGCCGACTCAGCATGGCTCGGCGAGCGGGTGGTGGGCGAAATCAACATCGCCTGCGGTGAATGCTCGTCGTGTTTACGCGGACTCGGCCGCCACTGCCCTCACCGCACCGTCATGGGAATCGTGAGCCGTGCCGGCTGCTTCGCGGAGTATGTGGCGCTGCCGGTGCGCAATCTCCACCGAGTTCCCGAGGCTATTCCGGACGAGGCGGCAGTGTTCGTCGAGCCTCTGGCGGCCGCCGCCGAAATTCTCGAGCAGATGCGCCTCGAGCCCGCTACGTGGGTGGTGGTTCTTGGGGACGGCCGCTTGGGTCTGCTGGTAGCCCAAGTCTTGAAAAGCGCTGGAGCCCAGGTCATCCTTGCAGGGAGGCATGGTTGGAAACTCGACTTGGCCCGGCCCTGGGGCATCAGGGTGACGGCTGACAGCAAGAGCGTGTTGCCGCCAGCCGGTGTTCCCGTGGTTGTGGAAGCCACCGGCTCGCCACGCGGCCTCGAAGAAGCTTTCCGCCTAGTCGAGCCGCGCGGGACGGTGGTGATGAAATCAACCTACCACGCCCCCGCGCCCTTCGACGCCGGCAAGCTCGTGGTGGACGAGATCACGCTCCTCGGCTCGCGCTGCGGAAACTTTTCCGCCGCCCTGGAATTGCTTCAGCGGGGGCAGATCAACGTGCAACCTCTGCTCTCAAAAGTGTTTCCACTGGAGCAGGGTCTCAAAGCGTTCGAATATGCGGAGCGAACCGATTGCTTGAAAGTCTGTCTAGCCAATACTCCTGGTTAGAGGAGGGTACCAATAAACCGGCGGAGGTGTTTCCCTTGAACCAGAAACGATCAGGATTCAAACCACTCTGGAGGTGGAGCGATTACGCCCTAATGGTTATTGCCGCGGCACTCTGCTTTGGTGCCAGTGCTTGGGCTCAGAGCAAGAAGAAGACGCCTCCTCCGCCCCCCGCCGATCTACCGGGCCACGTGAACTACTTGGCGCAACAGCTCTACGGCGTGATGCTCGATGACTCTGCCCCCATCACGGACCAAATCCAGAAGCTGGTGCTCGACCATCTCCAGGAGTGGATGGCCGACCGCTCGCCTTCCGATGTGGAGGTGCGACGCCAAATGGAGATGGCTTTCTCCGAGTTGCGTTACCCCCTCTATGCAGAGGGGGCGGCTTTCGCCCAACCATGGAAGGATCAGGTGGTGGTGGGCGCAGGATATAGTCTGGGCTGGACTGACTATGACCGCTTGAACGTAGTCGCGATTTTTTCCAGCCGGCAGGGCCACAGCCACCTCGTTACAGTCACCAACTTTGTGCCGCGCACAGATCTCCATTATGCGTTCCCGACGCAGCCAGATGGAGAGGCGTTGCGCTTTTTTATTTATGGTTTCCGGCCGGGCAAAAGCCAGCCCCGGCTGACCGCCATCTTTTACTCGTTCGACGGTCAAAACCTGAAGTCCTTGTGGGAAGCTCACGATGTGTACGATGGCAAGATTGATTTCGAGAAAGACAAAGTTGTGCTTCGCTTCCTAAGGGAAGAGGAATACACTCGCGAGCTGGCCCACCGGCGAAAGCCCCCACGCCATCAGACGATTTACACCGTGACGTCCGCAGGAATGGAAGTCGAGAGCGAGCAGGATATTCCGTTCTGAGGGGCAGGAGTCAGAAGTCAGAAGAAAGACACCTCCTTTAGAAGTGAGTCAGAGAAATAGAATTCGTCCCCCGCAATTTGGTTTACCATTTTCGATTTTCCATTTTCCGTCTTCTGGCTCCTTCCCTTCCTCCCAGCTATTGCGGGTTGTGGGCTGTCCCATCGAAGTCGGTGGTCGTCCTAAACGGCTCGAACTCGCCCCGGGCGGCAACCGGCGCAGTCCCAGCCAAAACAGCGGTGATCTGTACAGCATCGAAAGTTCCGCTCTTTTCAAGCCCAAGGTTTAGCTTCGTTGCCCCTTTCTTGCCTTCGTTTGGCCTTTTCTTCGGTTCGTCTACACCAAAAACAGGTTCGTTTTTGCGTCTTTTGACACGTAACTCCTTTATTTGCAATAAATCCTTAGCTTCATTCCCTCTAAACTAATATCTTTTCTCTGCTTCCCAGACTTGCTTGCCAGATTCTGCGACAGCCAGTCTGAGATCCACTGGGGCCATCTTCCGCGCTGCGCGGCCCGTTTCGGAGCCCTTTTTCCCCGGCGGATTCTCATTCCACTTGACCACAATAATAGGCTACCATAAAGCTGGGCGCTTGTCAAGCGGAAAATGCGGGCGCCCGGCGGCGGGCGGGAGGGGTTGGCCGCCCAGGGCAGGGGAAACGGCAAAAGGAAGGGGCGTCTGGGCGTCTCGCGAGCCGCCCTGCGTATCAACGCACATTTAGGACACTACTGAACAATGAGGCTTTGCAGCATGGTGTCGAAGGTCGGCTTGTAAGCGTCGAATGATGACTCGGGGGCAATAAAGATAAGCGAAAAGAGGGAGTCAGCCTGGCGCGTGGTGATCAGCAGATCTTGCTCTTTCTCACCCTGAAGCGGCGAGTCGGCTTCAAGCATGGTCGAAAGCGCCGGACGCCCTTCCAGTTTCAAGCCAGCTTGCTTGATCACCCGCAGGTTGGGGTTCGACAGGCGCATAGTGTCCAGCAGTTCCTGCGTCGCATCGATCAATCCCCAATGACCCGGGCTAGAACCTTGAGGTTGGAACCGACTAATCGAAGTGCCATAGGCTTGGGCCGAACCGGTTTCCGCCTCCTCCACGATTCCTCCCACCGGAATGAGAGCGACGGCATCTTCACTCTGCTGCACCCGCCAATTGTCCGGATACTCAATTGAAAACCCCTTGCCCTCAAACCTGATTAACCGGCTCGAAGGCAACGCAGGAGGATTCGAGGAGCCGGCAGAAGCAGGCGGCGCAGGTGTGGCCTTGGGCGGAGCAGGGAGACTCAGGAGGCGCGCCTTTGCGGCCTCAAATTCCGGGCTGCTTGCCTTCCATTCCTTGGCCGGCCCGAGCAGCGGGATTTCGCTGTCCACGGCCCTGATGCGATTCTCGGGAACAGGGTGATCAGAAAAAAATTGAATCGTTTTCTGCGGATACTTCTTCTCGATGATTTCGAAGAACTGGGCCATAGCGTGAGGGTCGTAACCGGCCTGGTAGAGGATGTACGTCCCCACTTCGTCGGCCTGCGATTCGGCGCTGCGCGAGTTCTTTAGGAGGATCGAGTTCAGGCCGAGGGCCAGGCCCATCTCCGCCAACTGCGCAGTTATACTCCCCGTCTGGCCAAGCATACCCCCCAGGATTTCCAGCGGCGCCTGGGCCAGCAACGCTTGTGAGATCCCATGGGTCCCGTGGCGCATCACCACGTGCCCGCTCTCGTGTGCCATCACCCCCGCAATCTGCGCCTCATTCTCGGCTGCCAGGATGGCGCCGCGGTTCACGTAAATGTATCCCCCCGGCAAGGCAAAGGCGTTGATGTCAGAACTGTCGATGACCTTGAATGTCCAAACATATTCAGAATTGTTATTGGGCGCAAATGAAGCCAACCGCCGCCCCAGATCGTTGATATAGCGCACCACCTGCGGGTCCGTTTCGAGGGGAAGCTGCCTGTCAATTTGCTCAGCGTTTTCCTTCCCCAACTGCACTTCCTGCTGCACGTTAAAAAGGTTAAAGCCCGGTTTGAACTTCAGGTTGTCGGCACTCCAAGCCATGCCGGATGGCAGAAGAAGCGCCAAAGCCGTTGACGCAATGAACTTCTTGGACACCCGCCACCAGCCGCTCATTTCCCTCTCCTCCACTCCGTTCTCCAAGCGCTGGGCTTTACCCCTCGTTCCGGACCTACTCGCGCCATTCCGTTCATTCTCATTCTACAAGTTTTGTGTTGCTTTAAGGACGCCGGAGCACTCGGCGGTCGAAAACCAACGTCTTCGGCGGTCCCTCGCCAGTTACTCGGGTTTTCCAGTACCTGCGCCGATCCTGAGGGATATCTCTATTTCCCAGTGTACTTCTCCGGATCCTGATCGAACTTCGCCTTGCATCCCTTGGCGCAAAAATATACCGCTTGGCCTTTGTATTGGCTGGTAGCGGCGGCCTTTTCGGAATCAATCGTCATTTTGCATACCGGGTCGACAACCTTCATGATCTCGCCTCGCAGTCTGGAATTCTCACACGGAGGGCGGGGCCTCACTGACTTCCAGGTCGATTTCGCCGACGCCGCCTTCCACTTTCACCTGAATTGTGATCGGTGACTTTCCGTAGGCCTCATTGACATAGGCGTCGCCATCTTTCTTCAGGCCGTGCACGTTGACGGCTCCGATGCCACCGTGTGCGGTGGCGCGCACGCCAACTTCGCCGGGAAGCCGTACCGTGGCCTTGCCTACCCCGCCAGCGATGTTGGCAGTGAGGTCATTCTTCCAGTCGCCGCTCAAATCCACGACGGTTTCTCCCGCCCCGATGTTGAGGTCCAGACGGCGGAGTGAGAGGCCCCCCAGCGTGAGCTTGGCACGGCCCGCGCCCTGGTCCACTTTCAGTTCCAAGGGCACCTTATTGCTGAGCTGCAAATCCCACTTGTTGTGACCACCCCCGCGACCGTGCACTGAACTGCGATGTCGTATCGTGAGCTGGCCCTGACCTCCGCTCACGTTGTACTGCACCTCTGGTCTCGCTGACGGCCTACTGTATGAGAAGTCAGCCTCGAGCAGCTCCTTTGCGCCGGAGCCTACGCTCAACTCGCCAGCCGACATCTCGACCTCGACTCGGGCCGACTTGGCATCACCCAGCTTGACAGTCTGCGATTCCGCCTGCGGTGGGCCGGTATCCCAGTCGTCCATATTGCAGCCGGCGATCGCCACGAGCGGGAGAACTACGGCCAAAAGGGAAAGCCGGGTCATGGTTTTATGCATCTTTTTTCCTCCTGCGGGTTCCTACGAGCGGACCAATTCGTAAACGGTGATTTCCGGCGGGGCGCCGAATCGAATAGGCACGAAGATGGTTCCGATGCCCCGATTGACGTAGAGCTGGCCGCCCGGCTTCTCAAACCAACCTCTGACGTAGGAGGTAATGAGGCGGCTAGGGGAGAGATCGGGATGGACAAACTCCAGCGTCAGTTGACCGCCGTGAGTGTGTCCAGCGAGGCTGAGGTCAATCCCGAGCTCGGCCGCGCGGTCGAAAGTGTTGGGGTTGTGGCTGAGCAGAATGTTGGCCGTGTCAGGCGCCATCAGGCCATTCACACCCTGAAGGTATTCCCGCACTAAGCGCTGGCCCCGTGGTCCCATGGGTGTGCGCGTCTGGTAATCCACGCCGAGCAAGTTGATGACATCACCCCCCGACTTTATGAGAGCCCGCTCGCCGCGCAGGATGCGAATGCCGCGGCGCGCGAAAAGGCGAGTGATGGAATCCTCCACCCTCGCCCACATCTCGTGATTGCCGAGACAGCCGTACACCCCGAAGGGGGCCTTGACCCCCGCCAGCGCCTCCACCACAGCTGATTGAGTTGAAGGGTCCCAGGTGACAAAGTCGCCCGTAAGCGCCACCAGGTCCGGCTTCAGCCCATTGGCGATGCCGACGTAGCGACGAATCTCCTCGGCGGTCATGAACGGGCCGACGTGTAGATCCGAAAGCTGGGCAATCCTGAAACCCTCGAAGGCCTTGGGCAGCCGGGGAAGCTTGATTCGCCGATGGGAAATCTCGAGATTGAGGCGTTCATAAAATGCGCCGTAAGCGCCCGCAACGAACGGCGCCGTGGTCAGCGCCACAGCCGTTCGCTCGAGGAAACGACGGCGCGCGAGCGAAACAGGATTGGGCAACGGCAGGGCGCGGCTGGCTTGCGCGACCCTGTGGTAGAGCCAGCGGGCAGCGCGAGCAACGCGATCCGCCAGCCCGAAAACCACGGCAATAAGAAAGCCCAGTAGCGAACACACAATCCACGACCAGAAAGGCGCCTGGAGCAAAGCGGCGCGTAAAGTGAGATGTGTGGGTTCGGCACCTCGTGGCCCACCCGGGAGGTTGTAGGCCAATAACAGAAGATAACAGGCCAGGCCCGCAATGCCCGCACGACGGCGCCAGGCGGTGCCCGGAATTAGGGATATTCCCCACTTCCGCAATTGCCGAACCCAGAAAATCTGGCTGGCGATTAAAATCAACACCACGGCAATGGCGACTAGAGACCCCTGTAACATTTCGATTCAGCCCGGGAAACCTCCCCCTCTAGTATACAATGCTTTGCACGTCAGGTTTTGATCTTGGAATGCGCCCCTCTCAACACGTAAATCACCCAGGGAGGAATCTTGGTTTCGTTCACCCACGCATAGGATTCGTCACCCTTGGCCAGCGGCTTCAGGACCTGGATCACTTCGAGTCCCGCCTCTTCATAGACTGCCCGATACGATTCGTCGGTGCAGAGGATGTCCTCTACAGGCCTGCTATCTTCGTGGTCGGTAACGATGATACGCACGACATCACCACTACGGGCAGCGGCGTTTTCCGGGAAGTCTTTGGTGGTGAACGAAGCCCACTCATGCGTGCAGATGGCTGGCGATGAGACAACGCTGACGATTATTCCGGCCGGACACAGGAGCTTCCGGAGGTCGGAAAGAATTCGCGCTTTTGCGGCACCCGCAATGTTGTCGAAGGTGAAAAGCGCAACGATCAGGTGGAAGGTTTCTGGCGTGAACTCGCTCAAGTCACCGGGAGGCACAAGGCGGTAATCACCTGAAGGATCCAGCGCGCGGGCGACGTGCAGCATTTCCTCCGAGATGTCGATGCCTGCCACCTCGAACCCCAGCTTCCGCAGGAAGCGCGTTGACCGGCCGGTGCCACAACCGAAATCCAGCGCCTGGGTACCTCGCACATGCTCGGACACAATCAGGGGAAGATCGCGGTAGGCGAGGTAATAGGTGTTGGCGAACTCGAGTGTAGCGTACGCGTGCGCACGACTGGCGTCCTCGTAGCAGTTGGCAAAATCCATCCCCACCTCTCTCCGCTCTTGGCCCTCCCCGCTCGGCATGAACTCGGATTCCCTTTTGGACTTATGAAACGCCAGCATTGTACACCTGTTTTGCTTGGAGACCGCACACTGGGAGTTTCCCAATTGGAATGTCGGGCCGGCCGTCGAGATGGCCAGCTGCAACATGCCCCGGCCGCACCGCATATTGGGGCATTGGCGGTCACGAGATGCAGATCATTTGAGCGCCAGACTATTGGCGCGGAGGCAAGGTTGAGGCGTTTCTTACTGGGGATACCCGTGCGGGGATCGAAATCCGGCCAGACCAAGTTCGTCTGGATGGCATCTTCGCAGCGCTCGCAGCCTTCCCCGTGCCTTCCACTCCCCCGGCGGCCTGTAAGGAACTGTGCAGCACTCCGTCCGAGGACTGCAAGCAAATGAAGCTCATATCGGCCCCCGCGCTGTTCTGGTTCTGATTGATCTCATTGAGAGGAATGGAGTAAGTCCCGGATGCAGTGATGATATAAGACTCGTAAGGAGGGGCAGTGCAGACCTTGTCACTCCAAAGGTTCACCGCCACACCGCGAGTGAGCCGGAGCTTCACGAC
>Ga0187784_10001657_pt1 | contig 17720 bp, 16 predicted proteins | sample 1015_SJ02_MP15_2_FD_132964 | JGI IMG/M metagenome (GOLD analysis project Ga0187784, IMG submission 132964) | Tropical peat soil microbial communities from peatlands in Department of Meta, Colombia - 1015_SJ02_MP15_20_MG | ecosystem: Environmental > Terrestrial > Soil > Wetlands > Peat | place...
CCGACATGACCGTCGCCGGCACCGCGCGAACCGGGCGCGAGGCGATCGAAGAAGTGGAGCGCTGCGACCCCGACGTCGTCATCCTCGACGTCGATATGCCGGTTCTCGACGGGATTTCGGCGCTGCCGGAGCTGCTTCGCAAGAAGCGCGACCTGGTCGTGATCATGGCTTCGACGCTGACGCGCCGCGGCGCCGAGGTGAGCCTGAAGGCGCTGACGCTCGGCGCTGCCGATTATGTGCCGAAGCCGCAGGCGGCGCTCGATGCCGCGGCATCGGCGAGCTTTCATCGCGAGCTGATCGAGAAGATCCGCCATCTCGGTCGTCGCGGCAGCGCGCTGGCGCGGCAATGGCGGCCCGCCGCCGCTCCCGACCACCCGGCGCCGGCGCCCGCAACGGCGCGACGCCGGGCGGAGTTTATCCCGCAGTCGGCCGAGCCGCCGGCGCTGAAGTTGCGGCCGTTCGCCCCGGTTTTGCCGCGCGTGCTCCTGATCGGCTCCTCGACCGGCGGGCCGCAGGCTCTGACCGCGCTCGTCGGACAACTCGGCAAGGTGTTCGAGCGGAACCCGGTGTTGATCACCCAGCATATGCCGCCGACCTTCACGACGGTGCTCTCCGAGCACCTGACCCGCGACGGCGGCCGGCGCGTGCATGAAGCCGAGCACGGCGAGGCGGTCGTTGCCGGCGGCATCTACGTGGCGCCGGGCGGACGCCACATGCGCGTCGCCCGCGGCGCCGACGGGCCGTTGATCGCGCTCGGCGACGACCCCGCGATCAATTTCTGCAAGCCGGCGGTCGACCCGCTGTTTGCCTCGGCGGCCGAGATCTGGGGCGCCGCGAGCCTAGCGCTCGTCCTCACCGGCATGGGCAGCGACGGCACCCGCGGCGCCCAGGCGATCGTCGCAGCCGGCGGCAGCGTCATCGCCCAGGACGAGGCGACCAGCGTGGTGTGGGGCATGCCGCGCGCGGTCGCGCAGGCCGGCCTGTGCGCCGCCGTGCTGCCGCTCGATCAGATTGCCGCCAAGATCGTTCGCCTGTTTTCCGGGGACCGCTCGTGACGCCGCTCGACTACGAGTTCCTGTGCAAATGCCTCAAGGACCGCTCGGGCCTCGTGCTCTCGGGCGACAAACAATATCTGGTCGAAAGCCGGCTGCTGCCGGTGGCGCGGCGCGCCGACCTGGCGAGCCTCGGCGAATTGGTGTGCGCGCTCAGGCGCGGCAACGCCGACGCGCTGATGACCGCGGTCGTCGAAGCGATGATGACCAACGAATCGCTGTTCTTTCGTGACAAGACGCCGTTCGAGCACTTCCGCGATACCATCATGCCGGCGCTTATCGCCGCGCGCCGCGGCACCCGCAGCATTCGCATCTGGTGCGCGGCTGCCTCGAGCGGCCAGGAACCCTATTCGCTTGCCATGGCGCTCAAGGAAATGGCGGCCGATCTCGCCGACTGGCGCATCGAGCTCCTGGCGACCGACATCTCCAACGAGGTGCTGGGGAGGGCGCGGCACGGCCTCTACAGCCAGTTCGAGGTGCAGCGCGGACTGCCGATCCAGCTTTTGATCCGGTATTTCGCCCAGATCGGCGAGGCCTGGCAGATCGCGCCGGAAATCCGCGACATGGTCAAATTCCGGCAGCTCAATCTCATCTCCGATTTCTCCCATCTCGGGACGTTCGATCTGATCTTCTGCCGCAACGTCCTCATTTATTTTGACCAGGCAATGAAGACCAGCCTGCTCAATCGCCTCGCTCGAGCCGTCGCCAGCGACGGCTTCCTGGTGCTCGGCGCCGCTGAGACCGTCGTCGGACTGACCGACCGCTTCCGCGTCGTCGCCGACAAGCACGGGCTCTATACGCCGAGCGACAATGCGCCAAGCCACAATGCGCCAAGCCACCCTGCGCCAGGCCAGCCGTCGTTCAAGCCGATGCCTGCTGCGCCGAAGCCTTTCCCGCCGCGCCTCGTTGCGGTGAATGGCGGGCGCTGACGAGGGCCACGGGCGGCGGACGCAAACAAAAACCCCGGCCGGCGGCCGGGGTTTTCAGGAGCGGAGCGGGCGGCTCACGCCGAAATCTTCGCCTCGTCGTCGGTCGGCTCGCGCAGCACATAGCCGCGGCCCCAGACCGTCTCGATGTAATTCTTGCCGCTCGAGGCGTTGGCGAGCTTCTTGCGCAGCTTGCAGATGAACACGTCGATGATCTTCAGTTCCGGCTCGTCCATGCCGCCATAGAGGTGATTGAGGAACATCTCCTTGGTCAGCGTCGTGCCTTTGCGCAGCGAGAGGAGTTCCAGCATCTGGTACTCCTTGCCGGTCAGGTGGACCCTCGCGGCAGAAACCTCGACCGTCTTGGTGTCGAGATTGACGACCAGATCGCCGGTCTGGATGACCGACTGGGCATGGCCCTTGGAGCGGCGCACGATGGCATGGATGCGCGCGACCAGCTCGTCCTTGTGGAACGGCTTGGTCATATAGTCATCGGCGCCGAAGCCGAGCCCTCTGACCTTGTCCTCGATGCCGGCAAGGCCGGAGAGGATCAGGATCGGTGTCTTCACCTTGGAGACGCGCAGGCTGCGCAGGACCTCGAAGCCCGACATGTCCGGCAGATTGAGGTCGAGGAGGATGATGTCGTAGTCGTAGATCTTGCCGAGATCGATCCCTTCCTCGCCGAGATCGGTGGTGTAGACGTTGAAGCTCTCCGACTTGAGCATCAACTCGATGGATTGCGCCGTAGCGCTATCGTCTTCAATCAGCAATACGCGCATGCCAGTCCCCTTCCTCGCCGCGCGGGCTCAAGGTCGACAAAGCCGCCGTGGCGGCCCCCCGGACAACGCCTTGAGACAAACTGATTCGAAACAGTAAACACGCTATGGTTAACAAAACCTGATTCCCTCGCGCAAGCATTCCCTGGGCAAATTCCAGCGAATCGCCTTAAGATGTTGCGTGAGAGCGGGTTTTCAGCCACGCGGACGTTCACGTTCCAAGTTAAGTTCCGGCGTTAACCGACTCTTAGGACTCGCCCCTCCGGTCCGGCTGGGCGGCCTTCCTTGATCCCAAGGACACGCAATGATTAACGGCCCGGGTAAACACGGCGTTAAGAGCGACAATAGAAAGGTAACCATCGGCGCGCGGCGAATGGGCCGGCCATGAAGGCGCTCGCCGAACAGATCAACGAGCTCGACGGCATCACCATCTATGGCCGCGTCGTCGGTGTGCGCGGATTGATGGTCGAGGTCGCCGGGCCCTTGCACGCGATGTCGGTCGGCGCGCGCGTGGTGATCGAGACGCCGGCCAAGGCCATTCCCTGCGAAGTGGTCGGATTTTCCGGCGCCAATGCGCTGTTGATGCCGTTCGCGCCGCTCGAAGGCGTGCGCCGCGGCTGCCGCGCGCTGGTGACTTCGGTTGCCGGCGCGGTGCGGCCGTCGGCCGGCTGGCTCGGCCGCGTGGTCAACGCGCTCGGCGAGCCGATCGACGGCAAGGGTGCGCTGTTTTACGGCCCGTCGCCCTATCCGTTCCGCAACACGCCGCCGCTCGCGCATGCCCGTCGCCGGGTCGGCGCTCCGCTCGATCTCGGCGTGCGCGCGCTCAACACCTTCGTCACCTGTTGCCGCGGCCAGCGCATGGGCATTTTCTCCGGTTCGGGCGTCGGCAAATCGGTGCTTCTGTCGATGCTCGCCCGCAACGTCATGGCCGACGTCACCGTGATCGGATTGATCGGCGAACGCGGCCGCGAGGTGCAGGAGTTTCTTCAGGACGATCTCGGCGACACCGGCTTGGCCCGCTCGGTCGTCGTCGTCTCCACCTCGGACGAGCCGGCGCTGATGCGCCGCCAGGCCGCGCATGTCACCCTCGCCATCGCCGAATATTTCCGCGACGAAGGCAAGGACGTGCTGGTGCTGATGGATTCGGTCACGCGCTTCGCCATGGCGCAGCGCGAGATCGGGCTTTCGGCCGGCGAGCCGCCGACCGCAAAGGGCTATACGCCGACGGTATTCACCGAACTGCCGCGGCTCCTCGAACGGGCCGGGCCCGGGACCGAACAGGGCACGATCACCGGCATCTTCACCGTGCTGGTCGACGGCGACGACCACAACGAGCCGATCGCCGACGCCGTGCGCGGCATCCTCGATGGCCATATCGTCATGGAACGGGCGATCGCTGAGCGCGGGCGCTATCCGGCGATCAACGTGCTCAAATCGGTATCCCGGACCATGCCGCGGGCGGCCGATCAGGCCTATTTGCCGGCCCTGACCCGGGCGCGGACGATCATGGCGACCTATGCCGACATGGAGGAGCTGATCCGGCTCGGGGCCTACCGCGCCGGGACCAGCCCCGAGGTCGATGAGGCCATCTGCCTGCACCGGCCGCTCGAGGATTTCCTCGCCCAAGGTAAGGAAGAAGCAACCAGCTTGGCGGAAGGATACCGCCGATTGGCCGAAATCGTGGCGATCACGGAAACCGAACGCTAACGTTATCATGGCATGATTTAAGCCGTGGGACGCCGCGCAGCGGGGGCTGCGGCGGCGCTATGGTTCCGCGGCTTCGGGAGTAGGAGTCGATGAAGTCTCGTGAGACCCTTATCCGCCTGAAGAAGTTTCAGGTCGACGAGAAGCGGCGCAAGGTCGCGCAGATCGAAACCATGATCGCCGAGTTCGAGCGCATGGCGGTCGACCTGGAGCGTGAGATCCGGGTCGAGCAGGACCGTGCCGGCATCCATGATCCGGGGCACTTTGCCTATCCGACCTACGCCAAGGCGGCGATCGCGCGGCGCGAGAACCTCAAGCGCTCGGCCGATGAATTGCGCGCCCAGCTCGAGGACGCCAAACTGGCGCTGGGCGATGCTTTCGACGAGCTCAAGAAGGTCGAACTGCTCGACGAGCGCGACCAGATGCGCGAGCGCGAGGCGGAAGATGCCGCCGAGCAGACCGAGCTCGACGCCATCGCGTTGATGCGCGTGCGCGGCAGCGCGCCGGCCTGACCGCTCAACACCGGCCCGTTATTCCGGGACGCGCGGGCACGGCCCGCGGGTTCGGATTCGACGTTCGCAGGCGGCCGGCCGGATCTGGGATTGCGGGCTCGCGGCCCGCGGCGCCCCGGAATGACCGAAACCGGCGTTTCGCTCTCGACGAGCGCCCGCTTCCATGGCGATAATCGGTTTTGCGCAAGAGCCCCAGGGGACTGGGGGCATTTGATGCTGACGCAGGCGGAATTGGTCTGGCTCCTCGCCGCCGTCGCCAAGGGCGACGACGCCGCATTCGCGCGCCTTTATGAAGCCACACGCGCGAAACTCTATGGGGTTCTGTTACGTATCTTAGGTCGGCCGGAACTCGCCGAGGACGTGATGCAGGAGACCTACCTCAAAGTGTGGAAGACGTCGGGGTCGTTCGATCCGACGCTCGGCAGCCCGATCACCTGGATGGTGGCGATTGCCCGCAACCGGGCGATCGACATCGTGCGCAAGAAGAGCGAGACCTCGATCGAGGTCGGCGCCGAGGCGCTGTCGATCGCCGCCGACACGCCGGCGCCGCTGGCCCGCCGCGAGATGACCGAAGAGCTCAAGCGCCTGCTGTCGTGCCTCGGCAAGCTCGATCCGGAAAAGCAGCGCATCCTGCTGTTGGCCTATTACAGCGGCTGGAGCCGCGATCAGCTGTCGAAGAAGCTCGACATACCGGTGAATACGATCAAGACCTGGTTGCGGCGCAGCCTGCTTGAGATCCGCGAGTGTATGAGCGCTTCGTGAGGACGGTGCGGGATGGCCAGCTACGACGATGAACACGACGCGCTCGCCGCCGAATACGTGCTGGGCACGCTTTCGGGCGAGGAACGCGACCAAGCCGAGACGCTGATCTCGCTCGATGCCGGCTTCGCCGCGTCGGTGCGCCAATGGGAGCGCCGGCTCGGCGAGCTCAACGTCATGGTCGAGGCGGTCGAGCCGCGGCCGGAGGTGTGGGAGAAGATCAAGGCCAGCATAACCCCCGCGCAGGCAAGCGGCGGAGCCGAAATGCCGCGGGCCGAGGGTCTCCCGACCGCGGAGCTGTCGCCGCTCGAGGTGCTCGACGCCAAGCTGTTGCAAGCGGCCGCCGATCTTCAGGCACCGGCGGCGCCGGAAGCGCGAACGCAACCGACCGAGCCGCGTATGGCGCCAGATGAGGCCCGCATGCCGGCTGCGGAGGCGTGGATGCCACCGATCGAGCCCCGGCCGTTCCCCGAGGAGCCTCCGGCTCTCGCCGAAGAGCTTGAGTCGCGGCTGGCCGCGCCGCGAATGGCGGAGCGCGCCGATGTCATCTATCTGGCGCGCCGGGTCCGGCGCTGGCGGCGCTTCGCCCTGACGGTCGGCGCAATCGCCGCCCTGCTGGCGGTTTACGTCGCGGTCTGGCAGGTCGCACCCGAACTCATTCCGCCGCGGTTGCGGCCGCAAGGCTCCAATATGCTGGCGCGGCACGATGCGGCGCCCGGGGCAGGCCGCTTGCAGCAGGATCGCCTCGTCGCGGTGCTGCAGCAGGATCCGACCGCGCCGGCCTTCCTGCTGACGCTCGATACCCAGAACCGTACGCTTGTCGTGCGCCGGGTCTCGGCGACGCCGGAAGCCGGCCGCAGCTACGAATTGTGGCTGATCTCGAGCCGCTTCTCCTCGCCGCGCTCGCTCGGCGTTGTCGGCAACGACGAATTCACGCAGCACGCGCTCCCTGGCAGCTACGACGCCGATACGCTGCGCGGCGCAAGCTACGCCGTCTCGCTCGAGCCCGCCGGCGGCTCACCGAGCGGTGCGCCGACCGGACCAGTCCTGTTCACGGGCAAAGCCGTGGAATCGCTGCCGGCGTCGCCGCCGCGAACTTGAGCATCTCCGGAAGATTTTGTTGGACGGACGTCCGGTCTATCCGTGTAGAGCGCGCCCAACCGAAATAGCCGGGACAGGCCCGGCCAATGAGATGTGCGAAGATCAGCGGATCGCCGGCAGGTGCCCGCTCAGCGTCGTCGACGGACCGGCCTTGACGAGCGGCGCGGTGCCGAGATCGACATCGCCGATATGCGAGAAGACGCCGACTGCCGCGATCAGAGTCGCGCACAGGAGACCAATGACCACGACCTTCAAATGCGTGCGCCGGTCGGCGCTGTACATCGAATGGTTCATTGTAGTACTCCCCGTTTTAGCCGGTTTAGCCCGGCCGCCCGGTGAAAAATGTGATTCAACGCACACTACCGACGATTTACGCACTGGCTTTCTGGTGGGAACCGCCGCTCACCAAGCCTTGAACGCGCGTGATAACGAGTGAACGGGTGACCTGGTTCCCAGCCTTTGGGCAGCCCCTCGGGTCGCGCTTATCCGGCTTCAAATACTCGCCACCGTCTTTAGTCGCGCCCGCGGGTGGATCTCCGATTGCGCGAGCACGCTCGTCTGCGCGCGGAACCGCTCGACGATGCCGCGCACGAAGGCGCGGATGCCGGGCGAGGTGACTAGGACCGGTGCCTCGCCTTCGCGCGCCGCCTGCTCGAATTTTTCCCGCACCATGTTGATGAATTCGGTGAGCTTTGACGGCTGCATCGCCAGGCTGCGGTCGTCGCCCTGGCCGACGATCGATTCGGCAAAGGCCTGCTCCCATTTGGCGGTGAGCGCGATGATCGGCAGATAGCCCGCGGGGCTCGTATGCTGGGCGCAGAGTTGGCGCGCGAGCCGGGCGCGGACATGCTCGGCCAGGAGCGTCGGGTTGCGCGTCGCCGCAAGCCCATCGGCGATGCCCTCGAGAATGGTCGAAAGATCGCGGATCGACACCCGCTCGGCAAGGAGGAACTGCAGCACGCGCTGGATGCCGGAGATGGTGATGTGCGCCGGCACGATGTCCTTGATCAATTCGGCTTGCTCTTTGGGCAGCTCCTTGATGAGCTTCTGCACCTCGCCATAGGAGAGGAGATCGGACATGTTGGCCTTGATCAGCTCGGTCAGGTGGGTGGCGAGCACGGTCGCGGCGTCGACCACGGTGTAGCCCTTGACCGAGGCCTCTTCCTTGAGCGCGGCGTCGATCCAGGTCGCAGGCAGGCCGAAGGTCGGCTCGGTGGTGTGCGTACCCGGCAGCGTCACCTGCTTGCCGGCCGGATCCATGACCATGTACTGGCCGTGCCACACCTTGCCGGAGCCGGATTCGACCTCCTTGATCTTGATCACGTAGCTGTTGGCGTCGAGCTGGACGTTGTCGAGGATGCGCACCGCCGGCATGACGAAACCCATCTCGATCGCGAGCGAGCGGCGCAGCGCCTTGATCTGCTCGGTGAGCCGGTCGGAGCCGTCGCCGGCATTGACCAGCGGCAGCAGCGCGTAGCCGAGCTCGATCTTGAGGTCGTCCATCTTCAGCGTCGCCGACATCGGCTCTTCGGCGGCCGGCGCCTTGGCGGCGTCCGCCTTGCCGGTCTCGGCCGCGGCCGCCTCCTTGTTGCGGCGGTTGACCAGATAGGCAAAGGCCGCGGCGCCGCCGCCGAGCGTGACGAACGGGATCATCGGAATCCCGGGCAGCAGCGCCATTACCAGCATGACCGCCGCCGACATGCCGAGCGCCTTCGGGTAGCCGGAGAGCTGGCTGAGCAGCGCCTTGTCGGCGGCGCCGCTGACGCCGGCCTTGGACACGAGCAGGCCCGCCGCCGTCGAGACGATCAGCGCCGGAACCTGGGTGACCAGCCCGTCGCCGACGGTGAGCAGAGTGTAGGCGTGGGCGGCGTCGGCGAAGGTCATGCTCTGCTGGATGATGCCGATCACCATGCCGCCGATGACGTTGATCAGCACCACCAGCAGGCCGGCGATGGCGTCGCCGCGCACGAATTTCGAGGCGCCGTCCATGGCGCCGAAGAAACCGGATTCGTCTTCCAGGTTCTTGCGCCGGCGCCGCGCTTCCTTTTCGTCGATCAGGCCGGCATTGAGGTCGGCGTCGATCGCCATCTGCTTGCCGGGCATGCCGTCGAGGTGAAAGCGCGCGGCGACTTCGGCGATGCGGCCCGAGCCCTTGGTGATGACCACGAAATTGACGATCACCAGGATCGTGAACACGATGATGCCGATGACGAAATTGCCGCCCATCACGAAGCGGCCGAACGCCTCGATGACATGGCCGGCGGCCGCGGTTCCCTCGTGGCCGTGCGCGAGGATCAGCCGGGTCGAGGCAAGGTTGAGCGCGAGCCGCAGCATGGTGGCGATCAACAGTACGGTCGGAAACGCCGAAAACTCGAGCGGCGCCTGGATGAACAGCGAGGTCATCAGGATCAGCACCGAGAAGGTGATCGAGATCGCCAGCGAAAAATCGAGCAGCAGCGGCGGCAGCGGCACGATGAGGACCACGAGGATGGTCATCATGCCGATCGCCAGCGCGATATCGCTGCGCTTGAGCATGGTGCCGAGATCGGCGAGGCGCGAAAGCGTCGAGGACGCCTCCTCGCCCGGCACGGAAACTGCGTCGGTCATGCCGCTTGATCGGCCCCGTCGGTTGCGGTCGCGTGGTTCAAAGCTGTGGGCGGCGGCTTGCGGGCCGCCGGCGCGAAAGACAGGAGCCGCACTCGCGTCCAAGGCCGCCCCCAAAAGGCTGCGTGGAAACGACTATGACCTCCCCGGCAAAATGTGCCGGGTATATGGTTACTGGAGGGTTAACGACGAGCTCACCCTTTCCCGCACGGCGCCGGGTGGCGTGGGAGGCCGATCACGCGTAGATGGTGGACCGGGCGCGGGCGGTAAGGCCATCCTCGGCGCATCGCGAGTTGCTGTTCCCGCTTCGCGCGGGGGATGATGGTTGAACGAGGTTCGGTCATGCACACGCATTCCGTCACCCCCTGGTCTCACGGCCACAGTTTTCTCGGCGCGCATCATCGCGAGCACGAGCGGCGCACCTGGAGCGTGGTGGCGCTGACCGCGGCGATGATGGTCGCCGAGATTGTCGGCGGCATGCTGTTCGGCTCGATCGCGCTCATCGCCGACGGCTGGCACATGGGGACCCATGTCGCCGCCTTGGCGATCGCCGGCCTCGCTTATCTGTTCGCGCGCCGGCACGCCCACGACGCGCGCTTCTCCCTCGGCACCGGAAAGTTCGGCGAGCTTGCGGCATTCGCCAGCGCCATCATTCTTGCCATGATCGCGCTCGGCATCGGCTACGAATCGGTCCTGCGGCTCATCAGTCCCGTCGTCATCCAGTTCCGCGAGGCGATCCCGATCGCGTCGCTGGGACTGTGCGTCAATCTCGCGAGCGCGTGGCTGCTGCGCGAGGATCACGGCCACGATCATGCCGGACACGATCACGATCACGACGATCACGCCCACCGTCACGACTCCAATTTCCGCGCCGCCTATATGCACGTCGTCGCCGACGCGCTGGTGTCGGTCTTGACCATCGCCGGATTGTCGGCGGCGTGGGCGTTCGGCTGGACCTTCATGGATCCGCTGGTCGGGCTCGTCGGCATGGTGGTGATCGTGTCCTGGGCGCTCACGCTGATCCGCACCGCCGGCGGCGTGCTCCTCGACACCGTTCCGGATCCGACATTGGCGCGGCGCATTCGCGACCGCATCGAAACCGGCGGCGACCGCGTGGCCGACCTGCATCTGTGGCAGCTCGGGCCCGGCCACGCCGCGGTGATCGCTTCGGTCGTCTCCGACGCGCCGCAGGCGCCGTCGGTCTACAAGGAGCGGCTCGCGGGCCTCGCTGGGCTCTCGCACGTCACCATCGAAGTCAATCCGTGCGCGTTGACGGCGAATGGCGACTAGCGAATGGGGAGTAGCAAGTGGCGAATGGGGAAGCATTCGCGGCCGGGGAGGGTCCCTAACTATTCGCCGTTCGCCATTCGCTATTCACTGATTGCCACTGCTTTGGTCGCGAGCTTCGGCGTCAGTGCCGCCGGGGAGATGCGTTCGGCGCAATTCGTCGACGCCGCGACGCTCGTGCCGGGACTGATCCTCGACATCCGCTATGCCGGTGCGCACAATTTCGTCGGCCGGCCGATCGACGGCTACGAAAAGCCGCGCTGCCTGCTGACGCCGGCCGCCGCTGCGGCGCTCGCCAACGCCGCGCGCGACCTCGCCCCGCGCGGCCTCGTGCTCAAGGTGTTCGACTGTTACCGCCCGACGCGGGCGGTCGCGGACTTCGTGCGCTGGGCGCGCGACCTCAATGACAGCGCCGGCAAGGCCGAGTTCTATCCGCAGGTCGACAAGCGCGTGCTGTTCTGGGAGGGCTACATCTCGCCGCGCTCCGGCCATTCCCGCGGTTCGACCGTCGATCTGACACTGGCGCGGGCCGCCGACGGGCGCGAGCTCGACATGGGCACGCCGTTCGACTTCTTCAGTCCGCGCTCATGGCCCGCCGACCGCAGCGTCAGCGCCGAGGCGCGCGCCAACCGCGTGCTGCTCGCCGACGCGATGCGGCGGGGCGGCTTCCGGCCCTACGACAAGGAATGGTGGCACTTCACGCTGCGGCACGAACCGTTCCCCGACAGCTATTTCGATTTTCCGGTGCGGTGATTTGCCGTACCGGGAGGGCGTCCCGCGGCGGGCGGCAAATGAACGAGATGTGAACGCGTCAGCCAATTCGTGAGTTGAGGAGGGGGAGCGGCAAGCCTAAACGTCGCGGCGCCAGCAACCGATGAGGGGGTCCGTCATGCTTTCACGCCGTTCGTTTTCGCTCTCGATCGCGGCGCTGGCCGCAAGCGCCGCGGCAGTCGCGCCGGCGCTCTCCGCGACGCAGCAAAGCTTCGACGCCAAGGCCTTTGCCGAGGCGCAGGCCGCCGGCAAGCCGATCCTGGTCGAGGTGCACGCCACCTGGTGCCCGACCTGCAAGGCGCAGGCGCCGATTCTCGGCAAGCTCTTGGCCGATCCGAAGTTCAAGGACCTCGTCTTTCTCGTCGTCGATTTCGATGCGCAGAAGGACGTGGTGAAACGGTTCGGCGTGCGCACGCAGTCGACCCTGATCGCGTTTAACGGCGCAAGCGAACGGGCGCGGTCCGTGGGCGATACCGATGCCGATTCGATCGCCGCGCTGGTAAACAAGGCGCTGTAGCGGCGCGGCACCCGTGGCTGCCGGCAGTATCGCGCTCGCCTTCGTTGCCGGCTTGCTCTCGATCCTGTCGCCCTGCGTGCTGCCGATCGTTCCCATCGTTCTCGGCACCGCGGCGTCGGCGCGAAGGCTGGGCCCGCTGGCGTTGGCCGCCGGGCTCGCGACATCGTACGTGGCCGTCGGCCTGTTCGTCGCCACCATCGGCTACTCCATCGGCCTCGACGCCGATGTGTTCCGCGCCATCGCGGCGGCCGCGCTTGTCGCGTTCGGCATCGTGCTCGTGCTGCCGCAGCTGCACGCCCAACTCGCCGCCGTCAGCGGCCCGATCGCCAATTGGACCGATCGGCATTTTGGCGCGGGTCGCGGCGACGGGATGTCCGGGCGGTTCTGGATCGGCGCGATCCTCGGAGCGGTCTGGAGCCCGTGCGTCGGGCCGACGCTTGGCGCCGCGTCGCTGTTGGCCTCGCAGGGCCGCGACCTGCCGCAGGTCGCGGCCGTGATGTTCATGTTCGGGCTCGGCGCGGCGCTGCCGCTGTTGCTCCTCGGCCTGTTGTCCCGCGAAGCGATGATGCGATGGCGCCAGCGCCTGCTGTCGGCCGGTCAAATTGCCAGGACCGGTTTCGGCGTCGTTCTCGTGGCGATCGGCGTCCTCGTGCTGTTGCGGCTCGACAAGCCGATCGAGACCGAGCTGACGGCGGCCTCGCCGCAATGGCTGACGGATTTCACGACGCGCTTCTAGCGCGGTGCCCAAAGCAGCGCAGATGCGAGCGCGAGAATAAGCGCCGGCGGCATCACCACGATGCCGAGCTTGAGGAAGGTGCCGAAGCCGACGTGATGGCCCTCGCGGCGTAGCGCCGCGAGCCAGAGAATGGTGGCGAGCGAGCCGGTGACCGAGAGGTTCGGTCCGATGTCGACGCCGATCAGCATGGCCCGGCTCACCTCCGCCGGCGCCTGTGCCGCCTGCGCCGCGCTGCCGGCGATCAGGCCCGCCGGCAGATTGTTGATCAGGTTGCTGATCAAGGCGACGCCCACTCCCGCGCCCCATGCGCTGAGGCTGGCCGAGCGCGCGACGCCGTCACGGAGCGACGCGACGATTGCGCCGATCAGGCCGGTCGTGTTGAGCGCTTCGACGAGGACAAACAGGCCGGCGACGAGGGGGAGCACGCCCCAGGCGATATTCCTGAGCGCGGTCCACGGGCCCTTGCCTTCGCTGATCAGCACGACGGTCGCGGTCGCGACGCCGGCGGCGGCGGTCGGAAGCCCGAGTTGAATGTCGAGCGCCGAGGAAGCGAGCAGCACCGCCGCGGTTGCGGCGAGGCCGAGCGCCGCGACCTTGCCCGATCGCGACAGGGCAGGGCGGGCAATTTCGGTTGCGATCACCTCGCTCAGCGCGCGGCGCTGCGTCCAGCGCAAGGCCAGATAAGTCGCCACGATCGACAGCGCCGACGGCAGCAAATAGGCCGGCAACCAGCGCAGCAGCGGCGGCATTTGGCTGCCATAGATCACGAGATTAGCCGGGTTCGAGATCGGCAGCACGAACGAGGCGGCGTTGGCGATGAAGGCGCAGATCAGGAGATAAGGCAGCGGCGTTTTTGCGCGCGCGGTCGCGACCGCCGCCGCGACCGCGGGCGTGAGCACGACCGCCGTCGCGTCGTTGGAGAGGAAGATGGTGACCACGGTGCCGACGCCGTAGCTCAAAAGAAACAGCCGGCGCGCCGAGCCCCGGGCGTGGCTGGTTGCGACCGCGGCGAGCCAATCGAATAGCCCTTCCTCCCGCGCGATCTCGGCGAGCAGCATCATGCCGAACAGGAACAGATAAACGTCGGTGCCCTTGGCGACGCCGGCGAGCGCCTGCGGCGGCGAGATCAAGCGCAGCGCGAGGAGGACAAGCGCGCCGGCGAACGCCCAGATCGCCTCGTGCAGGTTGAACGGGCGCAGGATGACGCCCGCCGTAGCGAGCGCGGCGATGGTGAAGATCGCGGCCGTTGCATGTGCCTGTATCAGGACCATCTGCGGACGAAGCTATTCGGCGGGGCTGAATGCGGCCGCGGCGGCGACCGGACCTTGGGTCTGGCCCTCGCGCGGACGTGTCTTCGGCATGCCGAAGATAAAGACAAGCGCGCCCGCGACGGCGACGCCGCCGAGAGTCAGAAACGCCGCGCTATAGCCGTGGTGGACGACGACGATTCCGGCGAGCGTGGTGGAGAGCGCGGCGCCGATGCCCTGCGCGGTCATGATCGCGCCTTGCGCTACGTTGAACCGGCCGGTGCCGCGCATCAAATCGGCGACGATGATCGGAAAGACGGCGCCGAAGATGCCGGCGCTGACGCCGTCGAGGAGCTGCACCGCGACCAGCCAGAACGGGTTGTCCGAGAGCGTATAGAGCGCGCCGCGCAGCGGCAAAATGAGCAGGGCGGCGAGGAACAGCGGCTTGCGGCCCCAGCGGTCGGCGCGCGCCCCGACCAGCATCGCCATCGGCACCATCACGATCTGCGCCGCCACGATGCAAGCCGACATCAGGCTGGTGCCGAGATTCTTGTCCTGCAACGCCAGTTTTTGGCCGACCAGCGGCAGCATCGCCGCGTTGGCGAGATGAAACAGCGCAACCGCAATCGCGAAGATCAAGAGCGGTCTGCAGCTGATCAGCACGGTGAGCCCGCTCGGCAGGTCGTCATCTGCCGATGCGCCGTGGCTTGCCAGCCTGTCGTGCAGCCCGCGGGCGAGATCGTGGTCGATCTCGCGGCCAGGTATCGCCAGCACGCTGACGAGGCTCGCAAGCGACATCGCGGCCAGCAGATAGAACACGACGGTCGGGCCGAAGAAGTAGGCGGCGACGCCGGCAGTCATCGCTGCGAAGGCGTTGCCGGCGTGATTAAACGATTCGTTGCGGCCGATGCGCCTGGTGAACGCGGCATGGCCCATGATTCCGAGCGAGATCGCGGCTAGCGCCGGCCCGAACACCGCGGCGGCGGCGTGTGCCGCGGCCTGCGAAGCGGCGACCAGCGCGAAGTTCGAGACCAGCGGCAGCAGCAGCGAGGCCGCGGTGACTGCGACCGCGGCTGCGGCCATGAGGCCGCGCTTGGCGCGGCTTGCATCGATCAGGGCGCCGGCCGGGGTCTGTGCGGCGATGCCGGCCGCGGTCGCAATCGACATCACGACGCCGATGCTGGCTTCATCCCATCGCTGAATGGTGAGCAGATAGATGGCGAGATACGGCCCGAGCCCGTCGCGCACGTCGGCAAGGAAGAAGTTGGCGGCGTCGAGCGCCCGGTTCGCCCGCTTCGACGCCGTTATCCGCTGCGGCTGCCTCATTCCCGATCTCCGGCCGCACCGGCCAGCCGGAGTAACGAGCGCGAATGGAATTGGTTCCGGGCAGGTCCGCCTGCCGCGCTATCGCGCCGGCGCGGGTGGCGCTGCTGCCGGCGTCCAGGATCGCGCGTCGATGTTCTGTTGCCTGCCGGCCGTCTCCTCCGCCGCGATGGCGCGCCGGTAGCCGTCGCGCTCACGCAGGCGCTGCCAATAGGCCGCAACGTGCGGCCCGAAATCCTTGGCGAGGCCGATGTTCTCGGCGAGCCGCAATGCGTAGCCGACCGAGATGTCGGCGGCGGTGAACCGTCCGGCGCACAGCGTCGGCGCCTGGCCGAGCGCCGCCTCGACGGCCCGAAGCCGGCCGAGGAACCATTTCGAATAGTCCTCGGCGACCTGCGGGCTGCGCCGCTCCTGCGCCTCGAGCCGGGCGTAACGCAGCACCAGGGTTTGCGGAAAGGTCAGCGTCGCCTCGCCGAAATAGAGCCAGTTGAGGAACGCGCCATAGGCCTTGTCGTCGACCGCAACGACGAGCGGGGTCGGGCCGTAGCGGGTGCCGAGATATTGGCAGATCGCCGAGGATTCCGTCATCCGGGTGTCGCCGTCGATCAGCAACGGAATCGTGCCGAGCGGATTGAGGGCGAGATAGTCCTTCGCCAGCACCCGCGGCGGAAACGGCAGCATCTTGAGTTCGTAGGGCAGCCCCAGCTCTTCCAGCATCCACAGCGGGCGAAACGAGCGCGCCCCGATGCAGTGATAAAGCGTGATCATGATTTTCAGAGCCCCATCTGCCGGCTGGCGAGATCCTTCATGATCTCCTCGCTGCCGCCGCCGATCGCGTTGACCTTGACCTCGCGATAGATGCGCTCGACCTTGACGCCGCGCATAAAGCCGGCGCCGCCGAAAATCTGCACCGCTTCCGAGGCGCAGAACGCCATGGTCTGCGTCGCCTGATTCTTCAGCATGCAGATTTCTGCGACCGGATTCTCGCCCTGGTCGAGCCGCCAGGCGAGCAGTTCCAGCATCGCCTGCGAGGCGGCGACGCGCTGCGCCATGTCGACGAGCTTGTGCCGGATCACCTGATGCTGGGCGAGCGGCTTGCCGAAGGTGTGCCGCTCCTTGGCGTATTGGGTCGCCTCGTCGAGGCAGACGCGGGCCGCCGCGGTGGCGCCGGCCGCCATGGTCAGCCGCTCATCGTTGAAATTATGCATGATGAGCTTGAAGCCGCCGCCTTCGGTGCCGAGGAGATTGCCGGCCGGCACGCGGCAATTGTCGAAATGAAGCGTCGCGGTGTCGGACGCCCACCAGCCCATTTTCTTGAGCGCCGTGCGGGTAAGGCCCGGCGTTGCGCCCTCGATCAACAGGAGGCTCACGCCGCTTGCGCCCGGTCCGCCGGTGCGCACGGCGGTGGTGATGTAGTCGGCGCGCATGCCCGAGGTGATGAAGGTCTTCTCGCCGCTGACAATGTAGTATTGGCCGTCGCGGCGGGCGCTGGTGCGCAAATGGGCGACGTCGGAGCCGCCGCTCGGCTCGGTGATCGCCAGCGCCGAGATCTTCCGGCCGGAGATGATTTCCGGCAGCACCCGGGCCTTGAGCGCAGCGCTGCCGGCGCGCGCGATCGGCGGCGCGCCGATCGAATGGCTGTTGAGGCCGGCGCTCACCCCGCCGGCGCCCGCTCGCGCCAGTTCCTGCACGGCGACGATCCACATGAAGCGGTCGACTTGCGTGCCGCCATATTCCTCGGGAAAGCCGAGGCCGAGGAGCCCGATCTCCGCCGCCTTCTCATAAAGCGCGCGCGGGAACTCGCCGGCCTCGTCCCAGGCGTGCGCGTGAGGCTCGATCTCGCGTTCGACGAAGCGGCGCACCACGTCGCGGAACGCAAAATGTTCGGCGCTGTAGAACGGGCTCTTGCTCAAGCGTCTCGCTCCGGCCTGCGCGCCATAGTGGCGGCAAATGCCGCGATACCGCAAGGCGGAGACAAGCAAGAGCCCGGCGCTGACGCCGATAAGCGCCGGGGAGCGGACGAGCCGCATCAGGCGATCATCGCCGTTCCCCGCCGCGCTGTTGCTTTTACTCGCCGATGATCTCGCCGAACGGCACCCAGCGCTTGCCGTCGAATTTCACCAGCTGCATCTGATTGTAGCCGCGATAATTGGTCGGGCTGGTATTGATCTTGATGCCCGGCAGCAAGAGCGGAAGCTCGACATTGTGCATATGGGTCGCCTGGTAGATCACGCTGTCGCGGGTGAGATTGTCGCCGCATTGCTGCAGGATATAGACCATGCCTTGCGCCAGGCTGTATCCGGCGGAGGTCAGGCTGTCATTCGGATCGCGCTCCGGGAAGTTCGTCTTCATGAACGCGATATAGTCCTGCATGCCTTTGTCGCTGGCCCAGATCGGATCGCCGG
>Ga0187784_10001658_pt1 | contig 17713 bp, 14 predicted proteins | sample 1015_SJ02_MP15_2_FD_132964 | JGI IMG/M metagenome (GOLD analysis project Ga0187784, IMG submission 132964) | Tropical peat soil microbial communities from peatlands in Department of Meta, Colombia - 1015_SJ02_MP15_20_MG | ecosystem: Environmental > Terrestrial > Soil > Wetlands > Peat | place...
CCCCATCGGACGCTGGGTCTTGAACCAGGTTTGTCTCCAGGGCGAGACGTGGCGAGGGCGGGGTTCCACTGTGGCCGTGTCGGTGAACGTTTCGGGACGCCAGCTGGAGACAGACGAGTTCGCAACCCACGTGCAGGAGGCATTGGACAACAGCGGACTCGATCCAGGGCTGCTCACCCTTGAGATCACTGAGTCCACGCTGATGCGCGACACTGGGGCAACGATCCGGCGATTGCGCCATCTCAAAGATCTAGGGGTGCGCCTTGCCATCGATGACTTCGGGACCGGCTACAGCTCCCTGGCCTATCTACGGGAGTTCCCCGTGGATGCGCTCAAGATCGACCGATCCTTCATCGCCGGCATCGCCGAGTCGACTGAGTCCGGTGCCCTTATCCATACCCTCATCCAACTGGGCAAGACCCTCGGTCTCGAAACCCTTGCCGAAGGAATCGAGGAGCGTGCGCAGCTGGTGCGCCTCCAGCGCGAGCGCTGCGACACGGGACAGGGTTTCCTCTTGGCGCGCCCTCTCGAGGTGGACGAGATGGAGGAGTTCCTCGGTGTCCGGGGCACCGCTGCGACTTCGGGGTTCGCCTCACACGGTTGGCGGCTACCCGCTCGCGGGTAGTGCCGGTCCTTCTCAAGGTCGGGGCGGCGGCCAGCTCGTTGACTCCACTCCATAACTGACTACCGAGCTATGTCGACCGTCACGTAACGTAATTCCCCGGCGTTTTCCATCACGGAATTCCCCCCTCCGGCGTGCGTGTTTCACTCGATGGCACCTTCCTCCTGCCCTCGCCCACGCCGAGGAAGCTGCGTAGTTACGGTGGCGAAGGCCTTGGGCCTCGTCGCCACGCTCAGCCCCAACGAGGCGCCGAGGCAAACCGAGCCGAAGTGCGAGCTAGGGGCCTCGCGCGGCCCCTGGTTCGCGCCATGCCGTCTGTCGTATGTCCGTCGATACCGCGATTCCTAGCCCCGATGCGCCTCGCCGCCGCGTCTCGTCTGGGCTCGGTCTCGGTGCTAAGGGAGTGATCCGACGTAGCGGTACTTGACCGCCTTATGGCAATGCGGACACGGGGGGAACTCGTCGCCGATATGGGACATTTGGACTGACCACTGCGGCCCACAGGCGGAGATATAGGTTCCCACCCGCTTGCAGCGGTCGCCGGTCTTGGGCATGACCATCTCCGTTCAGTCCAACGGGACGGCAAGCTACAGCCAGCGGTTTATTACCCGCTAGTCACCGGCTGCAAGTGCCTTCAAACCGAAGGATTGTCTGCTCTCAGGTACCCTGAGCTCCTTGGTGGCCACAGGCGTATGCTTTTGGGCGGCGTTTGCCATGGTGAGACCACGAGGTGACATGACATGAGCCTCCTAATCGACTTGGACACCCATCTCTTCGAGCCGTCGGACATGTGGCAGAACTACATCGACCCGAAAGACCGTGACGTCGCCCTGCACATGGCGACAGATGACCTCGGGTACACATGGCTCATGTACGGTGACCGTCGCCTCAGCCTCGGTGGACCACATCGCCCAGGAGATGTCGACGGCATCGGTGTGTTTCGCCAGCGCCTTGTCGATGGCCTGCCCTCCAACTTCAACTTGTCGGAGTTCAACTGCTCGTATAGCAACCCAGTGGAGCGCCTGGCGCAGCTCGACAAGGCGGGATTCGACGCCTCGATCATGTTCCCCAACTACGGCATCAGTTGGGAGCGACCCCTCCAGAACGATCTGCGCGCCACACTGGCCAACATGGCGGCCTGGAACCGCTGGATCGTCGAGATTGCCGCCCAGGGTGAAGGTCGGCTCTTCCCGGTCGCCCACCTGAGCCTCCAGAACCTCGACTGGCTGGAGGTCCAGCTCGAAGGCCTGGCCGACGGGGGGATCCGGCTCGGGCTCATCGCACCTGCACTGGTCAATGGGAAACCGCTATCGCATCACGACCTCGACAGGGCGTGGGCGGCGTTTATCGACCACGACATTTCCCCCGTATTCCACGTCGCCAACCAGACTCGACCCTTCGATGACGCATGGTACGGAGAGGATCTGGAGGGCGGGATCAACCCTATGAGCGTGGTCTTCATCTGGACAGCGGCAGCTCTCGCTCTAAGCGACCTGATCCTCAACGGCGTGTTAGAGCGCTTTCCCGATCTACGTATCGGCATCATGGAGCTGTCTGCCCCCTGGGTGTCGCTTCATCTGCGAATGATGGACGGTGGCTATCGCCACACTGGGCGGTTTAATGGGGAGTCCACTGGGCTCTCTCTTATGCCGAGTGAGTACTTCCGTCGGCAGGTCCGAGTGGCGGCGTTCTCCTACGAGCAGCCTCATTCACTCATCAAAGCTTCCGGCGACATCTTTATGGCGTGCAGCGATTATCCCCACACCGAAGGTACTTACTCTGCCATCCAGGACTACGAGGCGACGGGTCTGGCACCGTCGGAGGAATCTGCGGCCTTCTTCGGGGGAAACGCCGCATACTTGCTGAGGCTGCCCACCGGCTGGACGTTTCGGACGGCGAGCAGGCGCGAAGCTCCTCGCCGTCAGACCCTGAACGGCCCGATGAAACGCGAGGCTGTGTAACAATCTGGACCGAGCGAGGAGTGATGCCGGTATCGCCCTCCCCGTCGGGCAGGAACCTCGCGATTCAGTTCGCCCCCCTCGCCGAAAGCTCGCTGCCGCCGCTGCTGACCGCCTCGTCAACTATCGCCAGCAGTTCCCCGACGTAGCCTCCGTCGCAAGGGCATACGGGAGTAAGCATCTCGGACACCCTGGGACGAATGGCACTTTGGGATGGTGCTTGCTCTACTAGGCGATGCCGAGGCCCGCCTGCACTTCACCTGCTTTGCCGCTATCGAAGACGACAGGGACTGGGCCATGCGCAAGCGCCAAGAACCCCGCGACCTTGTTGAGGTGACCGACCCGAATGCTCTCAGGGCCGAGATTGAGGCCCGGATTGAGGCATGTCGGGCGTTACTCAGGCTTCCGGCCTGACCCGCACTGAAATCCCGGTGGTCGCCTGGCCTGGCCGGGGGCCGGTCAGGACCTCTGAGAGGCCGGACCACCCCGGTAACCCGGCCAGGAGCGTTCTCGGGTGGGCGGTCGTCCGGCCAGGTCGACATGAAGCGGCACAACCCGGACGGTCGGCCTATTGGCCGTTCGCTCCCCGAGTAGAGCGGCGGGCAAGCATCCAGACCCCTACCGAGATGGAGATGACACCCAGTAGTCCGGCGACATAAGCGTAGGGGGTGAAGGCGAAACCCACGACCAAAAGGAGGAACAGGACACCCAAGGCGATGAAGAAAACCCCCACGGCTTCCACGTTACGGCTCGGAATAGGAATCCGTCCAAGATCGTTTTTTTGACGTCGTTACCGCCTGGGTCGCCTCTGCTGCCCAACCGCCCGACTCCGGCACGTTGCGGGCGGGGGTGTCAGACTGACGAGATGCCTATTGACCCAGCCGTTCAACAGGTCCTGGACGGTGTGGCGGCCATGCCCGGTCCGACCGCCCTGGAGGAGATGAGTCCTTCCGAAGTCCGGTCGATCATGGATGAGATGGCAGGGATCTTCCCCGGCCCAGAGGTTGATACCGAAGATCGCACTATCCCCGGCCCAAATGGCGACATTCCCGTGCGCATCTACCGTCCCGAGGGTGACGGTCCATTCCCGGTTGTGGTGTTCTTCCACGGAGGTGGCTTCGTCATCGGCAGTATCACCAGCCACGACGCCACGTGCCGGTCGCTGTGCCAGAAGGCGGGCGCGGTGGTCGTGTCAGTGGAGTACCGCCTGGCACCCGAGTACCCCTTCCCAGCCGCCCCGGAGGACTGCTACGCAGCGACAAGCTGGGTATCGGAACACGCTGTCGAGCTGGGCGTGAACTCGTCGCGCTTAGCGGTGGTCGGTGATAGCGCCGGTGCGAATCTGGCGGCTGTCGTCTGTCTTATGGCAAAGGAGCGGGGTGGTCCACCAATCGCCTTCCAAGCGTTGGTGTATCCGGTCACCGACCATGTGGACACCGAGTCGCGGACCGAGAATGCCGAGGGCTACCTCTTGACCACAGCGGCCATGGACTGGTTCATCGGCCACTACGCCGACGATGAGACCCGGAAGAACCCTTGGTGCGCCCCTCTCCGGGCCTTGGACCTGAGCGGACTACCGCCAGCGTTGGTGATCACGGCGGAGTTCGACCCGCTTCGTGACGAGGGTGAGGCTTACGGCCAGAGGCTCCAGGATGCGGGTGTCCCCGTCACCATCTCTCGCTATGACGGGATGGTCCACGGCTTCTTTTCGATGACTGCGCTCGTCCCGAGAGCGGTCGACGCCGAGGACGAGGTGGCGAAAGCGCTTCGGCTCAGACTTACCGCCAGCTAACCGCCCTGAAATGCCGGAGTTCGGCCTGGACAGAGCCTCGAGCCAGGCCGGGACGGCTGGACCTGACCGAAGAACGCGGCCCGGAGCATTACCACCTGAGGTCGGCTCCCAGACCGACCGAGGTCCAGGTAGCGCACGTCACATGTCGGACGGGGCCCGCCCGTTCAGCTGATGCAGAACTCGCTCGGCAGTGCCTCAGACTAGCTCCATCTGGACTGGCATAGACGAAGCTCCACGAAGAAGTAATCCTCCGGTTGGTACAGGTGGCGCTGTGATTTCGACGTCTGCGACTTGACGGGCAAGCGTCTCCAATGCGATGTGAGCCTCCAGGCGGGCGAGCGGCGCCCCGAGGCACAAGTGGATGCCACTTCCAAAGCCGAGATGGTCGGTCGGATTACGGTGGAGGTCGAAGTGATCTGGATCTTCGTAGTGGCGCTCGTCTCTGTTTGCCGCGCCCACATAGGCGAGCACGATTGTCCCCTCAGGGAGACGGGCGTTACCGAGCTGGGTCGAACACGTCGTTCCGCGTGGGACGGCCTGGACCGGGCTTTCGTATCGCAGGGCCTCCTCGACCGCGCCAGGTATGAGGGATGGCTCATCTCGCATGGTCCGCAGGGTCGCAGGGTCCTGAGCGAGAACCTTCATGACATTCGACAGCAGGTTGGTGGTTGTCTCGTTTCCCGCCACGAGAAGGAGCACGCAGAACATGACTAGCTCATCAGCGGTCAAAGGCTGCTCGTCGGCCTCGGTCTTGCCGATAAGCATACTGACGAGGTCCCCACGGGGCTGGGAACGGCGACGATCGATGATCTCGCCGAAAAAGCCGACCATCTCCAACATGCTGTCTGCTTTTTTGTCGCTCAGGTTTGGACCGCCTACAAAGATCCCGATAAGATCGTCAGACCAGCGCTTGAAGTCATCACGCATGGATGCAGGGATACCCATCAACTCGCCAATCACGAGCACCGGAAATGGCCAGGTGAAGTCTCGCACCCAGTCAGCAACGCCCTGCGAGTTGGCGGCTAGGAGAGTTGCAAAGCGTTCCTCGCACACCGTCCGCATCCAACCCTCGTGGAGTCCGATCGACCTGGGCGTGAAGGGACGACTGAGGAGGCGTCGCAAGCGAACGTGGTCCGGTGGGTCAATAGCGATGAGTATCCGTAAGTTGTCGGTGTCCGCCATGCCTAATGGATTGCCACTCGAATCGTCATCAAGAGGTCGACGTCGCGATCCGCCGAAGGTGCCTCGCATCCCGAGCTTTGAGGAGAAAGTGTCAGGATCGCGGAGTATCTCGGTACAGTGCTGGTAGCGGCTCACCACCCACAGGTCTGCGTCTTCGATGTAGTGAACCGGCGCCTCATCCCGAAGAGTACGGTACGTAGGATAAGGATCGAGGGCCTCGTAGATGGTGGAAGGATCGAAGGCGATGTCGGCAGTCGATCCCACGACCCCTTTCTAGTCCTCCAGGTCTTCTGCTTCCACTCGTTCTTCTGACCTCTCGTCGTAGCGCCAAGAGGAGGCCTGTCAGGCAAGTTGCCAGAAGACTCCAACGAGTCCCAGCCGGTCAAGGATCGCTTGGTTCTGTTCTCGACTGTGGGGTTGCCATTCCGGATCGAGCCGATCGTGCCACCAGACCTCGGCCAGCTCAGCCAGCTTGGACACCGTCGTCGTCTCACCGCGTTGGCGACTGCCGTGCCAACCGTCGACATGGGCCTCAGATCGAAAGAGGTTCATGGTCGTACAGGTGTAGACGATGTCATCCCACCACCGGCTGGCTGGGACAAGACAGTGGAAGAGCAAGGTCTTATCGTCCGGTGCGTGGTTTCTCACCCTGACGCTGATGGGGTGTCCGCAGTCGGGACAGGACGACTCGATGCGACCGTCGGTCTTCAACGCGGCACAGATCCCGAAGGCGTCCCATGCACAGTTGGCGTACCACCACCTCTCTTGCGCTTGGACACGGTAGGCAGAGGGGATCGCCGAGAACGGATTGGCCATCCTGATTTCATCTGTAGCCCGATTGAGCACGAGGGCATGAGCTTCGTGAAGTCGATGCCAACTCTGAATGACCTCGCCACTGCTCAGGTGAGAGTCCCGCGCTACGTCATCAGCGGTTGGGGCGTGCCCCGATTCGACGAATAGGCGGTACGTCGCGTTTCAGACTTCGAGGTCTATCTCATCCATTGGCAAAGCATTCTTCACCAGGCTCGGGCGTGCTCGGCAGACGATCCTCGGGCTAGCTCACGGACGGTGACTCCGTCCGGGATTACTCAAGGGGGTCGTCAATACCGCCTGGGTGGATGAAAGTGGCCGCCCGCCCGAGTGCGGCACCTACGGGGCGGGGTTCCCTCCCGCTCCATACGTTCGCGCTGGCAGGTGTCGCCTGAGGCGAGGCCCCGTCGTACTGAAGACGCCTGGCTGCCGGTCCTTGACAATGTTCAGCTCAAACGCTCAATTTGTGCTAGTCCTAAGCCTAGGTAGTCTCAGAGCCAGCGTCCGAAGCGGCGCTCCGCGGGTCGGACGGGGAGGGGGAAACATGGCGACGATCCCAGCACCGTCTAGCCAGGTTGATAGAGACGTTCACCAGCTCCACCAGCTTGGATATGCGCAGGAGCTTCGTCGCCGGATGGGTAGTTTCTCCAACTTCGCCGTCTCGTTGACGATCATTTCAGTCCTCTCTGGCTGCCTGACGCTCTACTACTTCGGGATGCAGGAGGGCGGCCCGGTCGTCATCGTGTGGGGCTGGATCATCGTCGGGGTGATGACGACCGTCGTCGGGCTCGGCATGGCCGAGATCGCCTCCAAGTACCCCACCGCCGGGGGTCTTTATTACTGGTCCGCCAAGCTCGCCGGAAAGAACTCCGGCGCATGGAGCTGGTTTACCGGCTGGTTCAACCTCCTCGGCCAGGTGGCCATCACGGCGGGCATCGACTACGGCTTCGCTTTCTTCTTTGCTTCCTTCCTCAACATGACGACAGGCTTCCCGACGACCGCGGGCTACATTCTGATCGTTTACGCGGGGATCCTCCTCATCCACGGTCTCATCAACACCTTCGGTGTGCGTGTGGTGGCGTTCCTCTCGGACGTGTCGGCCTGGTGGCATATCCTCGGCGTGCTGGTCATTGCCTGCGTGCTCGCCTTCGTGCCGAGCCACCACGCTTCGGCCTCGTTCGTGTTCACAAAGTTCGTTAACCTCTCCGGCTTCCACCTTTCCCCGTACGTCTTCTTCGTGGGACTGCTCATGGCCCAGTACACCTTTACGGGTTACGACGCCTCCGCCCACATGTCGGAGGAGACCCGGGGGGCCGAACTTTCAGCACCCCGAGGACTCGTCAACTCGATCGTCGTTTCTCTCATCGCCGGATGGATTCTCATCCTTGCGGTCACATACGTCCTCCCCACGAACATGACCACTTACGGCAAGTACGCCGCCGAGGAGTTCGCGCCCGTTCTCATCTGGGCCAACGCCATCGGCCGGCACGGAGCCGAGCTGCTTCTCGTCATCGCCTTCATGGCCCAGGCCTACTGCGGCATGGCGTCTGTCACGGCGAATTCCCGCATGCTGTACGCCTTCAGCCGAGATGGAGCTGTGCCCGGCCACCAGTTGTGGCACCGAATCAATCGGCGCACCAGGACACCGACAAACGGGATCTGGTTCTGCGTCGTCTTCGCCTTCATCCTGGCGATCCCCTCCATGTGGAGCGGTGTCGCCTACGGGGCCGTCACCTCCATCGCCACGATCGGCCTCTACATCGCCTACATCCTCCCGACCCTCCTTCGCCGCTTGCAGGGCAAGGCGTGGGAGGGCGGCCCCTGGAGTCTCGGCCGCTGGAGCCCGTTCATCGGCATCCTTGGGATCGTCTGGGTGGCCGTCATCGTCGTGCTCTTCATGCTCCCGGAGGCCAGCCCGATCAACGTCGACACCTTCAATTACGCGCCAATTGCCGTCGGCGTCGTGCTTCTGTTCTCGGGCGGCTACTGGATCTTCAGTGCCCGGCGGTGGTTCAAGGGGCCGGTGGCACAGGGTGACGAAGCCCAGCTAAAGGCGATTGAGGCCAAGTTCGAGCACGTCAGCGAAGAGCTCGCCAAGGTCGACTGACCCACTATTCGCAACAGGCCGACGCTCGCGGCGACCGGTGCCCGTGCGCCGCCGAGACTTAGAAGAGCGGACCCATCGGCGCCTTTCCGCGTGACAACGACGTTCATGAACACGTCAGCCTGGTCCTAGCGTGACGCAGGGGGCCCCGAGGGCGCCTTCCTCGGCGGACGCTGACCGCTCTGCCGGACCGGGCGGAGGTCCCTCCGAGCAAGGTCGGTGACCGTCGCCCCGCCTGCTCCTCGGGCCCGGGCACTCGATTGAGCGCGTTGAGGACGTTGAGTCCAGTACCGTATCCGGGTAGCGAGGGGTTCGATGGAACTGGTCCGGATTGCACAGCTCCCTCGCAGATCGGAGTGCTGACGACGGTGTTCGAGAACCTTTTCGTGGCAGTCGACAACTCCGAGCAGTCGGACCGGGCGGTCCAGATGGCCGCGGCCTTGGCAAAGCTCTCGGGTGGTCGGGTAAAGGTGTTTCACGTGCGCGAGACGCTCAAGGTGGTTGGCAAGGGCGCCGGGACCTACGAGCTCGAGGAGGCCGATGACGTTTCCCACCTCGTGGCCAAGGAGGTCGCCGTGTTCGAGGAAGCGGGTGTCCCCGTGACTTCGGAGGTTCGCCACGCCCGGCTCGGCCACGCTGCGGCTGAGATCATCAACGCCGCCCGCGAAGAAGACGCTAGCGTGATTGTGATCGGTTCACGTGGACTTGGCGAGGTCGAAGCGCTCGTCTATGGCAGCACGGCGTACAAGGTCCTCCACCTCGCCGATCGGCCGGTGCTGGTCGCCCGCTGACGACCGAGCCGAGGGCGCGATTCGGTGTGCTTGCCAAGCCCCGCATCGAGGAGGAGTTCATCCACATCGAAGCCGAGCTAACAGAGGTCGATTGATGAATCCAGGAGACGGCGGAAGCCAGTCAGGTTGGCTCTCGCTCGAGGATCTCAGACACGAGACCGCCGCCGGTCGTATCGACACGGTGCTGGTGGCGATGACCGATATGCAGGGTCGTCTCCAGGGCAAGCGCACCGACGCGCGCTACTTCCTCGAGGAGGTCGTCCCCAAGGCTGCCGAGGGGTGCAATTACTTGCTGGCCGTGGATGTCGACATGCGGACGGTGGCCGGCTACGCCCTGGCCTCGTGGGAGCTCGGATATGGGGACTTCGTCCTTCGTCCAGATCTGGACACGTTGCGCCGGGTCCCGTGGCACCCGAACACCGCCATGTGCGTCGCCGACGTCGTCAGCACCGATGGCGAAGACGTCGTCGCCTCCCCGCGCCAAGTGCTCCGCCGCCAGGTCGAACGACTGGGCGAGCGGGGCTACCAGGCCTATGCCGCCACCGAGCTCGAGTTCATCGTGTTCCGGGACACCTATGAGGAAGCGTGGAGAAAGGCGTACCGGGACCTCACCCCTGCCAACTTCTACAACGTCGACTACTCGCTCCTCGGCACGGCCAGGATCGAACCGCTGCTCCGGCGCATCCGCCTCGAGATGGCCGGGGCGGGGATGCAGGTGGAGTCGGTCAAGGGCGAGTGCAACTACGGCCAGCACGAGATCGCCTTCCGCTACTGCGGCGTCCTGGCGAAGGCAGACGAGCACTCGCTCTTCAAGACGGGCGCCAAGGAGATCGCTGCCCAGGAGGGTTACAGCCTGACGTTCATGGCCAAGTTCGACGAGCGCGAAGGCAACTCCTGCCACGTGCACTTCTCGCTGCGCAACCAGGACGACGAGGCAGCGTTCCCGGACGGGCCGCACGGGCACACTGACGTCTTCGAGCATGCTCTGGCCGGGATTATGGCGACGCTCAGGGACGTGACCGTCCTCCACGCACCCAACATCAACTCCTACAAGCGCTTCGTCGAAGGGTCTTTCGCCCCCACGGCGATTGCTTGGGGACGGGACAACCGGACCTGTGCCTTCCGGGTTGTCGGCCACGGCGAGGGATTGCGCATCGAGTGCCGAGTGCCGGGCGGCGACGTGAACCCGTATCTGTCTATCGCCGCACTGGTGGCAGGCGCCATCGAGGGAATCGACGACAAGATGGCACTCGAGCCCGAGTTCGTGGGCAACGCCTACGTGTCCGACAAGCTGCGGGTGCCTGGCACGCTGCGCGAGGCCGCTCGACTCTTCACCGAGAGCGCCTTCGCCCGCCGCGCCTTCGGCGACGAGGTCGTCGACCACTACACGAACGCGGCCCGCATCGAGCTCGAGGCCTACGACGCGGCCGTCACGGACTGGGAGCGCTTCCGGGGCTTCGAACGGCTGTGAGCGGCGAGTTCAGCGTCGTCAACCCGGCCACCGAGGAGGTGCTGGGGACCGTGCCCGATCTCACGGCCGAGGAGACCGACGCCGCCATCATCCGGGCCGCTGCCGCCTTCCCGGCTTGGGCGACGTTGGCGCCCGCTGAGCGCGGCCGGGTCCTGCATCGCTTCGCCGAGCGCATCGACGAAGCGCGCCATGAGCTCGCCGCCCTCGAGGTGGACGGGGCGGGCCACACGGTGAGCAATGCCCGGTGGGAGGCGTCCAACGTCCGCGACGTGGTCGCCTACTACGCGGGGGCACCCGAGCGGCACTTCGGCCGCCAGATCCCGGTGGCCGGGGGCGTCGATGTCACCTTCCGCGAGCCCCTCGGCGTCGTGGGGGTGGTCGTACCCTGGAACTTTCCCATGACCATTGCCGCCTGGGGTTTCGCCCCGGCACTCGCCGCTGGGAACACCGTCCTCGTGAAGCCGGCCCAGCTCACCCCCCTGTCGGCCGTTCGCCTCCAAGCGCTGGCGATGGAGGCCGGGATTCCCGACGGCGTCCTCCAGGTGGTGACCGGATCGGGCAGCGAGGTCGGTTGGCGCTTCGTCGAGCACCCGGGGGTTCGCAAGGTCTGCTTCACCGGATCGACCGAGGTGGGCAAGCGGATCATGGCCGGCTGTGCCGAGCAGGTGAAACGGCTCACGCTCGAGCTCGGGGGCAAGTCGGCCAACATCGTCTTCGCCGACGCAGACCTCGAAGAAGCGGCTCGTAGCGCCCCGTACGCCGTCTTCGACAACGCCGGTCAGGACTGCTGTGCCCGGTCTCGCATCCTGGTCGAGCGCACGGTGTACGACCGGTTCATGGAGTTCCTCGAGCCCGCCGTGCAAGGCGTCGTGGTGGCCGATCCCCGTGATGAGTCGAGCCAGATGGGACCGCTCATTTCGGCCGACCACCGGCGCCGGGTGGCATCGTTCGTCCCCGACGACGCCCCGGTGGCGTTCCGGGGCTCGACGCCCGAGGGCCCCGGCTTCTGGTTCCCGCCCACCGTGCTGGCACCCGTCGATCCGAACGAGCGCGCCTTCAGGGAGGAGATCTTCGGACCGGTCGTAGCCGTGGTGCCCTTCGAGGACGAGCAAGACGCTGTCCGCATCGCCAACGACACGGTGTACGGCCTGTCGGGTTCCATCTGGACCCGGGACGTCGGAAGGGCGCTGCGGACGGCCAGGGCGCTCGAGACGGGGAATCTCTCGGTCAACTCGAACTCGTCGGTGCGCTACTCGACGCCCTTCGGCGGGTTCAAGCAGTCGGGTCTCGGCAGGGAACTGGGTCCCGACGCTCTCGAAGCCTTCTCGGAGGTCAAGAACGTCTTCATCTCCACGGAGGGCTGACGCTTACCCGGCTAGTTTTAGCTTTGTGAGCCCCAGTGACGATTCGGTGACGAAAGGGAAGGAGTGACGAACCGCCTCGAAGGCAAGGTGGCCGTGATCACCGGTGCGGCGAGCGGCATCGGCAAGGCGAGCGCCCGGCGCTTCGCGGCCGAGGGCGCCTATGTGGTCGTGGCCGACGTTGCTGATGAGGCGGGCAACGCCATCGCCGACGAAATCGGGGGCCTCTACGTACACGCCGATGTCAGCAAGGGACCGGAGGTCGAGGCGATGTACGAGGCCGCCGTCGATCGCTACGGCACGCTGGACATCTGCTTCAACAACGCCGGCATCTCACCGCCCGAAGACGACTCGATCCTTGTCACCGGGATCGAGGCCTGGGACCGGGTCCAGGAGATCAACCTCACGAGCGTGTACCTGTGTTGCAAGCACGGGATCGCCCGGCTCCTCGAGCACGGAGGCGGTTCGGTCATCAACACCGCGTCGTTCGTGGCGGTGCTCGGGGCCGCCACGTCGCAGATCTCTTACACCGCCTCGAAAGGCGGAGTCCTGGCCATGTCGAGGGAGCTCGGCGTCCAATTCGCCCGCCAAGGCGTTCGGGTCAACGCCCTGTGCCCGGGGCCGGTGAACACCCCTCTCCTGCAGGAGCTGTTCGCCAAGGACCCGGAGCGGGCACAGCGCCGTCTCGTGCACGTGCCCATGGGGCGCTTCGCCGAGCCGGAGGAGATCGCCGCCGCCGCCTCCTTCCTGGCGTCCGACGATGCCTCGTTCATCACCGCCTCGACATTCCTCGTGGACGGAGGAGTCCACGCCGCTTATGTCACGCCCGAGTGAGCCGGCCGCGACGGCCGTGCCGGTCATTGGGGTCACGGCCTACGAAGAGCACGCCCGCTGGGGGCCGTGGGCCGAGCGGGCCGCGCTCGTGCCGGCAACGTATATCCACGCCGTCGAAGCGGCCGGAGGTGCCGCCATGGTCCTTCCCGTTCAGTCCCCGACGCTCGTGGTCCTCTTGGACCGGGTCGATGGTCTCGTCGTCTCAGGTGGTCCCGACGTCGGCGCCGAGCGCTACGGCCAGAGGGCGCATCCCGAGACCCAGGAACCCCGCGCCGAGCGCGACAGCTTCGAGCTGGCCCTCGTGGAGGAGGCAACTCGCCGGGAGCTACCCACCCTCGCCATCTGCAGGGGTATGCAGGTCCTGAACGTCGTGCGTGGCGGGACCCTGCATCAGCACCTCCCCGACGTGGTCGGCCACAAGGGCCACTCCCCGAAGGCGGGCGAGTACGCCTGGCACGGGCTCGACATCGCTCCGCGGTCGCGGCTCGCCCGGATCGTCGGCGGGTCGACGGCGGAGATCGCCAGCCACCATCACCAGGCCATCGACCGGCTGGGCCGCGGCCTCGAGGTCAGTGCCCGGGCCGAGGACGGCACGATCGAGGCGGTGGAGGACCCGACCCTTCCGTACCTGCTCGGAGTCCAATGGCACCCCGAGGAGGGCCCGGACTTCTCGCTGTTCCGAGCGCTCGTGGCCGCGGCAGCGCGGCGGCCGTAACCGGTCGCCCGAGGCCGTTGACACCGAGACCACCACGGGCGACACCTCGCTAGGGTCCTGATGGCGTCCCCGAGGAGTTTCCACTCGTCTGTCACGTTAGAATCGCAGAGTCAGGCGTAACGACCGAATTCATGTGGGCGGTCTACGATTGACCCGTGGACGTTGTGATTACGCCCGCCGCCCGGGAATTCATCAGGGCACACAGCGGAGCGGTGTTCATCAGGTCTCACACGCATCGGTGCTGTAGCGGACCACTCACAGTTCTCGACACCTCGATGACCGAGCCGCCTGATGGCAAGGGCTATATCCAGATCAAAGCCGCCGATGGCGTCGATGTCTGGTACTGGGGGAATCCGGTTGCTTCCCCTCATGTCCTGACGGTGGGGCTACGGGGGATCGCTCGCCGCCATCTGGTGTCGTACTGGGATGGGTGTGTATACGACCTCAACGGTGAGTATCGCTCACATGGGCGGCCTATGGACGTGTGTGGACCAACCACCCGAAGGTCGCGCCATGATGCTGGTTGAGCCGAAACTCCCCGACGTTCTTTCGGCATGGGCACTGTGACGGGCAAGAGCGTTGGTAACGACACTCTGAAACCGGCGCAGTGGTCCCAGCAACCGCACGGAACTGCCTGGAGCAGGATGCCCTGGCCAGGCCGTCCGGCCAGGTCAGACAAGCCGAGGGCGAGCGAGATCACGCAGCGGCGTCATAACAGGGCGGGTGGCCCGCCAGCCCAAGTGCGGTGAACCTCTGCTCCCGCCCATCCGGGTTTGCCGGGAGCAGGATGCCTCTGCCGGGACTGGGCCCAGGGCCTAGGAGGGCCAGACCGCCCTGGTAACCCCCCGGAGCGATCTCGGGCAGTCGGTCATCCTTCCAGGGTGCGATGAAGCGGCATTTGCAGGATGCCCGCCCATTTCGATACATGCAGCGCGATACCGGCACGAGCCCGGACGGAGGGGGTCTTGGGCTGAACTGGTAGGCACGAGCCGGGACGAGCCCGGACAAGGGAGCATGTACTCAACTGGAGTTCGAGTCCCCCCCGAGCCGACTGTTCAGACGCGAGGTCAGGAACTTCCTCCCCCGGCGCCGGGACCCACCTTGAGCTTCACCTTCTTGGACTTCGACTTCGTGCTGCCACTCACAGTCAATTCGATCTTGTACTTGACAGACTTCTTCGTGGAGGTGTTGAGCGGCGGATAGAGCGTTTCGCTCACAGATCCGCTCGAGCAGGTGACGGTCACGGGCAGACCCGAGAATGTCGGTGTCGACGAGAATGTGCAACTCGTGGCGTTGGCCACTGTCGCAGACACAATCGACGACCCGCCGGCGGCGGTGATAATGGCAGGACTCGCTGCCAGTCCGGCAATGGTCGGCTTGGGCGTCTTGGTCTTGGTCGTCTTGCCCCAGGCGGCTTCCGATACGCCGAAGGTGGTCGCCACAGCCACAACCGCCACTCCGGCGATTGCCGCCCACCTCACGCCTCGAGTCCCCATGGCGCCCCCCCGTTCATCGTCCGCCGACCGGACCCGGTATGCCCACTCCATCGTTTCAGCCGACGAGGAATCCTACTGCTTCAGAGCAAACATTCGTCACCGGGCGCCGAATCTCCCCGGGGTCGACAAAGGGTGTCTACACATGCTGCTCGACTGCAGGTAAGCGGCAGCAACTTCGCCGATGGCGACTCCAAGGGAAGTTTCCGCCTCCGCGGTCCCGTTGCCACCGTCGGCCATTGTGGAGTTGGGCTGAAGTACAGGTCGTGGCCCGGATCGTCAATCGCACTCAAGCGGCTCATCTCGGATGCCCGCTCCTTTCGATACACACACCGTGTTTCCGGGCGGATCAGGCCCGGACGGCGAACAATCTCCACGTCCCAGGCACACCCTTCAGCTCTCGCTCACCCCGGTCATCGAACTCGATGCCCGAACCCACTACCAGGTCTGTCACCGTACGGGAAACGAGCACCTCTCCAGCCCCAGCGAGGGCTGACACCCGAGCCGCGATATGGACGGCAACTCCAGCCACACCGTCCCCACGGGATTCGATCTCTCCAGTATGAAGCCCTGCACGGATGTTGAAGCCAAGAGATCGGACGGCCTCGACGAGGCTGCGCGCACATTCGACGGCCCGTGCCGGACCATCAAAGACTGCCAATGCGCCGTCCCCCGTGGTGTTGACGTATCGACCTCGAAAGCGATCCAGTTCACGCCGAGTCAGTGCGTCGTAGTCGTCGAGGGTGTCTCGCCACCGTCGGTCACCGATCTCGGCCGCTTTTGCGGTTGAACCCACGATGTCGGTAAACATCACGGTGGCGAGCACCCGGTCAAGGACGCCGCTCGGCCGGATACCAGTCATGAGTTCTTCAACCGCGTCGAGGATGTCCTCGCTTTGACCAGCGAAGGGCCAGTGGTCATCGCCTTGCAGCTCAACGAGCCTGGCACCCTTGATGCGACTGGCGAGATGGCGACTGTGTTCACAGCGAACGTGATGGTCACCTGCTCTGCTGATCACGACGGTGGGTGTTTGGATACTGGCAAGGACATCTGTTACGTCGCTCTCCCAAAACGCCCTGGGGATCGCTGCGGAATCGGGCGTGGCCGAGAGGCGCTCGATGCGTCCCCATCGCCGTTTCGCCTCCACACTGCTCACGAAACTCGGAGCGATCACTTGGGTTATGTCGCCGGTCCCCCATCTGTTACGCATTGCTTCGACGTAGGCCGGAATCGCCTGGGGTGGCATGGCCCATGGAGATGCCTCGCTGCGCTGGTATCGGGCATAGCAGTTGACGAGCACCAAACTCATGGTCCTCTGGGGGTAAGTGGCAGCAAAGAGCATGGCTGCGAGACCGCTCTCTCCAAAGGCCATGATAGCTGCCCGTGGCGAGTCGGCGGCTGCCATCACCGTGCCAATGTCGTCCATCCAGGTTTGGACGGCCGGAACGTTCTGGGGGTCGAGGTGACCGGAGCTGCCGAATCCCCGAGGGTCAAAGGTGATGACGCGGCTAAAGGAGGCCAAGCGACGCATGAACGAGCTGATCGACGGGTCCTCCCACATGAGGTCGATCAAGACGCCGCCGTTGAGTGGGAATACGAGGTCCATCGGGCCGTTGCCCAGGATTTGATAGGCGAGGTAAGCGCCTTCGGTCGTCCTCGCGTAGCAGGTGTCGGGAGTCTCGGTCACCGCCGCACAGTCTGCCCAAAGGGAGGCGGGCCTGTTGTACCCGCCAGTCAGCGCTCGTGTACCGGCTAGGGTTCGATCTGACCTGGGACTATGGTGAGTGATCGGGATCACTCGGCGTCGGAGTTATGGGGCAGTCGGCCAGCGGGCCTGGGAGCGAAGAAACGGCACCTTCCGACCGGGGTCGGGAATTGATGCAGTTACCGTGGACCCGCGGAATGGGGTTGACCTGATGTCGACATGATCGCCCCGTAGTCGGTAGTGGTGGCAGACGAGCCTTTGGCTCGCCAAGTTATGTTCATCGAACCCCAGCCCTTTCGGTGTGACAAGGAAGGGCATCACCTTCTCGCCAGGCAGCAGCCCCGCTGTAGGCGCGGGACGCTCGCCTCGATCACGAAACGACCATCAGCTTGTAAAGTTCCGCCTCTCGTGACGTATTGCCTGGGAGTATCGTCGTGGCAGCACGAGGGAGAGGGGGCACCGATGTACAAGACGATCCTGGTTGGGACGGACGGCTCGCCCACCGCTGACCAAGCGGTAGCAGTGGCGGCCGGCCTCGCTCGACAGTGGGGAGCCACGTTGCACGTCGTTACCGGCTTTCGATCAGGGTCGTCGGCCATGGCCGACCTTGCCGGTGCCGCCATGGTCGATACGGGAGCAGGGACGGCGCTGCGGAGGGAGGCTGCCGATGACGTGGGCCGGCGGGCTGCAGAGTCGTGGTGCGACGGGGTCGACACCGAACTGCATGCCGTGGCTGGGGATCCTGCCGATGCCATCTTGAATACAGCCAACGGCGTCGGAGCCGACCTCATCGTGGTGGGCAGCAAGGGCATGCGAGGGGCACGACGGATTCTGGGCAGCGTGCCCAACTCGGTGGCGCACGGGGCGGAATGCGC
>Ga0187784_10001660_pt1 | contig 17707 bp, 13 predicted proteins | sample 1015_SJ02_MP15_2_FD_132964 | JGI IMG/M metagenome (GOLD analysis project Ga0187784, IMG submission 132964) | Tropical peat soil microbial communities from peatlands in Department of Meta, Colombia - 1015_SJ02_MP15_20_MG | ecosystem: Environmental > Terrestrial > Soil > Wetlands > Peat | place...
GCGGTCCTCCACCGTGATATCCTGCACCGGCTGCATAAACAGGGTGATTCCCGGCACCTGAGCCAATTCCGGTTGCAAGCGGCGGATGACATCGCTGGCGCTGATTTTGCGCTCCTGGATTGGCTTGAGGTTGATCAGAATGCGACCGCTGTTCAAGGTGGTATTGGTTCCATCGATTCCAATAAAGGAAGAGAGGCTTTCGACGGCGGGATCCTTCAGAATGATCTCGCCCAGCGCTTGCTGGAGGCTGGCCATCTCCGGAAACGACACCGTCTCCGCAGCCTCCGAGACCCCTTGGATGACCCCCGTATCTTGAATGGGGAAGAAACCCTTGGGCACATAAATATAGAGCAGGATCGTGAGAACCAGCGTCGTCATGGCGACCACCAAGGTCCCGGTTTGATGCCGCAGCACCCACTGGAGGGTTCGGTCGTAGAAGGAGATGATGGCCTTCCAGCCCTTTTCGGTCGTCCGATAGAAACGGCTCTGTTCGGCTTCGGGGGCGTGCTTGAGCAGCTTCGAGCACATCATGGGGGTAAGCGTCAAAGACACGACCGCGGAAACCAGGATAGTGACCGCCAGCGTGACGGCGAACTCGCGGAACAGCCGCCCCACAATGTCCCCCATGAATAGCAAGGGGATGAGCACCGCAATCAAGGATATGGTCAACGAAACAATGGTGAAGCCAATCTGCGCAGAGCCCTTCAGCGCTGCCTGGAGCGCTGGCTCGCCTTCTTCTATGTAACGGGTAATGTTCTCGATCATCACGATGGCGTCGTCCACCACGAATCCGGTGGAGATGGTCAAGGCCATCAAGCTCAGGTTATTAAGGCTGTAGCCGAGCAGGTACATCACCCCGAAGGTCCCGACCAACGAGAGCGGCACGGCGACGCTGGGAATCACGGTGGCGGATAGGTTGCGCAGGAAGAGAAAGATGACCATGACCACCAGAGCCACCGTCAGCATCAATTCGAACTCCACGTCGTGGACGGAGGCGCGAATGGTGGTGGTCCGGTCCGTCAGAATGCTGACTTTCACGGAGGATGGCAACGACTTCATGAGCTGGTCGAGCAGGGCCTTGATGCGGTCCACCACCGCGATGACGTTGGCGCCCGGCTGGCGCTGAATATTCACGATAACCGCGGGAGTATCGTTCATCCAGGCGGCTTGGCGCACGTTTTCCACGTCGTCCTGGACGGTCGCCACATCGGTTAGCTTAACCGGGGAGCCGTTCCGGTAGGCCACGATCAGCGGCTGGTAGTCCGCGCTCGAGAGCAACTGGTCGTTGGCGCCAATTTGATAGTTCTGATGCGGGCCATCAAAACTGCCTTTCGCCTGGTTCACGTTGGCCGCGACGATAGCGCTACGCAGATCCTCGAGGTTGATGCCGTAGGAGGCTAGCAGGGTCGGATTGGCCCGAATCCGCACGGCCGGTTTCTGCCCTCCACTGATGCTCACCAAGCCCACTCCCGGCAACTGCGAAATCTTCGGCGCCAGGCGAGTGTCCGCGAGGTCCTCGACTTTCGGCAAGGGCAACGTATCCGAACTGAGCGCCAGGGTTAGAACCGGGGCGTCCGCAGGATTGCTCTTGCTGTAAATGGGCGGGGTGGGAAGGTCAGGAGGCAGGTAAGTCCCGGCGGCGTTGATGGACTCCTGGACTTCCTGCTCCGCCACGTCGATATTCAGGCTGAGGTTAAACTGTAAGGTGATAATCGAGCTACCGGCGGAGCTGGTGGAGGTCATCTGCTGGAGCCCAGGCACTTGGCCGAACTGGCGCTCCAGCGGCGCCGTCACCGAAGACGCCATCACGTCCGGGCTGGCCCCCGGATAAAATGTGATGACCTGGATGGTGGGATAATCCACCTCCGGCAGCGCTGAAACCGGCAATTGTTTGAAGCCTACAGCGCCCGCCAGCAGAATGGCCACCATGAGCAGCGAGGTGGCTACGGGCCGGATTATGAAGATCCGCGACGGACTCATTGTTCAAATACAGTGACGAGTGACGAGTGACGAGTGACGAGTGACGAGCAGGAGCCCCTGCTTGCTTATCACTACCCACTTGGCCCTTTTCACAGTTCCTTCACTCCTTTAAATACAGTGACGAGTGGCGAGTGACGAGCAAGAACCCCTTCTTGCTTATCACCATCCACTTGGCCCTTTTCAATGTTCCTTCACTCCTTTAAACACAGTGACGAGTGGCCAGTGACAAGCCATAGGTTTTTCTTGCTTGTCACTCGTCACTCGTCACTGCCCTTATCACTTCTTTTCAACCCGAACCTTCGTTCCTTCATTCAGCCGGTCCACGCCGGTCATCACCACGACATCACCTGGGACTAGGCCTGAGGTGACCTGCGATTCATCCCCTTCCACCGTATCGATGGTAATCGTCCTTACCGTCACGGTGGAATCAGGTTTCACCAAGAAAACGTACGTTTTTTGGGAGTTCCGTTGCACGGCCGCCGTGGGGATGAGGGTCACCCCACGCTTGTCTTGGACCAGCAGCTTGGCGTTGACAAACTCGTTCGGGAACAATGCTCCGTCTCGATTGTCGAAGTTGGCGCGCAGCTTAACTGTCCCTGTGGTGGGATCGATCTGATTATCGACCGTTGCCAGCCAGCCTTCGGCGATTTTCTTCATGGCCGGGTCGTCAGCCTCGACCTTGAGACGTGCTCCATGACGGACTTGCTCCATGACGGCCGGGAGCTGAAACTCGTTGAGTGGAAAAATCACGCTAATCGGTTCGATTTGAGTAATGACTACCAATCCGGTGGCGTCCATTGGGGTCACGTAATTTCCGGGATCGACCAAGCGCAGGCCCACCCGGCCGGTAATGGGTGCAGTTATTTGACAGTAAATGAGATCCAGTTTAGCTGTGTCAATCTGAGCTTGGTCCGCCTTAACTACCCCCTCGTACTGCTTCACCAAAGCGTCCTGGGTGGCCAGTTGTTGCTCCGGAACGGCGTGAAGAGGGACGAGCGTTTGATAACGCTTCAAGTCCACTTTCGCATTTTCAAGATTGGCGGAGTCGCGGACCAACCCGGCCTCAGCTTGCTCCTGCATCACTTGGTAGGGCCGCGGATCGACCTGCGCCAGCAAGTCGCCCTTGTGAACCATTTGGCCCTCTTTGTAGAGGACCTCCGTCAGGTATCCGGAGATTTGACTTTTTACCGCTATGGTATAAATAGGGGTGACAGCGCCGAGCCCGGTGAAATAGACGCCGATGTCACCCTTGATAGCCTGAACGGCAACCACAGGGACCGCGCTGTAATCGCGCGCCGGCCTGGCCCTCGGCGCTGCAGCAGTGGTCGCTTGCGGCGCTAACATTCCCTTCCGCAGGCGGTACGCGCCATAGGCCAATACCGCCAGCGCCAGAAGCCAAACCCACCAGCGGTGCTTGCGTTTCTTCCCCGGAAGCCCTGGCGAAATGCTTGGTTGACCCCGAACCTCATCATTTCGTTCTATATTTCTTTCTATCGTACCGGGCGTGCTCATGTTTCTGTCCTTAAATGAGTACTGGATGTGCTACCTACCATTGGATTTGGACGGCGTGTCGAGTCATTCATCCATTGGTGAGCGCTACCTTATTAATGGACGGCCAAAACGTCGGCTTGGTTACGATTGCCGTTCGATATCAAGGTTTTAGTACCGGGAATGGGGAATCCCATGATTCAAACCCTAACCCCAACACGCGCAGTGGATTCCCGCTTTCGCGGGAATGACGATGCTTAGGGCCCCCGTCCCCCCCCATCGTCATTCCCGCAAAAGCGGGAATCCATTGCCAGTGCCTGAACCATAGTGGCCGATTACCTGGTTGCACAAAAATCTCAAGATAACCGAGTCCCACTTCGAAGGTCAACCAAAATGCAGGATTCAGGGAAGGACGGCCGTGGTGGTTGCGTGGTGTCTGGGGAAAGGATAGGATTCGGATTTGGGTCATGTTGGAACTTAACCCTGAACAGGTCCGGGCGGTTGAACATGGTGAAGGCCCTTTGCTCATCATCGCCGGCCCGGGAAGCGGCAAGACACGTGTCATTACGCACCGGATTGTCCATTTGCTCGAGCACACCCCCGGACTCGATCCGCAGAACATTCTGGCGTTAACCTTCACGGAGAAGGCTGCGGGGGAGATGAAGTCTCGTGTCCGCCAAGCCCTGCCTGACCTTGCTGCCTTCCCACACGTCTCCACCTTTCACGCCTTCGCTTACGAAGTCGTCTGCCGTGCAGCGTCGAGGGTGGCGCCGACATTGGTTTCCATGTCGGCGGCACTCCCAGGCTCTTCTGAGCCTCTGGGCCCACAGCCGCAAGAGAGGGGCGCATACATAAACGGCAATGTAGTCGCCACCCGAGAAACCGAGGCATTGCAGGCGGAGGGTGCGGGCGGGCGCATGTTGCTAGACAAAGCGGATGTTTGGGTTTTCCTCCGCCAACGCCTGGAACAGCTCCAGCTCGAGTTCTTCCAAAAGTTGGCCGAACCGGGGGCCTTCCTGCATGCGCTGAGTGACTTCTTTTCTCGTTGCCAGGACGAGCTCATCGAACCGGAAGACTTCGAGAGATACGCCCAGGAAGTTGAAAGAGCCTTTCGGGAGAAGGCCGCCAAGCTGGATGCCGGCGAACGAGCCCTCCAAGAAGAGGAGGTCCAGAAGAAGAAGGAATTGTCGCGGGTCTTTCGCAACAGCCGACGGCTGCTCGAGGAGGCGGGGAGTTCCAGTCTGGGCAGCCTGATTCCGGAGGCGGTGCGCCTGTTCGACCGCGAGGCGGAAATCCCCCAGCGTTACCGCGCCCAGTTTCGTTTTGTCCTGGTCGATGAGTTTCAGGACACGAACTACGCTCAGGTGGAGCTGCTCAGGAGGTTGGTAGCCCCACCCTTCAACATTACTGCCGTCGGGGACGACGACCAAGCCATCTACCGCTTCCGCGGGGCCTCATACGGCGCCTTCGACATGTTTGGGCAAGTGTTCCCCGGACACCAGACCATCTTTTTGAATCGCAATTACCGCTCCACCCAGCGCGTGCTGCGGGTGGCTGATGTGGTCATCAAGAGGAATGAGAACCGATTTCCTTCCAAGCCTGAGCTGAGGCCTGAGCGCGAAGAAGGCTGTCCGGTCTATTTGCTGGGCAGCCCGGACTATGTGAGCGAGGCAAATTGGGTTGCCGGAGAAACAGAGCGGCTGGTGGCAAAAGGCTCTTCCTATGGCGACATTGCCGTCTTGTACCGGGCACATAGCTATCGCGACCGACTTGTGGAGGAATTCCAGCGCCGGGGCATTCCATTCGCCATTCGTGGCCTCTCGGTTCTTTCCACAGTGATTATTCGGGACCTCCTCGCCTACCTTAACTTGGTCCTTTCCCCCCACGACAACATTAGCCTGACCCGAGTACTCCTGGCCCCGCGCTGGAATTTTAGCGAAGGAGTCGCCTTGCAGGTCCGAGTGGAAGCTGAAAAGCAGCGCTGCTCGCTTTATGACGTCCTCACCTCGCTCAGTAGGGGCGGTTCGCCCTTCGACTTTGGTCAGGGCCGTGAGCGACAGCCGAACCGGCGAACCGCCCCTGCCGGCCTCCTTGACACCACCAATTGGGAGGCCTTGAAACGCCTTCTCCACGACTTGCACTGGGCGGCGCAAAATGTGACGGTGACGACTCTGTTCAAGCTGCTGTGCGAGCGGCTGCAACTTTCCTCGTTTCTGGGCGAGCATGACCTGGGATATGTAAATGCCTTCGAGCAGTTCCTTCGGGAGTGGGAGGAAAAAATCTCGAAATTCCCACCCCTGGCCGGGCCGATGTGGGAGAAGGCAGGCGAGGAAAAGAAGCCCAGGAAGGATCTGCGCGAATTCGTTTATTACTTCCGGCAATACCTCGAGGCGGGAGGAAAGCTTGAAGCGCCGGAGCTGGGAGAACGTGCCAATGCCGTCCAGATGATGAGCGTGCACGCGGCCAAGGGGCTGGAGTTCCCCATCGTCTTTGTGCTCAGCGTGGCCCCACGCCGCTTTCCCGCCTCGGAGCGCAGGGCCGTGATCGAGTTCCCTGACGAACTTCGCAAGGGGCCTCTGCCCCCGCCCAATATTCACACACAAGAGGAACGCCGGCTGTTCTTTGTTGCCCTCACGCGTGCCAAGGACCGCCTCTACGTATCCAGCGTGGCTGCGCCGGGGAAGAAGCCGTCAAAATTCATCGATGACTTGCTCGCCGACCGAGTGGTCGAGGCTCGGGACATCGAGCGCCTCCAGGTCAAAGAATGGGCTGTCATCCCCGCGAAAGCGGGGATCCAGTCCCGAGCGAGCGCGTCTCCGGGGGTTTCGGGATTGGATTCCCGCTTTCGCGGGAATGACGAGGGGGAAGGGCCTGCCCAGCAAGAACTGTTCGGGGAGATGGCCGCGGCGGCCGGAGTCCATCCTCCGATTGCGGAATGGGCCGGGCGCGAACCCGAGATCAAGCCGGGAGAAAAACTCCGCCTGAGTGCTTCGGCGATCGAGGATTACCAGGACTGCCCGCTGAAGTTCAAGTTCGGTCATTACCTCAAAATCCCCACAGGCCCGCAGGCTGCCCTCACCTTTGGAAACATCATGCATCGTTCGGTAAGGCGATATTTCGAGTTGCGGGCCAAAAGAGAAGCCAGCTTCGAGGCCGTAAAGGCGTTTTACGAGTCGTCGTGGAAGAATGTTGGGTTCGAGGACGAATACCAGGAGAAGGCGTACAAACAAGCGGGGCTGGAACAATTGCGCGCCTTCGTGGAAAAGCAGGATAGCAACGACACGCTGCCCCTCGACATGGAAACCTCCTTCGCACTGGATCTGGGCGAAGTGCGGTTGGAGGGCCGCATCGACCAAATTAATCCCTTGGCCCCGCAGGCGCAGGAGGGCGAGCACGCGGTCGAATTGATTGACTACAAGACCGGCAAGCCCCGCTCGCAGAAGGACGCCGACACCAGCTTGCAGCTCTCCGTTTACGCTCTGGCTGCCCAGGAACAAATGAAGCTGAGACCGCTGCGCTTGACGTTCTATTACCTCACCAACAACCAGCCTGTCCACACCGTCAGGACCGATCAGGACCTTAAAGCCGTCAAGACTGAGATCCTGACGGTGGCCGACCGGATCCGCCAGAACCATTTCCCTGCAACGCCCGGTTTTGTGTGTAAGTTCTGCGATTACCAGCCCATTTGTCCTGCGCACGAGGGAAACTTCTAGCCCGGCTTTCTCACAATGATCTGCAGTCTTGAGCCTCGCGACCGAAAGGGCGGGGGTTCTGACTCCGCCCCTCCCTCGCCACGTGCGGACTTGAAGAGCAGGTCGGCCTCAGCCAATGCCGAAACGCAGAGTCAGCGGTAGGCCTCCTTGCGGTGGAGGACGCGCTAGATCTCCAGGAAGTCGCCCTTGTCGCGGAAGAAGATGCGGTGGTCCTGGGCGCGGAGGCGCAGCAGGCGTGGGAGGATGGCCCGAAGCGGCTTTACGTTGCCCGCGCCCGTGTGCGCGTAGCGTGCGAGGGTTTTTAGTATCTGCAAGGCGACGGGCTGGTCAATTTGGCGCAGGTCGGCCCTCGCCAGTTTCGTCCAAACAACGCGTTTAGCCATTGCGGCGCGGGAGTGGTTCCGGTGCGGGTTCCTCGCCCATCTTCTCCCAATCGTCCCGGGTCAGGCCGAAATCCGCCAGAATTTCTTCGTGCGGGATGGGCGGGTGGTGCTTGAGCCATTCGTCCGCCTCGGCGATCGCCTTACTCTCGGCATTGCTCAGGGTGTCGCAGTCCTCCTCGGGCGGAACCATGGTTTCCATCAGGTGGACTACTGCGGCAAGTTGGGCAGGCGCGAGTTGGTCGAGCAAGTGATGGGCGTGTTCACGATCCATTTGCATACCATCATTAGTATACACGGTTATGAACACACATGGGCTAAATTTGGCTCAGCTTCAGCCTCGGGGGAAGACCAATGGTGACCAAGCCGAAAAGCCGCAGACCTTGCAGTGCAGGTCTGGGCTACTTGTTTTATGCGAACAGTGCCCCTTCGCGGCCGAAATTCAGGTATGATCTTCACCAACGGAGAACCAGATGAATGCCATCATTCTGCTCGTGATGGGTCTTGTGCTGGGAATTGTGGTCGGCTGGCTGTGGGTGACAGTCCGCTCAAAGGCCGAACTCGGAAAAGCGCAAGCCCAACTCTCAACAGCACGAATAGAGTTGGAGTCCGCCATGAAGGGAACGGAGAGCGCCTTGAGCGAGGTGCGGGCTCAACTCCACGCGCTCCAGATTTCGTTCGACGCCAAAGAGAGGGAGATTTCGGGCCTTCAGCAATTGTTGCGCGCGGAAGGCGAGCAAAAAGTGAAGGCCCAGACAGAAGTGGAGACGTTGAGGGCCGCGCTGGAAGACCTTGATGCCTTGCGCGCCCGATTAAAGGCAGAGGGAGAACTCCGTGTGGCTGCCGAGACCAAACTGAAGGAAGCGCAGGCGAGCCTCGAAGAACAGAAGAAGTTGTTGGAAGAGGCCAAGAAAGACCTGGTGGCTACGTTTCAAGCGTTGTCCGCAGAAGCGCTCAAGAGCAACAACCAAGCGTTTATCACTCTGGCCAGGAGCACCTTCGAGACCATTCAAGCCCATGCGAAAGGGGAGCTCGAGACGCGCCAGCAGGCCATCGACGCGCTGGTGGGTCCCTTGCGGGAGTCCCTCACCCGCTACGAGAAGCAGATCCTGGAGATGGAGAAAGCCCGTCAAAGCGCCTACGGCACGCTCGAAGAGCAACTCCGCTCCCTCGCCGCCACCAACCAGCAATTGCAGGAGAAGACCTCGGCTCTGACGATTACACTCAAGGGAGGGCCCCAGGTGCGTGGCCGTTGGGGGGAAATGACCCTCCGCAACGTGGTCGAGTTGGCGGGCATGTCGGCGCATTGCGATTTCACCGAGCAGGAGACATTCACGGCCGAGTCAGGCCGGCTCCGCCCCGACATGATCGTGAGATTGCCCGGCAATCGACGTATTGCCGTGGATGCCAAGGTGCCCCTCCAGGCATTCCTCGAGGCCGCTGCCGCCGTCAAGGACGAGGAGCGAAGAACGGCGCTCGACAAACATGCCCAAAATGTGCGCGCCCATATGAATCAGTTGGCCGCTCGAAGTTACTGGGAGCCGTTGGAGCCTGCCCCGGAGCTTGTGGTGCTGTTTCTTCCCGGCGAGTCATTCTTCAGCGCGGCGCTCGAGCAGGACCGCACTCTGATTGAGGATGGAATGCAGAAGCGGGTGGTGTTGGCTACTCCGACGACGCTTATTGCCTTGCTTTGGGCAGTGGCGTATGGGTGGAGGCAGGAGCAAATCGCCGAGAATGCTCGCCTCATCAGCGAGCTGGGCAAGGAACTCTACGACCGCATTCGGCCCTTCGTTTCTCATTTCGAAGGGATTGGATCGGCTCTCGAGAAGGCCGTCGATACCTACAATAAGGCGGTTGGCTCGCTGGAAGGACGCGTGCTGCCCTCCGCCAGGAAACTGAAAGAACTTGGCGCCGCCACCGGCGATGAACTCCCTGAGATTGAGCCGGTGGATGAGGCGCCCCGCGCGCTCACCGCCGCCGAGCGCGACCCGGCGGGGGAGAGCAGTTCACAGCCAACAGCCGACAGTGGTGGGAGCCAATAAAACAGGGGGCCTAAAAAAACTTCGGGGATGCATTGCTGCATCCCCGATGGTTCCTTTCGGATTTGTGCTTACCTCTTCTTCTTGGCTTTCTTTTTCGCTGCCATTCTATTCTCCTCCAAACTTTTTGAAATTCACGCCAGCTTTGCTGGCGGAGCGCGTATTCAATCTCATGTATAGTGACACGCATTTATCTTGTCAAGAAGAAAGTGACGTAATCGAGAAAAAAAATGAAATTACGACACCTGAAGCTCGAAAATTAGAATGCGCGGAGGCATCGGAGAGGATTATTCCTCAAACTCTGATCGGGGTGAAACAACCTTCGTCCGGGTGGCGACAGGACTACTGAATCACTTCCGCCGCAGATTCGTCAGAGAACTCGGGGTGTGGGGCCGGTGGATGGAGTCGTTCCCGGGCAGGGTATGCCCAAAATAGGCAAAAACGCGGAGCTTGGCCGCTGCATCAAACAAGCATGGCGAAAAAATTGAAGATCAAAGAGTGTCACCGGACCGTACATCTCCGCCCAAGTGCAGGAAGAACGTACGCGCCCATCATTCTCGGGTTGATCTACCTGGCGTTGGCAAGTCTGCCGGGTTGGGCCCAGGAAAAGCCCGAGGAGGCGCCGACCTCCACCCTGAAGGTGTCGACGGAAGTGGTGAACGTGTACGCCGTGGTGCAGGATAAGAAGAAGCACATGATCCCGGACTTGAAGAAAGAGGATTTCGCACTCGAGGAAGACGGGCGCTCCCAGGAGATTCGTTATTTCTCGCGCGAGACTGACACGCCTCTTACCATGGGAATCATGGTGGACACCAGCCCCAGTCAGGGAAAGGTGCTGGGAATCGAGCAGGAAGAGGCCAAGGCCTTTCTGCAGCAGGTGATGCGTCCCAAGGACTTGGCTTTCGTCCTGCACTTTGATGTGGATGTAGAACTCCTCCAGGATTTCACCGCCGATCAACGATTGCTCGCCCATGCCATCGATGAGACAGTGATCAATGGTGGCGCACATGGCGTGCTGCCGTCACCCTTTCCCACGGGCGACTCCGGCGGCGCCACCCACCTTTACGACGCCATCTATTTAGCCTCGAACGAGCTTCTGAAAAATGAGGTGGGGCGCAAAGTGCTTATCCTGCTGACGGACGGAGAAGACCAGGGGAGCCGGGTCAAGCTCCAGACCGCCCTGGAAGCCGCGCAAAAATCGGATGTGATCAACTATTCCGTCGCCATCATTGACCGCTCCTTCTATCGGGGACACATCATGGGGTACAGCGGGGATTCCGTATTGAAAAAGCTTTCGGACGATACCGGTGGAAGCGTTATCGAAGTGAACCGTGCCAAAGATACTTCGGCGGCGTTTCAGCAAATCGCCCGCGAATTGCGAACTCAGTACCTGCTCGGATATACGCCTTCAAACACCAGGCACGATGGGGCTTTTCGCAAGATCCGAGTGCAAGTTCTCAATGAGGACTACCGAGTTCAGGCCCGGCGGGGGTATTACGCATCCGCAGACTAGCTGCCAGGTTTCAGGTGCCAGGTGTCAGGTACCGGGGCCCAGAAGCCTCGTTTCTGATGCTGGGTGTCAGGTGCCAAGGCTCTCGCGTCGGGCTTTCAGCTTGCTAGTAAGCCCGGCCAGCATACGGCCCAATTCGGACGTACTCCTCAGAACCGACTCCAGTTGAGGTTCCGTAATGTAGGAGAGCTTGTTTGCAATAAGGAAATGCGTCTCCAGCTCCATCAGAGAGCCATTGGCACAGGAGAGATGGTGAAGGTAGTCCCCCAAGTGGGCCCTTGCATGCCCCTCTGCAATGTTAGCTGGAATTGAAACTGCCGCTCTCTGAATCTGTGTTGCCAGGCTATAGACTTCGTTCTTCGGGAGAAGGTTCACGACCTTGTAGCTTTCGACGACAAGATCCATTGCCTTCTGCCAGACTTGAAGATCGCGGTAGCTTTTAATTGCCATTGTTGTCTTCTTGAAACCTTGCGCCTTAAATCAAAACCTGCCTCTAGCCCCTGACACCTAAAACCTGGTTTTCCCCTGACCCCTGACACCTGGCCCCTGGCACCTGCTACTGAGATAGCGCGAAATAACCGTTCTTGGCTCGCACGTGCAGGTTTTTGTCGGCGGGCTGGATCGTGATGGTGCGGAAGGTTCCATCGTGGGCAGCGTTCGTTGAAACGTAGGCCAAGCTGTACTGGCTGCGGAGTTCGCGGGCAATCTCCTGGAAGTCTGCCTCTAAATCACCTGCTTCGTAGGGAAGGAAGGCCTGGCCACCGGTTTCCTTCGCCAGGCGGCGAAGGACTCTGTCTCCCCGTTCCTCTGCACCGCTGCGGTTGGTGCTGATAGTGTAAATTGTAACCTCTGCATGTTGCGCCATGGACAGCGCCTCGTCCTGAGTATGCACGCTCTGGTTATCCTGACCGTCGCTGATGAGGATCATGACCCGGCGCAGGTAGGGCTCGGGAGGGGGAAAGAAGAGCAACTTCTCCTTGCATGAGAAAAACATAGCATCATAGAGGCTTGTGACGCCGCCGGCTTGGAGGCCTCGAATGGCGTTCGAGAGCTTCTCGATGTCGTCCGTGTAGTCCTGGACCATCTGAGGTTCCAGGTCAAAAGCCACCACGAAGGCGAGATCCTTGCCGGGGCGCAGCGCTGTGTTCAGGAATTCGATAGCAGCGTCCTGTTCAAAGTGCAGCCTTTCGCGAATGCTATTGCTGGTGTCGACCAGGATCCCAATGCGTAAGGGTAGGTCGGTCTCGCGGCTGAAGAAGCGGATTTCCTGGGGCCTGCCGTCTTCGAAGATACGGAAGTCATCCTTGGTGAGGTCGGTGACGAGCCGGTTCTTCTTGTCGGTAACGGTGGTGAGGACGTTGACCAGTTCAACCCGCACCTTGATTCGGTTCTGGTCGTCGGAAGACTGAGGGTTGCTCCTTGACCCACCGGCGGCGCCTTGCGCGAAGAGTGTCGCCCCTGGGACGGAGAAGAGTAAGAGGAAGAAGAGCGGTCTTTTCATCCTTGAGTTCTCCACTAACCATAATACCCGAATCCTGGCCCCTGTTGCCTGGCTATTGAGACAAAGCGAAATAACCGGGCCTAGCTCGCACGTGCAGATTTTTGCGAACAGCCCGGATGGTGATCTTGCGGAAGGTCCCATCATGGGCAGTATTCGTCGAAACGTAGGCCAGGCTGTACTGGCTGCGGAGCTCGTGGACAATTTCCTGGAAGTTTGCGGCTAAATCCTCTGCCTGGAAGAAGGCGTGCCCCCCTGTCACATCCGCCAGCGAGCCCAGGACCTTGTCCCCTTTTCCCCTCACGCCGCTGCGGTTGGTGCTGATGGTGAAAATGGTAACCTCAGCGGCCTGTGCCATGGACAGTGCCTCGTCCTGCGTATGCACGCTCTGGTTATCCTGACCGTCGCTGACAACGATCATGACCCGGCGCAGGTAAGGCTCCCGCGGCGGAAAAACGTACAGCTTCTCCTTGGAGGCGAAAAAAACAACATCGAAGAGGCTGGTAGCGCCGCCGGCCTTAAGAGCGTTAATGACGTTCGAGAGTTTTTCGATGTCGTCCGTGTAATCCTGGACCACCTGATGCTGCGCGTCAAAGGCTACCACGAAGGCAAGGTCTTTGCCGGGGCGGAGCACTTCGCTCAGGAAATTGATAGCCGCTTCCTGTTCAAAATGTAACCGGTCGCGAATACTGTTGCTGGTATCCATCAACAGCCCGATGCGCAGGGGGAGGTCGGTCTCGCGGCTGAAGAAGCGGATTTCTTGCGGCTTGCCGTCCTCGAAGATACGGAAGTCATCCTTGGTGAGGTCGGTGACGAGCCGGTTCTTCTTGTCGGTAACGGTCGTGAGGACGTTGACCAACTCAACCCGCACCTGGATTCGACTCTGGTCGCCCGGAGGTTGGGGATTATTGCTCGTTGGCGCCCTGCCGGGGTCTTGCGAAGTGAGTTCTCCTCCCGCGACAGACACGAGCAAGATGAAGAAGACCAGTTTTTTCATCCTTCCAGTTCCCATCGACCATCGCCATTATAGGGACGTGAGGCAGGGCCGTCAATTCTAGGGTCGGGCAGAGAACTGGAGGGGGAGGGCAGAAAACCGCGGGGTCCGCCTAACGCGAAGGCGGGCCTGGGTCGGAACTCGCTTTAAGGGCCGCCAAAAGCTTCTCGAAGCGCCGCGGGAGTGCCTCGCGCGAAGTCACCGACCCGCGCTCGAACTTGAGATTCTGCACGATGGTGGCCTCGAGACCCATCCTGAGCAGGGCGGCGACGTCGAGCCCCTCCTCGGCGCGGACGACCTGGTCGGGCTGGGCAAAGATAGCAGGGGCGCGCGGCATGAAGCGAGGGCAGCAGTCCTCAAAGGGTTCGCAGGAGATCTTATAAGTGCCGATCTGGCGGGCCAGCCGCAGTATTTCGGCCTTGTCGTCGCCTGCCAGAGGGCGATAGATGGGGAGATCAAGGCCGTGATCAATGGCGGCCAAGTTGTGCAGCGTCTGTGAGGCCACTTGCGAGACGCTGTCTCCGGTCACGAGCCCCATGGCGTGCTCAGCCCGGGCAATCTCGCGCGCGATGCGCGCCATCATGCGGCGGTAAAGCAGCACGCGGAAGCTCTCCTGCGCTGCCGCCACAATTTGGCGCTGCACGGCATCGAAGGGAACCAGGTAAAGCCGCGAGGTGAACTGGTAGGGTGTGAGGGTTTTGACAATCTCCTCCGCCACGCCCCGCGACGAATCCTGTGAAGCCGAGGGGCTGCCGAAGAAGTGCACGAAAGCAGCATGGCAGCCGCGCCGCATCATCTTGTAGGCTGCCACCGCCGAATCGAACCCGCCCGAAAGCAATACGACGAGCCGGCCACTCGTGACCGCAGGCAGGCCGCCGGCCGCTTCCACCCGGTCCGAATAGATAAGAGCTTTCCCAGGGACAACCTCGACCCAGCAGGTTACCTCCGGGTTGGTGAGTTTCACCTGGACGCTCGGGTCCCTCGCTCGCAAAGAGTCCAAGATGACCCGACCGAGCCGGCGCTCCAGCTCCATGGAATGCATGCCATAGCCTGTCTCGGCGATTTTGGCGCGTACAGCAAAATTGCGCGGGTTCTTTTCCGCCATCAAGGCGCAAGCCGCCGGACCCAATTCCGCAAGCGAACTCGGAACCTCGCGGGCCAGCGCAATGTAAGCGAGACCAAATACCCGGCGTAAACGCTCCAGGATAGCCGGCGCGGCGGATTCGTCCCCAGGGACCAGCAGCAAGCGTTCCGCAACGCTGCGGAGCGATTCGACCGGCAAGTCAGCTAGACTTTGCTTGACGGCGGAGCACAGCCGGCTGAGGAAGTAGTTCTTGTTCCCCCCTTTAAGCCAGATTTCGTGGTAGTGAAGAATGAAAACTCGGTTCATGCGCTTCTGACTGCCTTCCGCCAGTCTTTAAGAATTTCGCGGGCGGCGTTGTGGCCCGGAGCTCCGGTCACTCCTCCGCCAGGATGTGTGCCCGAGCCGCACATATAGAGGCCGCGAAGGGGCGTCCGATAGTTGGCCCAGCCCGGAACAGGTCGAAGGAAATAAAGCTGGTCAGTGCCCATCTCCCCGTGGAAGATGTTCCCGCCCGTCAGGCCGTATTGCTCTTCGAGGTCGAGTGGAGAGAGGACCTGCCGGTGCAACACCAAGCCCTTGAAGCCGGGAGCGTATCCCTCGATCAGCTCCATAACTCGGTCGGCATAGCTCTCCTTAAGGGCGTGCCAACCGGGGGCCGGCGGCGAACGCGTGTAGGGTGCGTATTGTAAGAAAATGTTCGCGACATGCTTGCCCGGCGGCGCGAGGGAGGGATCGTAGGTGGTGGGAATAGTGATTTCAAGCATTGGCCTCTGGCTGGGCCGCCCATACTTTGAGTCGTCGAAGGCGCGCTCGATGTACTCGAGTGTGGGACAAATGTGGATGGTGGTCTTGTGATGCGGCGCCAGTTGCGAGCCTGGAAGGCATTTGAAGTCCGGCAAACCGCCCAGCGCGAGGTTGATCTTCATCGAGACGCCTTCGGTTTTGAAGGCTTTGATGGCCGCCAGGAATTCGCTCTCCAGGTGGCGCGCCTCGATAAGCTTCAGGAAAGTCCGTTTGGGGTCCACGCCGGACACTACGATCTTGGCGTGGACTTCCTCGCCACTATCCAGCACCACTCCGGCCGCGCGGCCCTCTTTGACCAGGACTTTCTCGACGCGCGCTCCGGTTCGGATTTCCGCGCCCCGGCTGCGCGCGGAGTCAGCCATGGCTTGCGTGATGCCGCCCATGCCGCCACGCACAAAGCCCCATAGCCCACGCTTCCCGCCAACGCCCCCCATGCAATGATGCATGAGGACGTAGGCGGTGCCGGGCGTGCACGGGCCACCCTTGGTCCCGATTACGCCATCAGTGGCCAGGGCCACCTTGAGCTGCTCCGATTCGAACCACGCGTCCAGGAAATCCTTAACGCTTTGCGTCAGGATGCGCAGGTGGCCCGTAAGTTCCTCCACCGGCATCCTGGTAAGCCCCAGGCCCAGTCTGGCGAGTTGCTGCCAATCGGCGAGGCTGCGGGAGACCAAGCTAGGCGGGGTCTGGAGCAGGAGCGGCTCGATGAAACGCGCCAGGCGGTCGATATACTCTTCGTACCGCGGGTAAATCTCGGCATCGCGAGTGGAGAACTTGCTAATCTCTTCGCAGGTCTTCCGCGTGTCCGACCACATCAGCAGGTAGCGGCCGTCAGGAAACGGGCTGAAGAAGGCCGGGTCTTTGGGATAGACCTGGTATCCAAACCTCTCCAATTGCAGCTCCCGAACAACTTTTTCCTGAAGCAAACTGCAAAGATAGGAAGTGGTCGAGAACTTGAAACCGGTGAAGATCTCCTCCGTGACGCAGGCGCCTCCCACCACGCGACGGCTTTCGAGCACCAACACGCGAAGGCCGGCGCGCGCCAGGTAGCCGGCAGTCACCAAACCGTTATGGCCGGCGCCGATGATGACTGCATCGTAGAATTCAGGCATGCGAGCCGCCCAAATCTGAGATCGCTGCACCCCTGCCTTTCTTCCAGCCTTCGTCTTTGAAACCAGAAAGTGGAGGAATGACCAACGGGCAGTGCGCTATAATCCCAAACGCCAGCTTAACCGAATTTAAGAGCAGTGGCGAGTGGCATGTGTTATGTCACCAGCAAGAGAGGGCAGCGCGAATCCCGCCTTCACAACTCGCAGTTCTTGAAAGCTGACCGCTGCAGGCTGACCGTTATATGATCCGAACCCTGGTGATCAAAGTCGCCATCCTAAGCACATGGCTCACCTTGACGCTTGTTATTTGGTTTGCCGTCACCAAATCCTTTGCCACCGTAGAGCGCGTTCTCCGGACCGCAAACCCTCAATTCGTCGAGGCCACCCAAGGCATGGCTGAGGGTCAAGCTCGCCTGGTACTGCGCTATCTGGCTTCAGAAATCAACCGCGCGTTTTTCTGGGGTTACGGTGTGGCGCAGGCCGTTCTCGGCGGGTTGCTGCTCTTGGTTCTTTGGCGTGAAACCCCGCGAGATTCCCTTGGGTTCATAGCGGTCTGCGCCATGATGGGGCTGGTCCTGATCCTCACGCTCGTGTTCACGCCCATGATCGTTTCGTTGGGGCGAAGCATCGATTTTGTTCCCCGCAATCCACCCCCACCCGTCATGCCCCGATTTTGGGCGTTGCACGGAGCTTTTACGGGATTGGATGGCGCGAAGTTCCTGGCGGGCCTGGGCCTGCTCATTCGCTGGATCCTGCGCTCGTAGGCGTAGGGCTTCCCCAAGGCCGTCCAAATTAGCCGTAGCGTCTGATTGCCGAGGCGGCTCTGCCGCTCCGCTGTGCGGAAGGGCTCAGCCCTTCCGGCCCGACTCGCCCTTTTTCTTCCCCCTCCGTGCCGCCCGAAGGCTGAGCCTTCCCGAAAGACGTGCGTCTTGCGCAGGCTGGAAGGCTCAGCCTTCCAGCCTGCGCGGAGCGGGCAGAAAGGGGCGGCAGGGGCCGGAAAGCCGCAGAAGCTGTGAATTTTTTGCCTTTTCGAAGTCATTCTGCTCCGTTGGGGGGCCGACCGCGTCGGCCACTTAGGATGAGTTGATGCTTCGTGGTTCTTCTCTCA
>Ga0187784_10001661_pt1 | contig 17700 bp, 13 predicted proteins | sample 1015_SJ02_MP15_2_FD_132964 | JGI IMG/M metagenome (GOLD analysis project Ga0187784, IMG submission 132964) | Tropical peat soil microbial communities from peatlands in Department of Meta, Colombia - 1015_SJ02_MP15_20_MG | ecosystem: Environmental > Terrestrial > Soil > Wetlands > Peat | place...
CGAAGAAGATTGCGTGCCGCTCATCGAGCGCGCCTCGGGCCTGCGCTGCGGGGCGGATTTCACCGTGGGCTATTCGCCGGAACGCATCAATCCCGGCGACAAGGCGCACCGCTTCGAGACCATTACCAAGGTGGTCTCCGCGCAGGACGAACGCACGCTCGACATCGTTGCCGACGTGTACGGCTCCGTGGTGACGGCCGGCGTCTATCGCGCGCCGTCCATCAAGGTCGCCGAGGCCGCCAAGGTCATCGAGAACACGCAGCGCGACCTCAACATCGCCTTCATGAACGAATTGTCGGCGGTGCTCGATCGTCTCGATATCGATACCGGCGACGTGCTCGCGGCCGCGGCGACCAAATGGAATTTTGTGAAATTCTACCCGGGCCTGGTCGGCGGCCACTGCATCGGCGTCGATCCTTACTATCTGACCTATTGCGCGGAAAAGGCGGGCTACCATCCACAGGTGATCCTGGCCGGCCGCCGCATCAACGACGGCGTCGGCGAGCGTATCGCGCGTGAATGCGTGCGCCGGCTGCTCAAGCGCAAGACCGGCGCCGCCACGGTCATCATCCTCGGCATGACGTTCAAGGAAAACGTGCCGGACACGCGCAATTCGAAAGTGGCCGACATCGTCAGCGAGCTGCGGTCGTTCGGCCTCCCCGTGCAAGTGCACGATCCGCTGGCCGACGCGCAGGACGTGAAAAACGAATACGGCATCGAGCTCGTGGCCATGGAGGCGCTGCGTCCCGCCGACGCCGTCATCCTCGCCGTCGCGCACGAACCTTATGTCCGCGGCGGCTGGCCGCTGCTCGCGCGCCTCTTGAAGGACGGCAACGGCGTCGTGCTCGACGTGAAATCGCAGCTCGACCGGGGACAGCGGCCGCAGGGCATCGAGCTCTGGCGGCTCTAACGCGCGACGCACCGAGACAGCCGTAGACGCAAATGAATTCAATGTCGCAAGATCCAGTTCTCGTCACCGGCGCCGCCGGCTTCATCGGCTTTTGCCTGGCGCGGCGGATGCTCGAAGGCGGCCGTGCCGTCGTCGGCGTCGACAACGTCAATGCCTATTACGACCCGGCGCTGAAGGAGGCGCGGCTGGCGGTGCTGCGGCAGTTCCGCAATTTCACCTTCCACCGGCTCGATCTCGCCGATCGTGCGCGCACCGAAACCTTGTTCCGCGACGGCGCGTTCGGTCCGGTCGTGCATCTTGCCGCGCAGGCCGGCGTTCGCTACTCGCTGCAAAATCCGCACGCCTATCTCGACGCCAATCTCGCCGGCTTTCTCAACGTTTTGGAAGGCTGCCGTCAGCGCAAGACCGCGCATCTCGTTTACGCTTCGTCAAGCTCGGTCTACGGCGCCAACACACAGCTGCCGTTCTCGGTGCATCATAACGTCGACCATCCGATCAGCCTTTACGCCGCAACGAAAAAGGCCAACGAATTGATGGCGCACGCCTACAGCCATCTTTACGCGCTACCCGCCACCGGCTTGCGGTTTTTCACCGTCTATGGCCCGTGGGGACGTCCGGACATGGCGATGTACATCTTCGCCAAGGCCATCTGCGAAGGGCAACCCATCAGATTGTTCAATTACGGCCGCATGCGGCGCGATTTCACCTATGTCGACGACGTGGTGGAGGCGGTCGAGCGCGTGATCGAAAAGCCGCCGGCAAAAGGGCAGCAGGCGGCCGGCTATGATCTCGATCCGGCAAGAAGCGCGGCGCCATGGCGTGTCTACAATATCGGCAACAACACCGCGATCGAGGTGTCGCGCGTTGTCGAGCTTCTGGAACAGGAGCTGGGTCGCAAGGCGAAGATCGAGCGCGTGGCGATGCAGCCGGGCGACGTGCCGGAGACGCGCGCCGACGTCGACGAGTTGATGCACGACGTCGGATTCCGCCCCTCCACCCCGATCGAGGAGGGTGTCCGTCGCTTCGCGGCATGGTATCGGGAATTTCACCGATAGTTGCGAATCGAGTTCTCCATACGCGATGCAACGTTCAAGTTTCACTCTCAAGCTTAAGCCGGGTGGCCGATGCGCGTGACGATGATAGGTGCTGGGTATGTTGGGCTGGTGTCCGGGGCATGCTTTGCGGAATTCGGGCATCATGTGACGTGCATTGACAAGGATGCGGGGCGGATCGCGGCGCTCAATCGCGGCGAGATTCCGATCTTCGAGCCCGGGCTCGCGGAGCTTGTGGCGGCCAATGTCGGGCAGGGACGGCTGTCGTTCTCCGCGCAGACGAAGGCGGTCGCCGAGGCGGACGCGGTGATGATCGCGGTCGGCACGCCGTCGCGGCGCGGCGACGGCCATGCGGACTTGAGCTTCGTCTATGGCGCGGTGCGCGAGGTCGCGCCGCTGCTGTCGCCGACGGCGGTAGTGGTGACGAAATCGACGGTGCCGGTGGGTACCGGGGACGAGATCGAGCGCATCCTGCGCGACCTGCGCCCCGACGCCGAGATACAGGTGGTTTCCAACCCGGAATTCCTGCGCGAGGGAGCGGCGATCCAGGACTTCAAGCATCCCGACCGCATCGTGGTGGGCAGCGACGATGCGCGGGCGCGGGCAGTGCTGGCCGAGCTTTACCGGCCGCTTTACCTTAATGCGGCGCCGATCCTCTATGTGAGCCGGCGCACGGCGGAGCTGATCAAATACGCCTCGAACGCGTTTTTGGCCACCAAGATCACGTTCATCAACGAGATGGCGGATTTGTGCGAGGAGGTCGGAGCGGATGTGCAGGACGTGGCGCGCGGCATGGGCCTCGACAACCGCATTGGCGGGAAGTTCCTGCATGCCGGGCCCGGCTTCGGCGGCTCGTGCCTGCCCAAGGACACGATGGCGTTGTTGAAGACGGCGCACGATCACGGCGCGCAGCTGCGGATCGTGGAGGCGGTAGCGGCGGTCAACGATCAGCGCAAGCGGGCGATGGCGCGCAAGATCGTGGCGGCGCTCGACGGCTCGATCCGCGGCAAGACGATTGCGGTTCTGGGCCTGACGTTCAAGCCGAACACGGACGACACGCGGGATTCGCCCGCGATTCCGCTGATTACGGCGCTGCATGATCTGGGAGCGGTGGTGCGGGCCTATGATCCGGCGGGCATGCAGCAGGCGAAGCCGCATCTGCCGGAGGTGATCTACAGCGCGAGCGCGTACGAGGCGGCGGCGGGAGCGGCGGCGGTGGTGATCGCCACCGAATGGGAGCAGTTCCGCGCTCTGGACCTCGAGCGGCTCAAGCGGGTGATGGTGAGCCCGGTGATCGTCGACCTGCGCAACATCTACCGCGCCGAGCAGATGCGCCGCGCCAACTTCCGCTATCTCGCCATCGGACAAATCGGCGTCGATTGATCGCCGATCGATGGATCGGCGCTAGCGCAGTTGTTTCAGATTGCATCGATTGTCGCTCTAACATTTTGGTGGAGCATGATCTTTTCGGAAAACCGGTTTCCACTTTTCCGGATCATGCTCTAAAAGCGACGAGCGTTTGACATCCCGCGGCTCAGTGGGCAAGCCTAGTCAGTCATTTTTCACGTCGGTTTTCGGACACGCCGCAGGGCTTCATGACCAAATCGGTTCTCGGCATCATCGGCGGTTCCGGCATCTACGACTTGCCGGGGCTGACCAACGCGCAGAGCAAAACCGTCGCAAGCCCCTGGGGCAAGCCGTCGGCCGCTTTGCTCACCGGCGAGATCGACGGCCTGTCGATCGCCTTTCTGTCGCGCCACGACAAGGGCCACAGGATTTCGCCGACCGACATCAACTACCGCGCCAACATCGACGCCCTCAAGCGCGCGGGCGTGACCGACCTCGTCTCACTCTCGGCCTGCGGCTCGTTCAAGGAGGAACTCCCGCCGGGCACGTTCGTTCTGGTCGATCAATTCGTCGACCGCACCCACGCGCGGGCGAATTCGTTCTTCGGCACCGGCTGCGTGGCGCATGTCTCCATGGCGCATCCGGTGTCGCCGCGGCTGCGCATCCATCTTGCGGAAGCGGCGAGGGCCGAAGGCATCGCCGTCGTCCACGACGGCACCTATGTGTGCATCGAAGGGCCGCAGTTCTCCAGTCTCGCCGAGAGCCTGACCTACAAAAATCTCGGCTATTCGGTGATCGGCATGACCAATCTGCCGGAGGCCAAGCTCGCGCGCGAAGCGGAGATTTGCTACGCCACCGTCGCCATGGTCACCGATTTCGACTGCTGGCATCCCGACCACGACGCCGTCACCGTGCAGGACATCATCAAGGTGCTTAACGCCAATGCGGAGAAGGCGAAGCGCCTGGTGGCGCGGCTCGCGCGCGATTTTCCGCGCGCGCATGAGCCGTGCCCGATCGGTTCGGACCGTGCGCTCGACAACGCGCTGATCACGGCGCCGGAAGCGCGCGATCCGGCGCTTTTGCAGAAGCTCGACGCCGTCGCCGGGCGGGTGTTGAAACGGTAATCGCGGGCCCCGTGGAATCGGCTTTGCTGTGCGGCCGCCGTGCCGGCATGTTGCGCGGCAGTTCTAGGATCAGATGGTTCCAGGATCGTCAGTGAGGATCGGCTGACAGTGTCGCGCAGCCTCGGCGACGTTCCGACGGCAACAGGCGCGGTCCCGCGCGCCGAAGCGCCCGGTTCGTTGCGCGCTGCGGCGCTGCCGCTAGCAATCATTCTGGCGGTGGCTGCCGCCTTGCGCGTCGCGGCCGCGATAATGCTGCCGAACCAGCATCTGTCGGACGCCGAAATCTATCGGCTTCTCGCGCAGCACATCTGGACATTGCACAGCTTCGACAGCTCCGACCGCATGCCGCTTTATCCGTTGATCGTCGCGGTCGTCGGCACGGGCTGGTCGCAGCGGCTTTTCGATATCGCGTTGTCGACGGTCACGGTGTGGCTGCTCTGCGACCTGACATGGGTGATGTTCCGCGACCGCCGCGCGGCCTTGCTCGCCGGCGCCATGGCGGCGGTTTATCCGTATTTCATCTTCTATGCGGTGATCGGCCTCACCGAGACGTTGTTCATGACGCTGATGGTTGTGGCGTTCGCCGCCTGGTACCGCGGCGCCTTCACGCGCGCTGCGACATTCACCGCACTTTCGATTCTGACCAGGCCGATCATCGATCTGCTTCCTCCTTTCCTCATCTTTTATTTTGCGCTGGTCGTCCGCCGCTTGCCGCTGCGCGGCGCGCTGCGGCAGCTCGGCGTGTACGTCCTCATCTATGTCGCACTGCTGACGCCGTGGTGGATACACAACTACAACGCCTACGGCACGTTCGTGCGCTTGAACCTGGGCTCGGGGCTGGCGCTCTATTCGGGCAACAATGCACGCAATCAGAGCGGCGGCGTCAGCGACGTCGATCTCGATACGTCGCAGTTCGATCGGATTGCGGACCCGATCGCTCGCGATCGCGCCGCGCGCGACGCCGCGCTCGCCTATATCGAAGCGGATCCGGTGCGTTTTCTAAAACTCGCCGAGCTCAAATTCCTGCGCTTCTGGCGACTCTATCCGTTCGCGGAGCCTTATCGGTCGAACCTCTACGTCATCGCCTCGCTGTTGAGCTTCGCACCGGTTCTATTGTTGGCGGTCGCCTTCGTGCTGAGCTGCGGCTTCGCCACGCTCGTCAATGTCGTCCCCCTGATCATGTTCGCCGCATACTTGACGGCGGTGCACGTGATTACCGTCGGATCGACTCGCTATCGGCTGCCGATCGAACCGTTCCTCATCGTGCTTGCCGCGCCGATGCTCTCTCGACTATATGATGCCGCGCAGCGGCGCTTGGCGGGAGTGCAGCGGGCATGGAAGGCGTGACATCGCAGCGCCGAGGCACGGAACTCTTGGCCCACGCCGCACGCTCGGACGAGCTGGATTTGACCATTTTCGTGCCCTGCCGCGACGAGGAGGGCAATGTCGCGCGCTCGCTCGACGAGGTGGTCGAGACGCTCAAGCACTACGAATTTACCTACGAGATCATCGTCGTCGATGACGCCTCGAAAGACGGCTCGGTCGCCGAGATCGATCGGTTCATGAAGGACCACCCCGGCGTCAACATTCAGCTCAAGAAAAATCCGCAGCCGCTCGGCGTCTCCTATAATTTGAACGATGCGGCCATGCTCGGCCGCGGCCGGTATTTTCAGTTCCTCTCCAGCTCCTTTCAGAACCGTCGCGAATCGCTACAAACCACCTTTAACGAACTCGGCAGCGCCGACATCGTGATCACCTCCATGACGCCGGACCTGCGGGCGTGGCATCGGCGGCGTCTGTCGCGGCTCTATACGCGCCTGGTCAATGCGGTCAGCGGCTACGACATGCCGCATTACCACGGCACGCCGATCTTTCGCCGCATCGACGTGGTGCGCTGGCACTCCTACCGAACGGTCGGTTTTTATGCCGACATGATCACGTGCCTGCTCGACGAAGGCGTCAGCTACGTGGTGGTGCCGACCCCGTGTCACGAGCGCGAAAAGGGAAAATCGCATGCCCTGCGGATAGGCAACGTGATTTCGCTGCTGGTCGGGTTCGCCGACATGCTGTTGCGGCGGTTCTCCAAGGATAGGATACTGCCGACGCGCCTGCCCAGCAGGCGGGAGCGCGCGCAAGGTTGCCCCGGCAAGCTGGACTTTTGATCAACGGGAGTTCCGCCGATGTCGGACGAGGTCGTCCGCGCGCCATTGCAGGACGAGCCGCCGATCGCGAGGCAGGCTTCGCGCGGGCGGCGCAGCCGGCTGTCCGAGGTCCTCTTTTTTGCGGCAAAGCTTTTGATCAGCGCCGCCTGCTTCTGGCTGGTCTTTCGCCAGGTCAATGTCCGTGACAGCCTTCGCACCCTGCCGACCATCGATTATCGCTGGGCGGCGGTTGCGGTGTTGCTTGTCGTCGCGCAGATTCCGCTTCTTGCGCTCCGCGTGCATGCGATCGTGCGCGCGCTCGTGCGCCATCGCACGCGATTGACCTATCCCGCCGCCGCCGCCGTGACGGCGATCTACGCGTTGTTCGCGCAAGTCGTGCCCGGCCTCGTCGGCGAAGGGATACGCGCCTGGCTCCTGGTCCGCCACGGGTGCAATTGGCGCGAGGGGCTGACGACCGTCGTGATCGATCGCAGCGTCGGCGTCGGTCTGTTGGTCGCGTTCTCGTTCGTCATTTTGTTGTTGCCCTCGCCGCTGAATTCGTTGGCGGGATACCACGACGCCGTGCTTGCCGGATTCGGCGCAGCGCTGGCGGTCGGTCTGGCTACCCTGATCTTTGCACCGCGCATCGCCTCTCTGTTGCGGCTGTGGCGGCATTCCTTCTGGATCGCGATCGTCGTCGACGATACTCATCGGATATTGCTGGGCAGGCAGGGACCGGCGATTCTGATCGCTGCATGCCTGGTGCACGCCTTGAGCGTGGTGGCTGTCTGGGCGGTCGGCGCCGCGCTCGGCCTGTCTCTATCGGCGTTCGACTGCGCCGTGCTGTTTGTCGTCATGGTCGGCGTGGCGGTCGTGCCGATTTCGGTCGGCGGATGGGGGTTGCGCGAGTTCGCCGTGGTTTCTCTGCTCGGCGCGCATGGACTGCCGCCCGAGCGCGCGCTGTTGTTTTCGCTGTGCTTCGGCTTGGTTTTCGTGGTCGTCGGGCTGTTCGGCGCGATTGTTTTGCTCTTTTATCCGCTGCCCGGCCGCGAGGCGCCGCAGCCGGCATGACGCCGCAGGCCCGCGAGATACCCGGCGCCGGCAGACATGCAAGGGTCGTTAACGAGAGATGGCATGTGTATTTGACAGCGCCCGCCGAGTGTGAAATTGCAGCGCTCGGCAGAATTTACGCAAAGACACGTGATTAGTTCGATCTCTGATCGGCGCCGGCAGGCGCAACCGTCGCGGACGTAAATTGACTCAACCGATCATCCCTCTGATCATGTGCGGCGGCGCCGGCACGCGGCTGTGGCCGGCTTCGCGCGAAAACCGGCCCAAGCAATTTTTGCCGCTGTTCGGTCCGCTGTCGACGTTCCAGGAGACGGTCCGCCGCGTGTCCGATCCGGCCTTGTTTGCTCGCCCGATCGTGGTGACCAACGGTCAGTATCGATTTCTCGTCGCCGAGCAGCTCGCCGCGATCGGAGCGGAGGCCGATATTCTGCTCGAGCCGGTTCGCCGCGATTCCGGACCGGCGATCGCCGCCGGTGCCGCCTATGCGCTGCGCCGCGGCGATGATCCGGTCGTCGTCGCGCTTGCCGCCGACCACGTCGTGTCCGATCCGGGCGCCTTTGCCAAGATATGCAGGCTTGCGGGCGACGCGGCGCTCGAGGATCAGATCGTCATGTTCGGCGTGCACCCGACGCGCCCGGCGACCGAATACGGCTACATCTGTCCTGGGCGATCCGTTCGTCCCGGGCTGTTCGCCATCGAAAGGTTCGTCGAGAAACCCGATGTCGAAACCGCCGCGCGCTATGTGGCCGAGGGATATTTGTGGAACTCCGGCAACTTCGTGTTCCGCGCCGGCTTTCTGCTCGAAGAATATCGCCGTTTCGAGCCGGACAGCAGCGCCGCCGTTGCGGCGGCGGTCGAAGGCTGTGGCGCCGACCTCGGCTTTGTCACTCTCGATGCGCAAGCGTTCACGCGGGCGACTGCGAAATCCATCGACTATGCGCTGATGGAACGCACCGCGCGCGCCGTCGTCGTGCCGGTTTCCTATGGCTGGTCGGACGTGGGCTCCTGGCAGGCGGTATGGGAACTGTCGGAACGCGACGCGAACGGCAATGCCGCGCAGGGCGCAGCCGTATTCGTCGACACGCACGGTTCCTATGTCGCCAGTGAAAAGCAGCTCGTGGCGCTGCTTGGTCTCGACAACGTCGTGGTCGTGACCACCGACGACGCCGTCCTGGTGGCGCGCCGCGAGAACGGCGACGGGCTCCGCCGCATCGTCGGCAAACTCAAGCAAATCGCTCCGGCGCTGACCGAGGATCAGCTCAAGGTTCACCGCCCGTGGGGCAACTATCAGTCCCTCGATCAAGGCGAGCGCTACCAGGTCAAGCGCATCGTGGTGAAGCAGGGCGGGCGGTTATCGCTGCAGTTGCACCATCACCGCGCGGAACACTGGGTGGTGGTGCGCGGCGCCGCCCGCGTAACGATCGACGACAAGGTGCTCATGCTGCACGAAAACGAATCGGTCTACGTGCCGAGCGGTGCCCGGCATCGCCTTGAAAATCCCGGCAAAATCGATCTCGAACTGATCGAGGTGCAAACCGGCAGCTATCTCGGCGAGGACGATATCGTGCGGATCGAGGATGATTATCACCGCACTTGATCGGCTTGCTCCCCCGCCTGTAAGCGTCGGAAGTAAAACGTGTTCGGCTCCCCGCCCGGATTGGGTCGCCAGTCGGCTGCGGCCATGCTAGGGGAAGCGGTTCGGTTGACAGCGTGAAAGGGAAACCTTCGGGTCATGGGTGAGGCTGGCGGGGTTGCTGCGGGCGATCCGTTGAAGGTCGGCGTCGTCGGCGTGGGCGTCATGGGCGGCAACCATGCGCGCGTCTTGGCGGAGATGGCCGGCGTGCGCCTGGTGGGGGTGGTCGATCCCGACCGCAAGCAAAGCAAAATCGTCGCCCGCACGCTCGGCTGCGCCGAGTTCGGCGACGTCGATGCGCTCATCCGTGACGGGGTCGATGCGGTGACCATCGCGGCGCCGAGCCACCTTCATCACGATCTCGCCCTCCATTGCATTGCCCACGGCGTTCACGTCATGGTCGAAAAGCCGATCGCGCCGACCGTGGAGGAGGGACGCGCCATCGTCGCCGCCGCCCGCCGCGCCGGCGTCACGCTCATGGTCGGCCATGTCGAGCGCTTCAATCCGGCAGTGCAATCGATCAAACGGGCGATCAAGGACCAGGATATCCTTTCCATCGCTATTACCCGTGTCGGTCCGTTCCCGCCGCGGATGTCGAATGTCGGCGTCGTCATCGATCTTGCGGTGCACGACATCGACCTGATCCGCTGGTTCACCGATTCGGAAATCGCGGAAATCCAGCCGCAGCTGTCGAGCGCGGTGGCCGAGCGCGAGGATATCGCGCTCCTGCAATTCCGCACCGCCTCCGGCGTGCTCGCGCACATCAACACCAACTGGCTCACCCCGTTCAAGGCGCGCACCATCCACGTCGCCACCCGCGACAAATATCTGATCGGCGACCTTTTGACGCTGCAGGTCACCGAGTGTTTCGGGTTCCAGCCGGACGGCAGCTATTCGATGCGGCATTTGTCGGTCGGCTATGCCGAGCCGCTGCGCGCCGAGCTGCTCGCATTCGTCAATGCCATCCGCAGCGGTCGCCCGCCCGCCGTCACCGGCGAGGAGGGCGTGGCCAGCCTCGAAGTCGCTATCCGCTGCCTCGACGCACACGCCGGCCGGTCGAGCGTGCCGCAGCGCAAAGGTCCGCGGCGCGTCGTCGGCTGAGCATGATCCGTTTTCCATCGCATTGCTCAGGCGCCGGCTAAGCGCCGGTCGAACCGGAATCGAGCAAGGATCATCGTGTCAATGAATCAACATGCCCGCCTCGACCAGCGGTCGATCCCGTTCATCGACGTCGCCGCGCAGCGCCGCCGGCTCGGCCGCGCCATCGACGAGGCGGTGGCGCGCGTGCTTGCGCATTGCCAGTTCATCCAGGGGCCGGAGGTGCGCGCGCTGGAGACCGAGCTTGCGGCATTCTGCGGCGCGCGCCACGCCATCGCCTGTTCGAGCGGCACCGATGCGCTTCGCCTCGTGTTGATGGCATGGGGAATAGGGCCGGGCGACGCGGTGATCTGTCCGGCCTTCACCTTCTGCGCCACCGCCGAAGTGGTGGCGCTTTGCGGCGCCACGCCGGTCATGGCCGACGTGCGGGCCGAAACGTTCAATCTCGACCCGGCGAGCTGCGCGCGCGCGGTAGCGGCGGCGCAACGCCTTGGGCTCACCCCGCGCGCGATCATTCCGGTCGATCTGTTCGGCCTGCCCGCCGACCACGATGCCCTTGCCGCCGTCGCGCGCGCACACGGCCTGCAAGTGCTCGACGATGCGGCGCAGGCGTTCGGCGCCGTCTATCGCGGCCGCAAGCTCGGCACGCTCGCCGCGGCCACGGCGACGAGCTTCTTTCCCGCCAAGCCGCTCGGCTGCTACGGCGACGGCGGCGCCATCTTCACCGATGACGATGCGCTCGCCGCGCGGCTCAAAAGCCTGCGCGTGCACGGCGAGAGCACCGACAAATACGACGCCGCGCATATCGGCATCACCGGCCGGCTCGATACCATTCAGGCGGCGATCCTTCTGGAAAAACTCAAAATCTTTGCAGACGAGATTGTCGCGCGCAACGCCGTGGCGCAGCGCTACGCATCGGCGCTCGCCGATATCGCGACGGTGCCGCTCGTCGGCAACGAGTCGACGTCGGTGTGGGCGCAATACACCATCCGGCTTGCTCCCGGGCGACGCGATGCGCTGGCGGCGGCGCTCAAGGAGCGGGGCATTCCCACCGGCATCTATTACGCCAAGCCGCTGCATCGTCAGGCCGCCTATCGCGACTTCCCGGTGGCCGACGGCGGCCTGCCGGTGAGCGAGCGCCTCGCCGAAGAAGTCATCAGCCTGCCGATGCACGCCTATCTCGACGAGCCGGTTCAGGACCGTATCATCGTGGCGGTGCGTCAGGCGCTAGCGCGCTAGAGCCCGATTTACGCGTCGTTCACCGTGCGAGCGCAACGAGGGCGCGGAATTCACGATCATCGCCTGTGGATATGGATTCCGAACTTGCCGCTTTGCGGCAATCCGGAATGACGAGGCGGCGATAATCCTTGACTATGCCGGCCATGATCAAACGGATTCTCACCGTCGGCGGCTTCACGCTCGTCTCGCGCCTCACCGGCTTTTTCCGCGACATCATGCTGGCGGCGATCCTCGGCGCCGGGCCGGTGGCCGACGCCTTCTTCGTCGCCTTCCGGCTGCCGAACCACTTCCGCGCCATCTTTGCCGAGGGTGCGTTCAACGCCGCCTTCATTCCGGCCTATGCGCGCATCCGCACGCAGGGCGGGGCGCAAGCGGCCGGGCTCTTCGGCGACCGCATCTTTACGCTTTTGCTGGCGACGCAAGTCGTGCTGCTGGCGCTGGCGCTGTTGTTCACGCCGCAGGTGATCGCGCTGCTCGCGCCCGGATTCTCGCGCGAACCGCATCAGTTCGAGCTTGCGGTGTCGCTCACGCGCATCACCTTTCCTTATCTTCTCCTCGTCACGCTGGTGACGCTGTGGGGCGGCATCCTCAACGCGCTGCATCGCTTTGCGGCGGCGGCGGCGGCGCCGATCCTGCTCAATCTCGCGATGATGGCGACGCTCGCGCTGCACACCTTCTTCGGCGGCGCCGGCTATGCCGCGGCGTGGGGCGTGCTGATCTCGGGCGTGCTGCAAGCGGCGCTGGTCGGCGGCGACACGCTGCGTTCGGGCGCTTTCACCGTCTGTCGGGCGCTGCGCTTCGACGCCGACGTGCGGCGCTTCTTCACCGCGCTCATTCCGGCCACCATCGGCTCGGCCGGCACGCAGCTCGCGCTGTTCGCCGACACCATCATCGCCAGCTTCCTGGCGACAGGCGCAATCTCGGCGCTCTACTATGCGGACCGCATCGACCAGTTGCCGATCGGCGTCATCGGCATCGCCGTCGGTACGGTGCTGCTGCCGGACATGACGCACAAGATCGCGGCCGGCGACCATGGCGGCGCCCGTTCGGCGCAGAACCGGGCCATCGAGTTCGCGCTGCTGCTGGCGATCCCCTGCATCGTCGCTTTCCTGGTGATGCCCGACGCCATCATGCGCGGCCTGTTCGTGCGCGGCCGCTTCACGGCGGGCGACGCCCACGCGGCGGCGATGACGCTGACGGCCTACACGATCGGACTCGTTCCCTTCGTGCTCATCCGCAGCGTCGCCGCTGCATTTCTCGCCCGCGGCGACACGCTGACGCCGATGAAGGCGGCGCTGATCGGCACCGCCGTCAACATCGTCTGCAAGGTGGCGCTGATGGGGCCGCTCGCCCAGGTCGGGCTCGCGCTGGCGACCTCGATCGGCGCCTGGATCAATTTCATCCTCGTGCTCTATGCGGCGGTGCGCGCCGGCCATGTCGCCGCCGACGCCGCGCTGAAAGCTTCGCTGCGCAGGCTGGCGGTGGCCGGCGTGGCGCTGGCGTTGCTGCTTCTGCTGGCGTCGCCCGTCGTCGTCTCGCTGTTATCCTCGTGGCCTCGGTTCCGCAATGAATCAGAATTGCTGATATTGGCCTGCCTCGGCGGCCTGTTTTACGGAGCGCTGGTTCTCGCGCTGTTCGGGCGCCGGGTGCTTTCCCTCATGCGCAGGCGGGCGCAAACGGCGCCGGCGGCGCCGCTCGATGCGTTCGAGGGCACCTCGCCGCCGCCCGCCGGGCCCGATCCGTCATGAGCGACCGCCCAGAGCACAGTCGTTTCAGATTGAATCGATTGTCGCTCGAATATTTTGGTGGAGCATGGTCTGTTCGGAAAACCGGTTTCCACCCCCGGATCAAGTCCGGGGGCAGGCTTTTCCGGATCATGCTCTAAGATTTTTTGTGCCTACCTAATTTGCATGGCAAGTATTTGTTTGCTGGCCGCAGGCGCCAAATTTTCACCTCTTTTGGCCGCGGATCGAACAAGGCAATAATTTGTTGATCCTTTGCGCGCAGCGGCGGCCGATTGGTCGCCGCCCAACTGCGTCCCATGCGCGCACCGGACGTCGCCTGCCGATCATTTGAAATTGGTGGATACGTCGGTGGTCGGCTGCTGCGCTTCCATCTTGATCAGCCTGATCTTGCCTTGCGCCGCGGCCATCGCCTTGGCGAGATCGACGCTGCGGATCGACTGGTCGCTGTAGGTCTTGAAGTACCAGCGCAGGTTTTTCAGGTCGGACGCGCTGGTCCAGACGGTGGCTTCGGCGTGCATCTGCCCGCCGTCGACCTCGCGCACGGCGCCGTAGGGGATGTCGAAATTGTTGAGGATGTGGAACGCCTGCAACACGGCTTGCGTCGCGGTGTCGGACGGGATCGCCGACTGCGAAAACGCGACCGCCCGCACGAAGCGCGACGGCGGCGTGAAATCGCCGGGCAGCCCGCGCAGCCCCGAGCCCTGGCCGAGCTGCGCCAGCGTGATGCCGCCGACGTCGATGCGCGGCACGTTGATGGCGGTGAGGTTCACGTAGTTGCGCAGGTTGGTCATGTGCCAATCGAAACTCGGCGAATTGGTAATGACGCCGAGCGGGTTGTCGTAGATCTTCAGCGACTTATTCAACGGCTCGATCACCACCGACTTGCCGCTGCGGTCGTGCACCACGAAATGCACCGGCGCCGGCTGCTCGATGGCTTCGATGACGACCGGCACCAGCGCGACCTTGTCGAAGTTGGCCTTGACCTCGTCGACGTTGGCGAAGTTGCCGAGAAGCCAGTTGGCATATTCGTGCGGCGCCATCGCGCGCGCGGCGTTTTCTTTGGTCGGGTCGGCGTAGCTTGCGTAGTCCGGGAAGTAGAACAGCCCGACATAGAGGCCCTGGTCGTTGATGCCGTCGACGATCGCGGTGAGGCCTTCGGCGTTGGCGCCGAGGAATCCGTATTTGGTCGTGTAGGTGATGCCCTTGCCGCCGTCGGGCAAGCTGCCCGTCAGCGTGGTGCCGGGCGGCACGATCAGCACCTCGGACTTCAGGTCGAAGCCGAACTCCAGTGAGCGCGCCGCGATCACGCCGTGATCTTTGGCGACGAGGCGAATCCCGGTGCAGGCTTGCGCGACCGGCGCGAGAGCAAGCGCAGCGGCAAGGACCGCGACGAACAGCGAGCGAAGCATGAAAAGCCCTCCTGGATCGGCTCGGCTGCGGAGCCGTGACGGAAAAATGCTAGGCGGGAGAGCGGCGGCGAAGCAAAGCGTAATGCGATTTACGATGAGCAAAACGATGTACAAGAGCATCTCATCAGTCTTAAATTGACTCTTTAACGCTGAGCGTTGGCGCAAGCGCCGCGCGCGCATTATGTCCGCACAAGCCGTATCCGCATTAATCCGCATTCGCGGGCCGCATGGCGCCAGATGGCCGTTTCCGTTTCTCCGGCGCTGCGCCTTTGAACGCCCGCGCAATCTGCATTACAGAATAACGGCGCTTCAGAGGGGACGACGGATGCCGACCTATACTGTCACCACCGCGAATATCGTCTTGTCGCCGGAGCAGAAGGCGAAGATCGCCGCCGCCATTACGCAGGCGCACCACACCCATACCGGTGCTCCTGGTTACTTCGCCCAGGTCATTTTCACCGAGATCGCCGCCGGCAGCCATTTTCTCGGCGGCAAGCCGAATGCGGCGCCGCATGTCTATGTCCTCGGACTGATCCGCGGCGGGCGCACCGAGGACTTAAAGCAAAGGCTGATGGTGCAAATTCTCGAACAGGCCGCCGCCATCGCCGGCGTCAATACCGAGGACGTCTGGGTTTACGTGCAGGATGTAGTCGCCGGGCAGATGGCGGAGTTCGGCCGCATCTTGCCGCCGCCCGGAGCTGAACCGGAATGGCGCCAGGGCATGAGCAGGCAAAAAATCGCGGCGCTGACGCAGGCCGGCGTCGTGCTCTAAGGCCGCCCGCCGCGCGCGGCGACCACATTTGACAATCGGCGAGGCGCGGGCCATCACGCAAGGCGATGCAGACCAAGCCCGTCCCGCATAGCTCCCCGGCACAGCTCGTTTTTCCGCATGTGGCGCCACCCGCGCCGGCCGCGACGATCGAGGTCGCGCCCGGCGTGTTGTGGGTGCGCCTTGCGCTGCCGTTCCGGCTCGATCATGTGAACATCTACTTCATCGAGGACGGCGGCGGCTGGGCGCTGGTCGATACCGGACTCGGCAACCCGGCGACCATGACGGCGTGGCAGCCGCTGCTCGACGGCTTGCTGCGCGAGCGGCCGCTGACGCGGATCATCGCGACGCATTTTCATCCCGATCATGTCGGCGCGGCGGGTTTCCTGCTGCGGCAATTCGACGTGCCGCTGTACATGACGGCGACCGAGTATTTGCAGAGCCTCAACCTGCATCTTGATCCCGGCGCGCTGGAAGCCGGGCATTACCGCCGCTTCTACCTCGAACACGGTCTCGACGCCGAAACGATGCAGCGCGTCGTCACCGGCGGGCACGCGTATCTGAAGCTGATGTCGGGGCTTTCGCCGGTCTACCACCGCGTCATCGCCGGCGACGTGCTGCGCATCGGCGGCCGCCGCTTCGAGGTTCTCACCGGCGGCGGCCATTCGCCGGAGCAGATCATGCTGGTAAGCCGCGCCGACAGGCTGTTTTTCGCCGCCGATCAGGTGCTGGCGAAGATCTCGCCCAACGTCAGCGTCGTCGCGGTCGATCCGGAGGGCGATCCGCTCGGGCTCTATCACCGCTCGCTCAACGCGCTGCGCAGCGACATCCCCGACGATGTGCTGGTCTTGCCGGGACACAATCTGCCGTTCTACGGCTTGCACGCGCGCGTCGGCGAATTGCTCGAGCATCATCGCGTGCGCTGCGACCGCATCCTGCAAGCCTGCCGCGTGGCGCCGCGCTCGGCGGCCGAGCTGATTCCCTTCGTGTTCACACGCCAGTTCGATCCGCACCAGACCGGCTTTGCCTTCAGCGAGGTGCTGGCGCATGTGAACTACATGCTGCGGCAAGGTACGCTGGCGCCGTTCGCCACCATCGACGGCATCAACCGCGTCGGCGCCGCCTGACGCCGGCGGGCGCCGCGCAGCTTGATCTGCGTCAAACGATCGTTGCCGTGATCGTGTTGTGGTTGACAAGGCCGCTTTAGGGGCATCTGCGACGATCATGCGGGTGCGCCGAAAATCGCGGCGCCGCTAAATTATCGTGCCGAGGAGACGACCGATGTGGATGCGAATACGGGAATGGTACATCGTGGCCGTCGCGTTGTGCCTCTTGGCCGGCGGCTTGTTCGTGGCCTCCTACCAGAATTCCCCGTCGGCGACGATCAGCCCGGCGCCTGGCGCAGCGAGCGCCCCGCCGGCGGCAAGCCCTGCGAGCGCATCCGCCAAATCATCCACCGCACCATCCACCATGCCACCCGTCGCCGCATCGACGACAGCCGCTGCGCCGGCAGCGCCGCAAAGTCCGCAGCCGGCGGCGCCGGCGACGCCTGGGCACGATCCCGCGCATAATCATGTCGCGGCGCAAGCGGCACCGACGACTGCTCCGCCGAGCGCCGCGGCGGCACCCGCGGCGAGCGCGGCATCTTCCGGCGGCGGCGACGCCGTCGCCGGACGTCTGGTGTTCCGCAAATGCCAGGCGTGCCACTCGCTCGAACCGGGCAAGAACATCCTTGGTCCGTCGCTTGCCGGCATCGTCGGCCGTAAGACGGGGAGCGAGCCGAGCTACGCCTATTCGCCGGCGATGAAGCAGACGAATCTGGTGTGGGACGCCAAGACGCTCGATGCCTATCTCAGCGATCCGCAGAAGGTCGTGCCGGGAAACAAGATGCCGTTCCCCGGGCTTAAAACCGATCACGACCGTGCCGATGTGATCGCATTCCTCGCCGCGCCGGCTGCCGCCCAGCCGGCCGCGGCGGCGCCGAGCGCGGCGCCAAAAACGCCGCCCGCTCCGGCGGGCGCCGCCAGCGCTCCGCCCAACGCGCCGTCGGGCGCGTCGGGCGCCGACGTCGGCTACGTTCCGGACGCCAAATATACACTGCGCTCCGGTATCGCCGAAGGCCGCATGGTCTATATCGGCGTTGGCGGCGCGATCGACGGCAA
>Ga0187784_10001662_pt1 | contig 17698 bp, 18 predicted proteins | sample 1015_SJ02_MP15_2_FD_132964 | JGI IMG/M metagenome (GOLD analysis project Ga0187784, IMG submission 132964) | Tropical peat soil microbial communities from peatlands in Department of Meta, Colombia - 1015_SJ02_MP15_20_MG | ecosystem: Environmental > Terrestrial > Soil > Wetlands > Peat | place...
CGCGAGCGTGGATAGGGGCCTCGATCGAAGCCAGGTCGGCGAGACGTATCTCGCGACGCTCGGTTTCGGAGGCTGGCAGATCGGCAACGCCGCCGCCGTGCTCGCCGAGGAGGCCGGGATCGTGGGAGTCCCGGCGACCCGGGTCGAGAACGCCTGCGCCTCGGGGGGCTCCGCGCTCCGAGCGGCCGTCCGCGCGCTCGAGTCCGGCGCGGTCGACCTCGCGCTCGTCGTCGGGCTCGAGAAGATGACCGACGTCGCGAGCGCGCGGCGCCGGTACTGGCTCGGCGTCTCGGGGGATACGGAGTGGGAGCGGTCCGCGGGCCTCACCTTCGCGGGGGTCTACGGGCTGCTCGCAGCGCGCTACCTGTCCGAGCACCACGTGGGACCCGAGGCGCTCGCGGAGGTCGCCGTGAAGAACCACGCGAACGGCGCGCTCAATCCGAACGCCCACTTCCAGAAGGCCGTCACGCGCGAGGCGGTGCTCGGGGCGGCGCGGGTGGCCGACCCGCTGGGCCTCTACGATTGCTGCCCCGTGAGCGACGGCGCGGCTGCGGTCGTCCTCGCCCGGTCCGACATCGCCCGACGCTTCACGGACACTCCGGTCTACATCGACGGGATCGGCGCCGGCACGGATCACCTCGCGGTCCAGGAGCGATCCGACCTGACCCGGTTCGCCGCGACCCGGCGGGCCGCCGACGAAGCGTTCCGGTCCGCCGGCGTCGACCGCTCGGATTTCGGGTTCCTGGAGGTGCACGACTGCTTCACGATCGCCGAGCTCCTTGCGCTCGAGGATCTCGGCTTCGCACGACCGGGGGAGGCGGCGCGGCTCACGCTCGAGGGGGCCACCGCGCGGACCGGCCGCCTGCCCGTCAATCCCGACGGCGGTCTCAAGGCGAAGGGTCACCCCATCGGGGCGACGGGCGTGAGCCAGGCCTACGAGGTCTTTGTCCAGCTGCGGCGGGCGGCCGGGGCGCGCCAGGTGCCCGCCGCGGAACGGGCGCTGACCCACAACGTCGGGGGGGCCGGGGCCACGGCCACCGTGACGGTCTACACCGCGGGGTGAGCTCGATGGAAATGCTCGTGCGCGCGGCCGCCTATCTTCCGACCGGTACCTTCTCGGGTCGGCGGGTCGCCGGACCGGACGAGGACCCGTTCACGATGATCGCGACCGCGCTCGAGCGGGTCCGGGACCCCATCCCCTCCGCCGCCGGCCCCACGACGCTCGAGATCCTCACCGAGCTGCCCGAGGCGTACGACCCGGGGCTGGGTGCCGTCCTGGGCGGGGAGGTCCGGTGCCTCCGTCCGGGAGGACCCGCCCCGCCCCCCGGACCGTCGGTCCACCTCGTCGTCGCGGCGGAGGGCCCGGATCCGCCCGTCGCCGATCGGTCCGACCCGGGCCCGGGGGACGGCGCGGTCGCGCTGCTCTACCGGCCCACCTCCGAAGCGGCCGGGGGAGAGACCCCCGAGCGGCTGCGCTCCGGCCCGCACGCGGTCCGCCGGGCGTTCGTGTTCTACCGGGAGGACCCCGGCGCGGAGCAGATCGAATGGGCGGGCGACTGGTCGGCCGATCCCGCGAACGGTCGGCCCGTCGATCCCGGGCCGGCGGCCGCGTATCGGAACCTGCCCCCCGGGGGGATCTCCCAGGGGGCCTACGTTCCCCGACCCCGATACCTCGAGGGGCTCGCGAGCCACTGGCGGTTCGAGGGCGAGCGGTGCCCGAGGTGCGCGACCGTTACCTTCCCCGCCCGGGGGGTCTGCCGAAACTGCGGCCGGCGGGAGGGCCTCGTCCCCGTGACCCTTCCCCGCGACGATCTCGAGGTCGTCGCCACGACGACGATCGGGGCCGGCGGCCAGCCGACCGAGTTCGACCGCGAGGTCGAGGCGTTCGGTCCGTACGAGGTGGTCCTGGCGGAGCTGGCCCCCGGGGTGCGGGTCACCCTGCCGGTCAGCGATGCGGCGGCCGGGTCCGTGCGGATCGGAGATCGCGTCGACACGCGACTGCGCCGCCTCTATCCGATGGACGGGGAGTGGCGCTACGGGCGGAAGGCGGTCCCCCGCTCGCCGGGATGATCCCTACTTCGGGCTCGAGGCCGGCTCCCACGCCGCGCCGATCCACCCTTCGTAGACCTTGAGCTGACGGTCGTCCGGGTGGGCGACGGGGGTGAACCCGTACTTCTCCGGGGGAGGGGTGCCCATCTCCAGCGTGAGATTCCGGAGGTAGCCCCGTCGGAAGAGGGAGAGCGCGACGGGCGTGCCGGGCGGGAACCGCTCGAGGGTCTTGTCGAAACCGTCGTAGGTGACCCGGACGCCGTTGACGGCCACGATCTCATCGCCCGCGCTCACCCCGGCGCGTCGCGCCGGGCTGTCGGCCAGGATCGACCGGACGCGGACGAGCCCGCCCGAGTCCTCGTAGCGGAATCCGAGATAGCCGGGGGTGGCCTCGCCCGCCTCGGGGTCCTTCGCCTTCGGCCCGATCGAGAGCCCGGCGTACTTCGCGAACGCGTCGAAGTCGATCTCGGCCGTGCCGCTCACGTACTTGGCGAAGAAGGCGTCGAGGTCGAGGCTGGTCGCGCGCGACGCGACGGCGAGCAGCTCGTCCTCCGCGAGACCCCGACCCACCTTGCCGTACTCGGTCCAGAGCGTACGGAGCACGGTCTCGAGCGACGCGCGGTTCTCGGTGCGGGAGCGGATCTCGAGGTCGAGGCAGAGCGAGACGAGCGAGCCCTTGTCGTAGTAGGAGATCGACTGGTTCGGCGTTTCCTCGAACTTCTGGTAGTAGTCGATCCACGCCAGGAACGACGCCTCCTCGAGCGACTGGTGATGGCGGCCCGGCGTGAGCTGGAAATCGTGGATGAGCTTCGCGACGCCCTCGAGGTACTTCGGGGGCGTGAGGAGGCCGGCGCGTCGGAGGACGAGCTCGGAGAAGTACTCGGTCGTCCCCTCCATCCACCAGAGCTGGCGCGTGTAGACCTCGCGCGTGTAGTCGAACGGTCCGAGGACCTTCGGGCGGATCCGCTTCACATTGTACAGGTGGAAGTACTCGTGGCTCGTCAGCCGCAGGAACCGCTCGTAGGCCGCCGGGGGCGCGAAGCACAGGCGGGGGACGACGCAGGAAGTGGACCGGGCGTGCTCGAGCCCGCCGTCGGAGACGTCGTTCAGGTGGTAGAAGAAGGTGTAGGAGGTGAGCGGCGACTCGCCGACGAGGCGGACGGTCGCCTCGACGATCTTGGCCAGGTCCGCCTCGACGCGCTGGAGCTCGTAGTTGCCGCCTTCGCCGCAGAGCGAGATCCGGTGGGGGATGCCGAGAGGCCGGATCGTGACGACGCTCGGGTGGCCCGCGTCGACCGGATTGTCCGCGAGATCGTCGTAGTCGGGGGCACGGAAATGCCGGGGATCGGTCCCGACGGGCGCGAGCTCCGTGACGACCTTCCAGTCGGGAGGGACGTCGACGCGCAGCTCGACGGGGTCCGTCAGGTGCCCGTCGACGTACGGCAGGCAGAGCGCGGCGTTGAGGAACATGTGGTCCGTCGTGAGGTCGAACGCCTCGTCGATCATCTCGTGCCCGTACACCGAGTAGTCGACGTGGATCCGGGAGGCTCCCTCGGTCATGATCCGCCAGCGGGCCTTGTCGACCCGTCCGACGAGGAGCGGGGTCCCTTCGGGCTCCCGGCGCGCCCGCAGGTCGCGGAATCCCCGGGAGTAGTTCACGATATGATAGGACCCCGGGACCCAGGAAGGCAGGACGAGATCGATCGAGCCGCCGTCGATCCCTTCGACGTCGAGGGAGAACTGGCCGCGGTGGTCGACCGGTTCGGCCGCGCGGGCGGTATACAGGATCCGCATCGGAATCGGGGGACGTCAGCCGAATCCGGGGACGTCCCGGTGGTTCGAGGCCGTCCCGCCCTTCCCGTACGGCTCGGCCGCGATGCCGAGGTGGGTCGCGAGCAGGCGGAACGTGGTCACCAGCTGGTCGATCGCCTTCGCCATCTCCCGTTGCTCGTTCCGCAGTTGCTGCAGCTCCTCCCGCAGCAGGCGGAGCTCGATCTCCCAGCGGTCTCCCTCCGATGAAGGTCCCACGGACGCACCCGGCGGGGCGAGTTCCCCTGCCTACATAGGGCGTTCGTGCCCGGGAGGCGCTACGTCCGGTCCCCCGACGGACCGAACGGGGATTCGGCGAGCCCCTTCTCCACGAACGGGGTCCAAGACCCCTTCGCTGCCGAATAGTCGAGCCGCTGGAGCTCCACGACGAAGCTCTTCAGGAGCTCGGCGGGCGCGGGCCGGATCGAGATCGCGTAGACGTAGATGCCGAAGTCCATGAACTCCGCCACCCGGCGCAGCACGTCGAGCAGCGCATCGCGGGGCACGGTCACCCGGATCGAAGTTCCTCCGAGCAGCGAAGAGAACTCGTCAAGATCGAACGGCCGGTCAAGCGTGATGAGCGGGGTCGAGGCCGGCGGGGATCCCGCCGGCGTTGGAGGCGAGGAGGTCGGGGTCGCCGGCACCGACCGCGGGGGCGTCGGTGGTTCCGCGCGGCTCGGTGGCCCCCGGGGCGCCAAGGAGGGGTCCTTGGGCGGATACCGGTCCAGTACCGGGCTGGGATCGCGCCCGATGAATCCTCCCCGCGACGGGGGTTTCGCTCGGGGCGGGCGTCGCGTGGATCGGGCCTTCGCCTTCGTACGTCGGGCCTTCGACGGCATCTTCCACCCTCCGGCCTTCAAGCGGGGCGAAGGATAAGTCCGGGGGAGCGACCGCTCCGGGCGGGGGCCGGCTCGGTGCGGGGGGGCCGGAACGGAGCGACTTCCGGGTTCGGTCGGCTCGTCCTCGGAGGGATTGTCGCGAGTTATACCGTGCGACTCCACGTCACGGGACATGACTTTTGTCGCGCCCACGACGACAGATGGATTATGTAGGGCGGAGTGGCTGGCCGTGCTGGCCCTGAGCGAACGCAAAGGGGCCGAAAGGTAGGAACGACAATGCCGGCGCGTGTGATGAAGGAGTTCCAGGCACCGCGGGGACTGCCGCGGAAGACCGCTTCCGTGTGCCCCGAGTGCATCAAGGTGATCCCCGCGATCGTCCGCGAGAAGGATGGCCGAGTGATCATGGAGAAGACCTGCCGAACGCACGGGTACTTCTGGGACATCATCTCGAACGATGTGGACTTCTACCTGCGGATGGAGGTCTACGCCCACGACGGGGTCGGCTACGAGAACCCCTACTACGACAAGTTCCGCGGCTGCCCGACCACGTGCGGGATGTGCAGCCACCACAAGTCCCACACGGGGCTCGCGCTCGTCGACCTGACGAATCGTTGCAATCTCAAGTGCCCGGTCTGCTTCGCGAACGCGAACGCGGCGGGATACGTCTTCGAACCGACCCGGGAGCAGATCCATTTCATGCTGAAGACGCTCCGGGAGCAGAAGCCCGTCGGGACCGTCGCGGTCCAGTTCTCGGGCGGCGAACCCACGCTCTCCCCGCTCTTCCTCGACGCAGTGTCGATGGCCCGTGACCTCGGCTTCAAGCAGATCCAGGTGGCCACGAACGGGATCCGCGTCGCGAACGAACCCGGCTTTGCCCAGCAATGCCGCGAGTCCGGTCTCCACACGCTCTACCTCCAGTTCGACGGGCTGGACGACGAGATCTATCGAAAGGTGCGCGGGGTCCCGCTGCTCAAGGTGAAGCAGAAGGCGATCCAGGCCGCCCGGGAGACCCACTCCTCGGCCGGGGAGCTCGCCGCGGGCAAGCCGGACAAGCCGCTCAGCGTGGTGCTCGTCCCGACCCTCGTCGGCGGGTTCAACGAGAAGGAGATCTGGCCGACGGTGAAGTTCGCCATCGACAACATCGACGTCGTCCGCGGGGTCAACTTCCAGCCGGTCGCCCTCACCGCGCGTATCCCGGACAAGGACCGCTTCCAGATGCGGTTCACCCAGTCGGACCTCGTGCGGATCCTGTGCACGGAGGGACCGTTCGACCGCTCGGACTTCTTCCCCGTTCCGTCGGTCGCCCCGATCTCCGAGCTCGTCTCGATCATCCACGGCGAGGAGAAGATGACCCTGACGACGCACCCGGGCTGCGGCTGCGCCACGTTCGCCTTCGTCTCGGCGGACGGTCAGAAGATCACGCCGCTGCCGCGGTTCATGGACGTCGACGGTTTCTTCGAGAACGTCGAGTCGATGATCGAGAAGTACCGCGACGCGCGCTTTGCCCGCGTCCGCACGGCGGTCGCCGGGGCGCGCCTGCTCCACGATGTCGCGAAGTACTTCGACTTCTCCCGCGCGCCGGAGGGTCTCAACGAGAAGAACTGCGTCAAGGTCATCGCGGGGATCTTCACCGAGGGCAACAAGGAGGCGCTCGCGAAGTTCACCTGGCGCACGCTCTACATCGGGAACATGCACTTCCAGGACGCGTACGACTACGATATCCAGCGCCTGATGCGCTGCGATATCCACTATGCGGTCCCGGACGGGCGGGTCATCCCGTTCTGCTCGTACAACTCGGGCCCGATCTACCGAACCGAGGTCGAGAAGAAGTTCTCGATCCCGATCCCGGACTGGCAGGCCGCGAAGAAGCAGGGCGGCGCCCAGCTGAAGACGATCGAGACGATGGGCGTCAACGGCGAGGTCATCGTCGACCCCGAGTACTACAAGATCCGCGCGCTCAAGGGCGCGCCCGGGATGTCGAGCTAGATCGGCGGGCCGTCCGTTCGGCGCCGAACCCCTTCTTCCTCTTCTCTCCTTTTCATCGGGGGGTTTCGTAGAGCCAGCACCCGGGCTTCCGCCAGGCCTGGCTCGGGGGTCCGGGGTCGGCCCCGCGGGCGTCGAGCGCCCGATCGATCCTCTTCCAGGTTCCCGAGCGGGCGAGCGGCCGGGGTCCGACCGGGCGGGTCACCGGCCGGTCGGCGAGCCAGCGGACCGCGGCCTCGATATGCTTACAGGTGCCGAGCCCGCGCCGCGCGAAGTCGGTGCAAGTGCACAGCGCGGTGTCGAGCGACGGGTACGTCGGGAACAGCACGAGGTAGCGGGTCTCGTGGATCGGATTGCGGACCTCGATCCGCAGGTACGGCTGCGTCGCGCGGACCCGCACGTCGAGCGGCTCCTCGATCGCCCGCTGCCGGCGCTCGTCCACGGCGGCTCGCAGCTCGTCGGCGTCGGGGGAGGGGGCGCCGATGCGCCGATGTGACGGCACGGCCGGCGGAGGCGTCGGGAACGATTATAGTCGCGGGGTCGGCCGTTCGACTGTCGCGCAAGGTAGATAGCACGGAACTCGCGAGTCGAAGGCGGGCGGGGTCGCGAAGTGGGCGGAGGGTGGTCCGGACGCTACCGGTTTCCGTCGACCCAGGGTGAGGGGACGGCGACATGAACGCGACCACCGAGCTGGTCCTCGGCATGTTCCTTTTCGTCGGCTGCTCGGTCCTCGTCGGCGAGCTGTTCGCCCGGTTCGGGCAGGCGCCGCTCGTGGGCCAGCTCCTGGTCGGGATCGTCCTCGGGCCGACGTTCCTCGCATCGACGCTGGGACTCGAGAGCATCAGTGCGGAGTTCACCGCGCTCCAGTTCCTCGCGACCTTCTTCATCCTGATGATGGCGGGGCTCGCGATCACCCCGCAACAGATCCGATCGACCGGGATCTCCTCCGCGATCCTCGGCATCGCGATCTTCCTCATCCCGTTCCTCGTGGGGGCCGGGGTCGTGCGGCTCGTCTACCCGTCCTTGTCCTCGATCGAGGACCTGTTCATCGCGCTCACGATCTCGATCTCCGCGCTCCCCGTCCTCGGCGTGATGCTGCGGGAATTCGATCTCCTCGACAGCAAGTTCGGGACCTATCTCATGAGCAGCGCGATGGTCAACGAGCTCGCCGCGGTCACCACGTTCGCGGTGCTGCTGCAGATCTACACGAACGCGAGCAGCGCGGCCGTGGCCACGGCGACCGCGCTCGTCACGGTCGCGTTGTTCCTCACGTCCGTCCTCGCCATCTACTTCGCGATCGTGTCGCTCCGGCAGCTCCGGATCTGGGAACGCTGGGTCGAGCGGTTCCATACGACCTGGCGCACCCGGGAGGCGGGGTTCGCGTTGCTGATGGTCGCCGGCTTCGGGGCCGCGCTCTACTCCCAGGTGCTCGGTCTGACGTATCTCATCGGGGCGTTCTACGCCGGCATCCTGATCACCCCCGGGACCATCGGGAGCCGACAGCACCGGTCGATCACGTTCATCTTCGAGGCGATCACCTGGGGATTCTTCATCCCGCTCTTCTTCGCGCTCGTCGGGTTCAACATGAACCTGCGGGACATCGGGCTCTCGACGGTCCCGCTGCTCGCGTTCACCGCCCTCGTGCTCTTCGCGTTCGCGGCGAAGCTGTTCGTGGGCGCGGGGATCTCGAAGTCCCTCGGATGGACGTCGAACGAGTCGCTCGCCGCGGGGTTCTTCGTGGTGAGCCGCGGGGCGGTCGAGCTCGCCATCGCGATCATCCTCCTCCAGGACGGGGTCTTCACCACCCAGATCTTCACGATCGTCGCGGGCGTCGGGCTGCTCACCACCTTCCTCTCGCCGATCGGGGCGAGGCCGTTCGTCCGGGCGTTCGCCAAGCCACGGGCGCCGACCCCCCCCGCCCCGCTGGACTCGAATCTCCCTCCGCCCGCCCCCGGGACCCTGTAGCGGGATCGTCGGAGCTCGGTCGCGCACGGCTAGCCTTTTGAGCCTGCGGCCCGGACGCCGGGTATGGCGCAGAGCGGCCCTCCCGCGGCCCCGGGCTCTCCGCCGCCGCGCGGTTCGCGCACTCGCTACCTCGTGCTCGGGCTGTTCCTCACGCTCTTCGGACTCGTGCTCGTCGCGGTGCTGCTTCCCACCGCCCCCGGACAGCTCGGGATCATCCTCCCGATAGCGGCGGCCGGACTCGTGCTCCTCTGGGTCGGCGGGATACTTCTCGGGCGGGGCAGCCGGCCGTAGGCCCCACCATGGCGGCGTTCCCCTGGCAGCTCGTCACCTTCGACATCGATGGCACGCTCACCCGGGGGCACGGCTGGCGGCCGATCGCCGAAGAGTTCGGCGAACTCGCCGTCCTCGAGCGGACGAACCGCCGCTTCCTCGCGCGGGAGGTCGGCGAGGAAGAACACCTCGCCGATCTGCTCGATATCGCGACGGGGCACACCGTCGCCGAGGTCCAAGCGGTGGTCGCACGGACCCCCAAGCTTTCCGGCATCGCCGAGGGGGTCCGGTCCCTCAAAGCCGCCGGGGCGAAGGTGGCGCTGCTCACGCACAACCCCCCCTACGTGACCGAGTACTACCTGAGGACGTTCGGGTTCGATGCCGCCGAGGGAGTGGACGCCCAGGCGATCGAGCACGGTCGGATCGGGCCACCGCACGACGTCCGCGCCGACAAGCGCGAGGGGCTCGCCCGTCTCCTCGAGCGCTTTGCGGCGGACGCGCATCGGTCCGTCCATCTGGGGGACGGTTGGGCGGACGTGCCGGTCTTCCGGTCCGTCGGGGCGGGGGTCGCCCTGAACACCCAGCTCCCCGAGGTCCGGGACGCCGCCGATCTCGCGCTCGTGACCGAGGAGTTCGGAACGGTCGTCGCCGCCCTTCACGGGCTCCGCCCGCGCCGCTGAGTGTGCCGCCCGTCGCTCGCGGGTTTCCACAGAATCCTTATGGCGCCCCGGGTCGTGGGCCCGGTCGATGGAGTATGTCATCGTCCGGGCGATGCACCCGACCTGGCTGACGATGCAGCTTCCGGCGGAGGTCGCCGACCTGATCGGCTTCCGGCCCGACACGGGGCCGGACCGCGAGGCGAGCCGGACCATCTCCTTCCTCGCCCGAGGGCCCGGCATCGCCCGGGTCGTCGCGTCGTACCCCGCCCGGGAGGCGATCGCCATCGAGACGCTCCGCTCGCGGCTCATCGCCTCGGCCCGACCCGGCGACCGACATCTGTTCACGATGCCGACGCAGGTCGTCCAACACCTCGGATTGCGGGCGTACTCGCGCGGACCTCGCGTCCGCGGGACGGACGACTCGCTGATCTGGTTCCTGCCCGCGCCCGAGTACTACGAGTACCGATCGGTCGTGGAATCCGGCCGGCCGTGGAGCGGACCCACGGGTTCCCCGTTCGCCCGGGTATACGTCGCCAAATCGCTCTTCCCGTTCCCGCGGGAGTTCCACCAGCTCGCGGAGACCGAGTACCGGATCGAAGAGGACGAGTGGCGGCCGGGCGTCGAAGCGCTCCAGCGGGTCGGCCGGCCCCGGCGCGTCGTTCTCTGACGTGCCGAGTTATACATGGCCGGGGGTTCCGGACGCCTGTACTATACGCAATCTTCGTGCAACCTCGGCCGAGTTCCGAAGTTACATATAGCGGGGGTTTGGATAGTCAGCCCCATGCGGAGCGACGAGCGCTCGACGGCGAAGGGTACCTCTTCCAAGCGGTACACCCTGAGGAACCCCGTACCGTTGCGCACCGCGGAGGATGTCGCCACCACCCGGGCCGGGATCCCCACGGATGCCGTGCTCGTCGCGACCTCGGGACCGGTCGATTTCGACTCGCTCGCGAAGGCGATCCGACGTTCGGTCGGCCACGAGGGCATGCGCCCCGAGGACGCCCGTTCGATCGCCGCCCACGTGCTGAACTTCTTCGGGTTCAACGAGCGGATCATCGACAACGTCCTCGAGCCGGACGACCGCGATACGTTCTACATGCTCGAGGACACGGGGATCCTCGAGACCGAGCGGGACGAGACGACGCTCTACGACGGGCGCGAGTGGCGCATCCACTACTGGATGTTCCGCAAGGACCGCATCTTCGACCTCGCCCGGGAGGAGTCCGAGGCGATGGCGGCCGCCGGGGAGAAGGACATCGTCTACTCGCCGAACTCCCATCGTTCGGGCGGTTTCCGTCTCCCGCACGGCGAAACCGGCACCGGCCTCGCCGCCCACGCCGTCTACCACGAGCTCGGGGACGAGATCTGGCTCGAGCGACGCCAGAACCCCCTCCCGTCGGCCCCCCCTCCCGCGCCGCGGCGCCGCCGCGGTGAGGACGCGTAAGCCCCTACTTTCGGCCGGGGGACGCCGGGCCCCCGCCCAACGCTTAACTTGGGACGGGTCTCGCGCGGTCGTGCGCCGCTTCCTCCTATTGGCCCATCGGGTCCCGGTCTCGGGGGAGTTCACGCTCAACGACCTCGCCGGGGGGGCCGGTCGGATGGACGAGATCGCACGGGCCGTTTCGACCGCCTTCACGCTATCGAACGACCTGCGCCGGGACACCGAGGTGAATCTCCTCTTCGTCGCCGAACCTCCGCCCCGCGCGCGCCGGATCACGATCCACGGGGCGAGGGTCCGCTACCTGAATCCGGACGAGCGGTCGACGGCCGCGCTCCTCAAGAACGCCCTGGCGCGCTCGAGGGAGTTCCCGCGGGAGTTCGAGTCGTCCCCCGGCCTGACGGTCGCCCCGGTGGACCCCGCCGCCGCGCTGGCGGGGTTCCTCGCGCAGCCGAACTCGATCTGGCTCACGGAATCGGGCTCTCCGCTCGAGGAGTGGTCGCCGACCCAGACGGACGTCGCCGCGGTCATCTCCGACCCCTACGACCCGAACCCTTCGGAGGTCGCGGTGCTCGAAGCGTCCGGAGTCCCTCGGATCTCCATCGGTCCCCGATCCGTGCGCTGCAGCCAGGTGGTCGACGCGCTGCATCGGGAGCTGGACGTGCGAGAAGCGGGACTCCGCCGCCGATCGGCGGATCCCCCGTAGCCCGGCCGACCGACCTCCGCTGGGCCGGGAGGGATTAACTACCTGAGTGCCGAGTGGCGAACGTGCCTCGGGCTCAACGCCAGCTCCGCAGGTCGGGCCACCGGAAGTCGGAGGCCCTGATCGCGTTGTTCGCGATCACGCTGGTGGCCCTCGGCCCGGCCGGATTGGGGTCGATGGGCTCGTTCGCGGGTCCCGGGGGAGCCGCCTCGGCCCGGGCAACGCCGACGGACGTCCTCCCCCCGTGTTGGACCTCGGTCGTCGCGGGCAGCAACGGGTGCACCGGCGCGGTGATGGTCTACGATCCGGTGGACGGCTACCTGGTCGTCGACCTGATCTGCCTCAACGCGACCCCCCCGCTCGCCTTCCACTCCTGCACGTGGATCTACCAGAGCGGTTCGTGGGTCGAGGTCACCAGCGGGCCCCAGCCGCCGGCCCTGTTCGATGAAGGGTTCGTGTGGGACGCCGCGGACGGATATGCCATCCTTTTCGGCGGAGAGGGGTACCCCGCCGGGCACCTGTTCCACGCCACGTGGGCGTTTCGAGGCGGCAGCTGGACGAACCTGACCTCGGCGCCCGAGCTTCCGATGGCGTACCTCAAGGTGAGCGCGGCGTACGATTCCACGCTCGGGTCGGTTGTCGCCGTCTGGCAATCGGTCCAGACGTCGGGTCCGGTGCCCAACCTCGTGTACACGTACCGGCGCGGAATCTGGACGAATCTCACGGCGTCCCAGGCTCCGCCCGACTCCTTCGCCTTCGCCCCGCTGGTGGCCGACGATCCTTCCGAGCGCGGGCTGCTCTGGTATGGGGGCGATTCGCCGACCTCGGGCGCTCCGGTCGGCACGGGTTGGCTCTTCCAGAACGGCAGCTGGACGCCCATTTCGGGACCGAGCGATCCCCCGGCGTTGTATGGGGCCTCGATGACCTACGACGCGATCGACGCCTACGTGCTCCTGGTGGGAGGCATCGATGGCGATTGCGCGTCGGCGCCGACCTGCGACCTGTCGAGTGGGGTCTACGCCTTTGACGGCGGGCACTGGAACAATCTGACCGCCACCGTCCACGGGCCCGTCCCCGAGGAGTGGGGCGGGGCCATGGTCACGGACACGGGAATCTCCCAGGTCGTCGAAGCGTTCGGATATACGGGTCCGGGGAGCGTGTCGGCACCGTTCCCGGTGCAGACCTCGCTCTACGAGTACTCGAACGACACGTGGACGGAAGTGGGGAGCGCCGGCGCCACTTCGCCCGCGCTCGAGCTTGGCTGGATCGTCGTCGGTGCGGTCGTGGTCGTCGCGGGGGCCACGATCGGCCTCCTGCTGTGGCGGCGGCGGCGGTCGGTGCCCCCGCCCCCCCCCGACCCCGACGACGTAAGCTAGTCCGCGAGGAGCGGGCCTCCGACGATCGAGGCGGGACGCACCGCCTCGCGCACGGCCCGGGGTTTCAGCCCGCCGACCACGGCGGTGAGATGGACGACCTCCCGGGGCTCGGGGCGGATCCGCGTGCCGAACACGAGGCGATCGGGGTTCCCGAGGGCCTGGCGCATCGTACGGATCACGTGGTCGAGCGTGCGGAGCGTGAAGTTCGAACCCCCCTCGAGGTGCACGAGGGCGGACGACCGATCGGCGAGGTGGTAGTCGAGCAGCGACTCCGAGAGCGCCTGGTGGACGAGCCGCTCGGGCTCGGAGACGTGGTACTCGCCCACGATGAGGGTGGAGAGGCCGGACTCCCGCAAATGGTTCTTGAGGCTCGCGAGGTCGACGTTCAACTGCGAGGGGTTCTCGATCATGTCGACGAGGCTCGTCACGAGGGAGTGGAGGTAGGCGTTCCGCACCTCGAAGACGCGGTGGATCGGAAGGCGCTCGAACCGGCGCAACTTCTCGTTCGCGATCACGAGGAGCAGTCCGTCCATCTTCTCGAGCTCGTCGAGGGTCGCCGCCACGTTGTCCCGCCGGTTCGGGTTCGATTCGAGCTCGACCTGGAACGGCAGGAAGACGACCGGGATGGCGAGCGCGTCCGTCGAGCGCAGCTCGCGGGCGAGGAACGGCAGGAGCGCGCTCCCGGTGCCCCCGCCGAGGCCGGCGAGCAGGAACACGATCTCGAACGGGCGGAGCCGCCGCAGCAGTTCCTCCTTGCCGTCCTCGGCCGCCCGGAGCACGGTGGACCGGCTGCCGCCGCTCCCGCGTCCGCGCAGCTCCCGGTGCCCGAGGAGGATCTTCTCCTCGACCCCCATCGTGAGGAGGTGCTTCGCGTCCGTGTTGACCGCGAGCGAGCGGACCCCGGGGATCCCGAGCCGCACGAGGTCCTGGACCGCCTCGGACCCGGCGCCCCCGAGTCCCACGGCGGCGATCCCCGGCGTGAGCGCGAGCGCCGCCCACGATTCCGTCGCGTTGGGTCCGTCCGTCATCGTCCCCACCGCCTAGGGCGGCGGGGGCCCCCCGGCCGTGACCGCCTCCCCCTCGCGCCGGTGCGCGCGGGGAGCGGGGCCGAGCTGCTCGAGGCGGCTGCGGATGTACTCCCGCACCGCCGAGCGGACCGCGTCGTCGACGCTGACCGAGTTGCCCTCGCGGACGAACTCCTCGAGACGGCTGTTGTCCTGGCGCGAGAGCTCGACCACCACCTTGCGGATGTGCTGCGGAGGCAGGTTCAGCTCGACGTACTGCTCGAGGCCGGCGCGGATCGTGTCGGAGATCGTGGCCGTCTCCTTGGCCTCCTGGATCTGCTTGAGCTTCTCGAGAAGTTCCTGCGGGATCCGGACCGTCACCCGCTCCGACGTGTCGACCATGTGCGTCAGACAACGCCCCGTTCTTTGTCTGACGATTGACATATCGCCTTCCAGTATATAGAATCCGCCCGGGAGCGGTCCCGGCCCCGGGGACCGCGTCGCGGCGACGCCGAACGATCCCGACGTTCGAACTTCCCCGCCGCGGCCCACTACCTCCCCCCAGGGGGGATCGGCTCCTCCCGGGCGGGTGCCCGCCGGCCTACGGGTCGGCCTATCGGAGGACGCCCGCCGGAATCCGCCGCGCGATCAGCACTTGCCGCGCGCGACGACCTCTTCGCAGTGCGAGGCCGGGATCACCTTCAGCGATCCGGCCTGGCCGAACGGCGCGAGGTAGGTCTGGACGGCGGCCTGGTTGGGGGCGTCGACGATCACGTACAGGTGGTGCGCGCCGCTCGCCACCGCGTCGGCGTGGATCGTGATCCCGTGCTTCTTCGAGTTCTCGTTCGACAGTATCTGGAGGAGGAACGGGGCCATCTGCGGGTTCCCGGCGGGGCATCGGTCGGCGGGGTGTTCGTGCTCGGCGACGAAGAGCGGCATGGTCGGGCCGAAACGGAAGTCCCTGTTGTGCCTGACGATAGGCACACGATTTGACGTCCCGGCGCGGGAAAGGTCGTTCCCCGACCGGGGGGATCGATCCCTCCGGGGCGCTAGTGCACCCCGACGATCGTGCCGTCCGGCAGGAGGTCGATGCCTTCCGCCGCGGGCTTCGTGGGGAGCCCGGGCATCGTCTCGATCGTGCCGAGATAGACGACCGTGAACCCCGCACCCGCCGAGCGGGTCAGGTGGTGCACCGTCACGGTGAACCCCTGGGGCCGGTTGAGCTTCTTCGGGTTGTCGGAGAGCGACAGCGGCGTCTTCGCGATGCAGACCGGCCCCTTGGCCTCCCCGATCCGCTCGAGGTGCTCGAGGTCCGCGACCGCCTCGGGCGACGTGATGACCTGCTCGGCGCCGTAAAGCTCGGTCGCGACGCGGACGACCTGGTCGAGGATCGGCGCCGCCGCATCGTAGACGGGATGGCTGTGCTGGCCGCGGGCCACGGCCCGCTCGACCGCGCGGGCGAGTTCGACCGACCCCGCGCCTCCCTCCTCGAACCCCCGGGAGTCGACGACCTCGACCCCGCGGGGGGCGCAGAAGGCGCGGACGAGCGCCGCCTCCTCCTCGCTGTCCCCGGGGAAGTGGTTGAGCGCGGCCACGGGCGTGAGCCCCATCGCGGCGAGGTTGTCGAGATGCTGGCCGAGGTTCGCGAGGCCCTTCTCGAGGGCGTCGCGATGCGGCTTCAGCGACTCCTCGTCGCTCGCCCCGCCCTGGAAGCGCAGGCTCCGCTGGGTTACCACGATCACCGCAACGTCCACGTCGATCCCGATCTCGCGGGTCACGATGTCGATGAACTTCTCGGCGCCGAGCTCGGTCGCGAACCCGGCCTCGACGACGCAGTAGTCGCGCATCGCGAGGCCGAGCTCGATGGAGAGCCGGCTGCACGTGCCGTGCGCGAGGTTACCGAACGGCCCGGCGTGGACGGTCGCGGGTCCGCCCTCGGCCGTCTGCACGAGGTTGGGTGCGAGCGCGTCCCGCAGCAGCGCGGCCATCGCGCCGTCCGCGCGGAGATCGCGCGCGCGCACCGGGGCATCGGCGGTCGTATAGGCCGCGAGGATGCGCCCGAGGCGTGCCTTCAAGTCCGCGTAGTCCCGGGCGAGCGCGAGGATCGCCATCACCTCGCTCGACGCCGTGATCTGGAACGAGCTCTCGTGCACCTTCGACTTCGGGTCGGCTCCCCGGCCGACGAGGATGTGCCGGAGCGGCCGGTCCTCCATGTCGAGCGTGCGCGGCCAGACGATCCGCTTCGGGTCGATCCCGAGCGCGTTGCCGTGGTAGATGTGGTTGTCGATCATCGCCGAGAGCAGGTTGTGCGCCGACGCGATCGCGTGGATGTCCCCGGTGAATCCGAGGTTGATCTCGTCGGACGGCTCGACGGTCGCCTTGCCGCCGCCGGTCGCCCCGCCCTTCACCCCGAAGACCGGGCCGAGGGAGGGCTGGCGCAGGCAGGCGACGGCGCGCTTTCCGATCCGCGCGAACCCCTCGGAGAGCCCGATCGCGGTCACGGTCTTCCCCTCGCCGTGCTTGGTGGGGGTCATCCCGGTGACCAGGACCAGTTTTCCTCGGTGGCCGGTCGCGATGCGCTCGCGGACGACGCGCACGGGGATCTTGACCGCGGAGGGGCCGGCCGGCAGGAATTCATCGGAACGCAATCCAAAGTCCTTCGCAACGTCGGCGATCTCCCGCATAGTGATGGACCCGGTCGGTGAGGGCGCGCGCACCTCTTGAGCTGCGCGTCAACTCCCGCCGACGGACGGACCGATTTACGTCGGTGCGGCCTCGCCGGAGGGAGCGGGCTCGGGGCGGTACGACATCGCCCGCATCGCCCCGAAGCTGAGCAGCATCACGACGGCGAAGACGACGATCGCCGCCCCGGCAAGCAGGAACGAGCCGCGCACGGTGACGAGCAGGACCAGGAGGCCGCCCGCGAACTGGCCGACGGGGATCAGCGCTTGGCTCCCGAGCTCGTCCGCGGAGAAGACGCGGCCCATCATCTCGTCGGGGACCGTCGCCTGGACGGTCGAGAGGAAGACGTTCATGAACATCCCGGTGAACGCCCCGTAGGCGAAGTAGATCGCGAGCGCGAGCCCGATCGAGCGGACGAGCCCGAAGGAGAGCAGCGACGCGCCGAGGAGGAAGGTGAGCAGGATGAGCATCCGTCCGGCCCTCGTCTCGAAGCGGAGGTGGGGGATCGCGAGGAACCCCACCGCCACGCCGCTGGTACCGGCGGCGAGCATCGCCCCGTACCAGTACCCCTGCGAGAGGTCGAGCCAGGTGCCGATGTAGAGTCCCATCTCGACCAGCGCCATGGCGGCGAACAGGTTCACGACGAGCGCGAGGATCGTGATCTCGAAGAGGCCGCGGCGCCGGAAGAGGTAGGCGTAGCCATCCCGGGCGTCCCGCAGGAGCGACGGGCGGTGCGGGCGCGCGCGGACCGATAGGTCGGCGTTCACGAACAATAACGCGATCTGCGTCGCGACGAAAAGCACGAACGCGACGCCGAGGGCGTAGACGTCGGGGCCCACGGTGAGCAGGACGCCCGCGAGGACGGTGGCCGTCGCGCTCACCCCGGCCGCCGTCGCGTAGATCGCCCCGTTCGCCCGCGCG
>Ga0187784_10001664_pt1 | contig 17695 bp, 15 predicted proteins | sample 1015_SJ02_MP15_2_FD_132964 | JGI IMG/M metagenome (GOLD analysis project Ga0187784, IMG submission 132964) | Tropical peat soil microbial communities from peatlands in Department of Meta, Colombia - 1015_SJ02_MP15_20_MG | ecosystem: Environmental > Terrestrial > Soil > Wetlands > Peat | place...
ACTGACGACTGAAAACTGACAACTACCGACCCCCATCCTCCAGCACCATCGCCGCGCCCTTTTCCGCGATCATGATCACCGGCGCGTTGGTGTTGCCGCTGATGAGCGTCGGCATGATCGAGGCGTCGATGACGCGCAAGCCCTCGATGCCGCGCAGGCGCAGCCGCTCGTCCACCACCGCCATGGCGTCGCTCCCCATCCGGCAGGTGCCGACCGGGTGATACTCCGTCTCGGCCGAAGCGCGGATGAAGTCCTCGATCTCGGCGTCGGTCTGTTGCGCGGCGCCGGGGAACCGCTCCGGTCCGAGAAATGGCCTGAAGGCCGGCGCCGCCAGGATCTCGCGCCCGCGCCTTATGCCGTCCATCAGGATCTTCAGGTCATAGCCCGAGGCGAGGTAGTTGGGGTCGATCGCCGGCGGCTTCAGCGGATCGCTGCTGGCGAGCCGGATCGCGCCGCGGCTCTCGGGCCTCAGGCAGCAGGCGTGCAGCGTGACGCCGTGCCCGTCGAGGATGGTGCGGCCGTGATTCATCACTTGCGCCGGGATGAAATGGAACTGGATGTCCGGCGTCTGCGGCTCGCCGCGGCTCGAGAGGAAGGCGCCGGCCTCGGCGACGTTGCTGGTGCCGGGCCCGGTCTTGAAGAGCGCGAATTGCAGCGCCACCAGCGCCGAGGCGAGGCCGCGGCTCTTGCCGTCGAGCGTGATGGCCTGCCGCGTGCGCTGAAGGATGTTGACGTTGAGATGGTCCTGCAGGTTCTTGCCGACCCCGGGCAGGTCCGCCGCCACCGGCAAGCCGATGTCGCGCAGCTCGTCCGCGGGGCCGATGCCGGACAGCAGCAGCAGATGCGGCGAGTTGATGGCGCCGGCGGCGAGCAGCACCTCGCGGCCGGCGCGCACATGGCGCGGCTGGCCGTCTTCGACGTAGTCGACGCCGACCGCGCGGCCGCTCTCGATGACGATGCGGGTCGCTTGCGCGCGCGTCGCGACGGCGAGATTGGGCCGCGACGCCGCCGGATGGAGATAGGCGTCGGCGGCGCTCCAGCGCTCGCCCTTGCGCTGCGTCACCTGATAGAGGCCGCAGCCCTGCTGGCTTGCGCCGTTGAAATCGGGGTTCGACGGAATGCCCGCCTGCTGCGCCGCTTCGACGAAGACGTGGCTGAGCTTGTTGGTATAGGGCCGCTCGGCGACGTTGAGCGGCCCGTCGCCGCCGTGGAACTCGTCGTTGAGGCGCTCGTTGCGCTCCGCCTTCTTGAAGAAGGGCAGCACGTCGGCATAGCTCCAGCCGGCATTGCCGAGCTGGCGCCAGCGGTCGTAATCCGCCGCCTGGCCGCGGATATAGACCATGGCGTTGATCGAGCTCGACCCGCCCAGCGTCTTGCCGCGCGGCCAATAAAGGCGCCGCCCTTTCAGCGCCGGCTGCGGCTCGGTGTCGTATTGCCAACTGAATCGCGGCGTGCCGAGCCGGCCGATCCCCGCTGGCATGCGCACCAGCAGCGATTTGTCGGAGCCGCCGGCCTCGAGCAGCAGCACCCGCGCCGCCGGATCGGCCGAGAGCCGATTGGCCAGCACCGAGCCTGCGGAGCCCGCGCCGATGATGACGTAGTCGTAGCCCGTGCCGGCCATAGGCGCCTCCGTCCGTCTTGCCGGCGAGTATCGGCAAGCGCGGCGGCGGAGCAAGAGAAAGCGGCGGGCCCGTCATGAGCCCGCCGCTCCTCTCGGCCTCGCCGCCCCGCATGCGCGGCAGGGCCGAGCGCTCTGGAAAGCGCCGCTTCTCCCAGGGGTGGAGGAGAGCGGCGCTCAACCCTCTCCATTCAACTCCCATGCCATGGAAAAAGCTCCAATTCCACCGGCATCTTGTCGCGCGTCCGTGCATCTTGCACGGGCGCCGTGCCCGTTTCGGGCGGAATGCAAGGGCTTGGATCGCCGTCGACGGCCCGAAAGCGGGCCAAGGGAGGGGGCGCCGTCAGGTCTTCGAGCCGAGCCTCGCCCATGCGCCGCCCGCCGGGGCGGGCGAACCGGACGCATCGGCGGTTGTCGGCGCGGCGGCGCGCGCCGGCGGGCTGGTCGGCAGCCGCACGGTAAATTTCGACCCCCTGCCTTCGTGGCTTTCCACGGCGATGTCGCCGCCATGGAGGTCGACCACCGTCTTGACCAGATAGAGTCCCACCCCCGTGCCGACGATTCCCGAGACGTTGCTGCCGCGGAAATACCGCTCGAACAGCCGCTCGACGTCCTTTTGCGGGATGCCGACGCCGCGATCCTCGATCGCGACGGTCGCCTGGTCCGACGCGATCGTCGCGGTGATTTTCACCGGGCCGCCCTCGGGCGAGTATTTGATGGCGTTGGACAGCAGATTGCTGAACGCTTGGAAAAGCAGCTTGCGGTCGCCGACGATCGGCAAGGCCCGGGCGCCGAAATTCTCGATGATGTGCGCCCTCGGCACGACCTCTCGATGCAGCCGGCAGACCTCGCCCAAAAGCGCGCGCAGGTCGATTTCCGTCGGATGGAAATAGAGCTCGGCGTCGCCTTCGATCAGCCGGGCGGAATCGATCAGATTGTCGATGACGCTGGTGATGCGCAGGACCGCGCTGCGGATCCTCCCGGCGCGGTCGGCGACGTCGTCGGGGCCGAGACGGTCCTTCGCGTTGATCAGCCGCTGGGCGTGGCCGTCGACGATGGTCAAGGGCGTGCGGAACTCGTGGGACGCCATCGATACGAAGTTGCGCTGCAATTGCGTCAGGCGCTGCTCGGCCGCGAGCTTCTCCGCCAGAAGCGACGCCTGATCCGCGAGCGCCCTTTGGCTGATCGCGAGATCGATGACGTTGTTGCGAAAGACCACGACCGCCCGCGCCATCTCTCCGATCTCGTCGCCCCGCTCGACGCCGGGGATGTCGATGTCCGTCGCGTTGCCCGCGAGCCCGTGCATGGACCGGGCGAGGGCGAGCAGCGGGTCGGTGATCGAGCGCCGCATGTAAAGCAGGCTGCCGATGACCAGCAAGCCCGCGAAACCCACCGCGACCACGGTCAACATGCGCGCGCCGCGATAGGCGAGATCGGCGCTGAGGCCCGCGCGCTGGGCCTTTGCCACGTTCAGGTCGGTCAGGGCGTCCAGCGCGTCGCTCGCCGCATCATAGGCCGATCGCGAGCTCGTCATGTACATGTCGATCGCGTCCGATTTCCGGCCCTCGGCCGCGGCCGCGAGCACTTGATCGGCTATTTCCCTGTAGGCGCGCCAGCGTGCCAGGAACTTGGCATAGCCCTCGGCCTCGTCCTTGTCGTGGGAGATATGCTCGTAGCTGTGCTCCGCCAGGGTGATCCGCTGGTCGAGCGCTGCCCGCTCCTTGTCGTTCGCCGCCGCCTGAGCCGGGCTCGAGGCAAGAAGAGCGGTGCCCTCCACGGCGCGGAAGTCGGAGGTGAAGTTGTTGAGATCGCCGATGTACTGGGTGCTCCGGAAATAGCGGTCGCGGATTTCGGCGGAGAATTTGTAGTAGTCCGCGAGGCGCCAGATGCTGAAGGAGCCGAGGACGATCACCACCAGCAGGACGAGCAGGAACACGGTCGAAAAGCGGAATTTGATCGAGCGGCGCCCGACCCGAAATGCCGGGCCGATCGCGGCCGTTCCCCCGCGACGGAACCGGTGATAGAACCGGTCGATTGCCGTTCCCTTCAAGGCGCTACTGGGATTCGTCACAGTTTCCTTTCCTCGCGGCCTTTCCCCATACTGGAAAAAGCCCCGGTATCCCTGGTACCGTTCGCCTCCGGCGCCGCTCCGGATCACTCTAGCCCCACTTTCCCATGGCGGAAGCGCGAAAGAGAATCCTTTGCATCGAGGACGAGCCGGAGACCGCGGCCTTGCTCGCCGAAGAGCTTGTCGACCGCGGCTTCGACGTCTTGGTCGCCCATGATGGCCAAGAGGGGTTCAGCGCCATCCTGAGATGGGAGCCCGATCTGGTGCTCTGCGACGTCAACATGCCCGTCATGTCGGGCTTTGAGGTCCTGGAGCGCCTGACCGCGATCGCTCCGCGCTTCGGACGGATGCCGTTCGTGTTCCTCACCGCCTTCACCGACCGGGACAGCGAGCTCAAGGGCCGGAATCTCGGGGCCGACGACTATGTCACCAAGCCGATCGATTTCGAAGTGCTGACCGCCATCATCAAGGCCCGCCTCGCGGGCGTCGCGCGCAGCGAAATTTGGCCGCAGAACGTAGCGCTCAACGAGCGCGAGATCCAGGCGCTCACTTGGGCGGCGCGCGGCAAGACTTCGGCGGAAATAGCGCAGATTCTGGGATTGAGCAAGCGAACCGTCGATTTTCACATCGACAACGCGCGGACCAAGCTCGGCACCGCAACGCGCATCGAAGCGGTCATCAAGGCCATATCCGGCCGGATCATCGAGCCCTGAAGCGCGCAGCGGCGCATGAGGCGGCCCGACATGGCCGGGCGGCCAAGGCGTTGTGCGCCCGCGGCGGCGCCCTCCCGATCGGGCGGCATGGAGCTCATCGACGCGCGTCCTTATCGGGGCGCCCGGTGATGCCTCATTTCTGGTCAACCGTCGTCCAACCCTGGGCGAGGTGGCTCGCGACGCAGGCTTCTCTCTGCGACCAGGGAGATTGATCCCACGCCCCCTCGGTGCAGGTCGCGGTCTCGCCGCTCTGCGGATTGCGCACCACCACCGGCACGCTGCACCCCGCAACCAGCAGGGCCGTGACTGAGAGCAACGCGTATCGCATCCTCGTATCCTCCGCCCGCAACGGGCTCAGTACTTCCGCCGCATGGTCGTGCCGCTGAGACCTGACGCCGGCGGCGCCGGGCCGCCAAGGCCGCCCCAGGAAGCGGCGGCACCTCCCAGGCTCGATTGAGGGAGGCTCGTCCTGGCGATGGCGAGAGGGGTCGGGTGTTTGGCCGCCGCTTGCTGCGCCTTCAGCGCCGTCGACCGTCGGGCGGCCTTGGCTGGCGGTCGCATATTGGCGCGGATGCGCTCAACGGTCTGCAGCAGGTTGCGTGTCAGGACGGAGACCGCCTGCCCCCGGTTGGCGCGCAGCGCGAGATTGCCCGATCCCGAAAGCCCGGCGGGGGAGGCGATGGCGCCCGCCACCGCGCCGGCGAAAGGCGCCTCGATCGTGGGCGCGAGCATGGCCACGCTCGGCTCCGGAGAAGCCGTCAACGTATCATCCGGCACGCTTTCGCGCGGCAGCACGGAAGACGGCGCATCGAAGCTCGGAAGGGCGATCGGGGGCGCCACGCTGTCCTTCGGCGCGGCGCCGGGCGAGGCATCGATGCTCGGTGGAAATTCCATCCGCATCGGTTTTACCGGCAACAGCTTCGCCTGCATCGCCATGCCGGCCAGTACCAGGGCGACAAAAAGGAAAGGCAGAAGCTGCGGCAGTCGATCGGGTTGAAGCGCCACGGAGCGGAACCTGTTCATGGGAGCCTCCCGCTCACTCGCCGCCGGGGACGTGATTCATCTGCCGCTCGAACTTCGGCTCCGTCCCCCGCTCCAGAGCCTCGCCGTGAGGGCTGTCGTCCTTGCCGATGAACAGCATGCGCAGCGCCGGCACGATCACCAGCAGCAGGATCGGACCAAGGATCAAGCCGCCGACGACCACCGTGGCCAGCGGACGCTGCACCTGGCTGCCGATGCCGGTCGAGATCGCGGCGGGGAAGAGGCCGATGGCGGCGGAAAGCGCGGTCATCAGCATCGGCCGCATCCGCTGCTCGGCGGAGCCGCGCATCGCCTCCAACGGCCCCAGGCCGTGCAGGCGGAGCTGGTTGTAATACGTCATCATCAGGATGCCGTCCATGACGGTGACGCCGAACAGCGAGATGAAGCCGATGGCGGCCGAGATGCTGAAGGGCTGGCCGGAGAAGAAGAGCGCCAGCACGCCGCCGCTGACCGCGAAGGGGATACCGGCCAGGACCATCAGGCTGTCGCGCAGCGAACTGAAGAGGCCATAGAGCAGCACCAGGATCAGGGCAATGCTGATCGGCACGATGACCTCGAGCCGCTCCTGCGCCTTCTCCAGGTCTTCGAACTCGCCCGCCCAGATCATCCGATAGCCGTTCGGCAGCTTCACGTTCTGCGCAATCCGCTGCTGCGCCTCGGCGACGGCGCCGCCGAGGTCACGGCCGCGCACGCTGAACTTGACCGGGATGATGCGCTTGACGGCCTCGTGATAGACGTAAGAGGCGCCGGTATCGAGCGAAATCTTGGCCAGCTCGCGCAACGGGATGTAGGCGGTGGTGCCGTTCGCCGTCTGATAGCCGACGGGAATGTCGCCGACCGATTCGATGGTGCTGCGATATTGCGGCGAGAAGCGAAGGGTGAGGTTGAAGGAGCGGTCGCCTTCAAGCACGGTAGAGGCGACCTGTCCCGCCATCGCCGCCTGGACGACGGTGTTCACGTCGCCGGTATTGAGGCCATGGCGTGCCGCCTTGTCGCGATCGATCCTGATGTTGAGGTTCGGCTGGCCGACGACATGGAAGATGCCGACATCCTCCATGCCTCGGACTTTCTTCAGTTCGTCGGCGACCTGCTTGGCCAGCCCTTCGAGAAGGTTCAGATTGGGGCCGAGGACCTTGACGGAATTGGCGCCTTTGACGCCGGAGATGGCCTCCTCGACGTTGTCCTGGATGTATTGCGAGAAGTTGAAGCCCACGCCCGGCAGCGCCGCCTGGAATTCGGCCTGAATCTGCGCCGTCAGCTTGTCCTTGGTCAGTCCTGACGGCCATTCGTCAAAGGGCTTCAGCGGCGCGAAAATCTCGACATTGGAGAAGGGCGAGGCGTCGCTGCCATTGTCCGGGCGGCCGTGCTGGGAGACGGTCGTGATCACTTCGGGGTGGCTCAGCAGGATCTCGCGCATCTTGCCCGTCGCCTCGGTGCCCGCATCGAGCGTCATCGAGGGCGGCAAGGATGCGCGGATCCAGTAGTTTCCCTCTTCCAGCGCCGGCAGGAATTCGGTGCCGAGATGGGGGATCAAAGCCCCGACCACGCCCAGGAAGACGAGGCCGGCGGCAAGCGCCGTCTTGCGGTGCGTCAGCGTGAAGTTGAGCGCCGGGGTATAGATCGCCCGAATTCCTTTGACCAGCAACGTCTCCACTTCCCTGACGTGCCGCGGCAGCAGCAGGGACGCCAGCACCGGCGTCACCGTGAAGGTCGCCATCAAGGCGCCGACCAGGGCGTAGCCATAGGTGCGCGCCATGGGGCCGAAGATCTGGCCTTCGACGCCCTGCATGGTGAAGAGCGGCACGAAAGCGGCCACGGTGATGGCGGCGGAGAACAGGATCGCCCGGTCGACCTGCAGCGCGCTGATGAGGATGAGGCGCAGACGATTGGTCCAGGTCTTGATGGTCGAGAGGCGGTGCGGACTGGTGGGGTCGACGCCCCAGACCCCTTGATGCAAATCTTCGAGCAGCCGCCGCTGGTCGTCCGGCTTCGATTGGAAATTGCGGAAGACGTTCTCGACCAGGATGACGGCGCTGTCGACGATGATGCCGAAATCGACGGCGCCGACGGAGAGCAGATTGGCGTCTTCGCCCTGGATGACCAGAAGAATGATGGCGAAGAACAGCGCGATCGGAATGTTGGCGCCGACGATGATGGCGCTGCGGAGATCGCCGAGGAAGATCCACTGGATGAAGAACACCAGCAAACAGCCGAAGAGCAGATTGTGCAGCACCGTATGCGTCGTGATGCCGACCAGCGCCAATCGATTGTAGATCTTGACGATCTTGACTCCCGGCGGCAGCGTTCCATCGCTGTTCATCTGATCGACCATGGCGTCGATCTTGGGCACGATCTCGTTCGTGTGGAACGTTCGGCCCATCACGATGATCGAATAGACGATGTCGTCGCGGTGGTCGCGGCCGACGATGCCGAGCCGCGGCACGTAGCCGATATAGACGCGGGCGACATCCTTGATTTGCACCGGGACGCCGTTTTCCGTGGTAAGGACGATATTCTCTATGTCCTCGACATGGTATCCCTGGGTCAGATCGTCGTCGCCGCCGCTGTTGATGAGGCCGACGCCGCGGATATTGACCGACTGCTCGCCGATATTGATCTCGCGGCCGCCGACGTTGATATTGGCGTTGCCCAGCACCTGCAGGATTTGCGGCACGGTGAGGTGATAGGCCTCGAGCTTGTGCAGGTCGGCCTCGACCTCGAATTCCTTGGTGGTGCCGCCGAAGCTGTTGAACTGGACGACGCCGGGGATCGTCGAGAGCCGCCGCCCGACGATCCAATCCTGCACCGTGCGGAGATTGGTCAGGCCGAAATGCGGCGGCCCCACCACCTCGTAGCGATAGACCTCGCCCACCAGGCTCGATTGCTGGATCGAGGGCTGGACGTTGTTCGGCAGCGATACGTTCTGCTGCAGGCTGAGCGCCGCCTGGGTATAGGCGAAGAAGAAATCGATGCCGTATTTGAAGGTGACGCGGACGAAGGAGAGCCCGTAGAACGAGGTCGAGCGGATGTTGTCGATGCCCGGCGTCGCGTAGAGGCCGATCTCCATCGGGATGGTGTAGTAGCGCTCCATCTCTTCGGCCGAGAGCCCCGCCTGCTGGGCGGTGATCTCCAGGATCACCGGCGCCGGATTGGGATAGGCCTCGATGTTGAGCTTGAAGAAGGCGATCAGCCCGGCGCCGGCAAAGGTGATCAGCCCGAGGATCACGATCGCCCGGCGGGTGAGAACGAAGGAGAGCAGGGCTTTCAGCACGTATGATCTCTTTCCGGAAAGGTTGTCGGGCGTGCGTCGAGGTTGGGTCTCAGGAGGCGGCGCCGACGTTGTTGACGATATTGTCCAGCAGCAGGGCGCCTTTGGTCGCGATCAGCTCGCCGGCCCGAAGACCCTCCACGATCTGGCGATAGCCGTCCTTTTCCAGGCCGATCTTGACCACGCGCTGGGTGAAGTGGCGCCGGTCGGTGGTGACCCAGAGGGTCATCGTCCCGTCGCCCTGGCGGACCACGCCCTCCAGCGGCGCGGCCGGCGCCCGTATCGGCGCGCCCGTGCTGATCACGAAGCTCGCGAACATCCCCGGCCGCAGCTCGTGCTGGGGATCGGGCACTTCCGAGCGCACCAGCAGCCGGTGGATGTTCGGATCGACCGCCGTGGCGATGCGCGAGATCTTTCCCGCAAACACCCGCCCGGGGAAGGTCATGACCGATACCTTTACCTCCTGTCCGACGTGATAGAGCGCGGCGTCGCTCTCATTCACGTTGGCGAGCATCCAGACGGTCGAAATGTCGGCCACGATGTAGGGCGCCGGTGGATTGGCGGGCTGGACGAAGAGCCCGGGCTGCGCATTGCGCGCCGTCACCACGCCGGAAATCGGACTCGGCACGACGAGCGACTTGTCGATCCGCCGCTGGGCGATCATGCGATCGATCTCGGCGTCGCTCTTGCCGAAGATGCGCACCGCGTCGCGCGCGGCGCGCAGCGCGCCTTCGGCGGTCATCTCATCGGATACCGCTTGCTCGTAATCCTTCTGGGCGAGCGCCTGCTTCTCATAGAGGTCCTTGGCGCGCACCAGGGCGCGATAGGTGAGATCGAGAACCCCCGCCGCCGCGATCAAGGTCGATTCCGCCTGGATCAGATCGGGGCTCTCGATCGTGAACAGGATCTGGCCTTCCTTCACCTCGTCGCCGAGCACGGGAAAGGCCTGAAGGATGCGGCCCTGATAGGGCGTGAACACCTGGACCGCCATGTCCTCGTCGAAATCGATGCTGCCGAAGGATTCCTTCTCCAGCGGAAAGACGCGCTCGGACACCGGCTCGACGGTGATCGACTTCATCTGCTCGTCCGTCAGCTCGACGCTCGGGTCGCCGTGAGAGGCGCCGGATGCTTGTGCCGGTTGCTGTTGGGGCGCATCGGCCGCCGTGGCCCCGATCGACGTGATGCCGACATAGCCGGCAACCGCCAGGATCAGCAGGACGGCCGCGGCGGCCAGGAGCTTGTCGAACCGGTCAAACTTGTCGAGCTTGCCGAATCGCATCGCTCGCGCCGCGGCGGCCAGAATCTTGTCGAATCGCATTGCTTGCGCTCCATGGCCAATGGAACCCGGAAGATGTTCGGTGCGCCGCGTCGGGTCTACTGTGACAAGTCACAGTTCTCCCGCTCTCGGCCCGCCGGTAGAATTCGCGCGTCGGAAAACCGGCGCGACTGCCATTTTCGGGAACCATCATGCGCGTGTGCTCGACCGGCCTTGCGACCCTTTTGGCGATCGCCTCGCTGCTTGCCGCCTGCTCGGTCGGCCCCGACTTCCTGCGCCCCGCGGCGCCCAAGGACGCGGGGTATGTGCCGACGCCGCTGCCCAAGGCGACAGCCGCCGCGGCGATCTATGGCGGCGACGCGCAGCGCTTCGTCGAGGGCGGCGACATCCGCTTCGACTGGTGGACGGTGTTCCAGTCGCCGGCGCTCAATGCGCTGGTGGACAAGGCGATCCGCGCCAATCCCACGGTCGAGGCGGCGCAGCGCGCGCTCGCCGCGGCCGAGGAAAATGTCTACGCCCAGCAGGGCTACTTCTATCCCACGGTGGGCGTGGGTTACCAATTCCAGCGCCAGATGGTCGCGGGCAACCTCGCGAACAGCGTCGCGCCCGGCTGCCAAGGCAATGGGCACTGCATCACGGCCGTCCAAAGTACCACACCGCCGTACAACAAGGCGCTCTACTACAATTTCCATACCGCGCAGGTGACGGTGGGATATACGCCGGACGTGTTCGGCCTCAACCGGCGGCAGGTCGAATCGCTGGAAGCGCAGGCGGCGGTGCAGCGCTATGAGCTCGAGGCGACCTACATCACGCTCGCCGCCAACGTCGTCGCCGCCGCGATCCAGGAAGTCTCGGTGCGCTCCCAGATCGCCGCGGTCAAGGAGATCATCGAGGTCAACGTCAAGTCGCTCGACCTGCTGCGCGCCCAGCAGAAGGACGGCTACGCGATGGGCATCGACGTTGCGGCGCAAGAAGCGGCGCTGGCCGCCGCCAGGCAGCTTCTGCCGCCGTTGCAGAGCCAGTTCGAGCAGACGCGGGATCTGCTGCGGGCGCTCGTCGGCAATCTGCCGAACGAAGACATCGACGAGACCTTCGAGCTGTCCTCGCTTCACTTGCCGCAGGACCTGCCGATCAGCGTTCCCTCGAAGCTGGTCGAGCAGCGCCCTGACGTCCGCGCCGCCGAGGAGCAGTTGCGCTCGGCCAACGCCCAGGTCGGTGTCGCCATCGCCAACCGGATGCCGCTCTTCTCGATCACCGCCGCGGCCGGCGGAACGGCCACCCAGTTCACCCAGATGTTCAGCCCCGGCGGTCCCTTCTGGAGCATCATCGGCTCCGTCGCGCAGACGGTGTTCGACGGCGGCACCTTGCTTCACCGCGAGCGCGCCGCGGACCAGGCGCTCTATGAGGCGGCGGCGCAATACCGCAGCACCGTCATCACCGCCTATCAGAACGTCGCGGACACGCTTCACGCGCTGGTGTCGGATGCCGACGCCCTGTCGGCCGCCTTGGACGCGGAGGTGGCGGCCAAGAAGACGCTGGACCTGACGCGCGCCCAGATGGACAAGGGCTACGTCAATTACCTGATCCTGCTGCAGGCCGAGCAAGCCTACCAGCAGGCATTGCTCACCCTGGTGCAGGCGCAGGCGACCCGCTTCGGCGACACCGCCGCGCTCTTCGAGGCCCTGGGCGGCGGCTGGTGGAATCGCGCCGGCGTCGCGGCGGGCGAGGGCGGCGAAGCGCCGGAGAAGACCGGCAATGCCGCTGCGGAACAGATCTCCGCGTCGTCACCGGACGAGCGGCCGTCGAGCATCCAATGACCCTGCCGCGGGCGATATCCGCGGCCGTTGGCATGTCTTGACATCGGATGGATTTCACACCGGGCGAGATGACCTCCCGACATGAGCAAAAGCGATTACGGCCTCGCCGTCGCACCGGCGGATAACCGAAAAAAAGATCGGCGCCGGAATCCGCCTCGACGCGTCAATGCGGAACCGGTCGGCATAAACGATTTCAAGGAAACCGCCGCGCCCGTCCCGGTGAAATTGTTGCTGATCGAAGCGGATCCGTTTTTGTCGTGGGAGTTCAAGCAGCTCCTGGATAGCGTCGGATTCGACGTCGAGGTCAGGAGCAGCGCGAAGGAAGCGGCCGGCGAGGGGATGTTCGCGCATTTCCCTGTCGTGATGATCGGAGCGCAGACCCAGCCTGTCGCTCGGACGAGCCTCTTGCGCGGCCTTCACCAACGCGCCGATGCCGCGCCGTCGCTGGTCCTGACCGAGTCAAACCGCTGCGACGTCGATGGCCACCGGCCGATGCCGCCACGAGAGCATCTGGTCAAAACCTTTCAAATCGAAGCGGTCGTGACGCGGCTGCTGGAACTGCTGAGGCCGAAGCGAATCGTTCGCAGCCTTACGCTCCGTTTCGGCAACGTCTCGGTCGATGGTGACGGGCAGGTCTATATCGGCCGCAAGATCGCCCATTTCCAGCCGACGGAAGTCGCCTTGCTCTCGCTCCTGATCCGACGCGCGGGAAAGATCGTTACCAGAAGAGCCATCGAAGCATGTCTCTATGGAAAGGCGGGGCAGACCACGGCGAATGCGGTGGAGGTTTATGTTCACCGGCTGCGCAAGAGCCTGGCCGCCGTTCCCGCCAATGTGCGCATTCGGACGATCCGCAATGCCGGCTATTTCATCGCGCACGATGACGCCGCCGATTGACGATGCATCGCCCCGTCGGCGGCGGCTGAAAGCGGATGGGCCGGCCGTCCGCATCCGGCCTGCGAATGGCTGCGGTGGCGCCGCGTTTGCCGCACGCAAGATCTCGACCTCGCAGGCAGGCGCGCTTCTGTGCGGCTGATAGGCCGGGTTGCCGCGCCCAGAGAGCTTCCCATGCATTCCGAACCCGCTGCAAGAGAGGAGGACAAGACCGGCGGCGACCGTGTGGGCCGCCTGCTGACCCTATGGATCGTGGCGAGCGGGCTTTGGACGGTGGCGACGGTTCTGCGAGTCTACCGCGTATGGGTGCCAGGAGTGGGCTGGTGGAAGCTGGTCGGTGGTCCCTGGCTCTGGGCCAGCCTCATCCTCCCGCCGGTGATGTTCGCTGTTGTCCTGGCGGCCATTCATCGGATCAGGCGGGGCCGCAAATGAAGGACCGCCGAGGATGCCGGGAATGGCGCGGCGTTGAGGCGCCGGCTGCTGGAGCGCAATGCGGGCTTTTGGCGGCGCGATCTCGATGACCGGCCGATATCGACAGGGAGTCCCGCCCATCGGATCCGATGACATGCGAAACGCATGAACGGTAATCGGCAAAATGCGGGGTCAGAACCGCGTAAGCCGGAGCTTGTAGCATATCGAATGAGGCCGGATACTGCATAGTGTTCCGCAGGGGAGGGGGATCGGCCTTTGACGGCGAACCGCGCCTTTGGCGTCGATCCGGTGCGCGCGCAATTCTACAGTTTGCGCCAATCGCGCTATGACGCCTTGGCCTGGGAGATCAGCGGCTGGGCGGGCGCCGCTCCCGCCGGCGCGAGGCTGCGCCTGCTCATTGTCGGATGCGGCGCGGGCACGGAGCTTCGCCACCTCGAAGTCAAGCCCCACTTCGACAAATTGATCATCGCCGGCACCAATATCGACGACCGCTTCATCTACAAGAGGGCGAGCTACGAGGAGATGTATTTCGGCGATTTCCTGCGATGCTCGCCGAAAATTCCGGCGAATTTCTACGACATCGTCGTTTGCGAGCAAGTGCTTGAACATCTGACGGCGGTCGGCGCCGCCATCGCGGTCCTCGACCGCGCGCTCAAGCCGGGAGGCAAGCTGATCGTCGGCGTGCCGATCTTTCCTCCCCCGCTCCATCTCGTGCGCAAGCATGTCGTTCCCAAGCTCGATCGGCTCCTCGCGCGCCGCACGTCGCGGGGTCATCTCCAGGCGTTTTCTCTTTCTTCCTTCCTCGGGGAAATAAGAACGCACTCGAGCCTGAGGCTGCTGAAGGTCCGAGGTTTTCGCGTCGTCTCGGGCGGGCTGCTGCGGCGGCTGGATAATTATCGCTGGTGGTGGAAGTTCAATCGCCGGCTCGGCGAGCTGATGCCCGGCCTGTGCATCGAGGCGCAGGCCATCCTGGAGAAACCGCTCCAAGGCGGCGAGGAACGCCGCCGGGACCTGGCCGCGGCGCCCGCCGCCGACGCCGTTCTTGCGAGACGGGGCGAACGAGGCCGGCAATCGCGGAGGTCGACCCGCGCTCCGGGCGCGCGCCTCGCCGCCGGCGTTGCCGTCAATCCCGCCCGATGCGGAGGCAGGCATGTGCCGGCAAGCCCTTAGGAAACTTCGCTTGCAGCTCGCCTTCGCGCTGGCGCTCGCCGCCTGGTTCGCCCTGGGGGAAGCGGCTTGGACGAGCGCGATGGCGATATTGGCCTTTCGCCTGGCCGCGCGCCTCTCCCCTCCGAGCTCCTAGCCCGGACGCCGTTGCGCCGCTTGCCGGCTGCGGCGCGCGGCTCAGCGCTCAGATCGCGGTCAGCGGCCCATAGGTCTCCGGCCGGCGGTCCCGGAAGAACTGCCAGAGGTTGCGCACCTCGCGCACCATCTCCCAGTCCATGTCGGCGGTGAGTAGCTCGTCCTCGTTCTCGCTCGCCTTGGCGATGATCTTGCCGCGGGGATTGACGACGTAGGCCGAGCCGTAGAAGCGGCCGATGTTCCAGGGCGCCTCGCTGCCGACGCGGTTGACGGCGCCGATGTAGCAGCCATTGGCCACCGCCGCCGCCGGCTGCTCCAGCTCCCAGAGATATTGGCTCAAGCCCGCCACCGTGGCCGAGGGATTGACGATGTATTCGGCGCCGTTGAGCGCCAGCGCCCGCCAGCCTTCGGGAAAGTGCCGGTCATAGCAGATATAGACCCCGAGCTTGCAATAGCCGGTCTGGAACACGGGATAGCCGCTGTTGCCGGGCTTGAAGAAGAACTTCTCGTAGAAGCCCGCGACCTGCGGGATGTGCGTCTTGCGGTACTTGCCGAGATATTTGCCGTCGGCGTCGATCACCGCCGCGCAATTGTAATAGACGCCGGCGATGTCCTCCTCGTAGATGGGGGCGACGATCACCATGCCGTGCTTCTTCGCCAGCTCCTGCATCAGCCGCGTCGTCGGACCGTCGGGAATCTTCTCCACCGCGGCGTACCATTTGGCGTCCTGGCTCGGGCAGAAATAGGGCTGGGTGAACACCTCTTGCAGGCACAGCACCTGCACCCGGGCCTTTCCCGCCGCCTCGATCAGCGGCAGGTGCGCCTCGATCATCCGCTGGCGGATCTGTTCGGGCGACATCGTGGTGTCGCCCTTGAGGCTCATCTGGATGAGCCCGGCTCTGACCATGGTCATGGGGGCGCGCCTCCTATTCCGCCGCGTCGCGCAGCACCGGCGCCGGCCGCTCCAGCGCCGATTTCTGCAACAGCGCCTGGTAATAGGCGGGGAAGGGCGGCCGGTCGACATAGCGCCCGGCGCCCTTCTGGGTGCGGAGATCGCCGTCGCGCCACACGATCTTGCCTTGCGATAGGGTCACGACGTTGACGCCCTGCACCTCCATGCCCTCGAAGATGTTGAAATCGACCTTCTGGTGATGCGTCTTGGCGGAGATGCGCCGCGTCTTCCGCGTGTCCCAGACGACGAGATCGGCGTCCGCGCCCGGCGCCACCGTGCCTTTGCGCGGATAGAGGTTGAAGATCTTCGCCGCGTTGGCCGAGGTCGCGGCGACGAACTCGTTGGCGGTGAGGCGCCCGCTGTTGACGCCGTGATGCCACAGCACCTGCATGCGGTCCTCGACGCCGCCGGTGCCGTTGGGGATGCGGGTGAAATCCTCGCGACCCATCGCCTTTTGCGGCGCGCAGAAGCAGCAATGGTCGGTGGCGGTGGTTTGCAGGCTGCCCCCTTGGAGCGCCCGCCACAGCGCCGCCTGATGCTCCCGGCTCCGGAAGGGCGGGCTCATGACGTAGGCCGCCGCGGTGGCGAAATCGGGATGGCGATAGACGCTGTCGTCGACCAGCAGGTGGCCGGCCAGCACTTCGCCGAAGACGCGCTGGCCCTCGCCGCGGGCGCGCTCGATCGCCTCGACCGCCTCGCGGCAGGAATTGTGCACGATGTAGATCGGCACGCCCAGCACTTGCGCGAGCCTGATGGCGCGGTTCGCCGCCTCGCCTTCGACCGCCGGCGGGCGCGACAGCGGATGGCCCTCGGGCCCGGTGATGCCCGCCTTGATGAGCGCCTGTTGCAGATGGAAGACCAGCTCGCCGTTCTCGGCGTGGACGGTGCACAGCGCCCCCAGCTCGCGCGCGCGCAGGAAGCTTTTCACCAGGATCTCGTCGTCCGCCATGATGGCGTTCTTGTACGCCATGAAATGCTTGAAGCTGTTGACGCCGTGCTTTTCCACCAGCGTCCCCATGTCGCGGGGCACGCTGTCGTCCCACCAGGTGACGGCGACGTGGAAGCTGTAATCGGTCGCCGCCTTCTCCGACCAGCCGCGCCATTTGCGATAGGCTTCGAGCAGGTTCTCCTTGGGGCTCGGGATGACGAAATCGATGATCATCGTCGTGCCGCCCGCCGCCGCCGCCGAGGTGCCGGAGAAGAAATCCTCCGAGGCCACCGTGCCCATGAAGGGCAGCTCCATATGGGTGTGCGGGTCGATGCCGCCGGGCATGACGAGGGCGCCGCCGGCGTCGACGATCTCCGCGCCCGTCGGCGCGGCGAGATCGGCGCCCACCGCCTTGATGCTGCCGCCCTCCGCCAGCACGTCGGCGCGCTGGCTCGCATCGGCGTTCACCACCGTACCGCCACGGATCAGGATCGCCATCGTCGTCTCCTTGGATGCTGCCGGCCGAGGGTACGCCAGACTTGACCGTTTGATCAAGCAAGGCCGAAGATGGGCCGAGCGATACCGAGGGAGAGAAGGCGATGGCCGTGGTGACTGCGACGGCGCGCGGGGCGACCCAGCGCGTTCCCAACGATCTCGAGCCCTATTGGATGCCGTTCACGGCGAACCGCCAGTTCAAGGCGCATCCGCGCCTGGTGGTCGGCGCCAAGGGCCTCCACTACACCAGCGTCGACGGCCGTCCGGTGCTCGACGGCACCGCCGGCCTCTGGTGCTGCAATGCCGGCCACGGCCATCCCAAGATCGTCGCCGCCATCCAGGCGCAGGCGGAGGAGATGGATTACGCCCCGGCCTTCCAGATGGGCCATCCCAAGGCCTTCGAGCTGGCGGCGCGGGTGGCGGCGCTGGCGCCGGGCGATCTCGACCACGTCTTCTTCAGCAATTCGGGGTCGGAGGCGGTCGACACCGCGCTCAAGATTGCGCTCGCCTATCACCGCGCGCGCGGCGAGGCCGGGCGCACCCGCCTCATCGGCCGCGAGCGGGGCTATCACGGCGTCGGTTTCGGCGGCATGTCGGTGGGCGGCATCGGCAACAACCGCAAGACCTTCGGCCCGATGCTCGGCGGCGTCGATCACCTGCCGCACACCTATGACCGCGAGCAGCAGGCTTTCTCGCGCGGCGAGCCGGACTGGGGCGCGCATCTCGCCGACGCGCTCGAGCGCATCGTGGCGCTGCACGACCCCTCGACCATCGCCGCGGTGATCGTCGAGCCGGTGGCGTGCTCGGCGGGCGTGCTGATCCCGCCCAAGGGGTATCTGAAGCGCCTGCGCGAGATCTGCAGCAAATACGGCATCCTCTTGATCTTCGACG
>Ga0187784_10001665_pt1 | contig 17687 bp, 20 predicted proteins | sample 1015_SJ02_MP15_2_FD_132964 | JGI IMG/M metagenome (GOLD analysis project Ga0187784, IMG submission 132964) | Tropical peat soil microbial communities from peatlands in Department of Meta, Colombia - 1015_SJ02_MP15_20_MG | ecosystem: Environmental > Terrestrial > Soil > Wetlands > Peat | place...
AAGGATGGGGAGGTCTCCATTCTCAACCTGAGGAGAGGTCCTGCGATGATCGAATCTTTCTTCGGCAAGATACCCGACATGGTGGAGAAGGCAGTTAATATTGTCAAAGGGAAGAAAAAGACCGAGTAAACTGAAATTAGAGACAGGCCGGAGGGTGGCGAAGCGCTTTGAGATCTTTGATCACACGGCGGATATCGGCGTCATCGTTTATGGTGAAAATCTCAAAGCCCTTTTCGAGAACGCTGGAGAAGCTTTTTTCCGCCTCATCACTGATGTGAGAAAGGTGAGATATCGGGTTGAGAAACGGATTGAGATTGGAGGAGAGACTCTGGATCGCCTGATGGTTGACTGGTTGAGTGAACTTCTCTATCTTCATGACGTCGAAAACCTTCTCTTCAGAGGGTTTAAGGTTGAGTCCGTTGGAGAGGGAGGGTTGAAGGCAGTTGTGAAAGGGGAACCGTTTCAGCAGGGAGTGCATGTAGTTAAGACAGAGGTGAAAGCCGTGACCTATCATCGGATGGAGGTCCGGCAGGAGAATGGGCGTTGGAGAGTTCAAATCATTTTTGATCTTTAACCCATCAAATCATTCAGTACTATTAGTTTTTGATTGCCTGGAACTCCATCAACTATATGGAGTTTTTCGAGTAAAGAGGTGCTAGAGATGCCTGACGAAGGAAAAATTAAGATTCAAAAGATTGATGATTGTCGGTGGAGAATCCCTCGTGAAGGAAAGATGAGGACCGACGGCATCGTCTATGCTGATGAGCGATTGTTCAACGATATTCGGAAGGACCAGAGTCTGGTTCAAGTGGCCAATGTCGCATGGCTTCCGGGAATTGTGGGCCACTCCCTAGCCATGCCGGATATCCATTGGGGCTATGGTTTCCCCATTGGAGGTGTGGCGGGCTTTGACATCGATGAAGGCATCGTCTCTCCCGGAGGGGTGGGCTACGATATCAACTGAGGTGTCCGGTTGATGCGCTCAGGTTTGAGCCGCATGGATATCGAAAGCAAAGTAAGGGAATTAGTGGAGGCGCTCTTCACCAACATCCCTTCGGGCGTAGGGTCCCACCGAAAAGACCTCAAACTGAACATGGAAGAGGAACGACGGGTTTTGAAAAGGGGGGCCAGGTGGGCTGTGGAGAAAGGTTTCGGTTCATCAGAGGATCTTGATCACATCGAGGAGCATGGGTGCATCGAGGGAGGCGACCCGGACCGCGTCTCTGAAAGGGCAATGGAAAGGGGCAGGGCACAATTAGGGACAGTGGGATCCGGAAATCATTTTGTTGAGGTGGGGTATGTGGCCGAGGTCTTTGACGAGGCGACCGCTCGGGCATTGGGGTTGTGGAAGGACCAGGCGACGGTTATTATCCATACTGGCTCAAGAGGTTTGGGCCACCAGGTCTGCGATGATTACATCCGTGTCATGCTCGATGCCGCCAGAAAATACAAGATTGAGCTTCCAGATCCCCAACTGTGTTGTGCCCCCATTTCATCGCCACAAGGGCAGGGATACCTCGAGGCGATGGCCTGTGCAGCCAACTTTGCTTTCACCAATCGGCAGATGATCACCCATTGGGTGAGGGAAACCTTTGAGCAAGTTTTCCAAAAGAGTCCGAGAGATTTGCGGCTGGATTTGGTCTACGATGTCTGCCACAATATTGCAAAGATTGAAACCCATACGGTGAACGGAAAGAAGAAGAAACTCTGTGTCCACCGGAAGGGGGCAACCAGAGCTTTTCCACCAAACCATCCGGACATTCCAGCCGATTACCAATCCACCGGGCAGCCCGTCCTCATTCCGGGAGACATGGGCAGATACTCCTACGTGTTGGTGGGCGCGGAAAAAGCCATGGAAGAGACCTTCGGAAGCACCTGCCATGGGGCGGGGCGGGTGATGAGCCGGCACCAAGCCATGAAAGCGGCGAAGGGGAGGGCGATTGTAAGGGAATTGGAAGATAAAGGCATTATTGTAAAGGGGGCAAGTCGAGGAACCATCGTGGAAGAAATCCCTGAGGCGTATAAAGATGTCGATGATGTGGTCAATGTAGTCCACCATGCCGGCATCAGCCGAAAAGTGGCAAAGCTCGTCCCGATGGGTGTGGTTAAAGGATAGAAGAAACAATGAACTATGAACCATGGACTGTGAACGTATGAACTGTTCATCGTTTATAGTTTATCGTTCATCGTCAACGAGGGACATGAAGATTCTTGCCATCGATATCGGGGCCGGTACTCAGGATATTCTTCTTTTCGATTCGCAAAAGAAAGTCGAGAATTGTATCAGCTTCGTCCTTCCGACACCCTCCAGATTTTTTGCAGAAAAAGTGAAGACAATTGAAAGCCACGTCTACATCCATGGCGATACGATTGGTGGAGGAGCCATAGGGAGGGCAATTTTTCGTCACCTTCAAAAGGGATATCGTGTGGTGATGGAGGAGTCTGCTGCTTATTCCATTCGCAATGATTTGGACGACGTCAAAGCATTGGGAATTGAAGTAGGAGAAAAGCCGGAGCCCGGTCAATTTGAAGAGCTTGAAATACGGGAAGTGGATCTTCCCCTATTTGAAAAATTTCTTTTAAATTTTGGAGAGGACCTTAAGGTTGATGTGATTGCGATTGCTGTCCAAGATCATGGCGTCTCTCCCAAAGGGGTTTCAGACCGAGCCTTTCGTTTTTCGAATATGGAAAGAATGCTCCGAAGAGACAACCGACCTGAAACTTTCCATTTCTTAGAAGGCTCGATTCCTTTCCATTGTTTCCGGATGAAGTCAGCCGTAGCGGCGGTGAGAAGAGCTTCTTCAGTTCAAGTGCTGGTCATGGATACGGCCTTCTCGGCCATTTTGGGTTGCCTGGAAGAAACCAACGGCCCCTCTCTGATCGTTAATGTGGGAAACGGCCATACGATTGCCGCTTTGCTCTGGGAGAACAGGGTTGAAGGACTCTATGAGCACCATACTCATGAGTTGACTCCCGAAAAAATGGAGCATGATCTGCGGCTCTTCGTCCGGGGAGAATTGGACGGGAAAAGAGTCTTTAGAGAAAACGGCCATGGTGCCGTCACTCTGAAATCTCTCCCCGGCGTATTTTCAGTGATCGTCACCGGTCCCAACAGAGACCTTTTCAGAAAGACATCATTCAAATTCATCTACGCTGCCCCAGGGGGAAATACGATGATGACAGGACCAATGGGCTTGATCAGGGCAGTCCAATACCGATTCGCCCCCAGCGAATCGTAATTTCGAGTTTGAAAATCCGAGTGTCAAATCAAGCCTAAAGGCCAAATACTTCTCCCACGGCTGTGGTTTTGAGTATGGTTTGACGTTGAAGGGATTTGGATTGAAAGATTTTGAACTTTGTCATTCATTTGACATTCGAACTTTGGCATTTGACATTCAACTAAGGAAAAGAGCCTAAGATGGAAAATATTATATACTATTCTTCTTTTGACTCGCCTTTTTTAGGAAAGGTTTTTGTGGCCTCTACAGAGAGAGGGATCTGTATGGTGGATTTTCTCAAAGGAGAAAAGGCCTTTTTGGATCAATTGAGAGAAAGTTTTCCTGGAAAGATTGTTAGGGATGATCGGAAGAATAGGAATGTCCTGGACCAGCTCAAAAAATACCTGAAGGGTGAGCTGCGACGTTTCGACTGTAAGTTGGATCTTAGAGGAACCCCGTTTCAGAAGAAAGTTTGGTCGGCACTGAAGAAAATTCCCTATGGCCGGACACGGTCCTACGGTGAAATTGCGCGGGACATTGGCCATCCGAAAGCCTTTCGGGCCGTAGGAAATGCGAATGGCCGAAATTACATTCCATTGATCGTTCCCTGCCACAGAGTAATTGAGAATAGCGGGGGATTAGGCGGGTTTGGACACGGACTAAAGGTGAAGAAACAGTTGTTAGATTTGGAAAAGGCCAATTGATATTGATGAATTGATCAAAACAACTGCTTCCCTCTTCGATCCTAAACGGCGGCGAAGATTACTTCTTGGCTTTCTTTTTCTTTGACATCTCGAAGAATAATTCCAGGTCCCTTTCTCCGAACCACATCCGATACGGTGTGTCTTCGGACTCCAAAACAAACGTACCATCTTTTACGGTCTTCAACTCGTATAACTGTCCGGTTAATCTATGCTTCAATCTGTCTCCTTCCACAATTCTCATTGAACCCTACACCCCTTTCATTTTCTCGAAAAAGGATCCCAGCTGTTCTCTTGGAAACCATATGCGCACGAGTCCCTTTTTACCCTCGAGGATGACTACTTTTTCATTTTCAATTCTTTCTATCCTAAACAGGTCCTGGGTAGATTTATTCTTCACTCTTTCTCCCTTCACTGTATTTCTTGTAGTAATATATGTAGGTAATGAGAAGTGAAGGACTCCTCTCATTTAGCAATATTGATGCCAATGACTCCATCCTTCTAAGCCTTTGATATTAAAAATTTTTATAAGGAAGTGATTTTTTGATGACACTAACGAGGCGACTTTTTGCCGTAGAGGGACGATCCATGTCATATGAAATTTCACCCCCATCCTTCCCTCCCTTTTAGTGGGGGGAAAGGATGGGGAAAGGGGGATAAAGAGGAGGGTAGGAGCTTAGAGTCGGACATCTAAAAAACATCAAGAAATATGCCAAATCCCAATCTGGATTCTCGGTTGTGCTAAAAGTTAGGTCGGGTCAAATAAAGAAAGATCGAGTCAAATGTTGCACAACGATGGCTTTGTTGAGGAGGGGGATTTTCGTGCCCACTTTTGTTTGTAGCGTGACAGATTTGTAATGGGCGGGTTGAAACATCAAAACGATTTTTGCTTATGATTGGCGCCGGACTTACAGAGATGCAGTGCGAAATCAAAAAAAGGGACCTGAAAGCTAGCCGAGAGTTTCGGATGAGGTGAATGCGATTAAGAATAAATCGTAGGCATTATCTTTTCGGCTTACCAGTTTGTTTGGTCAAATGGGGAAAATGGCTCTTGGCAAACCAAGGAACTTATTGTTTTTATTTGGAATGTAATATTGCCTCAGAAAGATTTAAGAATCCCAATTCTAAAAGGGAGGTTTGAAAACAGGGGGAACTGATTTTGGGCTCAATTGCAAAATTTGAACAAAAGCTAACCCCCGGTCATAAATTTCGGAGAGAGGTTTTGGCTGCAAATCGTAAGAGCCCTTAGGTCTTAGATCATTCCAAAGTTTCAGAATTTGGGAATACTTGGCATTAATATTGCTGGATTCACTCATGCCAGCCGCTCGATTCACGATTAGATTGCTTTTTCCAAGATAGAATCGGGACTCATTTCCATCACGATGAAGGAAAACTTAGAAGAGATCAGCGTTTTTTTGGGTAAGAATTGCCTCTTTAAAGGGAACATGACCTTTGAAGGGGTATTTCGTCTCGACGGGAAAGTTGAGGGAGAAATCTTTCGTAGCGGGACACTCATTATTAGTGAGACGGCGGTCATCAAGGGGAAAGTGGAAGTTGATGCTCTTATCCTCAACGGCATGGTGGAAGGAGAAGTAATTGCCAGAGAGCGAGTGGAAATCCATTCAAGAGGGAGACTGCACGGAAGTGTAACTACTCCTGCCCTTGTTATCCAGGATGGCGGGATTCTTGAGGGAAATTGCAAAATGGCGTCGAAACCCGAAAATGAGAGTAATCCGGAAGGAATGGGAAAAACAGCAGCGGAATAAAGAATTCTTAATGAATCTGTTTCAGAGCGTATCCATGATTCACGCGAGCGAAGTCCACCTCACAGACCTCACGACAATCCTCACTAATTGAAATTCCTCCCTCTCCCTAGGTAAATTTATGGCGGAACAGACAATTTTTGACATATCAGATAGATCTTTGGGTCAAGCCATAATCTTGATAATGCTAAATGTATTAATTGGTTATAAGCTTGCCGAGAAGGCTGGCACCATCCTTGCTGTTACCTCCGTAGGCACCAGCGCTCAAAGGCGCAGGCGGGCACGGCTGCACAAGAGCACGGGCTTGGCCGCACGCTTCTTATTCGAAAAAGGACAAGAATCCATGCGTCGGGGACGAAAACCATCAAAGGAACTGAGCTACAGAGATAAAAAAATAATAGACAGGCTCAACTCCAGTTTTGACACGATGCCGCGGCTAGCCAAGAAGTACAGGATTTCCAAACAGCGGGTTCATCAAATTTTAATGAGAGCTAAAGAACTCGGTTATGTTATCAATAGGCCTAGACTGCTAGCCCGTTATCATGAAATACCTCAATGTGAGGTTTGTAGCAGAATTTTACAAGTTCCCGACAAGGATAGTTTGATCACAAGAAAGCAGCTGTCTCAAATGCTAAATATTGACTACCGGACCTGTGGCTGGCATCTGAATCAGCTGAAAGCTTCTGGCATTATTTCAAAGAAATTTGCAACATTGAGAAGCGATCGCTTAGCCAAGGCCCTCCAATACTACAGATACAGTTCTCTCTCCCCGAGTGCCGTGGGCAGAAAATTTGGATATAAGAACTTTTACTCACTCCTAAGTTATCAAAAGAAGCGCGGTATAGACATCGAGAGAATGCTAAATTTCCCCGTGGTCACTGTAGTGAAACAAGAAGACCAGATTACGTTGCCGCCATCCATCAGCCAAAGCCAATCCTGATTTATGTCGAATAAAGGGAATGATTATAACTCCTGGCGAACCCTGTAGGTTCTATCAAGATTCCAGATGCTTTCTGAAAGGTGGTTGCTGCGATCTTAACTGTAACTCTGCCCAAGATGAAGATCGTACTCAGTCTCATGATCAGATGGATGCGTCGATTGAATGGCGGACAGAGAAAACGCTGGAGAGAGAGGGAAGCTTGCGATCGAAACCAAGTTAAGCTTGTTTATCGTTCACCGAGGTCTTACAATAAATACGAAAAAGGAATGACGAGGAGACAATGGATAAGAGACCTGATGGATTCATAACGGATAGGGACCTCGATTTTCTCATCGAGGCTGTCCATCCTGAAGTGATCGACAAGCTCAAACTTAAAGAAATTATCGGAGAGGACGAACGTCTCAGGAGTACGTTTATTGCCGACACAAAGGTTTTTGGAAGGCTGATGGACGACGACGAAATCTTCCTCAAAATTTCTCCGCATCTTTTCTTTGAGATCCTTCTCCGGAGAGTAATCAATGACTTCAAAGGAGTAAGCTATACTCTTGAAAAGACAACCACCATGAAGATTCCGGTGTTTGATACGAGTGAAGTTGTGGAGCTTTTGACAAAGGATTTTCTCGTCGGTTACCTGGCGCACATGCTCTCGTCGTTCACCAGAATCGAGAATTATATGGTTTGGTATAAGACGAAATCGGGGGTATTGGAAAGGGTTCAATTCAATGACATCGATATTTTCAGCCTTATGGGTTTATGCGAGGTGGTTGAGGATGAGCACAGGCTTGGGTTTTATAAGAGGATCGCAGACATCTGCCTTTTTATCTTAGGCATATACCCGGACTACGCGGAGAGTGAATATCGCTATCCCTCCTCGGGTCACGTGAGACCCCGGTTTCGGGGAAAAGTCAGGATCAGCTCGGAAGAGTACGAAAAAGAGGGCCGCAGATTCTACAAGTTGGCTGCGGAACACCAGTCAGCCAAAGGATTGGATTTATCAGACACCTTCTTGACCCTCCATGAGAATTTCCAAAAGGCGAAGAAGCCGTTGAATTTCATTGCCGAGGTCTATCTCCAATACAAGAGACATAAGTTGTTTGCATAACCATGGGGCGTCCTTTCAAAAGTCTTCAGCGCAAAGCTCAGTCCTTTAAGGCAGAGGGAAACGCGCCGCTCAGGGTGAACCCAGAGCGAGATCTAGTCCCTCAGGCCGAGGCGGCGAAGGGTTCACCCCGTTTCACAGGATTCCTTGTGCTCTCTTGTGGCTAATCCTGCATCTTCAAGACACCCGCCCCTTGAATTTTTGCTTGCTTTAGTAAAAGGAGGGCCTGGTTTGCCTCCTGCAGCTTGAATTCTTGAACTTCGGGAATAATCGGTATTTCAGCAGCAAGGGGCAGAAACTCTTGAACGTCCTTTCGGGTGACATTGGCGACACTCTTTATTTCTTTTTCGTCCCAAAGGAGTCGAGCGTAGTCAAGGGGTGGAATTGGATTTCGCTTGCGAATGACCGCTAAAACTAACCTTCCATCTTTTTCTAAGACGCTCAAGGCCTGAGGCACTGTTTCCCCGACCGGAGTAAAGTCAATTGCACAGTGAAGTTTCTTGGGAGGTTCGTCTTCCGGCCCACCTGTCCAGGAAGCTCCCAGCCTTTTTGCCAGGATTCGATGTTCTCCACCCCTTGTAAAGACAAAAACTTCGCAACCCCAATAATTTGCCGTCTGGATAACGATATGGGCAGAGGCTCCAAATCCAAAAAGTCCCAAGGTCTGGCCTTTCTTAATCCCGGAAATGACTAAATCCCGATATCCTACGGCCCCGGCGCATAAAAGCGGAGTCGCCTCGACATCGGAAAATCTCTCAGGAATCGGATAGGCAAAGTCCTCTGACACGATGGTGTATTGGGCATACCCCCCGGGGACATGGCATCCGGTGGCCCGGAACTCTAAACATAGGTTTTCATGTCCTTCATTGCAAAAGTGGCACTTTCCGCAAGCTGAATGGATCCACGCAATTCCCACCCGATCTCTCAGACTAAATCTGGTTGCCCCTGCCCCCAACCCTTCTACTCTTCCAACGATCTGGTGTCCCAAGACGATTGGAAGTTTTGGGGGAAGTCTTCCTTCGATTTCATCCAGTTCCGTATGGCAGATTCCGCAGGCCGAGATCCTTACCAAAATTTGTTTTGGCCCGGGGACGGGGTCGGGTAACTCCTCCATCTTCAGCGGTTCTCTTTCTATAGAAGAAATCTTCCTGAGTACCATGGCCTTCATTTTTTTGTCCTCCATCCCCATTCTCCTGTTAGCATAGCAAACCCCAATGGATTGGGAAATACAAAAATCAGATTCGTTTGAAAGGGGGAATAGAAAGCGCGGGAGGAGCGAATGACCGAAAAGCAGGTTTTACAAATTCTGCAGGGGCCAGAAAAGGCGGGGTTTAAACCCCGCCTTGGAGTGATTGATTTAACTAGTACAAACGCATTTCATAAATTGACATCCGCCCCTCACCCTTCCCCTCTCCCCCGATGGGGAGAGGGCAGGGTGAGGGGCAATCAAGGGTATGGAAAAAGAATTACCGCGTCCGTATTAGTAAGGTCTGTAATATCCTTCGACCCAGACCCTTCTCTCTTCGTAGTATCCTGAGGTTTGTCGATTCTCATAATGTCCCGGCACCCAGCGTCCCCACCGGTCACGAAAATGGTGGGTATGAAGAAGGGCAAAGATGTTCAATCAGAAGTTCGCAGAGATGGCATAGATCACGACGCCCTCCCCGTGCCTTGGACCACCGACGATGACCGTCCTTCCGGAGAAAAGCCTGACCTGAGTGTTAAGAATTTCTGTCCCTTCACGAACAACCGTTAATCTTAATTCAGCCACATTCTTATGCTGCCCCACTAAAGTGGCCTCGAGGAATGCTTTTCCCGTGCGACCTATGATTCTGGCAGGCTGGTGAAGGGAGAGATTGAGACTTTCATCCCTGACGAGACGGTAGGAAGTAAAGCTAAAAAGGGATCCCAGTTCCTTGTGAACATCCCTTAAGGATGGGTCAATGTCCGGTCCGGCATTGGAAGCCAGGATCACCCTCATCCGAACGTGGACCTGAGCAAAAGCTGTTGGAAGAGAAAAGAAAGAAAGAATAAAAAAGGCGGTGAGAAGGAGAGTTGTTCTTTTCACGTTGTAGTCTGTTCCTTCTCCGGTCCCTCGAATAGCCATATCACTGTTACCTCTGGCTTTTCTGACTGGTAGACCATGACATTATTGGTCTGACTTTCGACGTATTCTACAACAGATGCCTCTGAATAGGAAGGGGTTTTCTTAAGAATAATTTGGGCTGTAATGAGCAGGAGGACGACGAGGGTGGCCGCCGCAGGAATCCAGACCTTCCTTTTGAAGAGAGGGGAAACATCGAGCCAGGAATGAAGGGATTGCCACCAGCTCACCTTCTCCTGCGCCCTGCGTATCTCCCTCTCGATTTTCTGCCATACCCAAGGAAAGTCTTCCTTCTGGACTGCCTCCTCAGCAGGAAATCTCATTAAGGTCCTGAGTTCCTCCATGGACCTCAGAGCATTCCGGCAGTCTGGACAATCCTGGAGATGACCCTCTGCAAGGAGTCTTTCGTCGTCCGTCACCTCCCGGTCAAAATATTTTTCTAAAAGTCTTGATATCGACAGACAGGAATCTTTCATCTACCTTTCACCTCTTTTCACCCGCCTTTGCTAAACCTTTGGCGAGCTTCGCCCTCCCTGGCCTTGGGCTCGGAGACCCACATAGTCCTTCAGCAACTCTTGCATCCCCTTTCTCCCATAATGTAGACGGGACATCACCGTCCCAATAGAACATCCCATTGCTTCCGCCATCTCCTGGTAGGACAAACCTTCTACATCCCTAAAGATGAGGGCTGCCTTCTGCTCGGAAGGGAGTTTGCTCATCGCCCACTTTACCTTTTCTTCCAACTCTTTTTGGAGGAGAACCCTTTCGGGCCCCTTTTCCAATTCGTCAGGTGGTTCGAAACTTCCGTCCTCATCAAGACTCGAGAAAAATTGCTTTCCCGCTTTTCTTGCATGATCAATAGCCGTGTTCATCGTCATTCGATAGAGATACGTGTAGAAATGGGATCTCCCTTTAAAATTCTTTATAGAACGAAATAGCTTAATAAAGACTTCCTGAACAATATCAAGAGCTTCCTCCCTTCGCCTCACCACGCCATAGGAGATTCGGTAAACCTTCTTGTGATATTTATCGAAAATCTCCTTCAATGCTTCCTGATCTCCTTGTTGACATCTGGAGATCATTTCAAATTCTTCATCATTCACTATCTCTTACCTTTAGACGACAAGTAATTTAGAATATTCAAATAGATATGATTATATTCATTGTAACCCAATTGTCCATTATTATTATTTTAATTGAAAGGCACTGGTTTTCAGTGCAATAATAGGTATCCTTCTCCACGGAGTTCGCAGGAACTCCTTGAGAAGAGGAAAGGTTTGGATGCTTTTGACCCACTTCAGCTGGGAGGAGTCGGTCATTGGGTGCTATTAAGAGAATTGGGCTCCTGATCATCGGTTGGTTTTTCATTGTTTTGGGGGTCCTCGGCCTATTTCTCCCCATCCTGCAGGGCATTCTATTTATCCTAATTGGCCTGGCCATCCTTTCTTCTCGTAGTGAAGCAATAAAGCGGTTTTTGAAATTTCTCGAGGAACGTTACCCTCATTACCATGAGCGGGTAGAGATCTGGAAGGAGAAGATGAGAAATTGGTTCAAATGGGGTTGAAAAGGAAAAGCGGCCTCCAATTTCTTAATTGACAAAGAGAATAAAATTGGTTAACCCGGTGAATGGGAAGTAAGGGAGAGTGAAGGATGTCGATTGAAGAGATTATCGAATCCTGGAAGCGGTCGCGCGCCATCTCGCCTTGTATTACCGATCTGCGAGTCTTTAAAAAGAGGGAGGGAGAATATCGCCCCTTCCCGGAGTTCATCCACCCCGTCATCCGGAAAGCTTTGGGAACAGAAGGAATTGACCAGCTCTATTCTCATCAGGTCGAGGCCATCCAGGCGGTTCATGAAGGAAAAGATATCGTTGTCGTTAGTCCGACCGCATCCGGGAAGACACTCTGTTATAACCTTCCGGTGTTGAACGCGAAGCTGGAGGCGCCTGCCTCAAAGGCTTTTTATCTCTTCCCCACCAAGGCCCTCTCCCAAGATCAGATGTTTGAACTCCAGAGTTTCATCCAGCGGATCGGCAGATCGGTCACCACTTTCACCTATGATGGAGACACCCCTCAGGACGCCCGGCAGGCCATTCGCACCCGGGGAGACGTTGTCATCACAAACCCTGATATGCTTCACACGGGTATCCTCCCCCATCATACCAAGTGGATGGACTTCTTTCAGAATCTGAAATTTGTAGTGATCGATGAACTCCATACCTATCGGGGGGTCTTCGGGGCTCATATGACCAATGTCCTGAGGCGGTTGGATCGTATCTGCCGTTTCTATGGATCGAGACCTCAATTCGTCTGCTGCTCGGCAACGATTGCCAATCCCAAAGAATTGGCCGAAAAGCTTCTTGAAAGGGATGTCCTCCTCATCGATCAAAACGGTGCTCCATCGGCTGAGAAGATTTTTATCTTTTATAACCCGCCTATTGTCAATAAAGAACTTGGAATTCGCGGCAGCCATATTCATGCAGCCAGAAGGCTTGCTACGCCTTTCATCGAGCAGGGGATTCAAACAATTCTTTTTGCCACCAGCCGGCTCTCCGTAGAGGTATTGACAAAGTATTTAAAAGACCGGTTTGAGAAGAAACTAAAGGATAAAGGAAAGGTTAGAGGATATCGCGGAGGTTATCTGCCGAAGATGCGCAGGGAGATTGAAAAGGGATTGAGGGAAAAAGAGGTCAAAGCGGTTGTCTCCACCAATGCCCTTGAGCTTGGGATTGACATTGGAGATCTTGAGGTCTGCTTGATCGCAGGTTATCCCGGGACCATTGCTAGCACCTACCAGCAGGCAGGGCGGGTGGGAAGGCGATCAGAAAAATCATTGGCGGTTCTCATCGCAAAGAGCCAGCCTCTGGATCAATTCATCGTCGAAAACCCGGACTATTTCTTTGGACGATCTCCTGAGCATGGTTTGATCAACCCGGATAACCTCCTCATCCTCCTGAGCCATATTCAGTGCGCCGCATTCGAACTTCCCTTCAGGGACGGAGAACGTTTCGGGCGTGAAGATTTGAATGAGATGTTGAAGTACCTGGAAGAGAAGGGAGCACTTCATCATGTCGATCAAAATTGGCATTGGACGCAGGACGCCTATCCCGCGGAAAAGGTCAGCCTCCGATCCGCCTCAGAAGAAAACTTTGTGGTGGTTGATACCACGAAGAAGAAGGAAGAGGTGATTGCAGAGGTCGACTTTACCGGGGCCCATACCACGCTTTATGAGGGGGCGGTCTATCTCTGTGAATCAGAGCTCTATACGGTGGAGAAGCTCGATTACCGCAATCGCAGAGCTTATGTCAAGAAAACCGAAGGGGACTACTATACCGATGCGATTGACTATACCGACGTCTCCATCTTGGAGGGGTTTGAGAGAAAGCAGGGAGAGGGTTCGATCTTTGAGCATGGTGAGGTGAAAATAGCCACCCGAGTGGTGGGATATAAGAAGATCAAATTTTATACACTGGAAAATTTAGGTTATGGAAAGATCGAACTTCCGGATCTTCAGTTCCATACCACCTCCTACTGGATTACCTTTAGGAAAAGTCTGGTGGAACGACTTCCTTACCCCCGCCTGGACGTGATCGACGGAGTGTTAGGACTCGGCTATGCCCTTCATTCCATGTCAGCCCTTCACCTGATGTGCGACCCCCACGACCTCGACCGCTGTGTTGGAGATCGAGGAGCGAAATGGTTCCTGAGACTTTCGAGGGATTCAAAAGGGATTTATTCCTCCTTCAGCGCCCCGAATGAAATTCCTCTGGAGGGGATGGACCCCTTTGAACCGACGCTCTTCCTGTATGATAACTATCCGGGGGGAATGGGCTTCAGCCCTCAGCTGTTCGATGACACGCGGATGCTTCTTGAGAAAACGGCGAAGCTCATTTCCAGGTGCGAATGCCGCTACGGCTGTCCGTCCTGCGTAGGGCCTACGAAGGAGGTCGGTGAAAAATCAAAAGAAGTGGCGCTGGGGTTGCTAACAGAAATTTTGAAATAAGGGTTCTAGTGTACTGCCTCAGAAGTCCCTTTGCTTTGAATGTCATTCCGGGCTTGACCAAGCTTGCCCCGCGCTTGACACGGGGGAATCCAATGATTTCAACTGGATTCCTGCTTTTGCAGGAATGACAGCTTCTGAACTTATGTAAAGAAGTGTTGGACGCACTACACTAGGATTCGAGGGTTCAGGGGTTCTAGTGAAGTTCGCTCGGCCATTTGAATCTTCGACCCCTCGAACCCGTGGGTTCGCGATGGACCTCAAAGAAAGATTGGACAGACTTACCTCGATTTCAAAGCTCACCCCCACCCAACCCTCCCCCCCCGAGGGGGAGGGGAAGGGAGGGGGGGATTTAAGGCAGAGGCTGGATCGACTCCTCGAACCGAAAAAGGCTTACCGGAAAAAGGCGGTTGTTCCTATCGAACAATTGGTTAAAGGAGAGGTCGTTTCGACTCCTGAAGGCGAGACTTTCCTCACGAAAGAACACTTCCCCCCTCACTATCGGTATGGAGAGATAACCTTGGCGGATATACTCGGCATCCCAACTTACCCGGCCCATCTTCTTTCGAAAGACGAACGGCTTAAGGAATTGGATTTCCGAAAGGCTCTATTTCTCGACACCGAAACGACCGGTCTGAGCGGAGGGACTGGAACCTTTGCCTTTATGGTGGGGTTGGGTTTCTTCCAGGAGGATAAATTTTTGATCCACCAGTTTTTTATGAGAGACTATTCCGAGGAAAGGGCTTCACTCTCCCTGATCAAAAAGATCATTGATTCTTTTCAATTCTTGGTCACCTTCAACGGACGGCATTATGATATCCCGCTCCTCGAGACTCGATTCATCCTCTCGCGTATCGGCTCAAACATAAGAGAGATGCCTAATTTCGATCTTCTCTACCCGTCCAGGAGGATCTGGAAAGGGGCTTATGAGAACTGTCGACTGGTCACTCTCGAATCGAAGCTTTTGGGGGTAGAAAGAACGGATGACATTCCGTCGGAATGGATTCCCTATCTTTATTTCGAATATATCCAGACCGGGGATGCGAGTAAGATTCAGCCGGTCTTCTATCATAACCAAATGGATATCCTCTCCATGGTTGCCCTGGCCGGGCGGATTCACCTTGTCTATCATGATCCCCAAGCAGCCCGACCCAGAAAAGGGATTGAACATTTTGCCTTAGGAAGACTCTTTTGGGAGCATGGTCAGCGGGAGAAGGCCATCCCTTGCTTTGAAATTGCTCTCAAACGGTGTGATGACGATCTTTCTTGGGAAGTGATGAAATGGCTCTCCAGGGCTTTTAAGAAGACGGGTCAGGGCGAAAGGGCCCGATCTCTCTGGGAGGAGATGATTGGCTGGCCTCATAAGAAGGATGCTTTCCCCTACATTGAACTGGCGAAATATCATGAACATCGACTCAAAGATTGGGATAGGGCGATGGCCTATGTAGATAAGGCGTTAGCTCTTGCCGCATCCCATCAACGAAAGGATTTTGAACTTCTCCAACAGAGAAGACAAAGGCTGGAGCAGAAGAAGGGCTTCAATACGGTTTGAAGAAAAGTTGGGTATTGACAGCTTCCTTCCAAATTTCTATATTAGAGTTAATCTATTTTCGGGGGAAAGGAGGGAGAAGGGATGCCTACTTACGACTATCGATGCCCGAAATGCAAAAAGAAATTCACTGTCATCCTTAGCATGAGTGAGCACGATGCCGGAAAGGCGAAATGCCCAAAATGTGGCGGGAAAAAACTCGAACAACTCGTTACCGGTTTCCAGGTAAAAACTTCTAGAAAAAGTTAAGGCTTTAAAAATCAATTCCAAATGTCAAAGTTCAAATCTCAAATGAAGATTCAAATATCAAATTTCTAAAGCCCTGCCTGCCCATGTAGGGGAATCTGGATTTGGAGTTTAGACATTTGATACTGGTTTTATTCCATTCGGACTTCGGGCTTTGACATTTGGGATTGTCTTATCACCTTTCTTCCGTCTCAATTCCAAAATGTTCAAGGGTTCTCTGAACTAATAAGCTCCACAGGCGATAATTGTCTTCGGCCGGGAAAAGTTCCAGAAACCCTTTCGAGAATCGTACGTTCACGTCCTGAGAGATTTTTTCAACCGACCAACCACTGTTAATCTTTTCCAAGACAAAGGCCTTAAAGTCCTCAATACATTGTCTGGCCATCTGGAGATGTTTCCTAACAATTTCTTTTCCTATCGCGGCTCCATAATGCCCCCGGCAAAGAATCTCGGGATCGATTTCCTTAATCTTATCGAGTGATTTTTCGGCCTCGTCCAATCTGTACCAATAATTGGGTCGGAAGAAATTAGGTGGAATATAAAAACCCGCCCCATCGGAAGAGAAAAAGGCTCCTTCGTCCTCCAGAAAAGGGCCTACGCAGTCAGGACAGTGGCCGGGAATCTCAAAAAATTTCATTTTCATCCCTTTACCCAGATCAAGGACCGATCCCTCATGAACAGTGATATCCAATGGAAAAGCTGGAGCAGGTTGAAGGTTTGGAGCCTCTGAAATCACTCCTTTCTCCTCAAGAGCAAGTGTGATCTTCCGGTCGGCATCAAAAATCTTGGCAACGATCCTTTCGCTCGTAAAAATCGCTCGATTCAAATCAGAGGTGACAATTTTCATCCAAGGATATCTTCCCTTGAGAGTAGGGAAGACCATCATGTGATCGAAATGAGAATGGAGAATGATAAGGTGGGAGATGGCTTCGGGAGGGACATTCAATTGGCTTAATTGTTCTAAGAATGGATAGGTAATGCCGCTGACACCCCCTTCGATGATGGCATAGGTTTCGCCCTTTACAAGGTAGAGGTTGAAAAATTCACTCCCCAAGAGGGTGATGTTTTTAGTGACTTGGAATGGAAGTAGCATGGAATAAAATTAACCCATCTTGAGGGATGAATCAATCGGTCCTTAAATTGCGGCTTTTGGATTGTGGATTTCAGAATTTCTTGTACTTCAATTTTCAATCTGCATTCTGTCATTGTTTTTTTCCTCAAACCCTTGTCTCCGTATCTCCTCACTCAATTGGAAATTAATGCGAATGCGCGAACGTTCGAGAGTGGCTAAAGGTCCTTTCTTCTGCCTCGGGTTTAGTATCTCCCCGGATTCCAATCTTCACCTTCTTTAAAGGGATATTCTTACCCGATGCGGCAACTGCGTCCTCCGTGGCCTTGACCAATCCGAAGCAGCAGGGGACTTCCATATAAGGGACCGTGATGCTTTTGATTGAATTTGCCTTAAAGATCTCTGTCAGCTTTTCCTTATAGAATCGGACATCATCTAATTTCGGACAACCGACAACCACTGCTTTCCCTTTGAGAAAATCTCGATGGAAATCGGGATAGGCGAACGGGACGCAGTCAGCTGCGATCAAAAGGTCAGCATCCTGAAAGTAGGGTGCGTTGACCGGCACTAACTTCAACTGGACAGGCCATTGAGTCAACTGGGAAACAGAAGAGGCAGTGGAACTTGCAGCTCCTTCCGCCGAAGCCGCCTTAAAGTGCATTGCCCTTGAAGAAGGGCATCCCGCAAATACCGGAGCAGGTTGAAGTTTGGGTTGAACTTGGTTCTGTTTACGAAGATGAACCTCAACTTCCTTTTCATCGAAATCTTCTGCTTCTTTTTCGATAACCATGATGGCATCTTCTGGGCAATGCCCGAGACAGGCGCCCAGGCCATCGCAGAACTTCTCACTTACCAACCTTGCTTTCCCATCAATAATCTGAAGGGCTCCTTCAGCGCAGTTAGGGATACAAAGACCGCAACCGGTACATTTCTCCTCATCAATCTTTACAATCTTTCTTGTCGCCATCGTGTTACCTCCTGGGGGTTATTCTAATTATA